>Ga0070741_10000111_pt1 | contig 307632 bp, 266 predicted proteins | sample Coa_R1_4_FD_66440 | JGI IMG/M metagenome (GOLD analysis project Ga0070741, IMG submission 66440) | Surface soil microbial communities from Centralia Pennsylvania, which are recovering from an underground coalmine fire - Coalmine... | ecosystem: Environmental > Terrestrial > Soil >...
GTCGTTCCGCTCGTGTACAGCATGAAGAGCGGATGCTCGGCCTCGACGATCACCGGGTCGCACTGCGGCGGCTGGCCCGTGCAGTACGCGAAGAAGTCCACTTCGCGCGGATCCTCCGGCGCCGGCGTCGCTTCACGGCGGTGGACGACGATGCGGCGGACGAGGTCGAGACCCTGCACCGCGTCGTCGACGATGCGTTTGAGGTCGACCGCACGGCCGTTGCGGTACGTCACGTCGCCGATGAGCAGGACCTCCGCGCCCGCGTCGACGATCCGGTCGCGCAGGGCCGTCGCGCCGAGCCCCGCGTAGACGACGGAGTGGATCGCGCCGATCCGCGCGCACGCGAGCATGGCGACGATCCCCTCGATCGTCAGGGCCATGTAGATGCACACGCGATCTCCCGGCTGCACGCCGTCGAGCCGCAGCGCGTTCGCGAGCCGGTTCACCTGCGCGAGCAGCTCCGCGTAGGTGATCGTGCGCTCCGTTCCGTTCTCGCACAGATAGTGGTATGCGATCGCGTCGGGATGCCGGCGCGCGTGGCGGTCCAGGCACGACACCGTCGCGTTGAGGCGCCCGTCCGCGAACCAGTGCTGGTCCTCGATCGTCCCCGCGAAGACCTCACGCGGCTCGCCGTCCCACTCGACGCGCTTCGCCGCTTCACGCCAGTACGCGATCGGGTCGCGGAGCGCGTCCGCGACGTACGCGTCCTGGTCGCGATGCGGAAACCAGCGTGCGACGGACTCGGGAGCCTTCACGACCTCGCCGGTCTGCAGCAGAGCTTCGATGTGCGCGCTCGACGAGGCGGTGTCCACGGCGGCTCTCCTATTCGCGGATGTAGTCGTGCTGGTCGATCACCGGACCGTTGGGCCCGTTGCGGACGTGATAGGTGGCGAAGTACGTCCCGCGCGAGGAGGTCAGCTCCACCTCGACCGTCGCGCCGCTCGCGTCGGCCGCGTTGGTGCGCATCGAGACGATGCGCGTCCCCGGTCCGACGAACGCCTCTTCGGAGAGACGCGCGTTCGGATCGCCGGGCGATGCGCCGAGCGCGGCGTAGGCGGCGTTCTCGTTGCCCGCCACCAGCGCGTTGATGTAGCGGCGCACCGTCGCCTGCGCTTCCGACGACATCGTGCCGCCCGAGGGCGCTTGGGCCGCGCGCTGCGGCGCGGGGGTGATCACGAGCGGCGGCGGCGCGGGCGTGATGACGACCGGCGGCGGCGTGCGGCGGCGCGGCGGAACGGGCGTCGCCGGAGGCGGCGTGATCACCGTGCTCGTCGGAACCGCGGCGACCGCGGCGCTCGTCGCAGCGGGACGCGCGCTCGCATGCGGCGTCGTCGTCGCGCGCGCGGACGCCGTCGCGTGCGGCGTCGCGCTCGCGCGCGGCGTGGCGGTGGCCCGCGGCGTCGCCGTCGCGGCCGGTGTCGCGCGCGGCGTCGCGGTCGGCGCGGCGGTCGCAACCGCGACCGGCCCGCGCGACGGACGCGGCACGGGAGTGACGACCGGCGCACCGCGCGACACCGTCGTCGTCTGCGTCGCTTCGCGATGCTGCAATGCGGACAAGAACGCGCCGATGCCGAGTCCCGCGACGACGACGCCGATGCCCAGCGCGATCGTCGGGACGACGCTCGAGCCTCCGGACGAGGAACGGCGCGTCGGCGCGGAGCGCCGGCGGCGAGGCGGATCGGACATCGCTGCGTCGTTCCGCTTTCACCGGGAAGCCCCCCGCCGCACCGGGAAAGAGCAGTCTCGGTATGCTCCGGGTCGCCGTCCCGATCGACGTCTCCGCGGTCGCTCGCACCGCCTCCGCCGCGTTCGCGCTGGCGACGCCGCTCCGCGTACGCGATCTTCTCACCGCCGCGGTCGTCGAAGCGCTCGGTCCGCGCGCACCGCAGGATAAGCGCGAGCGCGTCGTGCGCTCCACGCTCGCCGGCTTGGCCGAAGCAACCTACGTCGTCGAGATCGACGGCCGCGTCTACGACGACCCCGACGAGGTGGTCGTCTGTTCCGGAATCGCGACGCTGCGCTTCTTCCTCCGCCGCGCCCTGCGCGTGGCGTGAACGCCGCACCGAACCGGCTGCGGCTTCCCGCATCCGCGGGCGGCCTCGTCGAGCTGGCCGCGCACGCGCTGCTCGAACGCGCCGGACTCTACGCGCTCCTGTCCGTCGCCGTGCTCGCCGTGTGCGCGATCGTCAACGCGGTCTGGCACGCGGGCAGCGACGTCGACGAGCTGATCAAGGCGAACGTCCTGACGTACGTTGAGCTGTTCGGGCTCTCGTACGTCATCGCCGTCGTCGCGCTCGGCGTCGGCACGCGCGCCACCGAAGAGCGCCCCGCGTCGCGCACGATCCTCGAGGCCGGCGTCGTGCGCTATCTTCCGGTGCTCGGCACGACGCTCGTCCTGCAGCTGGTCGTGCTGTACACGCTGCCGCTCTCGGGGATGGGTGCCGTCCCCGAGCATCCCGCGCTGCTCCTCGTCACCGCCCCGGTCACGTGGTTCGTGTGGGGCGTCCTGAGCCTCGCCGGCCCCTATGCCGCGCTGAGCGCCGACCGCCCCGCGATCGCGATCTTCGGCGCGTTCGGGCACGCGATCGGTGCAGCGTTCCGTCCGCAGAACTTCACGCGTCTGTGCCTCGTCGCGCTGCTGAGCATCGTCCCGAACCTGCTCGACGACGTGCTTTTCGACGCGCTCGTCCGCCACGGCGTCGCGGCGAGCGTGGCGTCGTTCTGGACGTCCGTTCCGATCGACGTGCTGAGCGTCGCGCCGCTCGCCGCGCTGCAGACCGTCTTCGCGCTCGACTTCGCGCGCCGCGCCGCCGCGCAGCGCTAAGGGTTCACGTTCCCGGTTTACTGTTTCGGGTTGACGGCGTAGAGCTCGCCGCGGCGCGTGAGGACCAGCTCCGCGTAGAGCGCGTTGGGCCACGCGAAGTCTTGCCGCGTGTACGCCTCGGGCCAGTCCGCGTTGAACGACTCGTGCAGCCGGTGATCGCCGACGTCCGACGCCGCGATGTAGCCGAAGACGCGATCGACCTCGGCCTCGTTCGTCGCGGTCAGCGCTTCGACGCAGAGCGCGAGCGGCCACACGTAGCCGTGCGGCGTGTGCGGGCTGCCGACGCCTTGCGCGTACTTGCCCTTGAAGAAGTACGGATTACGGTCGGACAGCACGAAGGCGCGCGTCGCGAGGTAGAGCGAGTTCGTCTTCGGCAGGTACCCGAAGTACGGGATCGACAGCAGCGAAGGAACGTTGGCGTCGTCCATCACGTTCGCGTGGCCCAAGCCGTCGACTTCGTAGGCGTAGATGCGGCCGAACGGCTTGAGGTCGAGCGTGCCGTACTGCTCGATCCCGCGCTGGATCTCCACCGAGAGCCCCCACGCGTTCTCCGCCATGCGGTTGTCGCGCCAGACGTCGCGCGCGATCGAGGTCATGTCGCGCATCACCACCGTGGCGAACATGTTCACGGGGATGTTGTAGTGATAGCGCGCGGGGTCGTCGGAGGGACGGAAGCCCGTCCACACCATCCCGGTGAATCGCGTCGGCGTGCCGCGGCCGTTGTCGGCGAGCTGCGGGTTCGTGTAGCGCGAGCGGCTGTTGTGGCGCTGCTCGACGCGCAGCGTGTCGAGCACGCGGCCGAACGCACGGTGCAGCTCGGGGGTGAAGATCGAACGATCCCCGGTGCGCTTCCAGTAGTCGTACGAGAACCAGACCGGATAGAGCAGCGAGTCGACCTCGAACTTGCGCTCCACGACCTTGTAATTGCGTGAGAACGCGTTTGCGTACGGGTCGATCAGGATGTACTTCGCCTGCCGAGCGACCACGCCGCGCAGCGTGCGCTGCATCTGCTCGTCCTTGACCGAGATGCCGATGTAGGGACGGACCGTCGCGCTCGCGTCGCGCAGCCATTCGGAGTCGATGTCGCCGGTCGACACGTAGGTGGTGCCGTCTCGGGTCGAGATCGCGTGGCGCTGGATCGTCTCGTCGAAGGCGGTCACGTACAGCCGGTCGAGCTTCGCGTTGAGGCTCGGGCTCAGCGTGAGCCCGTCCCCGGCGCGCGCCGGCAGCACCGCGATCGATACTGCGAACGCGGTCGCCGCCGCGAGGAACCGGCCGAAGATGCGGATCAGCAACTCATCATCCGTATCGGCACGTTTTCGTAGTACCATAATTCGGAAAGGGTTTACCACCCCCCGTCCGCCCCAGAGGCCCTCGATGACTGTCCGCCGCGCCTTGGCCGGCACGTTTGCGCTCCTCGCCGCCGTGACGGCCACCGCCACGGCCGCGCTCGGGGACCAAACGTACACCGTCGAGGGAAAGGACGTCTTCCGGGTGGGGAACGGCGACGTGCACAGCACGACGCTCTATCACGGCACGGAGCGGCTCACGATCGCGCGCGACGGCGATGCGACGCGCTACGTCGCGCACGTCGAGTACGAAAAGGACGCCGACGGCGGACGGCAGCACGAGACGGCGTCGTTCGTCTCGACGCTCCTTCCTTCCGGCGAACAGCGCGACGGTCCGGCGAACGATCCCGACTACCTCACCGTGCTGAACCAGCCGTTCGCGGTCCAGCTCGACGGTCCGACGATGAAGGATCTCGCGCACGTGAAGCGTCCCGTGCCCTTCGACTTCCCCTCGCCGATGACCGGCGCGCCGTTGCGCGGGACGCTGCGGCGTCTCCCCGACGCGCAGGTCGGCGGCCGGCGCGCGATGGGGATCGCGTTCACCGCGAAGGGGCCGCTGCACGGGGCGCTCCCCGATCGTCCGGGCATGCAGCTCACCGGCGCGATCACGATGCGCGGCACGGCATACTACGACTACTCGAGCGCGCTGCTCGTCGCGCTCGACGCCGACCTCGCCATCGACGGGACGATCGACGAGCCGGCCGCGACGCGGGCGCCCGTCTCGATCGTGTACGCACGCTCGATCCGCTCCGCGAGCGGCCGGGGCATGTAGGGAAGACCGAAGCTATACGCAAACGGCGCAACCGGCGCTTCCGGGGGGTCGGTCCTAGACCCCGATGAGTGCGCTCGCAGCACCGATCATCGGAGAGCACTACCGCGTGACCGCCGCACCGGCGACGACGGCTCCGTCGTCCGTACCGGGACCCGACACCTTCGAGTCGATCGTCGACGACTATCAGCGTCGGCTGTACGGCTTCGCGCTCCGCATGACCGGCAACCGCGAGGACGCCGAGGAGATCGTTCAGGACGCCTTCGTCCGCGCCTACCGGGCGCTTGCGAAGATGGATCCCAAGCAGCGCGCCGAGCTGCGTCTGCAGCCGTGGCTCTACACGATCACGCTCAACGTCACCCGGAACCGCCTGCGTTCGAAACGGCCGACCAACGTCGCGCTCGACGCGCTGGCCGACCCCGACGCACTCCTCAACGAAACCCAAGAAGGGCCCGACCAACCGGAACAGATCGTCGACCGCGCCGCCGACATGGTGCTGGTCGAGCAGGCGCTCCTGCAGCTTCCGATGCACCTGCGCGCCGCGGCGACGCTGCGCTTCATCGAAGGCCGCAGCCACCCGGAGATCGCCGAGATCCTGAACCAGCCGATCGGCACCGTGAAGTCGCACGTGCATCGCGCCGTGCGCATTTTGCGCCGGATCCTCGGGCCCCAAGTCGGGAGGATCGTACCGAACGACCATCCCGCCGCCACCGAGCAAGAGGAGTAAGCCCATGCGCTGCAGCGACGTCGAACGTCTGTGGGACGAGATGCGCGAAGGCGTGGAGCCGCGCCGCGAACACATCCTGGCGCACCTCCGGGGTTGCCCCGAGTGCCAGGAGATCTATCGCGAGAACGAAGGCATCGCGTACTGCCTGACCTGCCTGCCGCCGGTCGAACCGCCGGGCAACCTGGTCCCGAACATCCTCGAGCACATCAAGACCGCGGTGAAGATCGTCGCACCCGACTCGATCACCGCCGTGGACTCGCCGATCGGGCGGCTGTTCGTGGCGTTCCGCCATACCGGGATCACCGCCGTCGCGCTCGACCGCGGCGAGCCGGAGGAAGCGGTCGTCGCGAAGCTGCAGCGACGGCTCGGGCGCGGCCTCATCCCCTCGCAGGCGCCGCAGTGGGTTCAAGACACCGTCCGGGCCTTCTTCGAGACGCACACCGCCGACCTGAAGAGGGTCGACATCAGCGAGCTGACCGCGTTCGAGCAGCAAGCGCTCAAAGCCGCAGCGACGATTCCGCCCGGCGAGGTGCGGACCTATCGCTGGATCGCCGAGTCGATCGGGCAGCCCAGCGCCGCCCGGGCCGTGGGACGGGCGATGGCGCGCAACCCCGTTCCTCTCCTGTATCCGTGCCACCGCGTCGTCGACTCGAACGGCGCGCTGCACCACTACGCCTACGGCGTCGACGTGAAGGCGCAGATCCTCGCGCTCGAAGGCTACCGCCCCGACACCGTGCGCACCACGCACTGAGCGGTACGGCTCGAAGCGGGGCGCCGGCGCGCACGTGCATGCAGGAGCCTCGGACCGCTGCGGGGGAAGAACGCGGCACACGACGTCCGCGGGCCCTTCAGATCAGAGACCAGCGAAGGATAACAGGCGGACAAGAGGAGGTGGTCATCGTTACGAGCGACAGTCCCAATCAATGTCTCACGATGATCGGAGGTTTCCGGACCTAGTCCGGTCTCCGAAGCGACCCAACTTGTCCGCCGCCCCATGAGGGCGGCTTTTTTTCCGGCCGAGGGGACGAGCGAACGCCGCAGGTGGCTCGCTTTCTCCGGACGAAAAACCGCGGTTCGTGTCTCGGCACGTCCTCCTGACCGGTTTCGAGCCGTTCGGTCCCCATCGCGTGAACCCGAGCGAGCTGCTGGTCCGCAGTCTCGAGGGCCGGGTCGTCGCCGGGTTCGTCGTCTCCGTCCGCGTCTTTCCGGTCGAGTCGCGAACGCTGCGCGAGCGGCTCGCCGCCGCGCTCGACGAGACGACTCCGGAGCTCGCGCTCGGCACCGGCTACGGGCCGGGGCGCGCGTCGCTCGCGCTCGAGCGCGTCGCGCTCAACGTGGCCGATTACGACCTGCCGGACGCCGCCGGCGTGCAGCGCCGGGACGAACCGATCGAAGACGACGGTCCGCCGGCGCGCTTCGCGACCCTGCCGAACCGCCCGATCCTCGAGGCGTGGAGCGCGATCGGCATCCCCGGTCATCTCTCGAACAGCGCCGGGACCTTCATCTGCAACCAGTGGCTGTACGATGCGCTCGCACTGACCGACGGGGCCGCTCCGGAGATCGCCGCCGGCTTCATGCACGTCCCTGCGCTGCCGTCGCAGGCGGCGGAGCTCGGCGCCGAGCGGACGCCTTCGATGGCGCTCGACGTCATGCGGAAGGGCGTCGAGACGGCAATCGAAGCATTCGCGCTGCGCGAGCGCGGCGCGCTGGAGCCCGCGGCCCGGCGCCCCGCCGAAAAGCTCTGGATCCCACCCCCGCGGACGACGAGAACGTGAACGACAAGACTGAGCGCGACGCGCGCATCTACGCGATCCCCGACACGCACGGGCACGCCAAGGGCGAGCACAAGCCGTTCGCCGAGGAGCGGCCGCTCCCGCTCACGGCGCGGATGCTCTTCCTGTGGTTCTATCACGCCTGCCGGCGCGGCTACCCGCGCTTCCTCATGGTCGCGGACCACATGAACTATCTGACGTTCGAGGACCCGGCGGCCGTGAATCTCGTGCGCCGCGCGCTGAAGCTGGCGCAGGCGGGCGACCTCTACGGCGCCGCCGAGACGGCGAACGTCGACGTCGGTCACGCCGCGGTCGTGAGCGAAGGGCTGCGGCGCGGGATGCGCTACTCGATCGGCGCCGAGGTCGACAACGACCCGCGCTCGCGCCCGGATGCCCAGAACATCGTCGACGCGATGCGTCCCGACGCGATGATCCGCTCGGTGCACTTCCTCACGGTCACGCACCCGACGTTCGGCGAGAACTGGCATTGGCCGTTCGACAACCCGGAGTTCAAGGACGTGTTCGACGTGGTCGGCGTCGAGCAGACGTGGGAGCTCTACGTCGCGGCGCTGGTCGACGCGATCGAGCGGCTCCCCGGGCACATCGTCGGGCACTTCTTCGTCCCGGCGCTGTTCGGCCACTGGCCGGACGACGCCAAGCTGGACGAGTACGAGAACCGCGTGCTCGACGCGGCCGCGGCGAAGGGGATGGCGATCGAGTTCAACACGCGCTTCCTCTATCGCGAGCACAGCGACGAGGAAAAGGCGCGCTACCTCGAGGCCAACAAGCGGCTCCTCCGCAAGGCGAAAGAACGCGGCGTCGGCATCGCCGTCGGCTCCGACGCGCACTCGCCGAAGGACCAAGGCGGTGCGTTCGACACCGTGCTCGCAGTGCTCGACGAGCTCGACATCAACGAGATCGTCTTTCCGCTCGCCGGCACGCTGCGGCGCGTGGCGCTGCGCATCGTGCGCGAGCCGGAGCCCGAGCCCGCGCCGGAACCCGCGATCGCCGGCACGCTCGCGAACGGCGCGGCAGCCGCAGCCGAATCCGCCGCGGGCGCATCGTCCGAAGCGGCGCCCGCGGCTCCGAAGAAGCCGGTGCGCAAGGCTCGGCCCAAGCCGACGGCGGCACGTCCCGCGCAGACGTCGCCCGAACGCCCGGCCGCGCGTCCGGAGGTCGGCCCGCCCGCCGGTGACGCGGCGCACGGTGAGCCCACGCCGCCGCCCGCCGAGCAGACTGCTTCGTCCGCTGCCGAGCATGCCCCGCCGCCGGCGATCGTCGAATCCGAGCCGCCCGCGGCGATCGAGCCGGCGCCGCTCGCCGAGCGCGCGCCGGCGGAAGGCGCAGCGAAGCGCCCCGCCCGGGCGCGCGCGGAGCGCCGCTACACCGAGGGCGCGCAGCGCGGACCCGCGCCGGTGCCCACGCCCGCTCCGCAGCCGGCGCCCCCTGCCGCAACGGCGCCGGACGTGGGCGCGGTGCTGGCCGCCGCCGTCGAGCCGGTGAAGGCCGTCGCGGCCAAGGCGGTCGCCGCGGTGAAGGCGGCTGTCTCAGGCGGGGCCGCGAAGCCGCCCGCGAAGGCACCGGCCGGCTCGAAAGGCGCGAGCGCGAAGGCCGCCACGGCCGCGAAGCCCGCACCGAAGGCTCCCGCGAAGGCGGGCGCCGCGAAGAAGGCGGCCCCGGCGAAGAAAGCCGCGCCGCCCAAGAAGGCGGCGGCGAAGCACGCGCCGGCCAAGGCCCGTCCGGCCAAGGCGTCCGCCTCGAAGGCTTCCGCCGCCGCGAAGGCTTCCGCCGCCGCGAAGAAGAGCGCGCCCGCGAAGGCGGGCGCGAAGAAAGCCGCGCCCGCGAAGAGCGCGGCGCGCAAAGCGGCCGCGAAGCGAGCCGTTCCGGCCAAGAAAACGCCCGCGAAGGCGGCCGCGGCGAAGAAAGCCGCTCCGGCGAAGAAGGGTCCGGCCAAGAAGCCCGCCGCGAAGAAGGCGGCGCCCGCCCGCAGCGCGTCGGCGCGCAAGGCGAGCACCGTCAGGAAGAGCGGCACGAAATCGGCCGCGAAGCGCCGGTAGGAGGAATCGGGTTTGGTCAAAGTCGCGATCGGCGCGCTCGCATGCGCGCTGGTGTTCGCCGCGTGCACGAAAGTCGGCGATCAAACGTCTCCTTCGGCGACCGGCCACACCGGCACGATTCCGGGCGAGCTGCGCATCGCGATCCAGCGCGCGCCGAACACGCTGAACCCCGTGCTCTCCGCCTTCACCACGGAGACGATGCTGAACCGGCTGAGCTTCGACACGCTCATCAGCGTCGACGGCAGCGGCAAGCACCTCGTCCCGATCCTCGCCACCGAGGTCCCGACGGTGCGAAACGGGGGCATCAGCAAGGACGGACTCACGATCACCTACCACCTGCACGGCGGCGTGAAGTGGCAAGACGGCGTGCCGTTCACGAGCAAAGACGTCAAGTTCACCTGGCAAGCGGTGATGAACGACGCGAACAACGTGAACGAGCGCGTCGGCTACGACGAAGTGGCGCGCGTCGACACGCCGAACGCCACGACCGTCGTCTTCCACCTCAAGCGGAAGTTCGCGCCCTTCGTCAACACGGTGTTCGCGGAGTCCGACAACCCGATCTGCATCGTCCCGGCCCACCTGCTCGCGAAATACAAAGACCTCAATCACGTTCCGTTCAACCAGCAGCCGGTCGGCACGGGCCCGTTCAAGGTTGCGGAATGGGTGCGCGGCGATCACATCACGCTCGTCGCGAACGACGACTATTTCCGCGGAAAGCCGAAGCTGCGCCGCATCATCGTGCGCGAAGTGCCCGACGAGAACACGTCGATGAACGAGCTGCGCGCGCACGACATCGACTGGATCTTCCAGGCGTCGCCCGAGCTCTACAAGCAGCTCAAGGGCACGCCGGGCGTGAACATCGTGCTGGCGCAGATGCCGCAGACGCTTCCGCTCGGAATGAACCTGTCGCGCCCCGCGCTGCGCGACCTTCGCGTGCGGCGCGCGATCGCGTACGCGGTCGACAAGCAGTCGCTGGTCGACAAGAACACGGGCGGCAGCGCGACCGTCGCGTGGTCCGACCAGCCGCCGTTCTCGTGGGCGTACGAGCCGAACGTGAGGAAGTACCAGTTCGATCCCGCGACGGCGAAGGCGCTGCTGGCGCAAGCCGGCTGGATGCCGGGCCCCGGCGGGATCCGCCGCAAGAACGGGCAGCCGCTCACGCTGCAGATCGCGTACAACGTCGAGAACGCCACGCGCCGTGAAGTCGCGGTACAGGTGCAGTCGATGCTCCAGGCGGTCGGCATCGACGCCGAGATCAAGGCCTACCCGGCGAACCTGTTCTTCGCGACGTACGGCCAGGGCGGCGTGATGACGTCCGGCAAGTTCGACCTCGCGGTCTTCGGCTGGGTCGCAGGCTACGACCCCGACGACCACAGCCTCTTCGAGTGCGACGACATCCCGCGGCCCGGGCACCCCGACGGCGTGAACTATTTCCGGTACTGCAATCCGGCGATGGACGCCGCCCAGCGCGCGGCGCTGGGTACGTACGACCAGAGCGCGCGAAAGAAAGCGTATTCGACGATCCAGAAGCTGATCGCGAGCGATCTGCCCGAGGACGTCATTTGGTTCCCCAAGCAGGCTCAGCCGATCAATCCGGACTTCACGGGCTTCGCGCCGAATCCGGTCTGCGAGTCGTGGAACGCCTTCGAGTGGGCGACCTGAGCGAAGGAAGGGAGCAGCCGTTGTTCGACGAGCCGACGAGCCCGATCGCGCGCATCCCGGAGCTGCGCTGGCTGAAGAGCATCATCCTGGAGCGCGCGCTGACGCGCGGGGACTACCTGCTCTCGGGCGGCGCGCGCAGCGACTACTACATCGACAAGTTCAAGCTGTTCTCCGATCCGCACGTCCTGCGCCGGATCGCGCGGCTGTTCGTCCCCGTCGTCGCGAGCCTGAATCCCGACGTGATCGGCGGGACGGAGCTCGGCGGCGTCATCATCGCGACGGCGGTCTCGCAGATGACCGGTCTGCCGATGATCGTCGTGCGGAAGCAGCCGAAGCAGTACGGCGCGTTCGCCGAGGAGTACGTCGAAGGGCCGATCAACCACGGCGACCACGTGCTGCTGCTCGAAGACGTCGTCACGAGCGGCCGCGAGCTCCTCGCCGCCAAAGCGCGGCTCGAGGAGCTGAATCAGAAGGTCACGCCGTACGCCGTGGTCTCACGCGGGCTCGCGCCGGTCGGATCGCTCATCCAGTTCTCGCTTCCGCGGGGAGAAGCGAAAACCGACAACTGATCACAGCGGAATCTCGAGGTGATCGTCCGCCACCGTGACGTCGCCGCCGAAGATGTCGCGCGCGGGCGCGTCGAGGTCGGCGGCCGTCGACGTCTCGCCGTAGTGCGTGAGCACGAGCCGCCGCGCGCGGGCCTCGCGCGCCATCAGCGCGGCGTCCGCGGCGCTGGAGTGTCCGCGCATCCCGGGCTCGGTCTGGCCGTGCAGAAGCGTCGCCTCGCAGACGAAGACGCCGGCATCGCGGGCGAGCGCGACGACGCGCGGGTCGGGCGCCGTGTCGGCGGAGTACACGACGCTCGCGCCGTCGCGTTCCCAGCGCATCGCGAAGGCGGGGATGTAGTGCGCGGTGTGCGCGAAGCGCAGCGTCGCCGCGCCCAGCCGCAGAGGCGCCGCCGGGTCGTACTCGTGCAGGGCGAACACGTCGTTGAGGAAGTCGCCGCCTTCGCTCGCGAACGCCGCGCAGAGGCTCTGCAGCATCGCCGGCCCGCCGGGCGGCAAGTACACCGGAAGCTTGTCCGCGCGCAGGCGCGCGCCGTAACGCAGCGCGTAGCGCAGGGGGATCAGGTCGATGAAGTGATCGGCGTGCATGTGGCTGATCACGACGGCCCCCAGCCGGTCGTAGTCGACGTGCCGGCGAAGGTTCGCGAGCGCGCCCGTGCCGAGGTCGAGCGCGACCGGCGTCTCGCCGTCGTCGACCAAGTACGAGCTGCACGCGCGAGCCGGCCGCGGGATCGAGCAGCTCGAGCCCGCGACGACCAGACGCGGCCTGCGGTTCAGAGCGATCGGACCGCCTCGAGCACGGCCTGCGCGTGCCCCTCGACGGAGACGCGCGGCCACACCTTCGCGATGGTTCCGTCCGCGCCGACGAGGAACGTGGAGCGCTGGATTCCGACGCTCTTCTTTCCGTACATCGTCTTCTCCACGATGACGCCGAACGCGTCGCAGATCGCGGACGTCGTGTCGGCCAGCAGCGGGAAGTTCAAGCGGTATTTCTGCTCGAACTTCTTCTGCGCGTCGACGGTGTCGCGGCTGACGCCGACGATCGCGGCACCGGCGGCGGCGAGCGCGTCCTTCTCGTCGCGGAACGCCTGCGACTCGGCCGTGCAGCCCGGCGTATCGGCGCGCGGATAGAAATAGACGACGAGCTTGCGCCCCGCAAAGCCGCGCAGCCGCACGTCGTTGCCGTCCTGATCGCTGGCGCCGACGTCCGGCACCTTCGCACCCGCTTCGAGCAATGGTCCTCCTCGGTTCTCGCGAAGATCGATCCCGATGTCCTCGTCGCCGCCGCAGACCGCGCACCCGCTCGCCGAACGCCTGATCGCGACGGCGCGCGAGCGTCCGCTCGACGGTCCCGTGATCGAGATAGGGCTCGGTTCGGGGCGCAACACGCGGGCCCTCGTCGATGCCGGGATCCCGCTGGTGAGCGTTCCGGACGACCTTCCCTACACGCAGCTTCCGGGGGCGCGGGACACCTATGGTGCGGCGCTCTCCACGCACGCCTACCTCCATGGGGTCACCTCGAAGCTGCGCTCCGGCATCGGCGAGCTGCGCCGCGTGCTGAAGCTGGGCGCGCCGCTGTTCCTGACGTTGGGGTCGATCGCCGACGCGCGCTACGGCCTCGGCGTCCCGCTGGACGATCGCACGTTCGCGCCCGGCGACGGCGACGAGGCCGGGATCCCGCACGCGTACTTCGATCGCGACGGCGTCATCGAGCTGCTCTTCGGCTTCGAAATCGACCGCATGGAGGAGGTCCCGGTCGACGAGATCGTGGGCCGCTGGGCGCATTCGGGCGACGAGAGCGGACGGGTCCACTGGTTCGTCGAGGCGCACCGCACCCGCTGACCGAACGACGCTCGCATGCTTCGCCCGGCGCTGCGCTTCACGACGGTTCTGCTGTTCTCGCTGACGCTCGTCGCCGGACTGAGCGCGCAGGCGCCGGCGCCGAGCGCGCCGGCGACACAGCGGTGGCTGCTGGTCAGCGACGTGCACTTCGACCCGTTCGCCGATCCGGCGCTCGTCGACCGGCTCGCCGCCGCACCGCCCGGCGGGTGGACGGCGATCTTCGCGTCGGCGCACGATCCGGTCGACGGCCTCGGCACCGACACCAACGAGACGCTGCTCGAGTCGTCGCTCGCGCAGATGCAAGCGACGACGCCCGATCCCGCGGTCGTCCTGATCGACGGCGATTTCCTCGCGCACCAGTTCCGCACGCTCTTCGACCGCACCGCGCGCGTCCACGACGACGCCGCGTATCGCGCGTTCGTCGACAAGACGATCGCCTTCCTCGCGCTGCGCTTCGGCCAAACGTTTCCGCACGCGGCGATCTTGCCGTCCGTCGGAAACAACGACTCGTACTGCGGCGACTACATGAGCACGCCGAACAGCCCGTTCCTGGCCCACATGGCGGCGGCGTTCGGTCCGCTGATCGCGCGCGGCGCGAGCGCACCGGATTTCGAGACGACGTTCTCCGCGGCGGGACACTACGTGGCGAGCATTCCGGGCACGACGATTCGGATCGTCGTCCCGAACAGCGTCGTGTGGTCGGCGGACTACGACAACCGCTGCGGCGACCCGCACGCGAACCCCACGCAGGACGAGCTCGCGTGGTTCGCCTCGGCGCTGCGCCCGACGCATCGTGACGAGCACGCCTGGGTGCTCACGCACATCCCGCCGGGGATCGACGTGTACGCCTCGCTGAGCGGACAGCACGTTCCGACGCTGACGTACTCGCCGGCGCCGGCCGCGCAGGTTCCGAGCCTGGTCGACGGCGCCGACACGGTGGTGACCGAGTTTATCGCCGGACACCTGCACACGAACGGATTCCGCATCGTCTCGAACGGCGGCAGCTCGCAGGCCGTGCCCGTGGTGACCGTCCCATCGATCAGCCCGATCTTCGCGAACGACCCGTCCTACTTCGACGCGACGGTCTCCGCGCAAACCGGCGTGATCGCCGACTACACCGCGTACGCGCTCGGCGGACTGCTCCCGCACGGCATGCTGGCGGGCGGCGCGACCGAGTCGTGGCACCGGGAGTATGCGTTCGCGTCGGCGTACGGCGAGCCGGACGGCGTCACCGCGACGTCGCTCGCGGATCTGCAAGGGAAGCTCGCGACGAGCACGCCGCTGCGGCTGGAGTTCGAGAACTGGTTCGTCTCCGGCAGCCCGGTGCACGGGATGACCGAATCGAACTGGCGCGCCTACTGGTGCGCGGACGCGCGCCTGACCGCCGCGACGTGGGAGCCCTGCGCGGCGGCCTCCGGCTCCTGACGCGCGGTTTCGTTCTGCCGGGTCAGTAGCGGGGAACGCTCGGATCGATCCGCGCCGACCACGCGTCGATGCCGCCGGCGAGGTTGACGGCGTTCGTGAAGCCCATCTCCTCGAGGAATCGCGCGACGTGCGCGCTGCGAACGCCGCCGTGACACATCACCACGATAGGCGTGTCGCGCGGCAGCTCCGCCGTGCGGTTCGGGACTTCGTTCATCGGGATCCACGCCGCCCACGGGATCGCGGCGGCGCGCAGCTCGTCTTCCTCGCGGACGTCGAGCAGCGTCAGCGCTTCGCCGGCGTCGTGCCGGCGCTTCAGCTCTTCGACGGCGATCTCGTTCACGCGCGCTCGGCGGGGCGCGTCGCGATGAGGTCCTGCATCGGGCTCGACGCGCTCGCGTAGAGCCGCTTCGGCATCCGTCCGGCGAGGAACGCGTCGCGGCCCGCTTCGACGGCGAGCTTCATCGCGCGCGCCATCCGCACGGGGTCCTGCGCGGCGGCGATGCCGGTGTTCATCAGCAGCGCGTCGACGCCGAGCTCCATCGCGATCGCCGCGTCGGAAGCGGTTCCCACGCCCGCGTCGACGATCACCGGCACCTTCGCGCGCTCCTTGATCAGACGGATCGAGTACGGATTGCAGACGCCGAGCCCGCTCCCGATCGGCGCGGCGAGCGGCATGACGGCGGCGCAGCCGATCTCCTCCAGCCGCTTGCACGCGATCGGGTCGTCGACGACGTACGGCAGCACCGTGAAGCCGTCGCGCACGAGCTCCTCGGCGGCGGCGATCGTCTCGCGGGTGTCGGGATAGAGCGTCTCCGGATCGCCGATCACCTCGACCTTGATGAGGTCGGTGCCGAGCGCCTCGCGCGCGAGCTTCGCGGTCAGCACGGCGTCCTTCGCGGTGTAGCACCCGGCAGTGTTCGGCAGCACGTGCACCTTCGAGCGGTCGATGTAGTCGACCAGCGTCTTCCCGCTCCGCTCGTCGAGGTGCATGCGGCGGATCGCGACGGTGACGACCTCGGAGCCGCTCGCCTCGTGCGCCTGCTGCATCACGTCGAGCGACGGGTATTTCCCGGTCCCGACGAACAGGCGCGACGCGAACTCGTATTTGCCGATGCGCAGCGTATCGGTCGACATGACGGACTCTATCCCCCCGCGACCGCGACGATGATCTCGAGGCGGTCGCCTTCGTGCAGCGGCGTGTCGGCGTGGCGCGCGCGCGGAACGACGCCGTCGTTCAGGGCGACCGCGGTTCCGTCGCGTTGCGCGTCGAGCGAGCGCAAGAGCGCCTCGACGGTCGAGCCGTCCGGCACCTCACGCGCATCTCCGTTCACGCTGATCCTCACCGCCCGATGTTCGCGGCCGGTGCAGCAGCCTCCCCGACGTGCGCGTGGCGTTGGCTCGGTCCGGCGCGGCCGGGTGCGAACGGCTCGATGTCGTGCTCCCCCGCCGCGCCGAGCCGCAGAAGCTTGGAGGCGCCCGTCGTGACGACGTCGGCGACGGCGCGCGCGGTGACCGGCGTGAGCAGGATGCCGTTCCGATAATGTCCGGCGGCGACGACGTACCCGTCGAGCGCGGTCGTTCCCAGGTACGGGCGGCCGTCGTGAGAGCCGGGGCGCAAGCCCGCCCAGGTCTCGACGACCGAAAACGTCGCGAGCGACGGAGCGACGGCAAGCGCCGCATCGAGCAGATCGTGCATGCCGGCCGCGGTGACCCGTGCGTCGAAGCCGCGCGGTTCGACGGTCGCGCCGACCAGCAGCCGGCCGTCGCCGCGCGGCACCAGATAGCGATGTCCGAGCCACACGAGCGCGGTCATTGCTCCGCGCGGCACCGCAAGCGCGAGCATCTCGCCGGCGATGGGACGGACCGGGACGCGCGCATCCTGCGGAACGCCGGCGAGCTCTCCGGCCCACGCGCCGGCCGCGTTGACGATGGTCGCCGCCGGCGTGAAGCCGAGCGCGGTTCGCAGACCGCGCACGCGGCGGGCGTCGGCTTCGACCGCGACCTCGTCGACGCGCTCGAACCGCACGCCGAGCGCCTCGCACGCCGCGACGAGCGCGCGCCCCAGCCGGCGATTGTCCACCTGCGCTTCGTTCGCGACGAACAACGCGCCGGAACAGTCGCGCGCCAGCATCGGCTCGCGCGCGAGCGCGTCGCCGCGGTCGAGCATGCGTACGTCGCCGCCGTTCGCACGATACGTCGCCGCATGCGCGGCGAGCTCGGCGAGCTTGGCGTCGTCGAGCGCGACGTGCAGCGTGCCGTCACGCCGAAAGCGCGCATCGACGCCGGTGCGCTCGCGCAGCTCGTCGACGAATGCGGGATAGATTCGCAGCGACTCGCGGCAGAGCGCGAGCATCGCGCCGTCCGGCATCTCCTCGCTGAACGGCGCGAGCATCCCCGCGCCGGCCCACGAGGCGGCCCGCGCCGGCTCGGCACGGTCGAACACCGTGACCGCGACGCCGCGCTTCGCCAATTCGTACGCGACGCCGCAGCCGATCAGTCCCGCGCCGACGACCGCAACGTCGGTCACGGCGGCGGCTTACGCTGCTTTGTCGCGCGAAGCGCGCTCGACTTGGGCGCGATCTCGGCGGCTGCTTCCATGAACGAACGCAGCACCCGGTTTACTTGCGTTGACGTTTTGAAGCGACGCGCCACATCGGGATCGAGAACGATCACGTTCGTTCCCGCCGCATAGCGCGGAGCATAAAGGCCCCTCTTTCCCTTCGAAAAGTCGACGCTCCCAGGAATGTCAGCCTTGCTCATACTGTCGTCGTTCTCTTGCGGTCGCAATGCGGGCGCTGATGATGCGGATCCGATCGCCTCGTTCGGCGTGTGCCACGACGATGGTCCGTCCGAGATGAGAACGACCGATCGTCAGCGACCTGATCTCGTCGAATCGATCGTCGGGCACCGTCAAGGTCAGAGGATCGCCGAACACGGTCGACGCCTCTTCGAAGGTAACGCCATGTTTCGCGACATTGGTCCGCGCCTTTCGTGCGTCCCACTCGAACCGGAGCACTCACGTCACATCCCCGTGTAGACGGGGCCTTCTCCGCCTTGGGGCGGGACCCAGGTGATGATCTGGTACGGGTCCATGATGTCGCACGTTTTGCAGTGCACGCAGTTCGAGAAGTTGATCTGCAGGCGGCCTTCGGCCGGCGCGCCGTCGGTTTTGGTGAAGTGCGGCTCGTAGACGTTGGCGGGGCAGAAGTACTGGCACGGGTTGCCGTACTCGACGGTGCAGCGGTCGGCGCAGATGTTGGTGTCGCTGACGTGCAGGTGCGGCGGCTGATCTTCGTCGTGCATCGTGCCCGACCTGAAGACGTCGGTCAGCTTGTCGAACGTCAGCTTGCCGTCGGGGACGACGCGCTTGCTGCGCTGGACCGGCTCGATCTCGCCGAGCTTCTTCATGCGCGCGTAGCCGTGCTCACCCGCCAGCCGGTCGCGCACGCCGAATCCGCGGCCGCCGCTCATCAGCCCGAGCTGCGCGTTCATCAGGCCGCCCCAGATCCCGGCGCTGAAGCCTTGGTGGAAGTTGCGCGCCGCGTGCAGCTCCTCGAACGCCCACGACGCGCGGAACGCGTCCTCGAACGCCTTGAGCTTGTCCGCCGACGTGTCGCCGGCTTGCAGCGCGGTGAAGATCGCATCCGCCGCGAGCATCCCCGATTTCATCGCGAGGTGGATGCCCTTGAGCCGCAGGCCGTTGAGGAAGCCGGCGGAGTCGCCGATGATGCAGAGGCCGTCCGCATAGAAGCGCGGCATCGCGTGCAGGCCGCCTTCGGGGATCGCCTTTGCGCCGTAGCGGATCATCTCGCCGCCTTCGAGGAGCGGACGAATCGCGGGGTGCAGCTTGAAGCGTTGGAAGTTGTCGTGCGGATCGGTGGTCGGGTCGGCGTAGTCGAGTCCGGTCACGAGACCGATGTCGATCACGTCGTCGCTCATCGCGTAGATCCAGCCGCCGCCGAACGTGTTCCAGAGCGGCGCTCCGAGCGTGTGGATCACCGTTCCGGGCGCGAGCCGGCCGGGCACTTTCCACAGCTCTTTGATGCCGACGGCGTAGACTTGCGGATCGCGCCCTTCGTCGAGACGCAGGCGCTGGATCGCGGCCTTGCTCAGCGTTCCCCGCGGCCCCTCGCCGAGCACGACGACTTTGGCCATGAGGTCGGGACCGGGCTCGTAGTTCGACTTGTGCGAGCCGTCGTGCGCGACGCCTTTGTCGCCGATTCGCACCCCGACGACGCGATCGCCGTCCCACAGCAGCTCCTGTCCGGGAAACGCGGGGAAGACGTCGGCGCCCGCCTCTTCGGCTTTCGCGGCGAGCCACTTCGTGAGATTCGACAGCGAGGCGACGAACTTGCCGTGGTTGTTGAGCACCGGCGGCGTGAACGGCGCCTTGATCTTTCCGCCGTTCGTGAGAAACCATAGCGCGTCGCTGGACACCGGCGCGTCGAGCCCCGCGGCGATGTCTTCGTCGGGGAACAGCTCGCGCAGCGTCTTCGGATCGACGACGGCGCCGGAGAACCCGTGATTGCCGATCTCGCCGCCCTTCTCGATCACCATGACGGAGATCTCGGCGCCCGCTTCGGCGGCGAGCCGCCGCAGGCGGATCGCGCCCGCGAGCGAGGCGGGGCCGCCGCCGACGAAGAGGACGTCGACTTCGAGGGAATCGCGCTCAGCCATGACCCGCCCGGCTTCGCGCCGCCGCGGTGCTTGTCCCGGCCCGTGCGAGCGCCGCGGTCACCGCGACGCGATGGACGGCGAGCCGCTCGTCCCACGGCCGTGGCCGCGGCGACTCCACGGTGATCGCGGCCGGCGTCCCGCGGTACATGAGCGCGAGCGAGCCGGGCAGGCCCTCGAACAGGCGGATCTCGGCCTCGTAGTCGACGAACACGGTCCCGCGCTCGAGATGGTAGACGTCCTTCTCCGCTCCGAACGGCACGCCCAAGTCGAAGCTCTCGTCGAACGCCTGGACCGCCAACCCGGCGTCGTCGAGCGCCTGCACGATGCGGTCGGCGTAGTACGGCGCAAAGCCGGAACGCAGCGGCTCGTAGACGTAGGCGCCCGTCGCCTCGTAGTCTTCGTGCAGGTCCAGGGCGAGCACGAAACGGCGGTCGCGATTCGCCGTGAGCACCGCGCGCGCTTCGGGCGTCGTCCCGCCGCGCGAGAAGCTGCGGTTGACATCGTCGCCGTCCGCATTCGCGCGCGTGCCCGCGGCGTAGCCGCTGGGATTCAGACACGGCCAGATGCGATAGGCGAACCGCGCGTCGAGCACGCCGTCGCGCACGATCGAGAGCAGCGCCCACGGTGCGGCCGGCTCGTCGCCGTGCACGCCCGCGCAGATCGACACCGTCGGGAGGGTCGCGTCACCGAGCTCGGCGGCGAGCAGCGTGCGCGGCGCACCGACGCACGCGATCTCCCGCACGCGGACGCCCTGCGGGCGCAGCGCTCGCCATGCCGCCGCGAGGTCTTCGTACGGCGGAACGCCGTCCGCGCGTGCCGTCACACCGCCGCGCGGCCCGCGATCGAGGCGTCGATCAGCTCGACCGGATGCGCCGCTCGGAGCGTCACGCCGCGCTCGCGGAGGATCGACTGCATCTGCAGCGTGCAGCCCGGGTTCGCGCTCGCGACGAGGTCCGGTGCGACCCGCTGCACGTTGTCCACCTTCCGGACGCCGATCTCGTGCGCCGACTCGGGCTGAAAGAGGTTGTACGTTCCGGCGCTTCCGCAGCACTGGTCGCCGTCCGGAATCTCCACGAGCTGCAGCTCCGGGATGCCGCGCAGCAGCTCGCGCGGCTGCGCACGAATGCGCTGCGCGTGCGCGAGATGACACGCGTCGTGATAGGCGACCCGCAAGGCGAGCGGATGCCGCGGCGCGCGCGGTTGCAGCGTCGCCAGATACTCCGTGACGTCACGGACTTTCGCGGCGAAGGCGACGGCTCGCTCGCGCCATGCCGGGTCCTCGGCGAACAGCTCGCCGTACTCTTTGAGCGACGAGCCGCAGCCCGCGGCGTTGACGAGGATCGCGTCGACGTCCGCGTTCTCGAAGCGCGCGATCAGCGCGCGCGCGAAGCGCCGCGCCTCGTCGAGCCGTCCGCTGTGGAGCGACAGCGCCCCGCAGCAGCCCTGACCGCGCGGGACGAAGACGTCGCAGCCTTCGGCGCTCATCACGCGGATCGTCGCGTCGTTGACGCCGGGGAAGAACGCACGCTGCACGCAGCCGGCGACGAGCGCGACGCGCGCGCGCCGCGCGCCGCGCGCCGGCGTGCGCACGGGAAGCCGGTGAAACGCGTCGCGCAGCGCGATCGGCGGGGCCATCGTCGCGAGCTGGCGCAGGCGCGGCGGCAGCAGCTTGCCGAGCGGCCCGGCCGCGAGCCGTGCGAACCCGAGCTTCGTGCCGAGCCACAGGGCCGGAATGAGCGCGCGCAACCGTGCCGGGTAGGGGAACAGCGCGAACACGAACGAGCGAAACGCCGCATCGCTCGGCGAACGCGTCGTCTCGGTCTCGATCTTCGCGCGCGTCGCCTCGATCAGCAAATCGTAGCGCACGCCCGACGGACACGCCGTGACGCAGCCCATGCACCCGAGGCACGCGTCGATGTGCGAGACGACCGCCGCATCGAGCGCGATCGCACCGTCGTCCATCCCGCGCATGAGGTCGATCCGCCCGCGCGGCGAGTCCATCTCCTCGCCCCAGGAGTTGTACGTCGGACACGCCGGCAGACAAAACCCGCAGTGTACGCAGTCGGAGATCAGCGAGGTATAGGAGCGTGGGGCCGTTTCCGTGGGAGAATCCCTTCGCTGACTACCTGTGACAAGCGCCATTTGGTCGTCCTGTTCCCGGTGGGACAGAGTGGCTCCGCCGCGTGTGGCGCCCCTCGAGGGGAATAGGCGCGGGTCACGGCCCACCCCGGCCGCGTGGTCGCGGCACACGGCGCAGCCCGATCGTCCTGGCCGGGCTCTAAGCTAGGGGTCCTAAAGACAGGGTCCGTGCGCAGATTCCCAGGGCACCCGTCAAGGATCTTCACAGGCTCGTTAGGTGCGGCCTCGCGCGGCGGTGCGTTGGCTCTAATGGCTTCAGTGAATCGCGTGCGAGCGCGACAAGCGGTCCCTCCAGAACCGTCGATCGGTCCCTCCAGAAACGTCGATCGGTTTAGCCGCGACGTGGCCGTTTTGACTTCGCCTGGAGCCACTGTCCGACGCGACGCACGAACACGCCAACAACAAACCCCATTCCGAACGACGCATACAGCACGACGCGCAGATGATTTTGATCCGTGGCCGTTGGCCCGAAAAGATGCATCGGTTCCATCAGCTGCCAAAACGCATTGAAGATGAAAATGGCGCCGAGGAACGCCGAAACGAGAACCGTTACGAACGTGAAGTTCTCGTTGAAGAGTGTCGGGACCTCATTCCGCTCAAGATCACGCGTGATAAGCCATCGTACGAATGCGGCCCCTCCGAAAATGATCGTGTTGCCATAGACGTGCCCGATACATGCTGCGCACAGAATGAAGACGAGCGTCACAGGCCGCGACCGGTTTGAAAGGGGGTCTGCATCGGCGTGAACGTTCCGGGTCGGGAAGCGGCGGCCCCTCCGCCTCGTGCCTCGGCAGAGGACTCGCTCACGCGAAGCGCTCCAGCGCTTCGATCACATGGCGGTGCATCGAACCGCCGCCATGGCCCGCGTCGTCGACAACTTCGAGGACGCTGCCGGGCCAGCGATTGTGCAGGCGCCACGCCGTTTCCAGCGGGCTGCTGACGTCGTAGCGGCCCTGGATGAGGACGCCCGGGATTTCGCGCAGCGCGTCGGCGCTGCGGACGAGCTGTTCGTCTTCGAGAAAGGCGGCATGGCGCCAGTAGTGCGTCACCAGGCGCGCGAACCGCAGGCGGAACTCCGGATCGGCGAAGCGCGGGTTCGGGACATGGCGCGGATCCAATGAAACGTGGGCGTCTTCCCAAGCACACCACTCCGCCGCCGCCGCGGAGCAGAGCGCGTGATCGGCATCGAACAGCATCTCGGCATAGGCGTCGACGATCGGCATGTGCCGCAGCGACGCCGGGATGCGGCCGACGAACCGTTCCCATTCGCGCGGAAAGATCGGACCCACGCCGCGCGTCGTCCAGTCCACTTCCCGCTTCGACGTCGTCGTGACGCCTGCCAACACGAGAGCGCGCACCCGGTCAGGGTGCGACTGCGCGTAGGCGAGCGCGAGCGTGGTCCCCCACGAGCCGCCGACGACGACCCAGCGGCCGACCTGCAGATGCGTGCGCAGCGCCTCGATGTCGGCGATCAGATCGTGCGTGGTGTTGAAGCGGAGCTGCGAGCGTTCGCGCAGCAGCGGCTCGCTTCGTCCGCAGCCGCGCTGATCGAACAGCACGACGTCGTACTTCTCGGGGTCGAATAATCGCCGCGCGCCGGGCGTGAAGCCGGCGCCCGGTCCGCCGTGGAGATACACGGCCGGCGTGCCGCGCGGGTTGCCGGAACGCTCGTAAAAGATGCGGTTGCCCTCGCCGACATCCAGCAAGCCGGAGTCGTACGGCGCCTGTTCAGCTCGCATCAGGGGCGACGGCGGTGCGCCGCAGCACGAGGAGTCCGCACGTCAGCACGGCGAGCAGCCCGCACCAGGTGGGCAGCTTCAACGCAGTGCCGTACGCCGTCGGGTTCGCCACCTGCTCGGTCCACGCACGGACTTCGAGGGCGATCGGGGTGGATGCGGGATAGTGCGGCAGCACTGGAATACGATCCGCGGGCGCGAGGTGGTTCTCGGTCCAGAACATCGCCGCCCAGCAGACGACGACGATCGCCGCGACGGCGCGCAGCGAACCGGCGGTGACGTGCCATGCGACGAGCGCGACCGCGAGCAAGGAAAGGACGAGCAGCTGTTTCGTCTGCGCCGGGAACGGCCAGGGGATCGCGAGCAGCACGAACGCCGCGCCGGCGAAGATCTTCTCCCGCCGATCGCGGGCGATCGCAACGAACAGCAGCGCGGCGGGAGCGGCGAGCGCGATCTGCGTGAGATGGATGTACGCTCCGCCGACGACGGCGAACGCCGCGGGAACGAACGCGAGCGCGGCGCGCTGCCCGCGCAGCGCGCACGCGCGCGCCACCGGCACCGACGCGACCAGGAGCAGCAGCGTCGAGAGCGAGCCGAGCGCCAGCGCGAGCCGGTCCGGCGCGCCGAGGAACGCTGCGACGTACGTCAGGCTGTACTGCTCGTTGCCGCGAATGTTCGCGTACGCCTGCCCCGGCAGAGAGGACGTCAGGTACGCGAGCTGCTCGCGCGGCGCGCTGAACGCGACCGCGGCGAGCGCGAGCGCCGCGCACGCCAGCACTATGACCGTGCGTGTGCGCGGAGCCAGCACGAACAGCGCCACGACGACGAACGCGCCGACGTGCGGTTCGACGAGCGACGCCGCCGCGCACAGTGCCGCAAGCGCGTCGTGCCGCTTCGCGAGCGCCCATCCCGCAGCGGCGATCGCGAGCAGCTCGAACGTGCCGACCTGTCCCAGCGGGATCGACGTGAAGCCCGCGGACAGGGCGATGCCGGCCGCCGCAGGCAGCATCCCGACGTTCAGCGCACGCGCCGACAGCACGATCGCCGCGAGCAGTGCGAGCGCCGCGAGCGCGGTGTAGAGCGCGGCCGCGGCGGCGAACGGCATTCCGGCGAGCAGACGCACCAGGGGCACGACGTAGCCCGGCATGACGAACGGCATCGCGAGGTTCGGCGAGGCGCGCAGCAGCGGCGCCGCGTAGCGGTGCTCGCACGTGCGGATCGGTTCGAGCGCGTAGGGGCTCGCGCCCGCGTTCGCCGCGGTTCCGGCGCAGTACAACGGACGGAGGTCGAGCTGCTGCGGCGCGAGCGGGAAGAACCAGCTTCGCGAGAGGTCGCGCACGCCGACGGCGAGCGCAAGCGCGATCAGCACGGCAGCGAGCGCGCGATACCGAGGGCTCACGCGGGCCGGTCGTTCCTCGCGCACCGTCGTGGCTCCGCCACAGCCTTTTGCAGAACCTGGCCTCCGGCTGGGTCAGATCAGACCGAATCGAACCGCACGTACGGCGGCGGCCGTTCGGCTCGTGGTCTCCAGCTTGCAGAGGATCGTGCGAACGTGCGCCTTGATGGTGCCGAGACTAAAGTGCAGGGCGCGCGCGATCTCGACGTTGTCCTGCCCCTCTGCTATCAGGCGTAGGATCGCAAGCTCGCGCTCGACCAGCGAAGTCGGCGCGGTGGCACCCGGCGGCCCCGTGATCGCCGGCACGTGCGCGCGGTGAGCGGGTTCGAGAATGAAGGACGTAACGGCGAGCGGCTCAGCGGTCGGCCGGAGGACGGCCATGAAATCGTCGGTTCGCTCGAGCGCCGCGGCCTCGTCCGGCAACCCGCACCTCGCGAGCTTCGCCGGGACGTGCGGCATCATAATTTCCGGCTTTCCGGAGTGGGGGCTCCGACTCGAGTGCGTTCTCGCCGTCGTCGCGGAAACCTCCGCACCGCGAGAAGTATCCGGTCGGACACGGGTCATCCCTGCGACGCACCGGAAGGCTGGTGCGTGCGAAGAGTCTCGGTACCGGTCCAAACCGAGGAGGATTCCGGGAATCGTCTGCTCGCCGCGTGCTCGGCGCTGGAACGCGCCCGGGTCGCGCCGCTGCTGCGCAGCATCGAGCTGGACGCGGGCTACACGCTCGCCACGGCGGGTGAGTCACCAACGCAGATCCTCTTCCCCGGCGCGGCCTTGATCTCGCACGTCACGGAGATGCAGGACGGGGCCACCGTCGAGGTCGGCATGGTCGGTTCCGAAGGGATCAGCGATCTCAGCGTCCTCTTCGGTGACGTGACGACGTCGTTAAGCCGCACGGTGGTGCAAGTCGGTGGACCGGCTCAAGCGATGCGCGCAGCGGATTTTCGGCGCTGCGTCGTGGACGTTCGCGGTGAGCTCTTCGACCGCGTCAACCGATACGCCAATGCCTTTCTGGGATGCCTCGCCTTGGTTGCAGGGTGCAACACCCGGCATGATACGCGCCAGCGTGTTGCGCGCTGGCTGCTGATGGTGCACGACCGCGTCGGCCGGGATGAGTTCGCGTTGACGCACGAATACATCGCGTCCATGATGGGCGTTCGCCGCGCCAGCGTCACCCTCGTCATGGGCGCCTTACGCGAGGCCGGGGCGGTCGAGTACGCGTACGGCACCATGCACGTCATCGACCGAGCGGCCCTCGAACGAGAAGCCTGCGCGTGCTACAGCGATCTCCGCGCGCTCTTCGAAACTGCCGTGTCGTAAGTCCGGCACCGGTACGCTATCGTACTGAAAGATCGTACGAACGCTTGCTAAAGTGCTTCAGTCTACGCCGTTGCGCAATCTTCGGCATGCTTTGCACCTCCCGAAAATTTTGTCATCGAAGTACGCCGGCGGAAACCGCGTCCTGGACGCGCTCCCGACAACCGAACGCGACGCGCTGCTGACGGGCGCGGCGCTTGAGAGCTATCGGCATCGCCAGGCCGCGGTCGCGCCCGGAACGTCCCTCCACTACGTTGATTTTCCGGTCGGAGCGATGATCTCCGTCGTCGTCGGCTTGGAGACCGGCGAAACGTACGAGGTCGCGGTCGTCGGGCGAGAGGGCTTCGTCCCCATCGAGCCGCTGCTCGGCCGGTCCACCGCGCAGCGGGTCGGCTTCTGCCAAGTCCCCGGGACGGTCGTCCGCGTCCCGGTTGCCGACTTCGGCCGCGTCCTCTCCCGAAACGGCGTCCTCGCGCATCTCGCGCAGGGCGTGCTGAGCGCGCGTCTGTTCATCACGGAGCAGCTCATCGCATGCAACGGCGCGCACAGCTTGCTGGCGCGCTGCGCGCGCTGGCTGCTCACCACGCGGGACCGCGTCGGGCGCGAGGAATTCGGGCTCACGCACGAGTTCCTCTCGCTCATGCTCGGCGTCCGTCGCGCCGGCGTCTCGCAGGCCGCGGCGGAGCTGCAGCGCCTCGGCGCGATCCGATACGGGCGCGCCCACGTGCCGTCGTCGACGACCGCAAGCTCGCCGAGATCGCGTGCGAGTGCTACGCGATCACGCGCGACGCCGCCGAAGCACCGTTCCGAGACCTCGCGCCGCGAACGTCGGCGACCTAAAGGCCGCCGACGAAGCGCCCCGGATTGCACAGGGCGAGCGGGTCGAAGCGCGCTTTGAGCGCGCGCATCAGCGGAAGCGACGGTGGCGGATCGCCCCAGGCGTCGACCCGGCCGCGCGCGGCGTCCGGCATCGCGGTGACCGTCACGTTGCCGCACCCGTCGGTCTGCGCGGCGACATGCGCGCGCAGCTCCACGCACTGCCGCGGTGCGTCCGCAGCGAGCGCGGCATACGCGTGCAGCGCCACGCCGAGCAGCGGATAGGCGACGGGAACCGCGAGCGGCGCGGCGGCGACGAACGAGCCGAGCGTCCATGACGGCACCGCGGGCGGCGCGGCGACGGTGAACCGCCAGTCGCCGTCGCGCCGGACCGCGCGCTCGCGCTGTTCGTACGATTCCGGCTCGTCGTCGACGAGCTCGTGCGCCGCGCCCGCGCCGGCGCCCGGCGCGACCCGATCGAGCAGCGTGCGCATCTGCTCTTCCACACCGCGCGGCGTTCCGCCGAAAGAGACGACGAGCGCGTCGTAGTTGTAGAGGGCCACCGACTCCGGCTCGAGCCGCGCCTCGACGATCGCGCGCGCGGCGCGCGCGATCGCGTCGCTGCCGTCGAAATGCAGCGCCGCGGCGCGCCGCGCTTCCGGGAGCGGATGCACGCGAAAGGTGACCGACGCGATGCCGCCCAGCGTTCCGAGCGCTCCGGTCATCAGCTTGGGCAGATCGAAGCCGGCGACGTTCTTGACCACCTTTCCGCCGCCGCGCGCGAGCGTTCCGTCGGGGCGCACGATCGTCACGCCGACGATGAGGTCCTTCACCGTCCCGTAGCGCTGCCGCCGGCGGCCGAACGCATTCGTCGCGACGACGCCGCCGACGGTCGCGCGCTCGCGGTCCGCAACGTCGACCGGCAGCATCTGCCCGTGCGCGGCCAGAACGCGGTCGAGCTCGGCGAGCGTCATCCCCGCTTCGACCGTGATCGTCTGATCTTCGGCGGCGTACTCGACGACGCGGTCGAGCGCGACGGTGCGGATCACCGTGTCGAGCGCGCGCGGCGCGTTGCCGAGCGCGAGGTGCGTCGCGCCGCCGACGAATGCGAACGGCGCACGCGCGGCATGCAGCTCGCCGACCGCGCGCGCGAGCTCCTCGACGCTGCGCGGCGTGACGACGTTGCGCGCCGCCACGCCCGCGATCGAGACCGCGCTCACCCGCGTCCGGCCTCGCCGCTGAGCTCGATCGCGTGCGGTACGTACGCTCCGGGACGGTCGCCGCACAGCCGCGGCGTCGGAAAAACCTTGTCGGGATTGAACCGGCGCTCGGGGTCGAACGCCCCGCGCACGAGCTGCATCGTCTCGAGATCGTCCGGACCGAACTGCTCGCCGAGATAGCAGGCCTTGTCGTGCCCGACGCCGTGCTCGCCGGTGACCGAGCCGCCGTATCGCAAGCAGACCCGCAGGATCTCGCCGGCGACGCGTTCCGCCTCGTGCTCCTGTCCGGGAACTCGCGCATCGTACAGCACGAGCGGGTGCAGGTTTCCGTCGCCGGCGTGAAAGACGTTCGCGATGCGCAAGCCGGACGCCGCGCCGAGTGCGGCGATCTCGCGCAGGACCGGCGCGATGTCCTTGCGCGGGATGACGCCGTCCTGGACGTGGTAGTTCGGCGAGATCCGGCCGACCGCCGCGAACGCCGCTTTGCGGCCTTTCCACGCGAGCGCGCGCTCCGCGTCGTCCTTCGGAACGCGAACTTCGATGGCACCGGCCGCGCGGAGGTGGGCTTCGGCGCGCTCGGCGATCTCGTCGGCTTCCGCGAGCACGCCGTCGACGTCCATCAGCAGCAGCGCGCCGACGTCGAGCGGCCAATCGATGCCGGTCGCGGCGACGATCGCTTCGATCGCGAGCGCGTCGCACATCTCGATCGCGGCCGGGACGATCCCCGAGCCGATGATGCGTGAAACGGCGTCCCCCGCTTCGTCGGTGGACGGAAACGTCGCGAAGAGTGTGCGCGTGCATTCGGCGGTGCGCAGCACGCGCACGAGCACCTCGGTGACGATCCCGGTCATCCCTTCGCTGCCGACGACGACGCCTACGAGATCGTAGCCCGGCGGCGCCGGCTCGCCGGCGCGCGAACCCAGCTCGACGATCTCGCCGTCGGGAAGAACGATGGTCAGGCCGAGAACGTGGTTGACGGTGAAGCCGTACTTCAGGCAGTGCGCGCCGCCGGAGTTCTCCGCGACGTTGCCGCCGATCGTGCACACGCTCTGCGACGACGGATCGGGCGCGTAGAAATAGCCGTCAGACGCGAGCGCGCGCGTGATGTCGAGGTTGATCACGCCGGGCTGCACTCGTGCGACGCGGTTCGGAAGATCGATCGACAAGATCTTCTTCATCCGCGACAGTCCGATCATCACGCAGCCTTCCGTCGGCAGCGCGCCGCCGGAGAGGCCGGTTCCCGCGCCGCGCGGCACGACCGGCATGTCGAGCTCGCGTGCCAGCTTCACGCACGCCGCGACTTCGGCGGTGGAGGCGGGCAGGACGACGACCGCCGGCCGCACGCGATAGCCGAGCAGTCCGTCGCACTCGTAGGTGCGCAGCTCGCTGGGCTTGGCGATGGCGTTCTTCTCGCCGACGAGCGCGGCGAACCGTGCGTGCAGCGCGCGCTCTGCGTCGGCTGAGGCTTCCGGGGCGACCGGCATGCGCTCACGCTAGCGCAAGGGTTCCGCCCCCGTCAAGCAAAGTCGCCCGCATGAGCACGCTCCCGACGATCGGTTTCATCGGCCTCGGAATCATGGGTAAGCCGATGGCGAAAAATCTGCTTGCGGCCGGCTATCCGGTGATCGCGCTGAACCGCTCGCGCGGTCCGGTCGACGAGCTCGTCGCGGCAGGCGCGCAGGCCGGCGAGTCCCCGAACGACGTCGCTGCGCGCAGCGATGTCGTCATCACGATGCTGCCCGACTCGCCGGACGTCGAAAGCGTCGCGCTCGGCGAGGGCGGGATCGCGGCCGGGATCCGCGACGGCGCACTGTGGATCGACATGAGTACGATCGCTCCGGCGACGACGAAGCGCGTCGCCGCCGAGCTGGCGAAACGCGGCGTCGCGTCGCTCGACGCGCCGGTCAGCGGCGGCGAAAAGGGGGCGATCGACGGAGCGCTCTCGATCATGGTGGGCGGCAGCGACGCGGATTTCGAGCGCGCGAAGCCGATCTTCGAGAAGCTCGGTAAGAACATCGTTCACGTCGGCGAGCTGGGCGCCGGCCAAGTCACGAAGGCGTGCAACCAGATCGTCGTCGGCGTGACGATCGAAGCGGTCGCCGAGGCGCTCGCGCTCGCCGAAGCCGAAGGCGTCGATCCGGCCAAGGTGCGCGCGGCGCTGCTCGGCGGCTTCGCGCAGAGCAAGATCCTCGAGGTGCACGGCCAGCGGATGATCGATCGCGCCTTCAACCCCGGGTTCAAGTCGCGGCTGCACCGCAAGGACATGAACATCGCGGTGGGCGCGGGCGAAGCGAACGGCATGGAGCTCGCTGCGGCGAAGCTCGTGCGCGAGCGCTTCGACATGCTGATCGAGCGCGGCGACGGCGAGCGCGACCACAGCGCGCTGCGCACCCTCTACCCCTTGCGCGACACCGCCGGCGTACGATAAGCCGAGCGGGCGTCGGAATCGCCGCGCTGAAGCGCGGGCTCCCAACGAGATAGCGTGGCAAACGAGCGTACCGCCGGGACGTTCGTAGGCCGCGCTTCGCGGGGGAGCGAAGGTGCCCATCGGATGCAGCCGGTCTCGCTTCGACTATCGCCCACGGTCGCGACGGACGACGAGTTGCGGCGTTTGTCCCGACTCAATCCCGAATATGGGTTCGAACGGAGCGCGTCCGGCAAGGTCGTCGTGAGTCCGCCGGCCGGCAACGAGTCGAGCCGCAGAACGGCACTGCTGTGCCTTCAGGTCGAGGAGTGGAACGCCGCTGGTCCGCGGGGTCATACGTTCGAATCGTCCGCAGGCTTCACGATGCCGGACGGGTCGGTCCTTTCGCCCGATGTCTCGTGGATCGCACGTTCGCGGTACGAAGAGCTTTCGCCGGACGAGCGGGACGGATTCGGGCGGATCTGCCCCGACCTCGTCATCGAAGTCCAATCGCCTTCGGATTCGAAGAAGCGCCTGATCGAGAAGCTGCGGGCGTTTCGCCGATTCGGCGCGCGCGTCGCGCTGCTTTTCGACGCGCGCACGGGCGTCGTTGTGCTGGACGACGACGGAGAGCGCACGTTGGGCCGCATCGACGCAGTGACGATCCCCGCCGGTCGACTGTGCGAGCGCGAGCTCGTGTTGCGCTTCAGCGCGTTATACGAGCCGCTGCGGTTCACCCGGCGCCGCGCCTCGCGTTGAGCCGCAGCGCACGGAGCGCGCCTACTCCGCGGTCCACTCCAGCAGCGCGCGGCGCTCGGTTTTCGGGAAGCGCGCTTTCGTCTTGATCGCGTCGAGGTAACGGCGCTTGCCCGCGCGATTGCCTTTGCCGATCAGCGTCGCGCCGACGAAGCGATCGTCCAGGAAGTAGAGCGCGCGATACCAGCCCTTGTCGCGGTCGACGTGCATCTCGGTTTCGATGTCGTTGCGGTACTCGGGTGACAGGCCGAACTGCGTGATCGTCTGACCGCTGAACACGAGCGAGCTGTATTCCGGAACGGTGTCGAACTGCTTCCGCTCGCCGCCGTTCGCGTACGCCGCCATGTTGTGCGCGGCGAGCTTGCCGTGCGCGCCGGCGCTGTTCCAGGTTCCCATGCGGTAGTGCTGCTCGGCGATCGGGTCGTAGAACTCGGCGCAGTCGCCCGCCGCGAAGATTGCCGGCACGGCCGTTTCGAGGTGTTCGTCGGTGACGATGCCCGTCCGGGTTTCGATCCCCGTTCCCTCGCACAGCTCCATGTTGATCGTCAGGCCCAGCCCGACGCCGACGAGATCCGTGTCGAGCCGCTCGCCGCTCGTCGTCACGATGCTGCGCACCGCGCCGTTGTCGCGCACGCACTCCCGCAGCTCCTCGCCGAAGTGCAGGTGCACGCCGTCGGCACGCGCGGCCTCGTGCAGCAGCTCGCCCGCCGCTTCGTCGAGCATGCGGCGCAGAAACCGCGGCCCGCGGATCAGCCAGTGCGTCTCGACGCCGCGCGACACGAACGCTTCGGCGAGCTCGTACGCGATGAACGACCCGCCGACCGCCACCGCGACCTTCGCCGTCTCAAGCGCTTCGGAGATCGCTTTCGTGTCGTCGAGGTACTGGAAATTGAACATGTTGCCGGCGCCGAGCGCGCCCGGCGCATTCGACGGGTTCGGACGGCCGCCGGTCGCGAGCAGCAGCACGTCGTACGCCTCTTCGCGCCCGTTCGCGGTGACGGTCTTGCCTTCAGCGTCGAGCGCGTCGACGCGCGTGGAGAGCCGCAGATCGATGCGGTTCTTCTCGTGCCAGGCGACGTCGCGCATGATGACCTTCTGCTCGGCCACTTGCTTGCGCAGCAGCGGCGGCAGCGCGATGCGGTTGTAGAGACAATACGGCTCGTCGGCGAAGAGCACGATGGAACACGCCGGATCGGCCTTGCGCAACTGCTCGGCGCAAGTCGTTCCGGCGAAGCCGTTGCCCACGATGACGTATCGACGCTCAGCCACGATTCCTCAGATTAGCGCGAGAAGGCCCGATCCCGCTCGGACCGGGGCCGGGACGGCGTGAATCCGCGGCTGGTCAACCTGCTCGCAAGCTTCATCGGCGCGACCAGCGAGTACGCGCTCGCGCGCCTGGAGTTCAGCGTGGTCTACGCCGACCGCCCCCCGCCGCCGGTCCTCGACCGCCTGCCGGACGCCTCGGAGACGACGTTGCGCGAGCGGTGGGATCGCGCCGAGACGCAGCTCTCGGCGATCGTGCGGTACGTGAAACAGGCGGAAGCTTCCGCGGATACGGAAGAGCGGACCGCCCCGGCGTTCCGGCGCCTCCGCCGGACCGTCCGCGAGCTGGACCAGTACGCACGCGCGCTGCGCTGGGTGTTGACCGTTCACGGCGGCGACCCGCGCTAGGAGAGAATCGAGGCGATGGACTTCTTCAACCGGGCGATGGAGCAGGCGAAGCAGCTCCAGCAGATCGCGACCGACGCGATGCAGAAGGGCGCGGAGCAGGCCCAGCCCCTCGTCGCGGACGCCGTCGCGAAGGCGCAGGAGCTCCAGAAGACCCTCGTCGAGCAGACGCCCGCGGTGACCGCCGCCGCCCAGGCGCAGTACAACGCCGCCATGCAGCACGCCGGCACGATGATCCAGACCGGCAAGGCCGTCCTCGAAGCCGGCAGCGCCCAGGCGACCCAGCACATCTCCGTCTTCGCCGAGCAAGCGCGCAAGGCGGCCGACGCCGCGATGAGCGCCGTGAACGCCGCCAACCAGCAGAAGCCGCCCCAAGGCCCCGGTTCCGGCAGCGGCTCCCTTTGACGCCGAAGTCGGGCGGATTCTCGCCGAGCACGCCGACGAAGACCTCGAGATTCTGCGGGACTGGACGCCGACGATGGCGGACGGCTTGGAGTACCTCGATGCTTAGCCGCGCGTTGCGGCGAGCGTAGCGGGCTCGGCGACCGGAACGCCGAGACGGACGAAGCCGCCGAGTGCGGCTCCGTCGCCGGCCAGGATCCGGCGGGCGATGTCCGAGCCGGTCGCGGCGGCGTGCCGCTCCAGGAGCGTGCGGAGGCGTTCGCGATCCGTTGCGTCCAGCTCGTGCGCGACGAGCGGTGTCGGGCCGAGCCGCTTCGCGAGCTCGCCGGCGAGGAAGAGCTCGCCGCCCGTCATGCCGCTTGCGAGATTGCGGCCGGTCGCGCCGAGGATCACGACGGTTCCTTTCGTCATGTACTCGCAGGCGTGGTCTCCGGCGCCTTCGACCACGACGGTCGCGCCGCTGTTGCGGACCGCGAGCCGTTCGCCGGCCGCCCCGCGCACGAACGCGTCGCCGCCGCGCGCGCCGTAGAAGCACGCGTTGCCGATCGCGGGCTCACCGTCGCGGCCCGGCCCGCGGACGATCAGCGTTCCGCCGCTCATCCCCTTGCCGACGCCGTCGTTCGCATCGCCGTCGAGAACCAGCGTGAGCGGCGCCGCGAGAAACGCGCCGAAGCTCTGTCCGGCGCTGCCGGCGTAGCGATACGTCGCGGGCGCGACGATCTCGCCGCGCGCCGCGCGGGTCACCGCGTGGTACGCGAGGCGCGCCCCCACGGCGCGGTCTGCCGGCGCGATCCGCTGCGTTCCGCCCGCGACCGCTTCGTCGTCGAGGTGCGCGTCGTCCGCGCGCGCGAGGTCGAACGGAGCGCGCGTCTCCGGAAGACGGAGCACTTCGTCGAGATCGATTCCGGCGGCGCGCTCGTAGCGCGGCCGCACCAGGTCGCCGCGGCCCTGAATCTCTTCGAGCGAGCGCGCGCCCAGGGCTGCGAGCCGCCGTCGAACGTCGCGCGCGACGAAGCGCAGAAACGCTTCCGCATCTTCGGCCGTCCCCGGAAACTTGCCGCGCAGCGCGGCGTCCTGCGTCGCGATGCCGACCGGACAGGTGTTCTGGTGGCATTGCCGCGCGTAGATGCAGCCCAGCGCGACGAGCAGCGCGCTGCCGAAGCCGAACATGTCGCCGCCCAGCATCGCGGCGAGCACGACGTCGCGGCCGGTCTTGAAGCCGCCGTCGACGCGCAGCTTCACGCGGCCGCGCAGACCGTTCGCGATCAGCGTGTGGTGCGTTTCGATGAGGCCGAGCTCCCACGGGAGCCCCGCGTGTTTGATCGAGCCGAGCGGCGAAGCCCCCGTCCCGCCGTCGTGACCGGCGATGTGCACGACGTCGGCGCGCGCCTTCGCGACGCCGCTCGCGACGTATCCGATCCCCGACTGCGCGACGAGCTTCACCGCGATCTTCGCCTTGGGATTCGCGCGCCGCAGATCGTAGATGAGCTGCGCGAGATCTTCGATCGAGTAGATGTCGTGGTGCGGCGGCGGCGAGACGAGCTGCTGCCCCGGGGCCGCGCCGCGCAGCGCGGCGATCTCCGCGGTCACCTTGAATCCCGGAATCTGCCCGCCTTCGCCGGGCTTCGCGCCCTGCGCGATCTTGATCTCGAGCTCTTCGGCGGTCGCGAGATACGATTCCGAGACGCCGAAGCGCGCCGACGCAACCTGCTTGATCGCGTTCAGCGTGCGGGCCGGGTCCTCGCCGCCTTCGCCGCCGTTGCTGCGCGCGCCGGCCAGCTTCGCGCCGAGCGCGACCGCTTCGTGCGCCTCGGGTCCGAGCGCGCCGAGCGACATCGCGGCGGTGACGAACCGGGCGAGGATCGCGTCTTCCGGCTCGACCTCCTCGAGCGCGATCGGATCGCCGATCGCGACCGGCTCGACGAGATCGCGCAGCGAGATCGAGTCGCGCGCCTCCAGCGCGTCGGAGAGCGCGAAGAACGCCGCCTCGTCGCGCGCGACGATCGTCTTGCGCAGCCCTTTGAGCAGCGGCGGATCGAACGAATGCCGCACGCCGTCGCGGCGGAACCGGAACATCCCGCGCTGCGGCGGCTCGGCGCCGCTCGCCGCCAGCGCCTGCCACGCGCGCAAGTCCTCCTCGATCTCGGCGAAGCCGAGCGCCGGCACGTGCGCGCCCATCCCCGGGAAGCACGCGTCGACGATCTCGTGCTTGAGCCCGAGCGTCTCGAACGTCTGCGCGCCGACGTACGAGCGCAGCGTGCAAATGCCGAGCTTGGCGAGGATCTTCACCAAGCCGCTCCGCAGCGCGTCGAAGAACGCCGCGTCGGAGCCGCATTCGGCGACGGCGGCGCGCGCGGCGAGCCACGGCGTCACGACGTTCGCGCCTGCGGCGATGAGCGCCGCGCAGCCGTGCGCGTCGCGCGCGAAGCCGTCGCAGGCCGCGATCGACGCCTGCATCCGCAGGCCGCTCGCGGTCAGGCGCTGATGCACCGCGCCGACCGCGAGCACCGCAGGTACCGGAACCCCCGCGCCGCGGTCGTCGAGGACGAGGTAGGTCGCGCCTTCGCGCACGCGCCGCTCCGCCGCATCGGCGATTTGCGCGATGCGCGTCGCGAGCGCGGCGTCCGCGCAGTCGAGCGAGATGCGCTCCATCACGAGCCGCGCGTCGAACGAGAGCGCGTCGAACGTCAGCTCGTCGAGCAGCGCGGTGTCGACCGTGACGATCGAGCCGTGGGCCGGGACGTCACCGTTCGTCGCGCCGCTTCCGACCCACGCGCGCACGTCGAAGACGAAGCCTTCGCGCAGCGCGTCGATCGGCGGATTCGTCACCTGCGCGAAACGCTGGCGCAGATACTCGGTCACCGGCATGCGGCGCTCCAGGAACGGCAGCGCCGCGTCGTCGCCCATCGACCAGACCGGCTCGCTGCCCGCGGCGAGCGGCTGCACGACGCCGGCCAGCTCGTCCTTGGTGTAGCCGAACCGGACGAGATCGCGGCGGAGCGCGTCGCCGTCCATGGCTCGCGGTGCCGCGTCGGCCGGGGCGTCGAACCGCCACGACGCGACGGTACCGCGGAAGTCCGCGTTCTCCCGGCGCAGCGCGCGGAAGGCGTCCGGACGAATCAGCTCGCCGGTCGCGAAGCGCACCACGAGCCGCTGCCCGGGGCCGAGCCGTCCGCGCTCCACGATCGGATCGTCGCCGAAGCCGACGACGCCGGTCTCCGAGGCGGCGAGCACCTTGCCCGACTCGGTGCGGCACCAGCGCAACGGACGAAAGCCGCTGCGGTCGAGCGCCGCGCCGACGCGGTCGCCGTCGGCGAAGACGATCGCCGCGGGCCCGTCCCACGGTTCGACGGTCGGGATGTGCGCGTCGTAGTACGCGCGCAGCCGGTCGTCGTCGTCGACCGCGGGCGAGAGCATCAGGTCCACGGCCTCGTCGACGCGGTAGCCCGCGCCGATCATCGCGTCGAGCGCGACGTTGAACTCCAGCGAGTCGCTCGCGCCACGCGGCGAGACGACGCCGCGCGCCTGCATCCACGCGCGGTTCCCCGTGATCGTGTCGATCTCGCCGTTGTGGGCGATCAGCCCGAACGGCTGCACGAGCCGCCAGCTCGGCGCGGTGTTGGTGCTGAAGCGCTGGTGGAACACCGCGAAGCGCGAGGCGCACGCCTCGTCGACGAGGTCGGCGAAGTACGCGCCCAGCTCGCTCGAGCTCAGCAGCCCTTTGTAGACGACGGTTTGCGGCGAAGCGCTGACCAGCGTCGCGATGTCGCCTTCGGCGCGCAGCGTGCGAATGACGGCCCGCCGCACCGCGCGCATCCGCTCGCGGGAGTTTCCGGGCCCGACGTCGACGAGGAGCTGCTCGTACGACGGCGCGCCGGCCGCCGACTGCGCGCCGAGCACGCCCGCGTCGACCGGCGGAACGCGCCAGCGCATCGGCGCGACGCCCTCGCCGCGAATCGCGTGCTCGATCTTCGCCCGCATCGCGGCGGCAAGCTCTTCTTGGCGCGGCAAGAACGCGCAGACCGCCGTGAGATGCTGCTCGGGGACGCGCACGTGCGCCGCCGCCAGCTCGCGCTGGAACAGTGCGCGCGGCGTCTCGAGCAGGATGCCGGCGCCGTCGCCCGTGCGCCCGTCGGCGGCGCGTGCGCCGCGGTGCTCCATGGCGCCGACCGCGCTCAGCGCGAGGCGGACGATCTCATGGCTTGCACGGTTGGAGAGGTCGGCGAGGAATCCCACCCCGCATGCGTCGTGCTCTACGTCGTGGCGCATCGGAACGTACACCATACGTCCGGCACGGACCGCCTGTCATTCGACAAACGGCGAACCGGAGCGCCGCCGGGTCAGCCGCGCTTGTGCTTTCCGCTGTGGGCCAGGATGACGGTGCGGGCGGCCGTGGAGCGCAGTTGCGCGTCGGACGCCGGCTGCGCGCAACGATATTCCCGCATCAACCGTCGCCAGGTCAGTCCGCGGCCTTGCAGACGCACGTCCCGCCCGGCCAGCCGCGCCGCCGCCACCGCGCGCACCAACGCACGGAGATCCGCCTCGCCGAGCACCTGAAGGTCCCGCGACTCGACGAACACCGTCGCGCCGTCGCGGCCGACGAGGCCGCGCTCGAGCGCGACGAACGCGTCGACGAGGTCCGCGTCGAGGACGCCGATGAGCCGAACGACGACCGGAGAAGGAACGGGCTGCGGGCGCGGTGCGTACACGGTGACTCCTTGCTCAGACGCTACCGAATGTACGGCCGCCCGCTGAGAACGGTTCGGGCCTCGCTTGGGATCGCGCTGGGAGCTTCAGCCGCGCAGCCCGAGCGCGACCATCATGCGGTACCCGACGTCCAGCGCGCGCTCGTCGATGTCGAAGCGGGCATTGTGGTGCGGGAAACCGGTCGCGTCGCCGCCGCGCGAGCCCACGATGAAGTACGCACCCGGGCGCTCTTCCTGCATGAACGACATGTCCTCGGCCCACATGACGATGTCGTGCTCGACGACGTTCTCGGCGCCGAGCTCCGCGCGCCCCACCTCGCGCACGACGTCGTTGATCTCGCGCGAGTTCACGGTCGGCGGATACGACCAGTGATAGTCGAAGTCGTACTCGAAGCGCATCGCCTCGGCGAGGCCGCGCAGAATCCGCTCCATCCGCTCCGGCATCGACGTGCGGACCGCGGCGTCGAACGCCCGCACGGTCCCCTTCATCTTCGCCTCGTCGGGGATCACGTTGAACGTCGTTCCGCTCGTGAACTGGCCCACGGTGACGACAGCGGGGTCCTTCGGCGCGACCTCGCGCGCGACGATCGTCTGCAGCGCGGCGACGACGTACGAGCCGGCGACGATCGGATCGACGGCGAGCTGCGGCATCGCGCCGTGGCCGCCCTTCCCGCGAATGGTGAGGTCGTACTCGTCGGCCGAGGCGAAGAACGCGCCGTCCCGCACACCGATCTTGCCGACGTCGAGCCCGCTGTACAGGTGCAACGCAAACGTGCGATCCACGTGCGGGTTCTCGAGCGCGCCGTCGGCGATCATCTTCTTCGCACCGGCGTAGCCCTCTTCGCCCGGCTGAAAGCAGAACACCAGGGTTCCGGGGACCTCGTCGCGCCGGGCCGCCAGCGTCTGCGCCGCGTGGAGCAGGATCGACACGTGGCCGTCGTGACCGCACGCGTGCATCACGCCTTGGCGGTGCGAGCGGTACGGCACGTCGTTCAGCTCCGCGATCGGGAGCGCGTCCATGTCGGCGCGGAGCAGCGTCACGGGCCCGGGCTTCCCGCCCCGCAGCGTGCCCAGCACGCCGGTCTCTCCGACGCCGGTACGCACGTCGTCCAGCCGCAGCTTCCCGAGCTCGGCCGCGACGAACGCCGCCGTATCATGCTCGACCATGGAAAGCTCGGGCGCGGCGTGGAGCCGGCGACGAACGGCGACGAGCTCTTCATGCGGGACGGCGGTCGTGGTCATGGCACGCCGTTTCGCCGTCCTTTGCGGAAGCGGCTCCTCGCGAAGCCGCTTCCGCCGGCTCTCAGGTGATCGAGCCGGTCGTCGTCGTGACGAACACGGTCACCTCGGCCTTCTGACCCGAGGCGTCCGTGATCACGATGACGCACGTTCCGGCTGCGACCGACGTCACCGTGAACGTCGCGTCGGGACCGGGCATCGACGTCGGGCTGAACGTCGCGATCCCGGTGCAGGAGTGACCGCTCAGCGAGCTCGCCCCGAAGTTTCCTTGAAAGCCGGGCTCGGTCGCGGTGAAGAACTGCGTTTGCCCGGCGGCCGTGAACTGCACCGTGCTCGTGGACACGCCGAGCGGGCCCGGCGTCGCGGTCGGCTTCGGCGTCGGCGTGGGCGTCGGCGTCGCGGTCGGCTTGGGCGTCGGCGTCGCGGTCGGCTTGGGCGTCGGCGTCGCAGTCGGCTTCGGCGTCGCGGTCGGCGTCGGGGTCGCGGTCGGTTTGGGCGTCGGCGTCGCCGTCGGCTTCGGCGTCGCGGTCGGCGTCGGCGTCGGAGTCGCGACCGCCGGGGCGATCGCATTCCCTTCGCCGCTCTGCGGACGCGGATTCCCCGGGACGCTCCCGCCGCCTCCGCCGCCGCATCCGACGATGACGCATGCGCACGCGACCGTCGCGAGCGCAACACCGTGTCGAACCATCTTCGATGCTCCTCCATGCGCGGCGCGCATCAGTACACCAGCTTTCCGATGCGGCCCGGATTGGCGCCGCTGCCCGGCTCGCAGAACCACAGCGAGCCGTCGGGCGCGACGGCGATCCCTTTGAGGGCAAGTCCGGTCACGGGCGACGCGTACTCGCTCACCGTGCCGCCGGTCGTGATCCGGCCGATCCGATCGAGTCCGTTCTCGGTGAACCACAGGGCGCCGTCTTGTCCGACCGCGATCCCGATCGGCGCGGCGTTCGGCGTCGACGTCGGGAACTCGCCGGTCACGGAGAACGAGTTGGGCGACAGCCGCCCGATCTTGGAGGTTCCGTTCTCGGTGAACCACAGGTTGCCGTCCGGCCCACGAACGATGGCCTCGGGAGTGCTGCCCGTCGTGAGCGAGATCTCGCTCTGCGCCGTGAAGAGGTTCGTGATGCGGCCGATCTTGTCGACGGCACTCTCCGTATAGTAGAGATTGTTGTCGGGTGCGGTCGCGATTCCCCACGGTGCGGAGTTGGCGGTCGGGACGGAGGTCTCGCCCGCCGTGCCGCCGCTGACGCTCTGGAATCCAACGCGGCTGCTGCCGTTCGCCACGTACCAGACGTTGCCGTCGAGACGGTCGACGAGACCGAACGGGTTGTCGCTCGGCGGCGGTGCGAACAGCGTCGCGAATTCGGTGAAGGTGCCGGTCGTCGTAACCTTCGCGATCTTGTTCGCGCCGAACTCGGTGAACCAGAGATTACCGTCCGAGGCGCCGATGATCTGCTGCGGGTTCGAGCTCGCGGTGGGAACCGTGAATTCGGTCACGACCCCGGCCGGAGTGATCCGAGCGACGTCGTTCGGCGATTCGGTGAACCACATGTTGCCGTCCGATCCGGCCGCGATGAACTGCGGCCGGTTCGTCGAAACCGGGATCGAGAACTGGTAGAACGTCGGCTTGGGCGCGAACGTGACGCTGTGGGAACCGAGTCCGGGCGCCGACACGACGATCGACGCCGACCACAACGTCCCGCCCGCGTAATGCATCGTCGAAACGACGGAGCGAGACTTCACGACGGTGGTCGAGAGCGTCACTTGACCGGAGTTCGACGGATCGCTCACCGAAAGCGTGAACGGCTGCTCGTAGTTCGACGCCGAGCCGGCGATCACGTTGCCGTCCGCGTCGAACGCGTTGATGCTGATTTGCTCGCTCGCCGGTACGCCGGCGTTGGGGCTCGCATTCTGCAGCGTGACCGTGAACGATGCGACGACGCCGTTCAGCACCGCGGAGACGGTATTCGCCGCGCCGAGCACGATCTGCTTGGTGACCGACGCGGTGCTGATGACGTTTCCGCCGCCGTTGAGCTGGTCGTACGTCGTGAAGACGAACGTGTCGGTGCCGACGGGTGCGTCGATCACCAGCGTCGTCAGCGGCGCGTTGAGGAACTGCGGGGAGCCGCCGTTCACCGTCACGCTGATGCTCTGCGCCGCGCCGACATACTTCGGCGTGCGGAGCGCGGCCGACGTGCTCGAAGAGGCCCAGTGCATGGTGAACGTCACCTGCGCCGTCGACGCGCTTTGCGCCCGGCCGGGCGCGGTCGGTACGCTGCCCGCGCCGCCTCCGCAGCCGGCGGCGAGAACCGCACACGCCGCAAACGCCGCGAGCCGATAGGCTCGCGCGACGGCCGCGTTCAGCCGTCCTGGAAGGAATGTCATTCAGTCCTCCTCGGGGAACGGGAGACGCTCGCCCGTGTCAGCCCCACGAGAAGCAGTCCGCTAGGTGGTTCTCTTGACCGTCTCTACCAGCCTGCGTTTTGCCGATGAAGTCCCGGACTTTGCACGAACCTAACAAAGGGCCGTGTGTCCGCGCGTCGGCGCGCGAGCGTCGGGCTGCCGCGCACGCGGCTGACGCGCTGACCCGGTGCGATTCGCGCGAAGTCGACAGGCCGTCATCTCAACCACCGGCAGTGCGAGCTCGAATCGGTGGCGTCACGATGTTCAGCAGCGTTCTCAATCTAGGCATGTTGGCCGACGCCACGGCTCAGCCGGCATACCAGCAGTCCGGAGCCAAGACGTTTTCGCCGCCGCGCGCGACATGCCGCCGCGGACCTATACCGTCGTCGCGAAATGGCGTGTGCCGTTCGACCGTTCAAGCGTCGAGCACGTCGTTACGCTGACTTCGAACCGAGCGACCGTCGTGCTCGGGACCGCCGCACAGCGTAGTGCCAGCCCGCAGCCATAAGGGCCGCAGTTCCGCGAGCGAGGGCGCTCTACGCGACGTGACCACCGGAGCGCGAAGTCTCGTCCCACCCCACCGGGGCCGAGGTAGGAGCGGCGCCGGCGTCGCATGCTGGCGGCAACCGTCGCATCCGGAGGGACGACCGATGACGCACGCGAGCTACACGCACGGCGCGAGCAGCGTACCCTTGGTGGGCGAGACCATCGGCGACAACCTCGATCGCATCGCCGCACGGTATCCCGGCAACGATGCCGTCGTCGCGGTCCATCAGGGGCTGCGGCTTTCCTACGCCGAGCTGGCGCGCGAGACCGACCGGCTCGCGCGGGCCTTCGTCGCCTCCGGTGTCGGGCACGGCGAACGCGTCGGCATCTGGGCGCCCAACTGCTTGGAGTGGGTGCTCGTGCAGTACGCGACCGCGAAGATCGGCGCGATCCTCGTCAACGTGAACCCCGCATACCGGCTCTCGGAGCTCGAGTACGCGCTGAGGCAGAGCGGGGTGTCCACGTTGATCGCGCTCGACCGGTACAAGAGCAGCGAATACCTCGCCATGGTCCGCGACGTGCGTCCCGCGCTCTCCGCCCTGCGCGAGGTCGTCGTCATCGGCGACAGCATCCCGCTGAGCGCAGAGACGGCGTGGCACGCATATCTCGCGCGCGCCGGCGCGTGCGACGAGGCGACGTACGCCGAGCGGCGCGCGCGCTGTCAATTCGACGAAGCGATCAACATCCAGTACACCTCGGGGACGACGGGTTTCCCGAAGGGCGCGACGCTCTCGCACCACAACATCGTCAACAACGGCTTCTTCATCGGCGAGGGCTGCCGCTACACCGACGGCGACCGCGTTTGCATCCCGGTCCCGTTCTACCATTGCTTCGGGATGGTGCTGGGGAATCTCGCCTGCACGACGCACGGCGCGACGATCGTGATCCCCAACTGGACGTTCGACCCCGCGCTCACGCTGGCCGCCGTGCAGCAGGAGCGCTGCACCTCGCTCTACGGCGTTCCGACGATGTTCATCGCCGAGCTGTCCCTGCCCGACTTCGCGTCGTACGATCTCTCGTCGCTGCGCACGGGGATCATGGCCGGCTCGCCGTGTCCGGTCGAAGTCATGAAGCGCGTGCAGAGCGAGATGCACATGCCGGAAGTGACGATCTGCTACGGGATGACGGAGACCTCGCCGGTCTCGACGCAGACCTCGACGGACGATCCGATCGAGAAGCGCACGGCGACCGTGGGCCGCGTCCACCCGCACGTCGAGGTGAAGATCGTCGATGCGGAAGGTCGCGTGGTGCCGCGCAACACGCCGGGCGAGCTGTGCACGCGCGGGTACTGCGTGATGCTCGGCTACTGGAACAACGCCGAGGCGACCGCCGGCGCGATCGACGCCGGACGCTACATGCACACCGGCGACATCGCGACGATGGACGAGGACGGCTACCTGAACGTCAGCGGCCGCATCAAGGATATGGTGATCCGGGGCGGCGAGAACGTCTATCCGCGCGAGATCGAGGAGTTCTTGTACACGCACCCGGCGGTGAAGGACGTCCAGGTCATCGGCGTCCCCGACGAGCGCTACGGCGAGGAGCTGTACGCCTGGGTGATCCTCAACGACGGCGCGAGCGCCGACGCCGACGAGCTGCGCGAGTACTGCCGCGGCAAGATCGCGCACTACAAGATCCCGCGCTACATCCGGTTCGTGGACGGCTGGCCGATGACCGTGAGCGGCAAAGTCCAGAAGTACAAGATGCGCGAAGAGTCGATCCGCGAGCTCGGCCTCGAAGCCGCGGCGAAGATCGTGACCGCGTAAGAGCGGCCGCGATCTTCACGGTAAGCGCAGCTCCGCGGCTCAGGCGCTCGTGGATGCCGCGCGGCGCGTGCGGCGCTTCGGGGCCGCTTCGCCGCTCTCGGACGTCTTGCGGCCGCGCCCGCGGCGGGCGACCGACTCGACGATCTCGGCGCCTGCGACGAGGGCCTCACCGGCCTTTTCGAGCATCGAACCCACGTTCCGGGCGGCGCGCGTCGCCTTCGTCGCGTTCGACGCGGCCTTCTTCGCGGTCGACGCGACCTTCTTCACCGCGCCGGCGGCTTTGCGCGCGACGCCGGCCTTCTTCCGGCCGCCCGAGCTCTTGCGAGCCGTCGTCTTGCGCGCGGTCGTCGCGCGCGCCGTGCTCTTGCGTGCCGTCGCTTTGCGTGCGCCGGTTTTCTTGGCGCCCGACTTCTTTGCGGCGCTTTTCTTCGCGCCGGACTTCTTGGCTGCTGCCATCGTTTCGTGAACCCTCCTGGTCGCTAAGCGAACCGAGCGTGTACAAACGACGTTCCCCGCGCCGGGTTGATTCAATCGCGTTCGCGCGCCGCGACGAACGATCTCAACTCCGCGCGCACGTCGGCGAAGACGCCGGTCCAGTCGTTCGGACGGTGCTGCCGGAACACGCGCAGCGTCGGATACCACGGCGAGCCGCCGCCCTCGAGACCCCACAGCCAGTAATTGCCGAAGCCGTGGAGCATCCAGACCGGTGTCCCGAGCGCGCCGGCGAGATGCACGACCGACGTGTCGACGGCGACGACGAGATCGAGCGCCGCGATCGCGGCCGCGGTGTCGGCGAACGTGCGCAGCTCGGGCCCGAGCGCGAGGACCTCGAAGTCGGGCGGCGGTTCCAGCGCCTCCGCCTCGTGCGCGCCTTTTTGGAGGCTGATCCACGCCACGTCCGCGACGTCGCGCAGCGAGGCGAACGCATCGAGCGAGCACGAGCGGAAGCGATCGAGCAGGTGTGCGGGATCGCCGCGCCATGCGACGCCGACCTTCACGGCGCCGCGCTCGCGCGCGAAGCGCTCCCGGAACGCCTGCACTCGAACCCGGTCGGCGAGCAGATACGGTACGGCGCCGGCTCCGAAGCGACCGCCGTCGGCGACGCCGGCGCGTTCGGGATCGCCGACGCGCAGCACGTACGGCAGGCTGCAGAGCGGCACGTGCGCGTCGGCGCGCGCGAGCTCGTCTTCGGGACACGCCTCTTCGAACGCGTCGTCGATCCCGGGGAAGCCGTCGTACAGGTCGCCGAGCCCGGGCGGCATCTCCACCGCGACGCGCGCGTTGCTGCGCCGCGCCGCTTCGCCGAACAGGCGCGACCAGAGCACGAAATCGCCGAGACCCTGCTCGCGCGCGACGAGCAGGCGCTTTCCGTCGAGTCGTTCGCCGTTCCAGCGCGGGATCGCGTCGACTCTGGCGAATTGCGCGCGCGCTCGCGGATCGCGCAGCCGCCACTCCGCTTCGGCGAAACCGCGCTCGTAGTGACCGCCGAGCAGCAGCGTCAGACCGAGGTCGAAGTGCGCGAGCGGGTCGCCGGGCGCGAGCGCGACCGCCGCTTCGGCGTTCGCGAGCGCGTCGCCATACCGCCCGAGGCCGTGATACAGCACCCCGAGATTGAGGCGCGGCTCGGCGCGCTGCGGCGCATCGTCCGCCGCGGCGGCGAAGCAGCGCTCCGCTTCATCGAAGTCACCGCGGTCGTAGGCGACTTGTCCGAGCACGACGCGCGCGCTGACGTGCCCGGGCTCGATCGCCAGCGCCGCGTTCGCCTCGGCCGCGGCCTCGCCGTCACGGTGGAGCTCGCGCAGCGCCTCCGCCAACGCGCATCGGATGTCCGCGATCGCGGGGTGCGCGCCGGCGGCGGTCCGCAGGACGTGCGCCGCCGATTCGAACCGGCCGACCGCGTTCAGCACGATCCCGAGGTTCAGTGCGGCGGTCGGATCGTCGGGCGCGGCGCGCAGCGCGGCCGCGAACGCGTCCGCCGCGTCTTCGAGCCGCCCTTGTACGTAACGCACCGTTCCGAGGCGCAGCAACGCCGGCGCGTCGTCCGGCGCGCCGGCGACGATGGAACCGTACAGTTCCGCGGCCGCGTCGTACCGCTCCGTCACCTCGTACACCTTGGCGAGGTTGAAGCGTGCCGCGCGGTCGCCGGGCTGCGCGACGAGGATGCGCCGGAGAAGCGCTTCGGCCTCGGCGTAGTCGCGGCGCGCGAACGCCGCGACGGCGCGCGAATGGAGGGCGGCCTCGGAGAGGGGGGACATCGGTCCCGCAGGATTCGGGGACGCCCGTCGCCGACCATCGAGGGTTTCCACTTCCTGGGGATCGACTCGATGGCGAAAACTTCGACCGCGCGCGGGCGCGAGCTCGACCGTGCCGGTCTGAGCGACGAACAGCTCGTCGCGATGCTGCGGAACATGCTGCTCCAGCGGCAGCTCGACAACCGCGGCTTCCAACTCAACCGTCAGGGGAAGATCCCGTTCGCGCTCGGGTCCGAAGGACATGAAGCCGTGCAGGCCGGCGCGGCGGCGGCGTTCGTCCGCGGCCGCGACGTGCTCGTTCCGTACTACCGCGACCTCGGTCTCGCGCTGGGCGTGGGGATGTCGGCGTTGGAGATCCTTTCCTCGATGTTCGCGCGCGCCAGCGACCGCTCGGCCGGGCGCCAGTTCCCGAACCACTACACGAACCACGATCTCGGCGTCGCGTCGATCTCGTCGATCATCGCCGGACATTGCACGCACGCGGTCGGGATCGCGGCGGCCTTCAAATATCGCAACGAGACCGGACGCGCCGTGCTGTGCACGACCGGCGAAGGCTCCACCTCGCAAGGCGAGTGGCACGAGTCGGTCAACTTCGCCGCCGTCCACGCCCTGCCGATCGTGTTTCTCTGCGAGAACAACGAGTGGGCGATCTCCACGCCCCAGACGATGCAGATGCGCGTCGCCAACGTCGCCGACAAGGCGCCCGGGTACGGCATCCCCGGCGTGGTGTGCGACGGCTTCGACCCGATCGCCACGTACAAGGCGATGCACGAGGCGATGGAGCGCGCGCGTACCGGCGGCGGGCCCTCGATCGTCGAAGCCAAGTGCTATCGCTTCTTGTCGCACTCCACCGACGACGACGATCGCACCTACCGCTCGCGCGAGATCATCGAGGAGCGCCGCAAGCTGGACCCCGTTCCGCGCTTCGAGCAGGTGCTGCTCGAAGCCGGTGTCGTGGACGCCGAGCGCGTCAAGGCGCTGCGTGCCGACGTGCTCCGAGAGACGAACGAGGCGACCGACACCGCCGAAGCGCAGCCGTACCCGACGCCCGAATCGCTCTACGAGAACGTGGTCGACGGACCGTACGAGCCGTGGCGCGCGTGACCGCTCACCCCTTCACCCGCCCCACCGCAGGAGAGACCCGATGACCGCCACGGCGCAGCAGACCGGCTCGACGGTGATGACCAACGTCGAGGCCGTGCGCTCGACCCTCCACGACGCGATGGTGCGCGACGATCGCGTGCTGATCATGGGCGAGGACGTGGGCGCGCGCGGCAACGTCTTCCTCATCACGAAAGGCTTCCTCGAAGAGTTCGGGCCGCAGCGCGTCGTCGACACGCCGCTCGCCGAGGCGTCCATCGTCGGGGTCGCGATCGGCATGGCGATGGAAGGGCTGCGGCCGATCGCCGAGATTCAGTTCGCCGACTTCATCTATCCCGCGTTCAACCAGATCGTGGGCGAGGCGGCGAAGACGCGCTATCGGTCCAACGGCGACTACACGTGTCCGCTCGTGATCCGCACGCCGTACGGCGGCGGCGTGCGCGGCGCGCTCTCGCACTCGGTGTCGATCGAGGCGCTCTTCTATCACGTCCCCGGCCTGACGATCCTCGCCCCGTCGACGCCGGCCGACATCAAGGGCTTGCTGAACGCGGCGATCGAGTGCCCCGATCCCGTCCTGTTCCTCGAGCACAAGAAGACGTACCGCAGCGTGAAGGGTGACGTCCCCGGCGGCTACTACACGATTCCCATCGGGAAGGCCGACGTGAAGAAGGCGGGCACCGACGTGAGCGTGGTGAGCTACGGTTACAACCTGCATCAGGCGCTCGACGCGGCGAACCGGCTCGAAGGCGAAGGCGTGTCGGTCGAGGTGATCGATCTGCGGTCGATCCGGCCGATGGACAAGACGACGATCCTCGAGAGCGTGCGCAAGACGCGCAAGCTCCTGATCGTCCACGAGGACAACAAGTTCGGCGGGATCGGCGCCGAGATCAGCGCGATGGTCGCCGAGGAGGCGCTCTTCGAGCTGGACGCGCCGATCCGGCGTTTGTGTGGCCCCGACGTCCCGGCGATGGGCTACGCGCTCCCGCTCGAGGAAGAGTTCATGGTGTCGACCGACGAGATGGTCGACGCGATGCGCGAGCTGGCGAAGTTCTGATCATGCCGACCACGATTACGATGCCGCAGCTGGGCGAGACGGTCACCGAAGGGACCGTCGCCCAGTGGCTCAAGAAGCCCGGCGACAGCGTCGAGAAGTACGAGGCGTTCGTCGAGGTGTCGACCGACAAGGTCAACGCCGAGGTGCCCGCGCCGGTCACCGGCGTGATCCGCGAGCTGATCGTCAAGGAAGGCGAGACGGTGCCGACCGGCGCGCCGATCGCGATCATCGACGAGGTGGGCGCCGAAACGCCGGCGCCGAACGGCAGCACGTCGCCGTCCGAGCAAGTCGCCGCAGCGGCCGGCCCGCCGGCCGGCGACGAAGCGAACCGCCAGGCGAGCGACGAGCCGGTGCCGGGCGGTAACGTCGGTCTGAGCGGGCCGACGTACTCGGCGCCGTCCGGCGCGCGCGCGACGACGAGCGCGAACGGCGCCCCGGCGAACGGGACGTCGGCGAACGGCACGAGCACGGCCCCCGGCGGCGCCCGCGTCTCGCCCGCGGTCCGCCGTCTCGCGCGCGAGCACCAGATCGACCTCTCGCGCGTGCGCGGCAGCGGCGATCACGGCCGGATCACGGCGAACGACATCCTCGCGGCCGCGAAAGCGGGCCCGAGCGCGAGCGTTGCGGCGACGATCAGCGCCGACAACGCGGAGTACGTCGCGCCCGCACCCGCGGCCGCGACGAGCGCGCCGCCGCGCGAACCCGCGCCCGCCCGCGCGCCTTCCGTTCCCGCGCCGGCCGGGCCGTCGGGCGGACGACCGTCGTATGCGAACGCGCGGCCGGGCGAGCTGATCCCGCTCACCCAAGCGCGCAAGATCATCGCGCAGCGCATGGTCGAGTCGAAGCACACCGCGCCGCACGCGTGGACGATGGTCGAAGTCGACGTGACCAACGTCTGGAAGTGGCGGACGCGCGAGAAGGACGCGTTCGAGCAGGCCTACGGCGTGAAGCTGACGCTGCTGCCCTTCTTCGTCCGCGCGGCGGTCGAGTCGCTGGCGAAGTTCCCGCTCATGAACGCGAGCTTCACCGACGAAGGGATCCGCGTCCACCGCGAGGTGAACGTGGGGCTCGCGATCGCCGCCGACGGAAACCTCATCGTTCCGGTCATCCGAGGCGCCGACACGCTCTCGATCAAGGGACTCGCGCTCGCCGCCGGCGAGCTGATCGACAAGGCGCGGCGCGGACGCCTCGGCGCCGACGAGCTCGCCGGCGGAACGTTCACCGTGAACAACACCGGCGCGAACGGCTCGATCCTCTCGGCGCCGATCCTGGTGCCCGGACAGACGGGGATCGTGACGACCGAAGCGATCGTGAAGCGGCCCGTCGTGCGCGACGACGACTCGATCGCCGTCCGTTCGATGATGAACGTCTGCCTCTCGCTCGACCATCGCGTCGTCGACGGCGCCGTCGCGAGCGGGTTCCTCTTCGATCTGAAGAAGCGCCTCGAAGCGATGGGCCCGACCGGCTCCCTCTAGTGGCTTCGCGTTCCGCGAAGCCTTCGCGTTCGGCCTTCGGCCGATCCGCCGATCGCGGTCGACCGGACGACGCGTGACGTCGCGCACGCTGATCGCTGCGATCGCCGCCGTCGCCGTCACGACGGCCGTCGCGGCCGCGGCGGCCGACGACGAGCCCAGCGGGCTCATCGGCACGACCGCCACGCTGGCGCGCGTGCGCGCGCTCTACGATCGCGCGCACCTGCACGACTTCACGCGTGCGGCGACGGTGCTCGAGGACTGGCGGCTGTTCCAGGACGGCACCGTCGGCTCGTATCGCGTCAACCGGCTCGGTCCCGACGTCCGCGAGACGACCCAGCTCGGCCCGCTCACGTACGAGAAGGGCGTGCTGCGCGGCGTGCACTGGGAAGAGAACCGCAACGGGATCGTGTTCACGTATCCCGGCGTCCACGAGCAGCGCGACGCGATCAGCGAGCACGCGTTCCGCGACGCCAACGACGACCGCGACGTGCGCCTCGCCGGCGAGTCGGTTCCGTACAGCGCGTACGTGGTCGAGGTGAATCCGCCGGGCGGACGGCACGAGTGGCTCTACATCGACAAGCGCACGGGCAACGTCGTGCGCCGCGAGTACGTCGAGCGGCGGCGGCGGTTCACCACCAGCTACGACGACTATCATCTCGTCGAAGGCGTCCCCGAACCGTCACGGATCCGGACCGTGGACTCGGTCGGGAACGAGCGCGAGCAAACGCTCGTGAGCCGCAGCCTCGACACGACGCCCGATCTGCGCGACGTCGACATGCCGCCGTCGCGCCGCGTGGTCGAGTTTCCGCCGACGCCGGGCGCCGTGCGGCTGCCGGTGCGCTTCGTGAACGGGCTCGCCGTCGTGCGCGTGATCGTCGGCCGCACGGGCTACGACTTTCTGCTGGACTCCGGGTCGGCGGGGATCGTCGTCGACCCGAGCGTCGTCGATCAGCAGCATCTCGAGCGCTTCGGCCAGCACGTCGCGACGACGCTCGGCTCGTTCCCGGAGTCGACGACGATCGTCCCGCAGATGACGATCGGGCCGCTGCGCATGCGCAACATCGTCACGCGCGTCGTCGCCGTGCCGTTCCACCTCGACGAGCACACGCGCGTCGCCGGGCTGCTCGGATTCGACTTCTTCGCCGACGCGGTGGTTCACGTCGACGTCGAGAAAGGCTTCGCCGAAGCGCTCCCGCCGGCGTCGTTTCGCCCGCCCGCCGACGCCGTCGCCGTGACGCTCAGCCTGGACGACAAGACGCCCGCGGTGCGCGCGCGCGTCGACAACACCGTCGGCCGCGTCGTGCTCGACACCGGAGCGAACCGAACGATCTTCGAGACGGCGTTCGCGGAGCGCGGCGATTTCGCCCCGGAGCGCGTCGCGAGCAAGACGTTCGTGCGCGGGATGGGCGGATTCGCCGACGCGCAGTCGGCGCGCATCCCGGCGATCGAGCTCGGCGGCCTCGCGACGCGCGACGCGCTCGCCGACGTCTCCAACCTCGACCTCGGCACCGACGACCTCGACGGCGTCCTCGGCACCGATCTGCTGCGCTCGTACGACCTGTGGTTCGACTACCGCGCGAACACGGTCTACGTGCGCCGCGCGAAGCGCTGAGCGTCAGCGCCGGCGGCGGCGGTCCTTTTGCTCGCCGCGGAGAACCGAGCGGACGAAGGCGCTCTTGCCCTCGGTGTAGGCGTCGCGGTCGTCGCGGTAGCGTTCGGCGAGGTCGCGCTTGAGCGCGGCGTAGCGTTCGGCCAGCGCGCGATCGGCGCGCAGCGCGTCGCGGAACGCGAGGTGGGCGCGCAGCTCGGGCGTCGCGACGGCGCAGACGTAGAGATGATGGCGCGGCAGATCGCTCGGCGCCCGAAACGCTTCGCGGCCTGCGATCCCGAGGTCGCCGAGATGCGCGTATCCGATCGCGGCGAGAGCGCGGATCGCCTCGGGGACGTCCTCCGCGCGGCGCACGATCGCGTCGACGTCCACGATCGGCTTGGCGGCCAGCCCGGGGACCGCGGTGCTCCCGACGTGCTCGACGCCGACGGCGAGGTCGCCGAGCGCGCCGGCGACCCGCTCGCGCACGCGCCGGAACGTCCCCTCCCACGCCGGATCGTACGGCACGACGACGACCGGCTCGGCGCGTTCCTCCGGCGAGATCGCGTCGTGCGGCGCTCCGTTCATCGCCGCGTCACCGCAAGTCGAGGAGCGTAGCGAGGTTCGCGCGCTCGTCCACGACGGGCTCGATCGCGCCGCTCGCGCTCGTCAACAGCGTCGTGACGCCGGGGCCGTGCCCGGCGAGGAACGACCGGCCGTGCGAGACGCCGGCGATCGTCACGGCGCCGCCGCGATAGATTCGCCCGAACGTGTTGTCGGCGTCGACGATCGCGACGAGGTCACCCAGACGCAGCCGGTCGAGCCCGAACTCGCGGACCGTCGGCTCGTCGAAGCACTGGATGTCGTAATCGCCGCGCACGACCGTCGAGCGGCCGAGCCCCGAGCCCATCACGCGCGCCGGCACGATTCGCGCCACCGGCACGCGAAAGCGCGCGCCATCCCGCTCGATCCCGATGCGCTCGAGCAGGTCCGGATCGCAGTTGAAGACCCGCACGTCTCCGGCGTCGACGATCGCCAGGCCGACGCCGACGGCGCGAATCGAGAGCGTATCGCCGATCTGCATCTGCGCCATCGTGTCCGCCGCGAAGTCGACGATGACGTGCTCGACGCCGCCGTGCTTGCCGGTCACCGTCCCGCGCGCCCCCTTGGCCTCGCCGCTGGTCACCGTCGCGACGTTGCCGATGCACGCGAAGACGTTCAGCGCGGCGTTGAGCTTGTCGTCGGAATGGCGTGCGCTCACGGCCGGCTCGACGTGATCGCCCTCGTGTCCGAAACACGAGTCGCCGACCCGCACGCTGAGCGTGATTCCGCCCACGCTGGGCAGAATCCGCGGCGTGCCGTCGGCGCCGACCTCGTAGAGATTCGTCATCACGAGCGGGGGCGCGACCTGCGCGGCGAGGATCTGCGAAACGAGGCGGTGCCGGTTGGTCTCCACGGCGAAGACCCTGGGCCGTGCAAATCCGCAAGTCCTTCACGTTCGAAGCCGCGCACGTGCTGCCGCACCATCCCGGGAAATGCGCGCGGCTGCACGGTCATTCGTATCGGCTCGACGTCGCGCTCGAGGGTCCGCTGCAGAGCGAGGGACCGGCCGCCGGGATGATCGAGGACTTCGACGTGCTCACGCGCGTGGTCAAGGACGCCGTCGTCGCCGAGCTGGACCATCGCTCGCTGAACGACGTCATCGGGAACCCGACCGCCGAGCTGATCGCGGTCTGGATTTGGAAGCGATTAGCATCCGAGCTCCCCGCGCTCGCGGAGATCGTGGTGTGGGAGACTCGGCGCGCGTGCGTCGTTCTTCGAAAGGGTGATCCTCTGACCGTCGTCGGGTAACGGGTCGGCGGCACCCCGAACGACAGGAGCAGTCCAGTATGAATCGTCACCTCGCAAGCTCGCTCGCGGCCGTCGCGCTCGCCCTCACGCCGCTCGCGGCGTCGGCGCAAGTCGCGCCCGGATCGGAGCTGTACGGCTATCTCAACCAGACCGTGGACTCCGGCAGCGCCTACGTCGGCGAGCCGGTGAGCGCCTCGCAGGTCCACGGCGACGGGATCTCCGGGGCGCGCATGTACGGGCACGTCGCGCACGTGCAGCGCGCCGGTCAGGGCACTCCCGGCCGCGTCTACCTCACGTGGACGTCGGTTCGCACCGCGTCGGGACGCCGCTACGCGATCGAAGGGCGCACCGTGCGCGCGCAGGTCGTCACGAAGAGCAACGCTGCAAAGGAAGCGGGCGGTGCGGTGGCCGGGATGATCCTCGGCAACATCCTCGGCAAAGCGGTCGGCACGAACATGGGCGGACTGATCGGCGCCGGCGGCGGCTATCTCGCGGCGAAGAACAACAGGCAGAACGTGACGATCCCGGCGAACTCCGTCGTCGAGGTGCAGATCGTCTCCGCGCGCCGCCAAGGCTGACGCGGCGATCGGCCTTCTCTGACGAATCGGAACGGCGTGCTGCAGCTCGCGGAGATCTTTTACAGCGTACAGGGTGAGGGGACGTGGACCGGCACGCCCGCGGTCTTCGTCCGCCTCGCCGGCTGCAACTTGAGCTGCAGCTTCTGCGACACCGACTACGCGCTGAAGTTCTTCGCGTCCGTCGACGACGTCGTCGCGCGCGTGCGGGCCGAGGGCGGCGACTGCCCGATGGTGATCCTCACCGGCGGCGAGCCGCTCGCGCAGCGCGAGGCCCGGGCGCTCATCGACGCCCTGCGCGCCGACGGACGGCGCGTCCACATCGAGTCGAACGGCACGATGCCGGTCGACCTTCCCGACGACGTCTGGCTCACCGTCTCGCCGAAGGAGCGTCTCACCCCGGAGATGGCGCGCCGGGCGAACGAGGCGAAGCTGATCGTCGACGGCCGCGTTCCGGACGAATGGCTGGGCGCGTTTCCGCCGTCCACCAAGCTGTTCTTGCAGCCGGAGGGCAACAAGCCGGTCAACGTGGCGCTCGCCGTGGACGCCGCGAAACGCGACCCGGCGCGCTTCCGCCTCTCGCTGCAGACGCACAAGTTCATCGGCGTGCGGTGACGTGAGCGTCCTCACCAACCTCGTTCATCTGCTCGCCCGCCCGCCGTGGGTCGCGAGCCCGGCGGTGCCGTCGTCGAAATCCTGGTCGTCTGCGCGGTAGCGCAGGAGCTGGGCGCGCTGCGGGCGCGCGAGCACGTGCGCGTCGTCCCGATCGGCGTGGGTCCCGTCGAAGCGGCGATCGGCGCGGCGCGCGCGCTCGCGCAGCATCGCTGCGACGTGCTCATCAACGCCGGGATCGCGGGCGGGTTTCGCGACCGCTGCACGATCGGCGACGCGGTCGTCGTCACGCGCGACGACTACGCCGAGCTCGGCCTCGAGGACGGGCGTGCCTTTGCGTTGCCGCCCGGATCGGAGCTCGTGCGCACGGTGGAGGCGCATCCGCGGCTCCTGCAGCCGTTTCTCGACGGTCTGATCCCGGCGATCGCCGGACGCGGCGTCACGTCCGCGACGGTGACCAGCACCACCGCTCGTGCGCTGGTTCTCGCGCACCGCTTTCGCGCGGACGTCGAAACGATGGAAGGCTTCGCCGTGATGCGGGCCGCGCAGCTCGCCGGCGTTCCCGCGGTGCAGATCCGCGGCGTGTCGAACTACGTCGGCGACCGCGAGACCAACGAGTGGAACTTCGGCGCGGGCGCGGCCGCCGCCGTCGCAACGACCGAAGCGCTGCTCGATGTTCTGCTCTCGGAATGACGTATTCGCTCGCCTATTCGCCCTGCCCGAACGACACCTACATCTTCGCCGCGCTGACGAACGGGCTGCTCGAGGGCGCGCCCCGTGTGGACGTGGTGCTCGACGACGTCGAGGCGCTCAACACGGCGGCGCGCGAAGGGCGCTTCGAGCTGACGAAAGTGAGCTACGGCGCGATTCCGTACCTGCTCGACCGGTATCGCATCCTCCGCTCCGGCGGCGCCCTCGGCCGCGGCTGCGGCCCGCTCGTCGTCGCGCGCCCGCGCGCCGGCGGAACGGCTCCGAGCCTGGCGGACTTCGGCGAGGAGGCGACGTTCGCGATCCCCGGGCGCTTCACGACGGCGTACGTGCTGCTGCGGCTCGCGCTCGGCCGCGAGCCGCGGACGGTCGAGATGCGCTTCGACCGCATCGTCGACGCCGTCGCGGACGGCACCGTCGATGCCGGGCTGATCATCCACGAGTCGCGCTTCACGTACCAGAACGCCGGCCTCGCGAAAGCGATCGACCTCGGCGACTGGTGGGAGTCGACGACCGGCAACGCCATCCCGCTCGGCGCGATCCTCGTCCGCCGCGACGTCTCGGACGACGACGCGCGCGCGGTCGACGACGCGATTCGCCGCAGCTTGCGCTTCGCGCGCGAGCGGGAGGACGCCGTCATCGACTACGTGCGCGCGCATGCCTTCGAGATGGATGACGACGTGATGCGCGCGCACATCGGCCTCTACGTGAACGAGTACAGCGACGACGTCGGCCCGGCCGGCATCGCCGCCGTCGAAGATCTCTTCGCCCGCGCCGCCGCCGCGGGCCTCGTCCCGAGCGGCACCGCGCCGGCATTCGTGTAGCGTGCGTCCGGTGCGAAGCGCCGCTGCTTCCCCCGCAGCGGAGGACGAACGCCGCGCCGCGCGGCCGGCCACGGTCACGGCACTCGCCTCTATCGTTCGTCCTACTATGGGAGGATCGTCGTATGGCGCACATGGCGAAGGTGTCGGTCACGGTCGACAAGGACGTGCTGGGCGAGGTGAAAGCGCTCGCGGGAGAGATCGGCGGCGGAAAAGTGAGCCTGTCGGCGATCATGGACGAGGCGCTGCACACGACCCGCTCTCGGCTGCGCGTCATCAAGCTTCTGCGCGACATGGAATGGGCCGATCCGAGCACCGACGCCGACCGCGCGGCGGCAGAGCGGATGTGGCGGGTGGCTCGCGGATAGTCCTCGATTCGGGTGCGCTTTCGGCTTTGGCCGGGGGCACGAAGCCTTGCGTTTGTACGACTTGCGGGAACTCGAGGCGAGCTCGCCGTTCCGGTCGTCATCACGCAGTCCACGACCGGCGACGTGCGCCGCGATCACGCCGTGAACGTACAGCTTCGCGCAGCAGGCGTTCGCGACATCGACGAAGAGATCGCCCGTAGCGCCGCTGACTTGCGCTTTCGCCGCCGCCTTTCACGCGCTGGGCCGTCGACGCGCTGGTCGTTGCGACGGCCGACGCCCTGCCGGGCAGGTGGTCCTCACGGCAGATCCCCACGACCTTGCTCCTCTCGTGCAAGAACGGTCGCGCAGCCGCGTGGTGCGAATCGAAGACGCCTGACGGACGGCCCAGTCCGGTTGTGTTGGGAGCGGCGCGGCCGAGCGCGCCGAAGCGTGCCACGATGAGGACGCGCGGTGGTTTCCTTCGGAGCGTTGCGGCCGTTTCGGCGGTCTTCGCCGGCGCCGGACGACCCGCTCGCGCCGCGGCGCCGCGCGTCACGCTCGGCGACGACGCGTTCGTGAAGAGCGAATGGCGCGAGCTGCGCGGGCGCGCGATCGGCATCGTCACCAACCCGTCGGGCGTGCTCTCGACGGGCGAGTCGGTGGTCGACGCGGTGCACAGGAATCCGCGCGTCGCGGTCAAGGCGCTGTTCGGTCCGGAGCACGGGATCCGCGGCGTCGCGGGCGCAGGGCAAACGGTCGCATCGGGAACCGACGACCGCACGGGACTGCCGGTGCACAGTCTCTACGGTGCGACGCGCAAGCCGACCGAAGCGATGCTCGACGGCATCGACGTGATGGTGTTCGACATCCAGGACGTCGGCGCGCGCCCGTACACCTACGTCTCGACGATGGCATACGTCATGGAGGCGTGCGCGCAGTACGGCAAGGAGATGTGGGTGCTCGACCGTCCCAACCCGGTCGGCGGTGTGCTGATCGACGGGCCGGTCCTGGAGCCGAAGTACAAGTCGTTCGTCGGCCTCTATCCGATCCCCGAACGGCACGGGATGACCGTCGCCGAGCTGGCGCGCTTGTTCAACGAGCGCTTCGGGATCGGGTGCGCGTTGCACGTCGTCCCGATGCAAGGTTGGAGCCGCGACATGGTGTGGGCCGATACCGGGCTGCACTGGGTCCCCACCTCGCCGAACATGCCGTACGCGCGCACGACCCTCGTGTACCTCGCGACCGGGCTCGTCGACGAAGCGGGCGTGAACAACGGCGTCGGCACCGATCGTCCCTTCGAGTACGCGGGAGGTTACGGCTTCGACGCCGCGGCGTTGCGCGCGGCGTTGACGGCCCGCTCGATCCCGGGCGTCGAGTTCGAGCCCGCCGATTGGTCGCCCGTGCGCGGCTTCTGGGCGGGCAAGACGCTGCGCGGCGTCGCGCTGAACGTCGTCGACCCGCATGCGTTCCCGAGCGTGCGCACCGCGCTCGAGATCTTGTGCGCGGCGCGCGCGCAAGGCAAGTTCCACGTCGCGCACGAGGCGATCATGGACCGCGACTGGGGCACCGCCCGCGTTCGCACGATGCTGCTCGACGGCGCGCCGCCCGATGCGATCCTCGAGACGTGGCAGCCGGGCCTGCGGGCGTTCGCGACGCTGCGCGAAACCTGTCTTCTCTACTGACGGCCGGCTTGAGGTGCTTCGCCGACGTCGTGCAGGGCTTTCCTCGGCCGTCGAGGTAACCTCCGCAATCTTCCGTTCTGCACCGTACCCGGAGGTTGCTCGTGCCGTTGCGTCATGCGTCGCTCGTCCTCGCCGCGGTTCTGTGCGGATCGGCCATGACGGCGTGCGGCGGAGGCGGCGGCTCCACGCATCTTGCGGACGCGGTGCCCGCTGCGGCCGCGAAAGGCGGCGGCGGTCCGGCGGCGACCGTTTCGCGTCGCTCGCCGAAGTACGTGTCGAATCCGTGCACCGGAACCGGTTCCGGTGCGTTCGTGGGCGGAGGCGAAGGACTGGTCGCGGGGGGCGCAGCCACGGCGGCCGTGGGCGGCTACTACAACTACGTCTGTTCCGACGGCGGTGGGATCCTCGGCGGCAACAACGACGAAATCGTCGGCGCTACTGCGTACAACGCCGCCATCGCCGCCGGCGAGAGCAACTTCGTTTCGAGTGCATACGGCTTCATCGGAGGCGGCGAGTACAACTCGGTTTCGTCGGGCTCGAGCGCGATCGTCGGCGGCTCGTACAATAGCGTCACAGGGAATCAAAGCGTGGCTTCCGGCGGAGCGTCGAATACCGTCTCGGGAGGGAACAGCGTCGTCGGCGGCGGCGACAACAACACCGTGACGGCGGACAGCAGCGTCGTGGTGGGCGGAACGCACAATACCGCGTCGGGTCACGGTTCGTACGTCGGCAGCGGCGGCTACAACACGGCGTCGGGGCAGGGCGCCGTCGTCGGCGGCGGTTATCAGAACACGGCGAGCGGCACGTGGGCCGTCATCCCCGGCGGCTACGTCACCACCGCGTCCGGCACGTACAGCTTCGCCGCCGGCGTCCGCGCGCAAGCGCAGCAGACCGGCACCTTCGTGTGGAGCGACGGCTCGAACGGCGACACGCCGCTCAGCTCGTCGCGCGCGTACCAGTTCTTGGCGCGGGCGTCCGGCGGCGTGACGTTTTACACCAACGCCGCCGCGACGGTCGGCGCGACGCTCGCGCCGGGTGCCGGGGCATGGGCGTCGCTCAGCGACCGCAACGCCAAGACGGACATCGTCCCGCTCGACGACGCGGCGGTGCTCGAGAAGGTCACGCAGCTCCCGATCAGCCGCTGGAGCTACCGCAGCGAACGCGGGGTGCGCCACGTCGGGCCGATGGCGCAGGATTTCTACGCGGCGTTCAACGTCGGCGAAGACGAACGGCACATCGCATCGATCGACGAAGACGGCGTCGCGCTGGCCGCCATCAAAGCGCTGCATCGCGAAAACGCGGCGCTGCACGCCGACGACGCACGCGTCACGGCACGCGTCGCGGCGCAGGCTCGGCAGATCGACCAGATGCGCGAGCAGATTCGCACGCTGACGGCCGCCGTCGCGGCGATGCGGGGCCGATAAGCCGATCGCGCGCGGCTACTCGCCGCGCTGGTGAGCCCGCTCGCGAAGCTGGCGGATCTGCCAGACGTGGATGAAGCGCTGGATCTCGTCTTCGGTGCGCGCATCGACGTCGAGGAAGCGCAGCCCGTGCGCGAACTTCTTGCGGCGCATCAGAAAATACGGGATCACGACTTCGGCGCGGACCGTCATCTCCTTGAACGGGTCGGGCGGGACGATGATCTTCTTCTTCACCTTGCCGCGCGGCGTGGTCTCGAGCGTCTCCTTTTCGACGTGGACGCCGCGGACCAAGTCGTTCGGCAGCGTGAACCGCAGCGCGAGCGTCGTTCCGTCGGCGAGGTCCTCGTCGCCGATCAGACGCAGCCCGCCGGCTGAGAGATCCGTCGCCGTCGCGCCGCGCGTGCCGTCGCGGCCGTCGAGCGCGTACGCGAGGTCGAACTCGAACGAGGCGCGATAGCTCTGGCGCTGCGTCTCCGTCACGCGCGCCCGGCGCGGCGGTGCGGAACGCCGCTTCGGCTTGCGCCGCTTCTTCCAGAAGAACACCGAGCGAGCGGGATTCCAGGAACTCCCGCGCCGACCTCCGTAGCGGTTCGCCGATGGCATCCACGCTGGCGCCGCGGCTGCTCGAGGCTCTCGGGCCCGACGTCGTCCGCGTCGAACCGGAGGACCTGGCGGTCTACGGCTTCGATGCCTACTCGGAGAGCAGGCTCCCGACCGCCGCGATCGTTCCGCGCGACGCGCGCGAGGTCGGGATCGCGGTCCGGATCGCGGGCGAATGCGGCGAGCCGGTGATCCCGCGCGGCGCGGGGACCGGATTGTGCGGCGGCGCCGTCCCGACCCGCGGAGGGGTCGTCGTGTCGTTCGCGCGCATGAACCGGATCCTCGAGCTCGACGTGCCCAACCGGCGGGCGCGCGTCCAGCCCGGGCTCGTGAACCTGGAGCTGTCACGCGCGATCGCGTCGCACGGCGTGTTCTACGCGCCGGATCCGTCGAGCCAGAAGATCTCCACGATCGGGGGCAACGTCGGCACGAACGCCGGCGGCCCGCATTGTCTGAGCTACGGGACGACGACGAATCACGTCCTCGGCGTCGAGTTCGTCGACGGCGAGGGCGAGGTCCGCCGCACCTCGATCGACGACGCGGGCTACGATCTCACCGGCGTGCTCGTCGGCTCGGAAGGGACGCTCGGCGTCATCACCGCGGTCGACGTTCGGCTGCTGCGCGTCCCCGAAGCGGTGCGCGTGTGCGTGGCCGCGTTCGCCGACGTCGAGGCGGCATCGGAGGCGGTCTCGGCGATCATCGGCGCGGGGATCGTCCCGACGGCGCTGGAGATCATGGACGCCCTCATCACGCGCGCGGTCGAAGCGCATTACCATGCCGGCTACCCCGAGAACGCGGGCGCGGTGCTGCTCGTCGAGCTGGCCGGCGCGCCGGAGGACGTGGCCGCCGGCGAAGCGGCGCTCGTGACGATCGCGCGCGATCACGGCGCGCTGTCGTGGCGCGCCGCGCGCGACGCGGCCGAACGCGACGCGCTGTGGGCCGCGCGCAAAGGCGCCGCCGGCGCGATCGGCCGCATCGCCCCGAACTACTACATCCAGGACGCGTGCGTGCCGCGCACGCGCTTGCCCGAAGTGATGCACGCGATCGACGCGATCGCGCGCGATCACCGCCTGCCCGTCGGCAACGTGTTCCACGCCGGCGACGGCAACCTGCACCCGCTGCTGATCTTCGACCGGCGCGACAAGCGCCAAGTTCAGGCGGTCGTCGACGCGGGAACCGCGATCCTCGAAACGTGCATCGCGATGGGCGGCACGATCAGCGGCGAGCACGGGATCGGGCACGAGAAGCGCGAGACGCTCTCGCTCGTCTTCGGCGCCGACGATCTCGCCGCGATGGGACGCGTGCGCGAGGTCTTCGATCCCGCGCGGCGGTTCAATCCGGACAAGATCTTTCCGAGCGGCGCCGTCTGCGGCGAGGTCGGCGTGCGGTCCGCCGTGCGGAGCGCATGATCGCGCGCAAGCGCAAGAAGGCGTCGTACGCGCTCGGCGCGCAGGAACCGCAGCGGACGGTCGAGCCCGAGGACGGCGCCGGCGCGGCGCTGGCGCTGAGCGACGCTGCGCGTGCCGGCGAAACGGTCGTCGCGTACGGCGGCGGAACGCTGCAGCACGCCGCGAACGCGCCCGCACGATACGACGTCGCGCTGCTCACGCGCCGGCTCGACGCGCTGCACGCGTACGATCCACGCGAGCTGACCGCGGGCGCCGGCGCGGGGATGACGCTCGAGAGCCTGCGCCGCACGCTGGCCGAGCACCGGCAGTTCGTGCCGTTCGACGCGCCGCGTGCCGACGACGCGACGATCGGCGGCACGCTCGCGGCCGGATGGGCGGGTCCGCGAAGGCTCGCGTACGGGCGTCCGCGCGATCTGCTGATCGGCGCGACGATCGCGCTTCCCGACGGCACCCTGGCCAGCAGCGGCGGGATGGTCGTCAAGAACGTCACCGGCTACGACATGGGCAAGCTGTACGTCGGCTCGCACGGCACGCTCGGCGTGCTCGTTCGTGCGAACCTCAAAGTGCTGCCCGCGCCGGCGGCGCGCCGGCTCGCGATCTCGCCGTTCGATGCCGACCATCGCGCGCGCGTCGTCGCGCACGCGCGCTCGCGGCTTCTCGAGCCGAGCGCGCTGCTGGTCATCGACGGCTTCGCCGGGACCGCGGCCGACGCGCCGCGCGACCGGCGTCCGCGCGTCGTCGCGCTGTTCGAGGGCTCGGAGAGCTGGGTCGAGCGCGCGATGCGCGAGTATCGCTCGGCGCTCGGCGCGGCGGGCGTCGGTGCGACGCGAGTCCTCGACGACGCCTCGGCGGATCGCGTCTTTCAGGACGTGCTCGACGCGTACGTCGAGTCGTCGTCGAAGGCGTCGGTCACGTTCCTCGCGCGCGGACTGCCGTCGACCGCCGCCGAGCGCGTCGACGGCGCGATCGCGCTCGGCGCGATGTTTCGCGCGACGCACGCGGGCGCCGGGTACGGCGTCGACGCGATCGCCGACCTGCGCACCGGGGACGTCGTCGCGCGCTTCGGGGCGAGCGGCTACGACGCGACGCGCGCAGCCGAATTCACCGAAGCGGCGACGACGCTGCGCGACGCGCTGGGCGGCGCGCGGCGCATCGCCGCGCACCCGTCGGTCGCGGCGCTCGTCGACGCCTGGGGCGACGCGCCGTCGACGCTGCCGATCATGCGCGCCCTCAAAGAGCGCTTCGATCCGAAGCAGGTCCTCGCGCCCGGCCGCTTCGTGGGCGGCATCTGATGCCGATCGCGATCCCCGACGTGCTGAACCGCGACGTGCGGCGCACCGTCGCGCGCGTCTTCCGGCGCCCGACGCGCGTGCGCAAGCTGATCGCGCTCGGACCGCGCGCGTGGCTCGCGACCGCGCGCTACCTGCTCGCGGTGATCCCGCAAGCGTCGCGCGAGCTCGCCGCGATCCGCGCGCGCGCGGCGCGCATCCCCGACGGCGCGCTGCGCGAGCAGGCGCTCGCGTCGATCGACGGCAAGGCGTATCACGTGCAGGGCGGCGCGATCCTCGCGACGTTTCTGCGCGGCGCCACCTCCCGGCGCTACGTCGCGATCGTCGCGGCGCTCGAGACGATCTACGACTATCTCGACAACCTCTGCGACCGGCTTCCCGGCGTGCCGCAGGGCGCGTACGCGACCCTGCACGGCGCGCTGATCGACGCGCTCGACGACCGCCGCCCCATCGGCGACTACTACCGCGACGGCCCCGGCGGCGACGACGCCGGCTACCTGCGCGGGCTCGTGGAGGACGTGCGCGACGGTCTGCGGACGCTGCCGAACTACGCGGCCGTGCGCGGCCGGCTCGTCGACGTCGCCGGCTTCTACGCCGAGCTGCAGGTGCTCAAGCATGGACCGCCGGGCGCCCGCGAGCGCGCATGCGACGCGTGGTACGCGCGGAACCGCGAGCGTTTTCCGGGTCTGTCGTGGTGGGAGTTCGCCGCCGCGTGCGGCTCGTCGTTACCGGTGTTCGCGCTGATCGAGCTGGCCGCGCGCGCGCGGCTCGACGAGCGCGAAGCCGACGCGACGCTCGCCGCCTATTTCCCGGGCGTTTCGGCGCTGCACATTCTGCTCGACTACTTCATCGACCAGGCCGAAGACCGCGAACACGACGAGCTGAACTTCGTAGCATGCTATCCCACGAGCGTCGACGCGGTCGAGCGGCTGCGACGCTTCGTCGAATTAGCGCTCGCGCGCGTGCGCGGTCTCGCCGGCGCGACGCGGCATCGCTTTCTCGTGCAGGCGATGTGCGTCTTCTACCTGACGCACGACAAGGTGTTCGAGCAGCGCCTCGACGACGAAAGCGCCGCGCTGCTCAGCGCGCTGTCCTAGCGCTCGTCGCCGGCGAGCCGGCGCTTCTGCCACGCGAGGAAATCGATTCCGGCGAAGGCGACGAACAGCGCGTTCGCGATCAGGGCAGCGACGCCGACGTACCCGCGGTACCACGCGCCGTTCGAGGCACCGTACGCGACCGCGAGCGTCAGCAGCACGACGAGGAGCACGCGCGTCGAGGCGGCGAGCACGGGCCGTTTGCTCCACAGCAAGAACGACGACGCGAAGGCCAACAGAAAGACGTACGGAGCGAAACTCTCTGCGCCGATCATACTCGGTCGTTCGGCATGCCCCGGAGCCCGCCTTAGACGAGCCGCCGCATTTGACGAAAGATATACCGTCATGCCTTTGACGCAGGCGCCGCGCGCGCTCGGAGCGATTCTGGCGGCCTCGGCCCTGCTCGCGCTCGCCCCGGCGCCGCAGCCGCTCGCCGGCTTCACCGCCTCGGCGGCCGAGCGCGAGCGCGCCGACGAAGCGGCCTTCCTCGACGTTCCCAGCGCGGCCGGCGCGCTCGCCGTCGCCAGCGAGCTGAACGAGCAGCCGCACTACGCCGGGACGCGGGCAGACCACGAGCTCGCGCTCTTCGCGCTGGAACGGCTCCGCGAAGCGGGCTTCGAGGCGCGGATCGAGCAGTTCACGAGCCGCGTCGACACGCCGCGCCGGCTCGTGCTCGAGCTGTATCCGAAGGGCGAGCTCTACGTCCCCGCGACGCCCTTCCGGCGCGCGCGCGGGGCTCCGCCCCTCGGGCTCGATCTGCGCGAGCAGGGCGATCCGAACGATCCGCCCACCCTCGACCCCGCCGTGGGGCTGCCGTTCAACGCGGATGCCGCCGACGGCGACGTCGTCGCGCCGCTCGTCTACGCGAACCGCGGGCGCGCGGAGGACTTCGCGTTGCTGCGGCGCTCGGGCGTCGACGTCCGCGGCGCGGTCGCGCTGATCCGCTACGGCGCCGCGTTTCGCGGCGAGCTCGTGCGCAACGCCCAGGCGGCCGGCGCGCGCGGCGCGATCCTCTACGACGACCCGGCCGACGACGGCGCGGCCCGCGGCCCGGCGATCCCCGACGGACCGTGGCGCCCCGCGGTCTCGGTCCAGCGCGGCGCGCTGGGCGACGGGGTCCGGATTCCCGTGCTGCCGGTCAGCGCCAACAACGCGCGCACGCTGCTGCGGGCGCTGCACGGAGCGCGCGGGCCCGCGGGCTGGGCGGGCGGACTCGACGCGCCGTACCCGGTCGGCAGAGGCCCTGCCTTCGTACACCTGGCGGTGGAGCTCGATCGCAGCCCGCGGACGCTGTGGAACACGATCGGCGTCCTGCCGGGGACCGAGCCCGGCGAAACGGTGGTGCTCGGCGCGCACCGCGACGCATGGGTCTACGGCGTCGGCGACAACGGAGCGGGAACCTCCGTCGTCCTCGAAGCGGCGCGCGGCCTCGGGTATCTCGCGCGAACGGGGCGCCGCGCGCGCCGCACCATCGTCGTCGCGCTCTGGGACGGCGAGGAGATCGGGCTGCGCGGCTCGGCCGACTACGTGCACGCGCATGCCGACGAGCTGCGGCGCGGCGCGATCGCCTACCTGAACGCCGACGAGAACGTCACCGGCGCGCGCCTCGGCGCGGTCGCGAGCGGCGCGCTCGAAGGCGCGATCCTCGATGCGGCGCGCGACGTGCCCGATCCCGAAAAGCCGACGCAGTCGCTGTACGCACGCTGGACGGCACAGCCCGGCGGAATCACGATCCGCGAACCGGGCGGCGGTTCCGACCAGGTCTCGTTCGCCGACGCATTCGGAACGCCGGTCGCCGAAGCGGGCTTTCACGGCCCGTTCGGCCCGTATCACTCCAGCTACGACACCCTGCGTTACGCGACGACGTTCAGCGATCCGGAGTTCGTGCGCCACCGCGCCGCCGCGCAGCTCTACGGCCTCGTCGCGCTGCGCCTCGCGAACGCCGACGCGCTTCCGTACACGTTCGAAGCGTACGTGCCGCGTCTCGAAAGCGGGATTCGCGAGATCGAAGCGCGCGCGCAGCACGACGGGCGCAGCGTCGATCTCGCCGGACTGCGCGCGGGCGTCGCGGCGTTCGCGGTCGACGCCCGCAAGGCCGACCGCGATGCGGCGGCGGCGAGCGGCGTCGCGCCGGTGCGCGCGCTGCGCGCCGCGCAACGGCTGGATGCCCTCGTGTCGGGAACGGTCGGCTACGCGAGCGTTCCGCTGCCGGCGATCCGGCGCGCGTACGATGCGCACGACGACACGGCGCTGCGCGAGGCGATCGCGACGACCCGCTCGGCGCTCGCCGCGGCGAGCGCCGATCTGCGCTGAGGCGTTACGGGTGCTGCAGCCGGCGCCGCCTCCGGCGATCGTCTCGCGAGCTTGCGCGCCGAACGGCAGCGCGTCTCCCGCGCCCGCGCGTCCGTTCGGCTCGCCGAGCGCCACGCCGATCGCGTCGCCCGCCCCGTCGTCGCCGTTGCCGTCGTCCGCCGCGCCCTCTCCCGCGCCGGCCCGCGGCCCGGCGATCCCGGCCATTCGGCCCTGGGGCACCGCGGCATGGCTCGCGCAGCACGAGCGATTCTCCGCGTGCGCGCACGAGGGCGGGATCGACGCGATCTTCCTCGGCGACTCGATCGCGGCGTTCTTTCCGGTGCGCGGCGCCGGCGTTTGGTCGCGCGAGATCGCGCCGCTCGGCAACATCGTCGACTTCGGGATCGAAGGCGACCGCACGCAGTTCGTGCTGTGGCGAGTGCTGCACGGCGAGCTCGACGGAAGCGGCGCGCGCGCCGTCGTCCTCATGGTCGGAACGAACAATCTCGCCGTCGCGACGCCCGACGCGATCGCCCGCGGCATCGCGGCGATCGTCGCCGCGATCCGCGAGCGCCTTCCCGACGCGTGCGTGCTCGTCAGCGGCATCCTGCCGCGCGGCGCGCCGGACGACCCCCGGCGTGCGAAAGCCGATGCGGTGAACGCGCGGATCGCGGCGCTCGCCGACGGCGACCGCGTGCGCTACGTCGATGCCGGGGCGGGATTCGTCGCGCCCGACGGCACGATCCCGAGCGCGCTGATGCCCGACGGACTGCATCCGTCGGAGGCCGGCTACGAGGTCTGGGCCGCGGCGCTCGCGCCGGCGCTGCGCGAGCTGCTCGGAAAGTAGCGGCCGCCGAACCGCAGCAGCGGCCGTTCGATCCGGCGGTACGCGACGAACGACACGGCGATCGAGAGCGCATAGCCGCCGACGAGGATCAGCGCGCGTCCCGGGGCGCCGTGCGCGTGCAGGCGTCCGACGACGAAGCCCAGCGCGCCGATCACGAGCACGTGCCAGAGGTAGAGCGCGTAGCTCGCGTCGCCTTGCGCGCGCAGCCACGCGGGCGCGAGGATGCCGTGCCGCTCGAGGCCGAGCGACGCGTACACGAGCACCGCCATCGGCAGCCCGACCGCCCACGGCCGCCACCATGCGATCTCCAGGTACTCGCGCCCGGAGTACGCGGTCGCCACACAGACGATCGCGATCGCCGCCAGCGCGATCGCGAGCAGCGTGCGCGGGGCGACGAACGCGCCGCGCAGCGCGGCCGCGCCGATGAGGATCCCGAAGACGAACTCGACGTTGATCGGGCTGCCCAGCACGCGCACCCACGGCGCGCCGTGCGGACCGAAAGCGCCGATCGCCGCCACGGCGAGCATCCACGCCGCCACGAAGAACGGCAGAAAGCGAATTCGCGCGCACAGCGCGAGCGCGAACACGAGGTAGAAGGCCAGCTCGTAGGTGAGCGTCCAACCGACCACCAGCAGCGGCTCGCCGCGCTGCGGCAGACAGAGAAACGACGCGACGACGCCGGGCGGCGCGCTGCGGTGCGCGCCCGTCGCGCCGGGCGCGACCAGATACACGGCCAGGACGATCGCGGTGACGATCCAGTACGGCGGATAGATCCGCCAGAACCGGCGCTCGAGGAAACGGCGCGCGGCGCCGCGCGTCCCGAACCACGCGCCGGTCGAGGCGACCATCACGGTTCCGCTGATCACGAAGAACAGGTCGACGCCGTAGGTGCCGGCGACGTGGAACGGCGTCGTCCAAGGACGTCCCGGCAGATACGTCGATTCGACCGCGTAGACATGGACGACGACGACCATCAGGGCGGCGATCGCGCGCAGCGCCTGAACGTTCCCGAGCACCTCGCGCGGTTCGACGCGCGCCGCGGCGCGCCCGCGTCGGCGCGCTGACGTGCGCGTCGTCGTCCTCGGCGCCTCGGGGTTCATCGGCCGGCGGCTCACGGCGGCGCTCGCCGCGCGCGGCGACGACGTCGTGGGGGCGAGCTTGCGCGATCCGCTCGCGGCCGCGCGCACCGCGGACCGCGCGGACGCCGTCGTGAACCTCGCGGGCGCGCCGGTGGCGCGCCGCTGGAGCGAGCGGCAAAAAGAAGCGATCGTCCGCTCCCGCACCGAGCTGCCGCGGCGCTTCCTCGACGCGCTCGCCGCGCTGCCCCAGCCGCCGCGAACGTACGTCAGCGCCTCGGCGGTCGGGTACTACGGCACCAGCCTGACGGCGACGTTCACCGAGAGCAGCCCGCCCGGCGACGACTTCTTGGGTCGCTCCTGCGTCGCGTGGGAGACCGAGGCGCGGCGTGCCGAGGCGCTCGGGATGCGCGTCGCCCTCGTCCGCACGGGGCTCGCGCTCGGCGCGGAGGGCGGGGCGCTCGCGCGGCTGCTGCCGCTCTTCCGCGCCCGCCTCGGCGGCGTCGTCGCGAGCGGCGCACAGTGGTACTCCTGGGTCCACGTCGACGACGTCGTCGGCATCTACCTGCACCTGCTGGACGGCGACGCGCGCGGCCCGTACAACGCGACCGCGCCGAATCCCGTGACGAACCGCGAGTTCACGCGCGCGCTCGCGGCGGCGGTGCGGCGTCCCGCGTTCCTTCCGGTCCCGGCGCTCGCGGTGCGGGCGATCCTCGGCGAGGGCGCGACGATCGTCGTCGACGGCCAGCGCGTCGTCCCGGAGCGGACGCTCGCGAGCGGCTACGCTTTTCGCTATCCGGAGGTCGGCGCGGCGCTGCGCGCGGTCGCGGGCTGACGGCGGGGCGGGGCCGCGGAAGCGCGAATCGGGCTCCCACGATGACGACGATTCCCTCGCCCGTGCTCGGCGGGACGCTCCCGTCGACGATGTGCGACCGGCAGCTCGGCGTGCGCGCGATCTTCGAGCACGCGATGCGCGCGCACCCGCGCAAGCACGTCGTCACGCGCGACGGCGGGGAGATCCGGCACTTCACGTACGCCGAGTTCGGTGCGCGCGTCGCGAAGCTCGCGCACGCGCTGGACGCGCTCGGCGTGCAGCCGGGCGATCGCGTGGCGTCGTTCGCCTGGAACGGCCACCGGCATCTCGAGCTCTACTACGCGGTGCCGATGATCGGGGCCGTTCTCCACACGGTGAACATCCGGCTCTTCCCCGATCAGACCGCGTTCGTGCTGGACCACGCCGGCGACCACGTCGTCTTCTACGACGGCTCGCTCGTGAAGCAGATCGGCGCCGCAGCCGCGCTCGACCCGGACGCCGGAAGAATCTTCGTGCAGATGGGTCCCAGCGCGGTGCCGTTCGACGGCGCGCTCGACTACGAGTCGCTGCTGGCGGATCAGCCGGAGACGTACGACTGGCCGGAGGTCGACGAGCGCGCGGCGGCGCTGCTGTGCTACACGTCGGCGACGACCGGCGACCCGAAGGGCGTGCTGTTCTCGCACCGCTCGACCCATCTGCACGCGCTCGCCGCCGGACTCGCCGACGCGATCGCGATCTGCGAGCGCGACCGCGTCCTGCCGATCGTCCCGATGTTCCACGTCAACGCGTGGGGGACGCCGTTCCTCTCGCTGATGGTCGGCGCCGACTTCATCATGCCGATGGAGCGGCTCGATCCCGCGGGCGTCATCGAGCTGTGCGAGCGCGAGCGCGTCACCTGCTCGGCCGGTGTCCCGACCGTCTGGCTGGCGGTGCGCGACATGCTGCGCGCGCAGAACAAGACGCTGCCCGACCTGAAGCGCATCGTCATCGGCGGCAGCGCGATGCCGCCCTCGCTGATGGACGATTTGCGCGCGCTGGGCATCGACGCGATCCACGCCTGGGGGATGACGGAGATGTCGCCGATCGGCACGGTCTCGCGCGACAGCTCTTTGCTCGCCGGCGATCCCGACAAGCAGCGCCGCGAGCGCTACAAGCAAGGCCGCTTCTCGCCGATCGTGCAGTGGAAGATCGTGGACGAGCACGGCGCCGACGTCCCCGAAGACGGCGTGTCGCGCGGCGAGCTGCTCGTGCGCGGCTTCGCGGTCGCGAAGCAGTACTACGACAACGAGGCGGCGAGCGCGCTCGCGTTCGAGCCGGACGGCTGGTTCCACACCGGCGACGTCGTGACGATGGACGAGTACGGCTACATCGAGATCGTCGACCGCGTCAAGGACTTCATCAAGTCGGGCGGCGAGTGGATCTCGTCGGTCGAGGTCGAGAACGTCCTGATGGGCCATCCCGCGCTGAAAGAGGCGTGCGTCTTCGGCGTGCCGCACGCGCGATGGCAAGAGCGCCCGGTCGCCGCGGTCGTCGCTCGTGAAGGCCACGAGATCGACGAAGCAGCGGTGATCGCTTGGTTGACCGACAAGCTCGCGAAGTGGCAGACGCCCGATCGCGTCGTCTTCGTCGAAGCGATTCCGCGCACGGGCGTCGGCAAGTTCCTCAAGCGCGCGCTGCGGGAACAGTACGCCGGCTTGCTCGCCGACGCGCGCTGAGCGCGAGGGCGCTCGCACGACGACTGCGTCATTGTACTTCTGCGCGCAGTCTTGCGCGTGCCGCGGGCTTGAACGTCGAGCCGCTGGGTATACCTGGGGCGATCCTGAGATCGGTACGCGAACGTACCGTTCCTCCCTCTGGTGGATGGCGAATGGTCGTGGGCAGCCGCGAATGGTCCTTCGTCGCGGCCGACGCTCGCGAGGCTGGGACCTCGACACGAAGATCGGTTCGAGACTTCCTGGCGCAGGAGGCGTGCGAGCGCTGCGATCTCGACGCGGTCGAGCTGATCGTCGGCGAGCTCGTCTCGAACGTGATCCAGCACGCGCCGGGACCGATCGGCATGCATTGCTGGTGGGAGGGTGACGGCGCCATCCTGCTCGTCGCCGACCGCGGGCCCGGGCTGCCGCCGGTGCGGCCGCTTCCCGATCCGCACGCGACGCACGGCCGCGGGCTGCTGCTGATCGACGCGTTCGCGCGGAACGTCCGCTTCGACTGCACGCCCGGTCAGGGCACGCGCATCGCCGTCAACCTGCCGGTATGCAAACGCCGCGACTCGCGTCGCGGCGTCCGGGCGCACGCGCAAGCTCCGCGCGCTTAGTTCAGGTTCACCTCGAAGAGCCCGGCGGCGCCCATCCCGCCGCCGATGCACATCGTGACGACGGCGTACTTCGCCTTGCGCCGGCGGCCTTCGAGCAGCGCGTGCATCGTCATCCGCGCGCCGCTCACGCCGTACGGGTGGCCGACCGAGATCGCCCCGCCGTCGACGTTGAAACGCTCGTTCGGGATTCCGAGGTGATCGCGGCAATAGACGGTCTGCACCGCGAACGCCTCGTTCAGCTCCCAGATCCCGATGTCGTCGATCGTGAGACCGTGCCGTTTGAGCAGCTCGGGGATCGCGAAGACGGGCCCGATCCCCATCTCGCCCGGATCGCAGCCGACGACGACCATCCCGCGGTAGAATCCCAGTGGATCGATCCCGCGCGAGCGCGCCGCTTCGGCTTCCATGATCACGACCGCCGCGGCACCGTCGCTGAGCTGCGAGCTGTTCCCCGCGGTGATCGAGCTGTTCTTGTCGAGCACGCCCTTCAGCGACGAGAGCCCTTCGAGCGTCGTGTCCGGACGATTTCCTTCGTCCTTCTTCAGCGTGACGAGCTGCTCGGTCACGCGCCCGCTCTCTTTGTCTTCGACGTACTTCCAGCTCGGCAGCGGCACGATCTCGGCGTCGAAACGGCCCTCGGCCTGGGCCTGCGCGACGCGCTGCTGCGACTGCAGCGCGTACGCGTCCTGGCGCTCGCGCGAGACGTCGTACTTCTTCGCCACCGCGTCGGCCGTCTGCAGCATCGGCATGTACATGTCCGGCTCGTGCCGCAGGATCCACTCTTCGGTGAAGTCGTGCGTGTTCATGATGTTCTGCACGAGCGAGATCGACTCGACGCCGCCGGCGACGACGACGTTCGCGCCGTCGGCGATCACCCGGCCGGACGCGGTGGAGATCGCCTGCAGACCGGACGCGCAGTAGCGGTTGATCGTCGTCCCCGGCACCCGCAGCGGAAGTCCGGCGCGCAACGCGGCGACGCGGCCGACGTTGTGGCCGGTCGCGCCTTCGGGCAGCCCGCTGCCCAGAACGACGTCCTCGACTTCGGCCGGATCGACGCCGGCGCGCTGCACGGCGTGCTCGATGACGTGTCCCGCCATCGTCGCGCCGTGCGTCTGATTGAACGCGCCGCGGAACGCGCGTCCGATCGGCGTCCGCGCGACGGAGACGATCGCCGCCTCACGCATGGGTCAACTCCTTCGTTTCGGTGCTCGCCGAGCCGGGCGTGTAGCCGGTCTCGCGCGCGTGCCACATCGGTCCGCCGTGGTGCGGCGGGAAGCCGTAGCCGTAGATCCAGACGATGTCGACGTCGCCGGGACGCAGCGCGATGCCCTTCTCGACCAGCTCCGCGCCGGAATCGGCCAGCGCGCGCGTGCAGCGCGCGATGATCTCGTCGTCGGAGACGCCGGCGCTCTGCGGGATCCCCGCCTCTTGCGCGAGCTGCGCGATGAGCTGCTCGACCGCCGGGTCCGGGATCGCCTGACGTCCTTTGCCGACCGCCTTGTCGTAGCGGAAGAACCCGGCGCCGCTCTTCTGGCCCAGCCGGCCTTGCTCCACCAGCTTCGCGACGATCGGCGTGCGCCCGAGCGCCTGACCGCCCTGCGCCTGCGAGATGAAGTGGTAGACGTCGAGACCGGAGAGGTCGGCCACGGCGAACGGCCCCATCGCGAAGCCGAAGCGGTTCTTCATCACGTCGTCGATTCGCGCCGGGCTCACGCCCTGTTCCGCCAGCTCGACGGCGACGCGCTCGTACGCGAACAGCATCCGGTTGCCGATGAAGCCGAACGCGTTGCCCGAGACGACCGCGACCTTCCGCAGGTTCTTGCCGAGCGCGAGCCCGGTGACGAGCGTCTCCGGCGACGTCGCCTTGCCGCGAACGATCTCGAGCAGCTTCATGATGTTCGCCGGCGCGAAGAAGTGCAGTCCCAGCACCTTGTCCGGGCGCTTCGTCGCCGAGGCGATCTCGTCGATGTCGAGCGTCGACGTGTTGGAGGCCAGGATGCACGACGGCTTCGTCAGCGTGTCGAGCTTGGCGAAGACCTCCTTCTTCACGGGCATCGATTCGAAGACGGCCTCGACGACGACGTCGACGTCGCCCAGCTCGTCGTAGGTCTCCTCGAACGTGATCGAGTTGGCGCGCTTCCACGCCTCTTCTTGCGTGAGCCGGCCCTTGTCGACCTGATACTTGAACATGCCGAAGACCGTCTCGCGCGCCTTGTCGACCGCCTCGCTCTTCGTCTCGACCACCGTCACCGGGATACCGGCCTCGGCGAACGTGATCGCGATCCCCGTGCCCATCGTCCCGCCGCCGATCACCGCGGCCTTCGCGATCTCGAGCGGCTGGGCCGGCGGCAGCCCGGGGATCTTCGCCAGCTCGCGCTCGGCGAAGAACACGTGGCGCAGCGCCGCCGAGGGCGCCGAGCGAACGAGCTCCATGAACAGCCGCGCTTCGCGCGCGAGCCCGCGCTCGAACGGCAGCTCGATCGACGCCTGAACCGCGTCGATCAGCTTGTGCGCGGCGAACCCGCCGTTCTCTTCGGGCGGCACCATCTTGTGCGCTTGCGCGACGACGAACGGCGTCGCGAAGAGCGAGAGGCTCGCGACGCCGAGCTCGGTCTTCAGCGCCGAGATGCGGCGCTTCGGCTTGCCCGCGAAACGCTTCGCGGTCTCGACGACGTCGCCGCCGGCCACCTCGTCGAGGATCTTCTTCGCCAGCGCGTCGGGCGCTTTGACCATCTCGCCCTTGAGCATCATCTGCAGCGCGTCGTTCGCCCCGATCAGGCGCGGAAGGCGCTGCGTCCCGCCGGCGCCCGGCAGCAGCCCGAGCTTGATCTCCGGCAGGCCGACGCGCGAGCGCGGCGTCGCGACGCGGTAGTCGCACGCGAGCGCCAGCTCGAAGCCGCCGCCGAGCGCGTTGCCGTCGATCGCGGCGACGAACGTCTTGTCGCTCTTCTCGACCGCCGCGATCACGTCGCGGACCGTCTTCGTCTCCGCCGTCGGCTCGACGTTGAAGTCGTTGACGTCGGCACCGCCGCTGAAGATGCCGTTCGCGCCGGTGAAGATCACCGTCGTGACGCTCGGGTCGGCGTCGGCCTCGCCCACCGCGGCGAACAGCTCCGCCGAGGCCTTGTAGCCGAGCGCGTTGACCGGCGGATTGTCGAGGGTGATGACGCGCACGCCGTCGCCGGCGTCCGCGACCGAATGATACTGTCCCATCGTGTCCTTCACGCGGTGACGAGCGCGCGGCGCTCGACGTCGAACATCTCGTCGCTGCCCGCCATCACGTCGGCGGAGCCTTCGGCGATCTGCTTCCGCAGGTAGGCGTGCTGCGAGAGGACGTGGTGCGCGTAGAACACCGCCGTCTGCAGCTTCGCCGTGTAGAACGGATCGGTCTCGCCCGCGGCGAGCTTCTCCGCCGCGACCTTCGCGCCGCGGAACAGCTGCCACCCGCCCGCGACGATCCCGACGAACTTCAGGAACGGAACGCTCGCGGCGAACGCGGTGCGCAGGTCGCCCATCGCGCTCATGCCGATCCACTGCGCGCTCTCGCCCAGCGCCTTCGTCGCCTCGGCGAGCGACGCGCCGAGCGCCTTCAGCCGGGCGTCGTCCGACTCGCTCAGCTCCTTCGCGAACGCGCCGATCGTCTTGAGCACCTTCGTCGCCGACGCGCCCATGTCGCGAATCAGCTTGCGGCCGACGAGGTCGAGCGCCTGGATCCCGGTCGTCCCTTCGTAGATCGCGGCGATGCGGACGTCGCGGTACTGCTGCGCGATCCCGGTCTCCTCGACGTAGCCCATGCCGCCGAAGACCTGCAGCGCGGTGGAGCAGACGTCGATCGCGGTCTCGGTGCACCAGCCCTTGACGACCGGGATCATCAGGTCGACGAACGACTGGTGCTCCTTGCGCACGGCCGGATCGTCGGCCTTGTGCGCGTAGTCGAGCGACGCGGCCGTCACGTAGGCGAGCGCGCGCATCGCTTCGACGTTGGCTTTGCACCACAGCAGCATCCGCCGCACGTCGGGATGCTTGATGATCGCCACCGGCTCGGGCGAGCGCGACGCCGCGTCGCGGAACTGGATCCGCTCCTTCGCGTATTCGACGGCATGCTGGTAGGCGCGATCGGCGATCGCCAGTCCCTGCACGCCGACGCTGAAGCGCGCCGCGTTCATCATGACGAACATGTACTCGAGCCCGCGATTCGGCTCGCCGACGAGATAGCCGATCGCGCCCGCGCCGTTCTCGCCGTAGTTCAGCGTGCAGGTCGGGTTCGCGTTGATTCCGAGCTTGTGCTCGATGCCGGCGCACTTGACGTCGTTGCGCTCGCCGAGCGAACCGTCGGCGTTGACCAGCACCTTGGGGACGATGAACATCGAGATGCCCTTCGTCCCCTGCGGAGCGTCGGGCAGACGCGCGAGGACGAGGTGCACGATGTTCGGCGCCATGTCGTGCTCGCCGAACGTGATGAAGATCTTCTGGCCCTTGATCCGGTAGTGGTCGCCCTCGGGGATCGCCTGCGTGCGCACCGCGGCGAGATCCGACCCGGCCTGAGGTTCGGTGAGACACATCGTCCCGGTCCACTCGCCGCTGACGAGCTTCGTGACGAACGTCTGCTTCTGGTGCTCGTCGCCGAACTGCTCGATCGCCTCGATCGCGCCTTGGTTCAGCAGCGGCCCGTTGGCGAAGCCGACGTTCGCGGCGTTCCACATCTCGAGCGTCGGCCCGAGCACGATCGAAGGCAGCCCCTGACCGCCGAACTCGGCCGACACCGGCAGACCGATCCAGCCCGCCTGCGCGAACTGCTTGTACGCTTCCTTGAAGCCCTTCGGCGTCGTCACGACGCCGTCGTTCCAGGTGCAGCCTTCCTCGTCGCCCGAGCGATTGATCGGGTCGAGAACTTCGCTCGCGAACGTCGAGGCTTCGTCGAGGATCGCGTCGAGGACGTCGGCCGTGTCCTCGTAGCCCGGGAGCTTCGCGATCTCGTCGACGCCGGCCAGCTCGCGCAGGACGAACTGCATGTCGCGCAGCGGTGCGCGGTAGGTGCTCATGACGTCTCTCCGTACAGGTCGCGGCGGAGCTGCTGCAGCGCCGCGATGAGTTTGGTCAGGTAGGGCTTGAAGTTGTGCTTGATGGACTCGAGCCGCTCTTCGCCGGCCGCAGTGATGCGGTACAGCGTGGTGCCGCGCTTCGTGCTGCCTTCCAGCTCGCCGCGGATGAAACCGCGCTCTTCGAGGCGGCGAAGCAGCGGGTAGATCGTGTTCGGGTTGACCGGGAAGATGCCGCCCAGGTTTGCGATCCGCTGCATCAATCCGTAGCCGCTGTCGGGGTGGGCGTGGAGCAGCTGCAGGACGAGCGCCGGAAAGACGGTTTTCGTCTTGACCTCGCCGGTGAACACACGGTCGCCCCACAGCTCGGCCGGGAACGCGGACGGCTTCGCGCCGGTGTCCGCCGCGGCGAGGGCCGCCGCCCTTGACCGTGTCGCCATGTGTTATTTATAATAGGTTAACAGTAAGGCGTCAAGCCGGCGCCCCAGGCGACGCGAGGGCCACGTTCCGCGCATGATCCGAGCCGACGCAGAGCAGGTGCTCTCGACCTCTTCGACCCTCGCCGCCTTCGTCGCGGAGCGGCTTGCCGCGCCGCGCGCCGTCGCGCTGGCGGAGCGGCGCGACGGGCGCACCCGGGCGCTCAGCTCCGCGCAGGTCCACCGCCAGGCCGCCGCGGTCGCGCACGCGCTGCGCGCCCGTGGAGTGGCGCGCGGCGACCGGGTCGCGATCGTCGCCGAGAACAGCGTCGAGTGGCTCCTCGCCGACTTCGGGATCCTGTACGCGGGGGCCGTGGTCGTCCCGGTCTTCGCGACCGTCGCACCCGACCAGCTGCGCTACATCCTCACCGACAGCGAGACGAAGCTCGTGTTCGTCGACACGCCGGATCGCGGCGCGGCGCTGCGCTCGGCGCTCGGTGAAGGTGCGCCGCCGGTCGTCGTCTTTGAGGGCGACGCGAACGACGCGTTCGACGCCTTTCTGGCCGAGGGCGAACGGCGTGCCGGCGACGACGCGCTGCTGCGCTCGTACACCGGCGGGATCGCGGCCGACGAGCTGGCCGTCCTCATCTACACCTCGGGCACGACCGGGACGCCCAAAGGCGTGATGCTCTCGCACGGTAACCTCGTCGCGGACGTCGAGAGCGCGTTCGATCCGCAGGACAGCACGCTGCGTCACGGGGAGATCGCGCTGTCCGTCCTGCCCCTCGCGCACATCTTCGAGCACACGGACGCGCTGGGATACCTCCACAACGGATTGCAGCACTACGTCACCACGCCGGAGCGTCTGCTCGACGACATGCGCGAGGTGCGGCCGGCGTACGTCGCGTTCGTTCCGCGTATCTTCGAGCGGCTGATCGCCGGGATCGTCGGCAACGCGCAGCAGGCCGGCGGTCTGAAGGCGAGGCTCGTTCCGTGGGCGCTCGAGACGGGCGCGGCCTACCAGCGCGCGATACGCGACGGTTCGCCGTCGCTCGCGCTGCGCGCACGCTACGCCCTCGCGCGCACGCTCGTGCTGCGCCGCATCCCCGCCGCGCTCGGCCTCGACCGGCTGAAGTTCTTCGTCAGCGGCAGCGCGCCGCTGCACCGCGACACCGCGCTGACCCTCGCCGCGATGGGACTCGTCGTGTGCGAAGGCTACGGCCTCACGGAGACCGCACCGGTCGTGACGGTGAACCGTCCGGCCGACAACGTCCTCGGCACGGTCGGCCCGCCGGTGCGCGGCGTGCAGGTCCGCATCGCCGACGACGGCGAGGTCCTCGTCAAGGGGTCGAACGTGATGCTCGGCTACTACAAGCTTCCGCGCGAGGAGCAGCCGTTCGACGCCGACGGCTGGTTCTGCACCGGCGACATCGGCGAGCTCGACTCGCGCGGCCATTTGAAGATCACCGACCGCAAGCGCGAAGTCTTCAAGACGAGCGGCGGCAAATGGATCTCTCCGTCGCGCATCGAGACCGCGATCAAACGCTCGGTCTCGATCGCGCAGGTGATGGCCTTCGGCGCCAATATGCCGCACCCGGGCGTGCTGGTCGCGCCGAACTGGGGCTACGTGCGCGCCGCACTCGGCCTCCCGGAGACGATGACGACCGCGGCGATGGCGCGCGATGCGCGCGTCCGCGAGCACGTCACGTGCGAGGTCGAGCTGAACACGGCGGATCTCGCCGCGTTCGAGCGGGTGCGCCGGGTCGCGATCCTGCCGCGCGATCTCACGATCGAGGACGGCGAGCTGTCGCCGACCCTGAAGGTGAAGCGGCGCGTCGTCGAGCAGCGCTACGCGAGCCTGATCGCGGAGGCGTACGCCGAAGATCTCCACGCGCGCGCGCCGCGAGCGTAGCGCAAGCGACGGTTCACTCGCGCGCTCTCCGGACGGGCGGCCGCCGCGCACGCGTGGTCTCATCGGGCGGCGGGAACGTTGCAGGTCGCACTACCGAACCGGAGAGACTTTCGTGAAGCAACCGAAGACGATCGCGAGCGTGCTGCTCGCCGCGGGGCTCGCCGCGGCGCCGGCGCTGGCGCTCGCGCAAACGCAAATGACGGACACGGACGCGGCGACGTTGTACGTGCGTTCGAGCGCGCACCTGGACATGGAGACGCAGCACCTGACGTCCCTGACGAACCAAGTGCCGCAGAAGAACGTCGTCGCCGTGCCGGTCGACGCGTTCGCGCTGAGCCCCGCGCAGCACCGGGCGCTGCGCAACGCGATGACCGACGGACGCCGCAGCGCGCTGATGGCGGCGCTCGCGAAGGTGACGGTCGCGACGGAAGATCGCCCGAACGGCGAGAGCGAAGATCAGGAGTCGCTCCTCGGCTACATCAAGCACCTCGGCATCGATCCGCACGGCGTCGTCGCCGTGGACGTCAACACGACGCGCGACCCGCAGAACCCGTACGTCACCGTGTTCTACCGTAAGCACGCGCTGAAGGGTCAGCAGCAGGGCGGCCCGGGCTGATCCTGCCGTTCGCGACGATCTGCATGCGAGAACGGCCGGCGAAAGCGCCGGCCGTTCGTCGTTTCTCGTCCGCCTATTCGTCGACGAGGATCATCAGGGTCGACGTGCCGGTCGCGTAGACCGTCCCTTTCTCGTCGACCAGGTGCGCTTCGGACGTCGCGGTCCGGCGCCCGGCGTGCACGACCCGTGCGTCGGCGAAGACCTTGCCGACCGCCGCGGTGACGGGGCGATGGAAACGCGTGTGCAGGTCCATCGTCGTGGCGACCTGCCCGGCCGGCAGCAGCGACTGGACCGAGCACCCGAGCGCGTTGTCCATGAGCGTCGTGATGATCCCGCCGTGCACCGAGCCGATCAGATTGTAGAGATCCTCGTGGGGCGTCATCCCGAAGACGACGCGTCCGCGCTCGACGCTCTCCAGCGAAAAGTGCATCCAGCGCGTCACGTTCGTGACCGGCACCTCGCCGCGCTTCATCATCCTTAGCGCGTCGAGCCCGTCCATCCGCCGGAAGATGTCGATCGCGTGCGGATAGTTCTTGATCGCGACGGCGCCGTCGCCGGCGTGCGCGTCTTCGGACGGGGTCATCGCGCCGCGGCGGTCTCGTGCAGCGCTTCGAGCGACTCGATGTACTTCTCGGCGTCGATCGCGGCCTTGCAGCCCGAGCCCGCCGCCGTGATCGCCTGTTTGTAGCGGACGTCGTACACGTCGCCGGCGACGAAGACGCCCTCGACGTTGGTGCGCACGCCGTCGTCGCTCACGATGTAACCCGCCGCGTCGAGCGTCAGCTGACCGCGGAAGATGCCGGTGTTCGGGTCGTGCCCGATGGCGATGAAGAGCGCGTCGGCCTCGAGGATCGACTCTTCGCCGGTGACGAGATTCTGCAGGCGCAGCGCGCTGGTCGCGTCCTCGCCGAGCACCTCCGCGACCGCCGTATTCCAGATGAAGCCGATCTTCTCGTGCGCCAGCGCGCGCTCGGCCATGATCTTCGATGCGCGCAGCGTCTCGCGGCGATGGATCACCGTCACCTTGCTGCCGAAGCGCGTGAGAAAGATCGCCTCCTCCATCGCCGAGTCGCCGCCGCCGACCACGACGATGTGCTTCTCGCGGAAGAACGCACCGTCGCACGTCGCGCACGTCGAGACGCCCCGCCCGCGCAGACGGGCCTCGCCGGGAATGTCGAGCCAGCGCGCGCTCGCGCCGGTCGCGACGATCACCGCGTCGGCCGTGTACTGGTCGTCGTACGCGCTCAGCCGGAACGGCCGCACGGAGAAGTCCACGGCGGTGACGTCGACGTTGTGGATCGCGGCGCCGAAGCGCTCGGCCTGCTGCCGGAAGGCCTCCATGAGCTCGGGGCCCATGATGCCTTGCGGAAAGCCCGGGTAGTTTTCGACCTCGGTGGTGAGCATGAGCTGCCCGCCGTACATGTGGCCGGCGAAGACGAGCGGGGCCAAGTTCGCCCGCGCCGCGTAGACGGCGGCTGTGAGGCCGGCCGGGCCGGAGCCGATGATGGCGACCTTGCTGTGCGTTGGCGCGGGCATACCGCGGTCTTCAACCCGCGCGGGGCCGCGTCCGGTTCGCCCGGTGGTCCGTGCTCAGCGCACGCGCCCGACCTTGCCCGCCGACTGCTCCGTGAACCAGATGTGCTGGTCCGGGCCGACCGTGATCCCCCACGGGTGACTGCCCGCGGTCGGGACCGCCAGCTCGGTCACCGCCCCGCCGATCGTGATGCGGCCGATCTTGTTCGCCGCGTTCTCCGTGAACCAGAGCGCTCCGTCGCGCCCGGCGACGATCCCGAACGGGGCGCCGGTCGCGGCCGGGAGAGGGTACTCCGAGATCGTGCCGCTCGTCGTGATGCGGCCGATCTTTCCGAGGTTGGTTTCGGTGAACCACAGCGCTCCGTCCGGCCCGACCGCGATCCCGCACGGATAGGCGCCGCCGCTCAAGCCCGCGGTGAACTCGGTGATCTCGCCGGACGCGGTGATGCGCCCGATCTTGCCGGGAGTCGGCTCCGTGAACCACATCGCGCCGTCGGGGCCCTTCACGATTCCCTGGCCCGTTCGGAACGTGGCCGACGACGTGGGCAGGGCGAACGTCGACTCGAACGCACCGGCCGTCGTGACGGTTTCGACCCCGGGGACGGTCGCCGCACCCGATTGCTGCGACTCGGTGAACCACAGCGTATCGCCGTCGCCGGCGGCGATCGCGTACGGCGTGGCGCCGTTCGGGATGGCGAACTCCGTGGTGACCCCGGCCGGCGTGATCTGGCCGATGAATCTGCCGCCGGTCGCGGTGAAGTAGACGTTGCCGTCGGGCCCGAGGACGATTCCCGCCGGGATCGCCAGCGTGGGCTGCGGATACGTCGTGACGCCGCCGGACGTCGTCACGCGATCGATCGCCGGCGCGTTGCTCATCGCGATCCACAGGTTGCCGTCCGCCCCGGAGGTGATCCCGGTCGGCAAGCCGTCGGACGGCGCGAGCGCGTACTCCGCGATCGCCGGCGAGGCGGACGCCGTCGGGGTTGCGCTCGGCGACGCGCTCGGGATTGCGCTCGGCGTTGCGGTCGGGTGCGGCGTCGGCGAGGGGCTCGGCGAACCGGCGAGCACGTCGTAGAACTGCAGCAGGTACGTGTGAGTGCTGAGCAGCGTCGTCGTTGCGTGCGGCACGCAGGTGGCGTTGTCGATCGTCGCCACCGAGGACGTCACGGTCGCCGGGCCGCACCGCGAGAGCACGGGGACGCTCGCGCTCGTCACATCGTCCAGCTCGGCGAAGTACGCGGCATTGCCGGGCTGCGCGCTGGTGAGCGTGACCGCCTCGCCGGTGAACGCCGAGACCGGAAAGCTCGTCGAGAGCGTGAAGCGGACGAAGAAGAACGGCACCGCCCCGGGGACGGAGCGCGCGCGCCTCGACGCCGTCGGCTGCGCTGCCCCCGCGGGCGCTGAAAGGGACTCGGTCGCGCTGAGCGTCGTTCCGGCCGGGATCGGCGTTCCGAACGCGAGCGTCGCGGCGAGTCCGTCGAGCGTCGGCAGCGCGGCGGCGCCGTCGCTTTGGATCGCCAGCGTCGCCGACGCGGTGGTCGGCGGCGGCGTGGGGCTCGGCGTCGCACCGGGCGCGGTTGCGACTGCCGGCGACGAGCCCCCGCCGCAGCTCGCGAGGGCGACGGCGGCCACCGGCGCCGCCCAGGCGCGAACGACGTACCGAACCGAAAACCGCAACCGCATGGCAAGCCTCCGACGCGCGCCGATGAACGTGACGGCACCGTAGCAAGCCCGACGAGCGGGCGGTATGGGGAGCATCCCCACCGCGCTTCGAACGAGGAGGCCGCCACCGCCGCGCCGCAGGCCGGGCGATGGACTGGCCTCGGATCCCGCTCGAAGACGATCCCTCGGACGTCTTGCGGAAGGCGATGCGCGGGAACGCGCTGACGCCGAACGAGTTGGCGCGCCGGCTCGGCCTCCAGAGCGCGGCGATCGAAGCGTGGCTCGGCGGCGACGGCGTTCCGAACGAGGATCAGTCGCGCGCCGTCGCCCGGCTCTTACGGCTCGACCCGGGAAAGTTCGCCGACGCGACCGCGCGCCGCTGGCATCCCGGCGCGGAGCTGCCGCCCGACGTGCGCCACCATCCGCACGACCCGCATCCCTCGAACGGCTACCTCTTCTTCCTCGACGACGGACGCACGGCGGCGCTGATCGATCCGGCCGGGTATCCCAAGACGCTGCTGCGGGCGGTGAACGACGGCCCGTACGCGCTGCGCTACATCCTGATCACGCACAAGCACGCCGACCATTGCGACGCGACGGCCGACGTCGCGCGCGCCTTTCCCGACGCGCAGATCGTGATGCACAAAGCGGACGTCAAGGCGATCGGCTCGCTGGCCCATCGCGCGCTTCCGGTCGTCGACGGCGACGAGCTGCCCTTCGGCGAGGGCGCGGCGATCCGCATGCTGCACACGCCCGGCCACACCGACGGCTCGTCGTGCTTCCTCTTCCGCTCGACGATCTTCACCGGCGACACGCTGTTCGCGGGCTCGGTCGGCGGCATCTTTGCCGACGTCTCGACGTACGAAGATCTTCTGAACAGCGTGCGCTTCAAGCTCTTCTCGCTCGACGACGACACGGTCGTCATGCCCGGCCACGGCCCGCCGTCGACGATCGGCGAAGAGAAAGCGCACAACCCGTTTTTCTAGGGTCGCCGGTGGCCGCTGATGGTCGCAAGCCGCCCAGCGGCGCGGCTTTCCAAGACTCGGGTGGTCGCCAACGGTCGCGGGCGGTTTCCCTCGACGGCAACCATTTGGCAACCGAGCGCAACGACGTTCGGGTCCGTGGTCGCCTTCGCAGTCGCGCAACGGCCGAGCTCAACGTTCAGCGCCGCGTTGCCCGGACGACTGCTGACAGTTCGGCTTCCACTCGGCGCTCGTGCGCCTCGTCCGACGCAAGCCGGCGACGTAGCGCGGCGTTCTCCGCGTGCAGCGCCTTGATGGCCGCGAGCGCAACGCCGTCCTCGTCAATCGACGTGATGTGCCGGTCATCCTCGCCCACGCCGAACGCCGCGTAGAAATCCTGTGCCATCGGGCCAACGTGCCGCACACCGTGCTCCGTCTTGTAGCTCCAGCGGCTGATCGGCAGCGCGTCGAGCTTCGCGAGAATCCCGCTGACGTTCAGCGGAGCGACGTTCGTCTTCGCGTTGCGGTCGCTGAGCGACGCCCACGATCCGGAGCCTGACGAGAGCTGCGCGCCGACCGTGCTCGCGGCATTCGTGTAGAACGTGAAGCCGCCTGAAGCGCGCGCGAGGAACTCGTACGCCCGCGTGGAGCTCAGTGCGGTGCTCCCGTGCGAACCGTCGCTCCACACGAACGTCCCGGTCTGCGCGGCGGTTGCGTACGCGCCGGCTGCGAAGCTGTAGATCCCGGCCGCGGAGTTCCGGTATCCGCCGGGGATCGTCGCGAAATTTCCCGACGCCGAGCTGTTGAAGCCGCCGTCCACGACCGCACCTTCTCCCGACGCGGTGTTGTAGCCGCCCGCCGCGATGTAGGCGCCCTCGCCCGACACGCTGTTGTTCGTCCCGGCGCCGATGAAGCCGTACAGCGCTCCCGAGTAGATCGCGTTGCCGGAGCCGCCGACGATCACGGACTCCGTTGCCGTCAGAGTGTTCTTGTTGCCTCCGCCGATCACCGAGTTCGCCGCCGTGAGCGCGTTGTCGTTTCCGCCGCCGATGAACGACTGATCGCCGTACTCGCTGATCGAGTTGCCGTAGCCTGCGCCGATGAACGAGTAGTACGACGAATTCTGTCCGCTCGAGATGAAGTTGGAATAGCCGCCGCCGATCGAGCTGCTTTCGTCGCAGACTTGGTTCGAGTTGCCTTCGAGCACGCCGGAATACGCGCCGTCGGCGACGTTGTCGAAGCCGCCGCCGACGAAGGCCCCGGTGCCGAGCCCGCTGCAGGACGGTACGCTCGCCGTTCGGCGGACGCCGCCGCGCGCGGGTGGGACAGCCGCCGGGTGCACCGCGGCCGGAACCGCGCGCGCGGGATTCGGGCCGCTCGAACCTCCGGTCGAACACGCGGCGAGCGACATGCCGACACTCGCGAAGACGATGACGCCGGCGACCGCAGTGCGCACGCGAACCTCCTGGGCAAACCACCCGCGACGGCTGTTCGTGCGGTCCCTCGCTTGCGCCTCCGTACGAGACGAGACTCGTGTTGTCCGGCGGCTAACGCTGTGGCCGCGCCGTCAGGGTCGCGAGCTGCGCGTCGACGCGGCGCTCGTGCGCCTCGTCCGCAGCGAGGCGACGACGCACTGCGCGAGCTGCGCCGCGTTGTTTGCACGAATGTGCGCGTTCTCAGCACGCAGCCGCCGTTCTCGAGATGCTTGGTCCTCGGGCGTTACGCCGCCCCGACGACCATGCAGCTCGACGTCGCGGTCGCGCAGATGCGGCCGTCGGCATCGCGCAGCACGGCCTCGCCGACGGCGAGGCGCCGTCCGCTGTGGGTGACCGTTCCGATCGCGGTGAGCGTTCCCGACGCGAGCGTGACCGCCCGCACGAAGCGCACCTGAATGTCGATCGTGGTGTAAACGGTCCCTCGCGGCAGCGTCGTCTGAACAGCGCAGCCGATCGCCGAATCGAGGATCGTCGTGATCGCGCCACCGTGGACGCTGCCGATGGGATTGAACATGTACTCGGCCGGCGCCATCGTGAAGACGACGCTGCCGGGCTCGGCGCTCACGATGCGCATCTCCATCAGATCGGCGATCGGCGGCGGCGGAAGCTCGCCGCGCACGATTTTGCCGATGAAATCGAGACCTGCCGAGCCGGGAGCCTCTGCCGCGAGCGCCGCCGGATCGGTCCACGTGATGCGCCGCTCGCGCGTGATCGTTTCGCTCAAGGTATCCCCTTTCTCGCTGCAGCGCAACCCGCGCCTGATGCGCGGAGTTTCAGCGCGACGACGCCGGCGGAGCGGGCCGCGGCGTCTCGGCGACGAGCGCGCAGCCCCGCGTCGCGAGGAGCACAAAGATCGGCGCCCGGAACCGCGCGACGCGCACGTACCCAGATGATCGAGCAGCAGCAACGGACGTTCGGGCCCGCAATCTTGACATCCGTTGCGGCATCGGCATCGGTATCGATATGCGGTGCCGCAACGTCGTTTCCTCGATCGTTCCCGGCCCAAAGAGAGTTGCCCGTCGAGTCGTACAGCCATTGCGGTCGTCGTAACATCGTCTCGGAGCCACTCATTGTGCTACTCGGTGCAGCATTGCCGCCTGCACTTGCGGGAAACGATTCGATGGCTTCGTTTCCACACGCGTCCCACGCGTACAGCGTGTATGGCGCAGGCGATCCACTTGTGGCGAATTGCGCGCGCGAGACGCTCCGTCCGACGACGCTTCCGCGACCGAAGGCAACGCCGACGGGTGGAAGCCGAACAGCCGGCACGCAGGATCGCGGCACACCCACAGGCGAGCGTTGAACGCACTGCGCGCGTCGAAGGCGCCGTGGCGCGGTCCCAGACGGTCACACCGGCAGAGCGAAGACCACGCTCTCTTTGCCGCTGAGAGAAGCGTGCGCCGGACCGCGCATGATCCGGCGCACAGTTGTGTTCGCGAGCGGACGATGCGGGTGAACTCGCGTGCAGACGTGCCGATTCACGAAGATGCGCGCGGTGCGTACGTCCGGTTCGTGCCGCGCGCCTCTCGCTGTCGCTCGTTTGCCCGGAGGTCCACCCCATGCGGCACCTGATCGCAGGTCTCGCGCTCGCGTTCGCCGTCTCCGTCGCTTCGCCGCTCGCGGCAAGCGCCGCGCCGTCGCCCGTCGCGCCCGCGACGCAGCGCTTCGGCTCGGCGAAGCTGACGGTTCTCCAGATGCGCGAGCGGCTGGCCGACCTGTCGTCGCGCGCCGAGGCGGCTCCGGCCGACGCGCCGGCGATCTTCGCTGGTGCCCGGGCCGTCGAGGCGGCGATGCGGGACTGGCAGGCGCTCTATCCGAGCGATCCGTGGATCCCGACGTGCGCCTACACGCTCGCCGAGTTGTACGGGAAGCTCAAGCGGGCCGACGCCCAGGCTCGCCGCGCCGCGACGCTCGACTGGCTCGTCGAGACGTACCCGCAGTCGGACTACGCGGCCGTCGCGAGCGACTAGCGCGCATTCTCGGCGCGCCGCTCACGGCGTCGCCGATCGTGCGGACCGTCACGGCCGCAGCGCTTCAGCGGAATGGTCCGGAGGACGATACTGAAGGTGCAATGTGGTCGTTTCTGAGCCGCCTCGGCGGAAAGCCGGGCGGCCGCGACAAGTCCCTGGACTCCGTCTTTCGCGAGCTGAGCGACGGCGACGCCGCGCGTCCGAAGCCGACGCTGGTGTGCCGCGCGTGCGGGCTGAAGTACGAGAACACCGGGACGTACCTCCAGGGCTCACGTTGCCCGACGTGCCACCCGAACGGCTGACCTTCCGCTAACGAACAGACGCCTGCGACGAAAAGCGTGTAGGCGGTCGCCCGGAGGGAACAAGGCTAGGGCTATGGAGAGCACCGGTAACGGCATGGCCGTCGTCCCCCTGTCCGCGGAGCTCGCCTCGGGCTCGAGCCGTGCCCTGCAACGGCTCAGCGACATCGCATCGCCCTGCATCATCGACCTCACCGGCGTGAAGGCGATCGACGCGACGATGCTCGGCGCGCTGATCGGCGTCGCGCGCCGCACGGGCGTGCGGGCGACCGTCCTCGTCACTCCCGTACCGACCGTGCGCCGCATCCTGCAAATGGCGCACTTCGACCAGATCTTCCGGCTCGCGGAGACGTTGGACGAGGCGCGGCAGGCCGTCGCCGCGTAAGCTTCGGGCGGAGGCGCCCGCGTGAAACTGATCCTGCAGATCCTCGTCGCCGTCATCCTGCACCCGATCGCGGTGGTGCTGATGTGGCTCAATCTCGCGGGCCGTTCGGACCTCGGCACGGCTCAGAAGATCGTGTGGGCCCTCGTCGGCGTGATCTGGGGGATCGGGCCCATCCTCTACATCCTCGTCGGCGAGGGCGCGCTCTGGTGATCGCGCGGCGCTGAGGCGGCTCAGCGCGGCAGCTCGGGCGGTCCGTCGGCCTGCGCGGCCCCCACGTCGCTCACCGTCGCTTCGCTCACCGTCGCCCGTGCCGCCGCCGCGTCGCGCGCGACCAGCTCGGCGAGCGCCGCGGCGCGCGCCTGCAGCGCCATGCTGCGGTCGCGCGCCTCGTCGAGCAGCTCGCGGATCTCCGTCTGCTCGGGGGTGAGCCCGGCGATCGCGCCGTGCGCCGCGATTCCGGCTTTCGCCGCGGCGACGCGGGCGCGCGTGATCTCGCGCTCGGCGCGCAGCGCGTCCGCGCGCCGGCGCAGCTCGGCGGCGGCCGCCTGGAGCGCGTCCTCGCGCGCGCGCAGCTCGTCGATCTCGGCGCGAAACACTTCCACGTCGGCGCGGCCGGATGCGGTACGTTCGAGCGCGGCAAGCTCCATCTCGAGACGCTTGCGCGCGGTGAGCAGCTCGACGAGCGCGCGACGGACCTCGTCGACGATCTCGAGCTGCGCGCGATACGCCGCGTCGACCGACGCGGCAGGGTCGTCGAGGCGTCGCAGCTGCGAGCGCGCCTCGCCGGCGAACAGCCGGACGAGGCGCGTCCACAGGCTCATACCGTCTCGCTGCGGCGCGCCGCCTCGCCGTTCAGCGTCGCGGCGGGCGGTTCGGCGTTCGCGGCGCTGCCCGAGCGCGTGCGTGCGAGCAGGTTGCGCGCGAGCTGCAGGCCGGCCACGCCTTGCGTGAGCACCTTGCCCATAATCTCCGAGACGCCGTCGGCGCCGTTCATCACGATCATCTGGTCGATCCCAGCGAACGCCTTCGAAGACGCATCGACGATCGCGGGCCACTTCTCGGCGAGCTGCTGCCCGATGACCGCTTCCTGATTCTGGGCGAGCGCTTCCGCCCGCGCCTTGATGGCGGCCGCTTCGGCGAGACCGCGCGCGTTGATCGCATCGCCCTCCGCCGCACCACGCGCGCGTATCGCGGCGCCCTCCGCTTCACCGAGCATCTTGGTCTTCTGTGACTCGGCGTCGGCGGCGAGCTTCACGCGGGTGGCGTCGGCTTGCGCCTGGAGCTCGATCTGCTTCGCACGCGCTTCGGCGGCGGCGATGTCGGCGTCGCGCTGCGCCGTCGCGATCGTGGTCTTCTCGTACGCGGCCGCGTCGGCCGGACGCCGTACGGTGACGAGCAGCTCCTGCTCTTTCTTGTGCGCGTCGAGCTCGACGATCTTCGTCTCTTCGACGACGACCTGCTGGCGCGCCGTGGCGTCCGCGAGCGGTCCCGCCTGCTTCGCCTGCGCGGCCGCCTTGTCGACTTCGGCCTGATACCCGGCCTGTTTGATCTTGCTGTCGCGCTCGGCGAGCGCCTTGAGCGCGTTCGCCTCCTGCTCGCGTTCGGTCGCCTCGCGGTCGGCTTGCGCCTGCGCGATGCGCGCGTCGCGCAGCACCGCGGCCGCGTGCGGCTTCGCGAGGTTGTCGATGTAGCCGGTCGGATCGTCGATCTCTTGGATCTGCAGCGAGTCGACGATGAGACCCAGCTTCTCCATCTCGGTGCCGGACGCGCTGCGCGTCGCCTCGGTGAGCTTGTCGCGCTCGCGGATGAGATCTTCGACGGTCAGCGAGCCGCAGATCGCGCGCAGATGTCCCGCGAACACCTGCTGGATCCGCGCGTCCATGCGGTCCTGCTGGTCGAGAAACCGGCGCGCGGCGTTCGCGATCGACGCGAAGTCGTCGCCCACCTTGTAGATGACGACGCCTTTGATGTGGACCGGAATCCCCTGCTGCGTCACGCATTGAATCTGCAGCTCGGACTCGCGGAGATCCAGCGACAGCCGGCGCACCACCTGGACGCCGGGGATCACGAGCGTTCCGCGCCCGGTGACGATCTTGAAGCCCAGCGACTCGCCGGCCGACTCCGGCGGGCGATGGTGCAGACCGGAGATGATCAGCGCCTCGTTCGGCTCGGCGACCCGCCACATCGCGCGAAACAGCGCGATCGCGGCGAGGGCGGCGACCACCACGATTGCGACGACCACGAAAACCGAGACACCCACTGTGCTTGCCACGACGTTCCCTTCCGCGCCGAGACTCAGGCTTCGGCGACGATCACGGTCCTCGGCGGATAGTACTCGACGACGACCACGCGCGTGCCGACGGGGATCGCTTTGGCGTCGCAGCCGTGCGCGTGAAAGTGTTCGCTCCCACCCCGGACGGCGAGCATGACCTCACCGACCCGTCCGGGAGCGATCGCGCCCGTCACGCGCCCGACTTTGCCAACGACCTCGTCCGTGATCGTCCTCCGTTCCGCCGATGCCGCCCGGTGCTACCGAGCGTCGAATGCGGAGTTACGTCGCGCTGCGCGGAAGTCCCCGGTTCCGTGCGGAACCGGACGTTCCGCCGCAGAGCAGCCAGTCCGCGAGCAGCGCGAGCACGAGCGCGGACGCGCACGCGGCGACGACGCCGTTCCAGCCCCCGCGCTCCAGCGCAAGCCCCGGGACCGCCGAGCCGAACATCGCGCCCAGATAGTAGAACGACTGGTACAGCGCGACCGCGCTCCCCTTCGCGTCGCCGGCGTTCACCGCCACGAACGTCGGAACGACGGGCTGCGCGACGAACATGCCGGCGCACATCACGACCGCACCGGCGACGACGACCCAGAGCTGCGCCGAGAGCGTCATCAGCATTCCCGCGATCGCGACGACGATGCCGAGCGCGATCAGCAGCCGGCGCGGGACGAAGCCCGTGAGCCGCCCGGCGATCGGCGAAACCACGACGCCCGCGAGGTAGGCGAGATAGATCCAGGCGACGGCCGCGGTCGACAGACCGAACGGCGGTCCCGTCAGCGCGAACGGCAGGTACGTGAAGATGCCGATGAAGCCGAAGAAGAGCGCGGCGCCGATCGCGAACGCGCCCGCGAGACGGACGTCGCGCACGTGGCGCAGCATCGCTGCGTACGAGAGCGCGAGGTCGGGCAGGAAGCGCGCGTGCGGCGGACGGCGCGCTCGCGTCGCGCGCGGCAGCGCCGCGGCGAGGACCGCCGCGCCCAGCGCGGTAAACGCGGCGAGCGCGACGAACGGCGCCCGCCAGTCGTACGCGCCGGCGAGAACGCCCGAGCCGATCCGGCCCACGAGCCCGCCGACGATCGAGGACGCCATGTAGCCGCCAATCACCAGACCGGCGTCGCCGGACAGCTCGTCGGCGATGTACGCGACGGCGAGCGCCGAGACGGCCGGCACGAGCACGCCCTGCGCCGCGCGCAGCCCGACGAGCGCGCCGAGCGACGGCGCGAACCCGCACGCGAGCGTCGCGAGCGCGAGTGCGAACGCGCCGCCGACCATGATCGGGCGCCGTCCCAGCACGTCGGAGAGCGGTCCGTACGCGCTCGACGCCAGCGCGGTCGTCAGCACGACCGCGGACAACGTGAGCCCGGCCGTCGCCGCGTCGACGCCGAAGTCGCGCGCGAGCTGCGGCAGCAGAGGCTGCGTGATGTACATGTCGGCGAAGACCGCGACCGTGACGAGGTAGAGGGCGAGCACGACGCCCGCGGAACGCCCCACGGCGCGCGCCGTCCTAGCGCTCGATCTTCGAGAAGTCGGCGACGAGCTCGAGCGCTGAACGCACGCCCGCGACGATGCGCAGACGATTCGCGCGCAACGCGGGCTCCTCGGCGTTCACGGTGACGCGGTCGAAGAACGCGTCGATCGCCGGGCGCAGCGCGCCGATCTCGCGCATCGCGTCGGTGAAGCGTTCGCGGCCCCTCGAATCGGCCGCCGCCTCGCCGAGAGCTTCTCCGATCCGTTCGCGGGCCGAGCGCAAGCCTTCGAAGAGCGTTCGCTCTTCTTCTTGAACGAGCAGTGCGGGATCGGCGTCGCCGTCGTAGCCGACGCCGTCGCGCTTCTCTTCGCGCGTGACGATGTTCGACGCACGGCGGTACGCGGCGAGCATCGTCGCGCCTTCTTCGGTGTCCAAGAAGTCGCGCAGCGCCTGCAGCCGTTCCAGCAGCGAGACGAGATCGTCTCCCCGCTTCGCGGCCAGTACGGCCGCGGCGACGTCGTGCGGCACGCCCCGGTCGCGAAGATCCGCTCGCAGACGTTCGAGAAAGAACGCGAGGAGCTCCGTGCCGTCGAACGCTGCCGCCTCGGCGCGGACGGCCGGCTGCGATTCGGCGTACCGCCCGGCGGCGGCCGCGAACGCGCGCAGCAGCGGAACCCGCAGAGCGTTCTCCACGACGAGCCGGATGACGCCCAACGCGGCGCGACGCAGCGCGTACGGATCGCGCGATCCGGTCGGCTTCTCGTCGATCAGGAAGAATCCGACGAGCGTATCGAGCTTGTCGGCGAGCGCGGTGGTCACCGAGACGGGCGCCGCCGGACAGCGATCCGACGGGCCTTGCGGCGAGTAATGCTCGCCGATCGCGACCGCGACCGCGACCGGCTCGCCGTCGTGCAGGGCGTAGTACCGGCCCATCACGCCCTGCAGCTCCGGAAACTCGCGCACCATGCCGGAGACGAGATCCGCTTTGCACAGCAGCGCGGCGCGCCGCGCCTCGCTCGCGGGCGCACCCGTGAACGGCGACAGCTCCGGCGCGAGCGATTCGAGCCGGCGCGCCTTGTCGAGCATCGTGCCGAGGCGTTCCTGAAAGACCAGCTCGGACAGATGCGGGAGCCGATCTTCGAGCCGCGTGCGGCGGTCCTGATTCCAGAAGAACTCCGCGTCGGAGAGCCGCGAACGCAGGACGCGCTCGTTGCCCGCCACGATCTGCGCGCCGGCGTCGGACGGCTCGAGGTTCGCGACGACCGCGAAGCGCGGCGCGAACGCCCCGTCGCCGCGCTCCATCGTGACGTACTTCTGGTTCGCGCGCATCGTCGTCGTGAGCACTTCGCGCGGAAGCGTCATGAAGCGCTCGTCGATCGTGCCGATCAGCGGAACCGGCCATTCGACGAGTCCGCAGATCTCCTCGACGATGGCGGGCGCTTCGACGGGACGCAGCCCTTCGGCGGCGGCGAGCCGCGCGATCCCGCTCGTGATGCGCTCCTTGCGCTCGTCGCGGTCGAGCACGACGTACGCCTCGCGCAGCTTCGCGCGATAGTCTTCGAAACCGCTCACCGCGAACGGCTGCGGCGCCATGAAGCGATGGCCGCGCGTCGTGGCGCCGGCGCGCAAACCGTGCGCGTCGAGATCGACCGGCACGACCTCGCCGTCGAACAGGCACAGGATGCTTTCGAGCGGGCGGACCCATGCGAGCGCACCGGAACCCCAGCGCATCGACTTCGGCCAGGGGAACGCGCGCACGATCGCCGGGACGGCGGCCGCCACGACATCGGGCGTCGGACGCCCGGCGATGCGGCGCACCGCGTAGTAATAGTCGGTCTTGCCGACGGTGCGCACTTCGCACGCGTCGACCGATGCGAGCCCGGCCGATTTCAGGAAGCCGGCGATCGCGTTCTCCGGCGCGCCGACGAACGGGCCGCGCCGCTCCTCGGTGCGCTCGGGCGTCTGCGCCGGAAGCTCGTCTACGACGAGCGTGAGACGCCGCGGCGTGACGAAGCTGCGCGCACGCGACCACGTGAGGCCGCTCTCGCCGAGCTGCGCGAGCACGAGCCGTTCGAGATTCGCCGCCGCAGCGGGCTGCATGCGCGCCGGGATCTCCTCCGAGAACAGCTCGAGCAGAAGCTCAGGCATGCGCGATCCGGCCGCCGTTCGCGCCGCCGGTGCGCTCGAGCCACGCCTCGCAGCACGCCGTCGCGAGCGCACGCACGCGCCCGATGAAGCTCTGGCGCTCGACGACGCTGATCACGCCGCGCGCGTCGAGCAGGTTGAACAGATGGCTCGCCTTCAGGCACTCGTCGTACGCCGGAAGCGGCAGGCGCGCCGCGAGCAGGGCGCGGCACTCGGTCTCCGCGTCGCGGAAGTGGCGCAGGAGCATGTCGGTGTCGGCGCGCTCGAAGTTGTACTCGGAGAACTCGATCTCGTTCTCGAGGAACACGTCGCCGTAGCTGATCCGGTGGGGCGGCGCCGCACCGTTGAAATCGAGATCGTAGACGTTCTCGACGCCCTGCACGTACATGGCCAGCCGCTCCAGCCCGTACGTGTACTCCACCGAGACCGGATCGCACGAGATGCCGCCGACCTGCTGGAAGTAGGTGTACTGGCTGACTTCCATGCCGTCGCACCACACTTCCCAGCCGAGTCCCCACGCGCCGAGCGTCGGGCTCTCCCAGTCGTCTTCGACGAAGCGGATGTCGTGCCGCCGCACGTCGATGCCGAGCCGGCGAAGACTCTCCAGGTACAGCTCCTGCGCCGCCGGCGGCGACGGCTTCAGGATGACTTGAAACTGATAGTAGTGCTGCAGGCGGTTCGGATTCTCGCCGTAGCGGCCGTCGGTCGGACGGCGCGACGGCTGCACGTACGCCGCGCGCCACGGCTTCGGGCCGAGACTGCGCAGGCTCGTGGCGGGGTGAAACGTGCCCGCGCCCACCGGCGCGTCGTACGGCTGGAGGATCGCACAGCCTTGCTCGGCCCAGTATTGCTGCAGCGTCAGGATGAGCTGCTGGAATCCCGGGGGGCTCATCGGATGACGTGAGCGCCGACGCTGGCGACGTGTTTGCCCCCCTGCGTCGCGTCGATCGTCACGTCGACGCTGCCCTTGTGCGGCGTGAGCGGGACGACCTGGAACTCGACGATCTTCGCGCCCTCCGCCGGGACGTCGACGTCGGTCCGGAACGGCTGGCACACGCGATCGGAGCAGAACGATCCGATCCAATGCGCCGGCAGGCCGTGCTCGACCAGCGCGACGTGCGTTCCCGGCGCTCCGGTGACGACGAGGCGGTACTTGTACGTGCTAGCGACGGAGCCGGGAAGATCGGGGCCGGTCCACGGCGCGAGCGACAGCGTCGGAACCGCGCCGTGGGCGACGCCCAGCGCGACGATGCCTTCCTGCGCCTCTTCGACGTACCAGTCGGCGCGCGGATCGCGGCGCGGGATCATCGCCGCGGCGTGCGCGGCGCGCTCGAACGCGGCGCGCGCCTTCCCGGCGTTTCCGGCCGCGGTCTCCATGCGGCCGTCGTACAGGTTCGTCCACGCGAGCCCGGCGGGCTTCGTCGCGGCGAGCTGCTGCGCGCGCTCGAACGACGCTTCGGCGGCGGGCACGTCGCCGGCCGCGGCCTGCGCGCGACCGAGACCGACGAACCGCTGATACGTCGGATCGAGCTGCGCGAGGCGCTCGTCGATCGCGACGACGCGCTTCTCCTCGTGCAGCTCGGAGAGCGCGTACGCGTCGCCGTCGAGCGCGTCGGTATCGTCCGGGGCGAGGCGCAGGGCGTCCGCGTACTGCGTATCGGCGTCGGCCCATTTGCCGAGCGCGACGTCCTCGTCGCCGCGCAGCCGCGCGAGCAGCGCGCGGTCGGCGTCGCTCGTCGCGATCGGCGCGAAGGCCGCGATCGCGGCGGCGCGCAGCGTCTCCTCTTCGGCTTGCGTCGCGACGAGGTCGTGGTCGCGCGACGGGTCTTCCATCGCGTCGTCGAGCAAGTCGTTCACCTTCGCGATCGCCGCCGCCGCCGCGATCACGCTCGCGCGCGTCGCCGCCGCATCACCCCCGAACGGATACTTGGCGGGATCGAGCATCGCGTCGAGCTGCGCCTGGAACGCGCTCGCGAGCGGCGCGCTGCGGCCGTGCTCCGCGGCCGCGATGTAGGCCTGCAATTGCGCGCGCGGCAGCAGGTTGTCGGCGTGGCGCGCGCGCAGCACGCCGTCGGGCCCGATCACGAACGTCGTGGGGTAGTTGCGGATGTCGTAGTCGCGCGCGAACGCGCTCGTCCCGGTCGTGACGACCTGCGGGTACGGGACGTCCTTCGCGACGACGAACGCGCGCACCACGCTCGCCGGCTCCGTCGTGTCGACGCCGAGAAAGGCGACGCGGCCGCGGTCGGCGTTCGCCTCGGCGACGAGATCGGGCGTCTCCAGCCGGCAGGGCGGGCACCACGAGCCCCACACGTTGATCACCAGCGTCTTGCCGCGGTAGCCGGCGAGCGTGACGCGCTTGCCGTCGAGCGTCGTCAGCGCGAAGGCGGGCGCGGGGCGCCCGACGACCGGGCCGGGGAGCGGCGCCGCCGCAGGCGCGGCCGCGCACGGGAGCGGCAGGATCGTGAACGCCAGCAGCAGCGGCGCGAGTCGCTTCATGGAGAGTAGTGACGCCGCGCGCGCCGCGCCGGTTGCGCTCACGTCCGCAGCTTCACGCCCGCGGCCGTCATGCGCAGCGCGACGCCGAACGCGACGGCGGCGAGAATCGCCACGACCGCGAGCGAGATCCCCAGCGGCACGTCGCTCTGCCCGGTGTAGCTGAAGCGGAACGCCGCGACCATGTGGTACATCGGGTTGAAGAACGAGATCTTCCGCGCGATCGGCGGGAGCAGCGAGGCCGACGTGAAGACGCCGCCCACGAACACCAGCGGGGTGATGAAGAAGGTCGTGAGCACCGCGATGTGGTCGAACTTCTCCGCCAGCAGCCCGACGATGATCCCGAGCGCCGAGAACAGCACCGCGATGAGCCCGATCGTCAGCACGTAGAGCGCCCAGCTCGCGGGGGCGATGTGGACGAACACGACGCCGAGGATCGTGATGAGCAGCGCGATGAACACCGCGCGCACCGCGCCGGCCACCACGTAGCCGAGCACGATCTCCAGCGCCGACATCGGCGCGATGAGCAGCTCCTGGATCGAGTTCATGAAACGGCCCTGAAACACCGACGACGAGCCCTCGCTGTACGTCTGGTCGATGACCTGCATCACGATGAGCCCCGGGATCAGGAACTGCGCGTAGGAGACGCCCTGCACGTTCTTGATCCGGCTTCCGAGCGCGAGCCCGAAGATGAAGACGTAGAGCAGCGTCTGGATGACCGGCGGCCAGATCACCTGGTTGATGATCGAGAAGGTCCGCACCATCTCGCGCTTGACGAGCGTCTCGAAGCCGACGAGATTGTTCGTCATCGCGCGGTCAGCTCCAGGAAGACGTCCTGCAGCGAGCGCTGCCCGACGAGCTGCTTCGTCTCTTCGAGCGCCACGAGCCGTCCGTGCTGGATGATCCCGATGCGGTCGCACAGCTCTTCGGCTTCTTCGAGGTAGTGCGTGGTGAGGATGATCGTCGTCCCGCTGCGGTTCAACTCGCGGAGCAGCGCCCACAGCTCGAGCCGCAGCTCGACGTCGACGCCCGCGGTCGGCTCGTCGAGGATCACCAGCGGCGGCTCGTGGATCAGCGCGCGCGCGAGCGACAGCCGGCGCTTCATCCCGCCCGACAGACGCGTATACGGCTGCTTCGCCTTCGAGGAAAGGTCGAAGCGCTCGAGGAGCGCGTCGGCGCGCCGGGCGACCTCCGCGCCGCGCAGCCCGTAGTAGCCGGCCTGATAGATCAGGACGTCGCGGATGTTGAGATACCGGTCGAAGTTGTACTCCTGCGGCGCCAAGCCGACGCGCCGGCGCGCCGCGCGCCAATCGCGAACGACGTCGTGCCCGAACAGCGAGATCGCGCCCGACGTGATGTGCGCGAGCCCGACGATGGCGTTGATCGTCGTCGTCTTGCCGGCGCCGTTCGGGCCGAGCAAGCCGAAGAAGGCGCCGCGCGCCACCTCGAACGAGATGCCGTCGACGGCCGTGAAGTCGCCGTAGCGTTTGACGAGCCGGTCGATCTTCAGCGCCGGATCGATCACGGGATGGTCGCGCCGCGCTCGCCGAGCTGCTTGTAGCGATGCCGCCGCAGCGTCTCGATGCGCTTCTCGACATCGGGGATCCCGCTCTCGCGCAGCTGCCGCACGACCTTGTCGACGCCGAAGCCGACGCGGCGCGAAGCGATCTCCCAGCCGCCGGAGCGCTGCGTGAGGATCGCATAGTGGGCGCGCGCGTCGCCGTCCTTCGGCAGTCCCGCCGACGCGACGTTCACCAGCGTCCGGCCGCGCCACACCCGCACGTAGCTCAGGTGCAGGTGGCCGAACGCGACCGTGCGCTGCGGCACGTCGCCGAAGAGCCGCTCCAGCGTGTCGTCGTACGCGTCGGGCCAGACGTGCTCGTGGTCGTTCTTCGGGTTGGCGTGGCAGATCAGCAGCCCGTCTTCGGCGTCGCCGAACGTCAGCGAGAACGGCAAGTCGCGCAGCCGCTCCGCATGCTGCTCGCCGATCTGCTCGCGCGCCCACGCGACCGCGCGGGCGTCCTCGGGGTCCTCCTGCGCGGCGGCGCCTTCGCCGATCATGCGGTCGGTGTTCCCGCGCAGCAGCCGCGCTCCGGCGGCGTCCAGACGCTCCAGCACGCGCGCCGGGCGCGGGCCGTCCAGGCAGAGGTCCCCGGCCGCGACGATGACGTCGGCGCCGCCGCGGGAGGCGAGATCGTCGAGACAGCGGGCGAGCGCGTGCGCGTTCCCGTGGATGTCGGAAAGGATGGCGATGCGCACGGCCGGCGGGGATCAGCTCCGCTTCGCGCCGAGCACGAGCGAGAACGGACCGTACCCGGCCTTGCCGAACTCCCAGACGTCGATCGCCTCGACGACGATCTTCGCCGCGCGCATCAGCCGGATCGATTCGCGGAAGCGCAGGTTCGCGAGCGCGAGCCGCGGTCCCAGCGCGAGGACGCCCGCGGCGTACTCCTCGCCGCGCGGGACCTCCACGATCCGCGCGCCCGAGACGCCCCCGAGATCGACCTTGTCGGGCGACGCGACGATCAGATCGGGTGCGACGACCGAAAAGACGTTTCGCAGCCGGAGCACGTCGTTCGCCATCGGCAGCTCGACGGTGCGGAAGCCCTGATCCGCGGCGATCGCCGCGAGCTGCCGGCGCCCCAGCTCGTTGGAACGCGGCCGCAGCCCGCCGCCCGCCTTCGGAACCCCGAGATAGAGCACGCCGGGTCCGAGCGCGACGTCGGTGGCGTCGAGCAGCCCGGGCGCCTGGATGCGGCCGGCGATCGGGACGCCGAGCTCGCCCAGCCGCTTCTCGAGCGCGACGACCTCGGGACGCCGCTCGAGCTGCGACGGCCGCGCGATGACCGCGCCCTGCGGCAGCACGACGGCGCAGTCGGCGACGAGCGACTCGGTCGCGCTTTCGCCGTGCGGCTGCATCTCGTGCACGGTCACTCCGCGGTCGCGCAGGGTGCGGACGAGGATGTCGTGCTGCTCCGCGGCGCGGTCGGAGATCGGTGACGGCTCGCCCGGGATCGGCGGAAGCGCGTCGACCGCGGCGCTCGGGCGCAGAACGACGGCGCCGGCGAGGGCGCCGGCGTCGGAAGAGACGTACGGGGCTGCGTAGGGCTTCACGGTCACGACCGACCGGGGTTCGCCGGAGAAGGCACGCGCTCCTGACGTGGGAACAGGGCAAGCGATGGCAGGCCGTCCGAACGCGACCGCGCTGGTCTGCGCGGCGATACCCGTGCTGGCGCTCACCGTCGGCGTGATCCCCGCCGACCGCCTCGAGCCGCGCATCTTCGGGATGCCCTTCGTGCTCGCGTGGATCGTGCTGTGGGTGCTGCTCACCCCGGCGTTCCTGTCCGCGGCGCACCGGAGCATGCGCGGATGAGCGCCGCGGTCGCGCTCGGCATCATCGCGCTCGTCGTCGTGGCGACGATCGCGCTCGGGCTCTACGGCGTCCGCGGCGTGAAGATGGACGCGCAGGAATACATCGTCGGCGGGCGGCGGATCGGCGCGCTGCTGCTCTGGCTGCTCCTCGCGGGCGAGATCTACACGACGTTCACGTTCCTCGGCGCGGCGGGATGGGCGTACGGCAAGGGCGCGCCCGCGTACTACATCCTCTGCTACGGCACGCTGGCGTACATCATCTCCTTCTTCCTCGCGCCCGCGGTGCACCGCATCGCGCGCGAGCGCGGCTATCTCACCGGCCCGGACTTCTTCCGCGACCGCTACGAAAGCCGTCTGCTCGGCGCGCTGGTCGCGCTCGTCGGGTTCGTGATGCTGGTGCCGTACGTGACGCTGCAGCTCACCGGCATTCAGATCTTGGTGCAGATCGCGGGCTTCGGCCGGATCGATCCGCTCGTCGCGGTGGCGATCGCGTTCTTCATGATCGCGCTGTTCACGTTCGTCGCGGGACTGCGCGGCGCGGCGTGGGCGGCGGTGGCGAAGGACGGGCTCGTGCTGATCGGCGTGATCTTCGCCGGGCTCGTGCTGCCGGCGCATTTCTTCGGCTCGCCGGCCGGCGCGATGGATGCGGTGCTGCGCGACCCGACGCATCCGAATTGGCTCGTGATCGGGCCTCCGTCGGCCGGCGCGAATTCGATCACCTGGGTGGTCACCACCGTCGTCCTGACGGGCTGCGGCTTCTTCATGTGGCCGCAGTCGATGGCCGCGATCTACAGCGCGCGCGACGAGGAGACGCTGCGCCGCAACGCGATCTTCCTGCCCTTCTATCAGGTGATGCTGCTGCTGGTGTTCTTCGCCGGCTTCACCGCGCTCGAGGTCGTCCCCGGCCTCAAAGGGCCGGCGGCGGACCAGTCGTTCATGCTGATCGTGCAGAAATACTATCCCGCCTGGGTGCTCGGGATCATCGCCGCCGCCGGCGTGCTCGCGGGCCTCGTCCCGGCCGCCGGACAGATGCTCGCCGCGGCGAGCATCATCGGCAAGAACGTCTGCGCCGACTACGGCTTCGCGCGCGACGAGCGCTCGCAGACCCTCGTCACGCGCGTCCTCGTCCTCGTCGTCGCGATCCTCGCGTTCGGCTTCTGGGCGGTCGCGAAGACCACGCTCGTCGGCCTGCTGCTGATCGGCTACAACGGCGTCACGCAGTTCTTCCCCGGCGTCGTGCTCGGCGTCGCCGACCGGCGTCCGTCCGCGGCCGCCGTGGGCGCCGGAATCGTCGCCGGTCTCGTCGTCTTGATCGTCTGCACCGTCCGCGGCGTCGGCCAGATCGACGGCGTGAACACCGGGCTGATCGCGCTGATCGCGAACGTCGTCGTGCTCGCGATCGCAAGCGTCGCGGTCCCGCGTCGCGCGACGTCCGGGGAGATCGCGTAGCGATCGCTATCGCCGGCGGCCCGAACGGCCGCGCGCGACGGCGCCGTCGATCGAGTAGGCGCCCGCGCCGGCGATGACGAGCGCGAGCGCGACGCCGCAGGCGTAGATGAAGTATTCGACCCCTTCGCCTTGCTGACGCCCGCTGAAGTTCATGAAGAAGCCGTTCCGCGCGTGGACGAGATACGCGGCCATGAACATGTCGACGAAGATCCCGAGCGCGGCGAGCCGCGTCAGCACGCCGAGCACCAGCGCGATCGGGCCGAGAAATTCGACCGCGATGACGAGATAGGCGAGGGCGACCGGAATGCCCGCATGCTGGGAGAGACCCGCGACGGTGCCGGCGATTCCGCCGCCGCCGAACAGACCGAGCGCCTTCTGCGCGCCGTGCGGCCACAGCACGACCGCCAGCGTCACCCGCAGCACCAGCAGAGCCCAGTCCGTCGCCCGCATGGACGCATCGTACCCGCGGCGCCCTGGGACGCCGCTGCGTTCCAGCCGGAAGCTCAGACGCCGGGCGTCTGAGGCGGAACCGGGACCGTCGCGTACGGCGCCGCGTCGACGAGCCGCGGCACGAAGAAGTCGCTCATGTCGCTCGCGAGCAGATCGCCGAGCGAGAGCGTCCCGACGTGCAGCAGCTCTTCGCTGGTCTTCAGCACGCTCGCCGTCGAGAGGTGGCGTACCGAGACGTAGTGCGGCTTCGCATACGGCGACACGACCACGGCGTAGGAACGGTCGGCGTCGACGTGGTCGCGGCCGATCGTCGCGTCGACCGGGACGACGAACAGCGCCGTCTCGCGCCATGACGGCAGGCGCGAGAGATATTGGACGATCGTCCCGAGCGCGGCATCCGCGTCCGCGGCGCCTTGGGCCGTCCCCGCGTCCGGCAATGCGATCTCGGTGTACCGCGGCTGACGGCCGATGCTCGCGAGATGACCGTAGTCGCGCACGAACTCGCCCGCGCGCTGGTCGTCGGAGACGGTCGCGTTCCAGGCCGGATAGCTCGCGTCGACGTGGTCCGCGAGAACCGCCGGCGCCGGAACGTCCTCGGTGTACCAGCCGCCGAGCCCCGCCGCGTTCGGTGGATCGGTCGTCGCGCCGCCGCCCGCATCGAATCCGTCGACGTCGAGCAGCGTGCCGTAGTCGCGGTAGGCGAGGCGATGGCGTGCGAGCTCGTTGAAGATCGAGCCCAGTCGCGGATAGTCGTCGGGGCACTCGCCGCGCGCATCGGCCCCGACGCCCGCGAGCACGCGACGCTGCGCGAAGAGGGTCGCGATGCCGGCGGTCGCGGCTTCTTCGCCGGCGTGCGCGTCGGGCGCGTCGGCGTACAGGTTCGCCGCGAAACCGTAGCGTCGCGCGAGCGCATGCAGGTTCGGCGTGACGTTCTCGCCCGCGAGCGCGAGCGCCGGATCGCCGTGCGGTGCGCCGAGATCCCCGAGCACCGAATCGAACGTCCGTCCGCCTTCGAGCACGACCACGACGTGCGTGATCTGCTTCGGATACACGGGCGGCCGCGCGAGCACTTCGCGCGTGTTTCCGAGCGTCCCGAGCGTGGCCGACGACAGCTTCACCGTCGCGAGATCGATCTTCTGCAGCGTGGACCACACCGCGCCGGCGCTGTCGCGGCTCGACGCGACGTTCGCGCCCGCGTCGTGGCCGAAGCCTTTCGTGTTCTCGACGTACAGCGTGCGTCCGTCGTTGGAGAGCGCGAGCGCGGTCGGATACCAGCCGGTCGGGATGAGCCCGAGCCGGTGCAGGTGCAGCGGGTCGTGGGCGTCGATCACCGCGACCGCGTCGAGCCCGGCGAGCGCGACGTACAGCCGTTTGCCGTCGCGCGAGAGCGCCAGCGCCGCGGGCTGCGTCCCGTACGGACCGCGGTCGAACAAGCGCAGCTCGGTTCCGCCGACCACGCGCGGCGCTCCGCGCAGCGCGACCGTCGCGACGCGGTCGACGTTCGTCATCGCGACGTACGCGTACGCGCCGCTCGCCGTGGTGACGATCGCGGTCGGATGCGCGCCGCCGACGATGCGCAGTCCGTCCGGCGCACGATCGAGCGGGATCGCGCCCGCGAACGGCTGCGCTTGCGGCGTCGACGACGGCATCCCCTCGGCATCGAGCGCGAGCAGCGAGAGCGCCGACGCGCGAGCCGGGTCGGGCGGCGGCGTGCGAAACGCCGGAGCCGCCGCGGGCTGCGCCAGCTTCGCGTAGCGCATCAGGCCTTCGTCGGTCACGAGGAGACGATCGCCGGCGAGCGCGGCGCCGAACGGCGCGTAGCCGACGAGCTGCGGCGTTCCCACGGCGCTCCGCGTCGCGAGATCGATCGTGTCGACCGCCGTCCCGGCGGTGTCGACGACGTACGCGCGCCGTCCGTCGGCGGAAAGCACGAGCGTGCCCGCGACGGCGCCGGGCAGCGCGATCGACGCGTGCACCGCGTCGGGCGTGAGGTGCCCGGCCTCGTCCAGCGTGAAGACGTCGACCACGCCCGATGCGCCGCCCGAGGCCAGAACGAGCGTCTGCGCGGGATTCGCCGGGTCGGCGGCGGCCAGCGCGCCGATCCAGAACGTCTCGTTCGGCGCGTGGAAGCGGTCGACGACCGACATCGTCGCCGTGTCGACGACGGCGAGCGACGAACCTCCGGTCGCCTCCGCGTCGAGCAGCGAACGCACGTCGCTGTTCCCGGCGTCGTCGTTGGAGACGATCGCGAAGCGCCCGTCCGGCGTGAGCGCGAGCCCGAGCCCGTCCATGCCGGTCACGACGCTGGTCCCGGCCGGTGTCACGATGCGGCCCGACGGCAGGATCGCGTCGTACGCACCGCCGCGCCAGTGCTCTGCCGGAAGATTGCCGGCCGGTGCGGCGTAGGAGACGACCGCCGCATGCGCCGCTTCTGGGGCGAAGACGAGCAGCGCGGCCGCGAGCGCGGCCCGAGCGGTTCTCATCGGCACCGACTCAGGCCAGCGCGCGCCCGAGGCGCGCCACGGCGAGGAGCAGCGTCTCGTCGTCGTGATCGCCGAACGAGAGGCGAAGCGCGGCCGGGCCGCTGCGCGACGGATAGAACGGGTCTGCGGGCATGACCAGTACCCCTTCGCGGGCACAGGCCGCGAATGCCGCCTGCGTCGACAGCCGAGGCGGGAGCCGGAGCCAGACGTTCGTTCCGGCCTGCGGGGGACGGACGTCGGCCCAGGGTAGCGCCGCGCTGAGCGCCTCCACGAACAGGTCGCGCCGCCGGCGATACAGCGCGCGCGCCGATTTCAGATGGCGCGCGTACGCGGGCGAGCTCATGAAGCGCCACAGCGCGCGCTGCGTCAGCGTCGACGTGAACGAGTCGGTGCGAACTTTCGCCGCCTCGAGCGAGTCGCGCATCGCGCCCTTCACGCGCAGCACGCCGATGCGCAGCGCCGGGAAGATCGACTTCGAGAGCGACTCCATCATCACGACCCGCCCGTCGGTGTCGTACGCGGCAAGCGGCGGCGGCGGCGCGCCGTCGTACACGAACGTCCAGCCGGTCTGGTCTTCGAGGATCACGACGTCGTAGCGGCGCGCCAGCTCGACGATGGCCTTCCCGCGCCGGGCCGGCAGCACCGTCCCCGCGGGATTCTCGGCGATCGGGCAGATCGAGAACACGCGCGGGCGATATTCGGCGAACACGCGCTCGACGTCGTCGATGCGGACGCCGTCGGCATCGCCGCGCACCTCGACGTACGAGACGCCGCGCGCGTCGAACACGCCGAGCGTCCCCGGATACGTCGGCGACTCCGAAGCGACGACCGCACGGTCCTCGAGCAGCACGGACGCGATGAGGTCGGCGGCCTGCTGCGCACCCGACGTGACGACGATCTCGTTCGCCGCCGCCTCGCAGCCGCGCGCGCGCAAGCCGTCCGCGAGCGTCGCGCACAGATCGGGGTCTCCGGTGTTCGCGCGATACTGCATCAGCTCGGGCGGATCGTCCGCGAGCGTGCGCGCCATCGCGCGTGCGAACTCCGCCATCGGGAACGTCTCGGGCGCCGGATGCGCCGCGGCGAGCGAGATCGCGCCGGGAACGTTCGCCTCGGCGAGGCGATCCATCACGCCTTCCATCCGTTCGCCGCGCGCGAAGCGCCCCAGCGACGGCTCCCACGCGCGTGCGAACGGCCTCTCCGCCGGCTCGGCGGCGCGCGGCGGCGCGACGAAGGTTCCGCGCCCGACGCGCGAAACGGCCCGCCCGCGCGCGGCGAGCGTCTCGTACGCCTGCGAGACGGTGACGAGCGCGACGTCCAGCTCGCGCGCGAGCGCGCGCATCGGCGGCAGCCGTTCGTCGGGCGCCAGCTCGCCGCGCTCGATCGCGGCCGTCAGCGCGTCGGCGATCTGCACGTAGAGCGGGCGCTGATCGCGCGGGTCGAGGCGGACGAGCGAGGAGATCGTCATGGCGCGAGCCGGAGCGCCGCGAGCGCGTCAGCGCTCGTCGAGGCGATATCCGATCCCGCGGACCGACGAGATGGCGAGGCTCGCGAGGACTTCGTTGAGCTTCTTGCGCAGGGCAGCGACGTGCACGTCGACGACGCGGGTGGGCACGCCCGAAACGTCGTTCCACACGCGCTCGAGGATCTGCGCGCGCGTCAGCAGCTTGCCGACGTTCTCCGCGAGATACCACAGCAGCCGGAACTCGAGCGCGGTCAGCGTGACGCTCTTGCCGCCGTTCTCCAGGGTGTGGAAGTCGCGCACGAGCGCCGCCGTGCCGATCTGCAAACGGCCTTCCTGATCGGTCTTGCGCGAGCGCTCGCGACGCCGCAGGAACGACTGCACGCGCGCGACGAGCTCGTTCCCGCTGAACGGCTTGCGGATGTAGTCGTCGGCGCCGAGACCGAGCCCCTTGAGCACGTCGTTCTCGCTGGAGTGCGCGCTGACCATCAGGATGAACGCGTCCGACGAATTCGCGAGCGACGTGCACACGTCGAGCCCCGAGATGTCGGGCAGCTCCACGTCGAGCAGGACGACCGCCGGTTTGAAGAGCGGCTCGGTCTCCAGCCCCGCGGCGCCCGTGTTCGCGACGCGAACCTCGTAGCCCGCGCGCTCCAGGATCATCTGCTCGAACGTCGCGACGTCGGCGTCATCTTCGATGACGAGGACGCGATCGGCCATCTACCATCCCTCCGGGCGGTGGTCTCGCATCACGATTTCGCTCGCGCCGGCTGCGCCGCCGCGTCGTCCTCGTGCGCAAGGAGTTCGCGGCGCGCGACGCCGTCTTCGAGCGCCGCCTGCGTGACCGCCTGCGCGACAGCCTCGACGACGCGCGTGTCGAAGACGCTCGGAATGATGTACTCCGCGCTGCGTTCCGCGCCGACGATCCCGGCGATCGCGCGCGCCGCGGCGAGCTTCATGCCTTCGGTGATCCGCCGCGCGCGGCAGTCCAGCGCGCCGCGAAATATGCCGGGGAACGCGAGCAGATTGTTGATCTGGTTCGGGAAGTCGCTGCGCCCGGTTCCGACGACCGCGGCGTACGGCGCCGCGAGATCGGGCATGATCTCGGGCGTCGGGTTCGCCATCGCGAAGACGATCGGGTCGCGCGCCATCGTGCCGATCCATTCGGGCTGCAGGATCCCGGGAGCGCTGACGCCCACGAACGCGTCGGCGCCCTGCAGCACGTCGCGCAAGGCGCCGTGCCGGCGCGCGTGGTTGGTGTGCTCGGCGAGCCACGTCCAATGCGGGTTCGCGTACGTCCGATCGCCGCTCAGCGCGCCTTCGCGGTCGACCGCGATCACGTCGCGCACGCCGGCGGCGAGGAGCATCTTGATCGTCGCCGTTCCGGCCGCTCCGCTCCCGGTCAGCACGACGGTCATGTCGCCGAGTTCTTTGCCGACGACGGCCGCGGCGTTGAGCAGCGCCGCGAGGATGACGACGGCGGTGCCGTGCTGGTCGTCGTGCATCACGGGGATGTCGAGCAGCTCGACGAGCCGGCGCTCGACCTCGAAGCAGCGCGGCGCGCTGATGTCCTCGAGGTTGATGCCGCCGAAGATCGGCGCGATCCGCCGCACGGTCTCGACAATCTCGTCGACGTTCTTCGTGTCGAGGCAGATCGGAAACGCGTCGATGTCGGCGAACTGCTTGAAGAGCATGCACTTGCCCTCCATCACCGGCGCCGCGCCGTACGGGCCGATGTCGCCCAAACCGAGAACCGCCGTTCCGTCGGTCACGACCGCGACGGTGTTGCGCTTGATCGTGAGCGCGTACGCCTTCGCGGGGTCGTTGGCGATCGCGCTCGAGACGCGCGCGACGCCCGGCGTGTACACCGTCGACAAGTCCTGACGGGTCTTCACCGGCCGCGTGATCCCGGTGCGGATCTTCCCGCCGAGGTGGGCGAGGAACGTCGAGTCCGAGACGCTCACGATGCGCACGCCTTCGAGCGCCTCGATGGCGCGGCGCACGTCCTCGCCGACGGCCTCGCTCGAGACCTGAACGGTGACGTCGCGGACGATCGTGCTCTTGCCGACCGACCGCGTGTCGACGGCCCCCACCATCCCGCCCGCGTCGCCGATCGCGGAAGCCAGCATCCCGAACGAGCCGGGTGTGTTCGGGGTCTCCAGCCGCATCACGAGCTGGGTCCCGATCGAGGGTGCGCTGGGCATCAGCAGGCGACGTACGGTATTCTCGCTCGGGTGTCCTCGCCCAAACGGCCACGGACTGCTCGTTTCCGTACCTGGTCGGCCGACGGGTCGGCCGCCGCCCGTGAGATCGTACGATAAACCGGCGAGACGGGCGGCTTCTTGGGTATTTCACGCACGATGACCCTCGCCACGGCCGCAGCAGCGGGAGCTTTGGCCGTCCTCGCGCTCGCCGCCGCCGGCTCGGGACGCGCCTTGCGCCGCCCGCGCGAGACGCTCGAAGCCGCGGTCGGCGCGACGGTCGCGCTCATCGCGCTCGTGCTCGAGAAGGTCAACGGCTACGAAGGTGTTCTGACCGGCGTCGCGCTCGTGCTCGGCATCGCGGCGGCGGCGCGCTTCGCGCAGAGCGTGATCGACGCGAGCCGCGATGCGTCGAGCCGCCTCTTCGCGCTTCTCGAAAAAGAGAACGCCGCGAAGTCGCGCTTCCTGCCGCGGACGCTGGTGGACCGCCTCGGACGCGGTTCGCTCGCGGAGGTGGTGCTCGGCGATCGCGCGACCGAACCGATGACGGTCCTCTTCGCGGACATCCGCGACTCGACCGCGCTGACGGAACGGCTCTCGTCGGAGAAGGCCTTCGAGCTGATCGCCGAGTTCTTCGCGCGCTCCGCGCGCATCGTGCGCGATCACCACGGAAGCGTCGACCGCTACCTGGGCGACGGCTACATGGCGCTCTTCCCGCGCCGCGTCGAAGACGCACTGGACGCCGCCCTCGCCATCCAAAGCGAAGTCGCGTCGCTCAACGCCGAGGAGCACTGGCCGCGCATCGAAGTCGGTCTCGGCCTGCACACCGGTCCGGTGACGTTCGGCACCGTCGGCGACGCACGGCATCTCGACACGACCATCGTCTCCGACACGGCGAACACCGCGAAGCGGGTCGAAGGGCTCTCGAAGCGCCTGCGCGCTCCGGTCGTGGCGACCGGCGACGTGATGCACGCCGTCCGCGACCGCACGCGATACGTCGTCTCGCAGCTCGGTCCGCAGCACGTCCGGGGCAAGAGCGAACCGATCGAAGTGTTCTCGATCGCAGCGCGCCCCGTGCTCCAAGAACGCCGCCTCCGCACGATCACCGGCACCGTCGATCCGTCGCCGCCCCCGCGGCCCGCCCGCACCCCGTAGACCGCGGAAACGGCGCCGCGTCGCCGGTGCGTCAGTACATCGCGGTGTCGATGTCGACGTACGTGGGCTCACCGCGACCGTTCGCGGCGACGGCGAAGATGCGCCAGCGCGGCGCATGACGGTCCACGTCGCCGATCAGCATGCGGCCGTCCGAGCATCCGTAATTGATGCGCATCCCCGCCACGAGGCCCGTCGCGCCCGTCATGAACGTGCACGTGACGCCGCCGGAAAGGATGATCCGGGACGGCGGTCCCTGGGGCGTGCCGGCGACGCGGTTCCCGCGCGCGACGGGAAGCGGCTTGGCGAGCGCGATCGCCACGAGATGCTTGCCGTTCGTGGGCTCCGGGCAGTAGACGACGTTCGCGTTCGCCTTCGCCGCATAGCACGGATCGTGGATCTCGTTTCCGCTCATGCAGCGCCACGCGTCGGAACGGCTGCTGCTGATCGACGCCGTCCAGCACGAGCCTCGCTCCCGTGCGGTCACGGAATACCCCGGGCGCACCGAACCGGACTGCGGATCGGTCGGCATGACCAGCACGACCCGCGTCGCGCCGCCGCGGGCGAGCGCCGTCGCGGCACAGCAAACCGTCAGAAGGACGAGGGTGACGACGCGCCTCACCATGCTCACGTTCCGCTGATCTGCATCTCGGCGACCCGGAACGACGGCGACACCACCGTGCCGTCGAAGCGAAGATCGCCGGCCACGGCTTCGATGCCGGAGAGCATCTCACCGAACGTCGAGGCGATCGTGAACTGGTCGACCGCGTACGCGGGGACGCCGTCCTCGATGAAGATCCCGCGCGCGCCGCGGCTGTACACGCCGCTCGCGTGCTCCGTGGCGAAGCCGATCGTGTCGAGCACGAGGATCCCGCGTCGCGTGGAGCCGACGAGATCGTCCAGCGTTCCGGTGCCGGGGACGAGATAGAAGTTGTTCGGGCCGACCGCGCCGTTCGCGGCGTTGCCCGTGCTCGCGATGCCGATGCGGCGGCCCCAGTAGACGTCGGCCAGGAACGTTCGGAGCACGCCTCGGTCGACGACCGCCGTTTCCCGCGTCGGTGTGCCTTCGCCGTCGAACGGCGAGCTGCCGAGACCGCCGCGCAGGCGGCCGTCGTCGATCAGCGTCACGCGCTCCGAGCCGATCCGCTCGCCGACGCGGTCGACGAGCCAGGAGTTCGCGCTCGCGACGTTGGCCGCGCTGAGGGCCGCGAAGACGTCGTCGAGGACCGCCGCCGCGGCGTCGCGCTCGAAGATGACGGGGACGCGCATGGTCGGCGGCTTCCGGGCGCCGATCAGCGCGAGCGCACGATGGACGGCGTGCAGCGCGACGGCCTGCGCGCTCTCTGCCGTCGTCCACGAGCGCGCCGCGGTGCCGTAGTGCCCGATGCGCCGGTCCTCGCCGTCGCGCGCGATCGGTGCGGCCATCCGCGTGACCGACGTGCCTTGCGTGACGCCCCGGAAACCGCGCGTGTTGACGAGCGCCCACGAAGCGACGGCGTCGCGCACGCGGGAGCCGTCGGAGTTCTCGATGCGCACGTCCGCTTCCCGAATCGCGCGCTCCATCGCGAGCGCGTCCTCCAGCTTCTCCGCATCGTCGCGCTCGGCCACGTCGGGCGCGCTGGTGAGCAGATCGTGATCGCAGACGCCGTCGCTCGCGAACGTGTCCGGAAGGACCGCGTCGGGATCCTCGCCGACGTACGCCGCCGCCGCGACCGCGCGCTTCGCGAGCGCCGCGATGCCGGCGGGTGTCAGATCGGTCGTCGTGAGCGTGGCGCGACGCGTCCCGGCGAACGCGCGCAGCGAAAGCGAGCGCCCGCGCGAGCGTTCGAGCTTGGTGATGTCGCGCTCGCGCGCCTCGCACGCGAAGCGGTCGGCGATCGTCACGGTCGCGTCGGCGTCGCTCGCGCCGGCGGCGGTCACCGCGGCGATCGCGTCGGACGCGATCGCGAGCGCCTCGTCGCGCGGATCAGCCACCGGTGCCGCCCACGGTGCAGGACGAGAGCTTCACGGTCGGGATGCCGACGCCCACCGGAACGCGCTGCCCGGCTTTTCCGCAGGTGTACGAGCGGTTCGCGAGGCGCGCGTCGGCGCCTACCATCGTCACCTTCGTCATCGCGTCCGGGCCGTTCCCGATGAGCGTCGCGCCGCGCACCGGCGCGGTGATCCGGCCGTTTTCGATCAGGTAGCCCTCGGCGATCATGAACACGAAGTCGCCCTTGCTGATCTCCACCTGCCCGCCGCTGAACGACGCCGCGTAGAGGCCCCGTTCGATCGACCCCACGATCTCTTCGGGGCTCGACGTCCCGGGCGGCATGTGGGTGTTGCACATCCGCGGCTGCGGCAGCATGCGGAAGGACTCGCGGCGCCCGCTTCCCGTCGACGCGACGCCCATCAGGCGGGCGTTGAGCCGGTCCTGCATGTAGCCGCACAAGATGCCGTTCTCGACGAGCACCTTGTGCTGCCCCGGCGTCCCCTCGTCGTCGACGGCGACGGTGCCGCGCTCGCCCGGAAGATCGCCGTCGTCGTAGATCGTCACGATGTCGCTCGCGACGCGCTCGCCGACGCGCCCGCTGTAGAGCGACGTGCCCTTGCGGTTGAAGTCCGCTTCGAGGCCGTGCCCCACCGCTTCGTGCAGCAGCACGCCGCCGCCGCCGGGGCCGATCACGACCGGCATCTCGCCCGCCGGCGCGCCGCGCGCGCCGAGCTTCGTGGTCGCGATCGCCGCGGACTCGAGCGCGATCGACTCGGGCGTGCGCGTCGCGTAGACGTCGATCGCCGTTCGCCCGCCGTCACCGACGTATCCGTTCTCGCGCTGCGCGCCGTCCTTCGCGACGACTTGCACGCCGAGGGCGACGAGCGGGCGCCGATCGCTGACCACGCGTCCGTCGCTGTCGGCGATCTGCACGTACTGCAGCTCGTCGACGACGAACGCGTTGACCGCGACGACCCGCGCATCGGACGCGCGCGCCGCGACGTCCGCCCGGGCGAGCAGGTCGACGTAGCGCGCCGAGTCGGCAGGCTCGTCCGGATGCGCATCGTACAGCGCCGGCGCCTGCGTCGAAGCGAGCGCGATCGTCGCGACGCTCGTGCGGCCGTCGTTCGCGATCAGCGAGGCGGCGTCGGCCGCACGCAGCAGCGCCGTTTCCTCGAGATCGTCGGAGTGCGCGTAGCCGGCGCGCTCGCCGGCGACGACGCGCACGCCGGCGCCGCGCACGAGCGACGTCGACGCTTCGCGGATCCGCCCGTCCTGCAAGCGGAACGACTGCACGAGGCGATGTTCGAAGAAGACGTCGGCGAAGTCGCCGCCGCGCCGCAGCGCGCGTGAGAGCACGCGCGCCAGGACGTCGGAATCGAGACCGGTTTGAGTCAGGGCGCGGGAAGCTCCGGATGGTGGTTGGGATACGCCGGCGGCTTGTACGCCGGGACGGGGTGCTCGGCGAGCAGCTTCAGCGCCTCGCGCACCGCCGCTTCGAGCTGCGGATCGTGGCCTTCGCGCACCAGCTTCGGGTCCTGCTGCACGACGATGTCGGGCGACACGCCGTGGCCTTCGACCTCCCATTGTCCGCGCAAGCCGCCGATCGCGGCCCGCGGCGCGGTCACGCGTCCGCCGTCCATGAGCTGGGGATACCCGCCGATCCCGACGAGGCCGCCCCACGTGCGAACGCCGACGAGCGGGCCGAGCCCGGCCTTGCGGAAGTACCAGGGAAGCGCGTCACCGCCCGACCCCGAGAACTGATTCGTCACCATCACCTTCGGCCCGTAGATCGCAAGGGGCGGGTCGAGCGACGGCCGGCCGTAGCGCGCTTCGACGATCCCTTTCGGCTTGCGGGAGAGCAAGTCGATCACGTAGTCGGCGATCTGTCCGCCGTGGTTGAATCGTTCGTCCAGGACGAGACCTTGCTTGCCGACCTGCGAGAAGAAATAGCGGTTGAAGCTCGCGAAGCCGCCGTACTCGGTGTCCGGCATGTAGACGTAGGCGAGCTTCCCGCCGCTGAGACGGTCGACTTCGCGCCGGTTGTTCTCGATCCAGGCGAGGTTGCGCAAGCGCGCCTCGCTGCGCACCGGCACCACGACGACGTCGCGCGCGCCCGCACCGTCGGCGCGCGGCCCGACGCGGATCGTCGTCTGCTTCCCGGCGGTTTCTTCGAAGAAGCTGTAGAGGTTGTCGTGCCCGGTGAGCGGACGCCCGTTCACCGCAAGCAGATACTCGCCGGCCTTCACGTCCGTCCCGGGCTGCGTCAGCGGCGCCTGCACCTCGGGGTTCCAGTTCTCGCCGTCGTAGATCTTCGTGAAGCGATACCGGTCGTTCTCGATCGCGTAGTCCGCACCGAGCAATCCCACCGTCACCGGCATCGTCGCCGGCGGCGGCGGCGAGACGAACATGTGTCCGACCGACATGTAGCTGAGCATCTCGCGCATGAGGAACGTGAGATCGTCGCGCGACGAAAGGCCGGCGACGTAGGGCTGGAAGCGCTTCTCCGCGGCTTCGAGGCTCAGCCCGTGGAAGTGCGGGTCGTAGAAGAACTCACGCTCGATCCGCCACGTCTCGCGGTACTCCTGCGCCCATTCCGCGCGCGGGTCGACGTGGACTTCCATGTTCTGCGTCGCGAGCGCGCCGGTTCCCGGGTGCACCGCCCCCGCGGTCGAGACGATGAAGAACCGGTGCGCCTGCGCGTACAGCAGGTGATCGCCGTCCGCGGCGACGTCGTAGCCGCTGACGCCGGAGATCACCGGCGTCGCCTTGCGCGTCTTCGGATCGTACTTGTCGATGTCGAACGACGGCGGTTCTTCGGGATCGGCTTGCGCGATCGGCGCTTTGATCGCGAAGAACTCCCCGGGCTTCGCCTGCGCGAGGGCGGCGTAGTTCGCCGGTTCGAGCGGCATCGCGACGATGCGCTGGAGGATGCCGTCGAAGTCGATGCGCACGCGTTCCGTCGCGGCGGCGCCGGCGCGCGCACCGGCGCGGGGAGCCGCCGACGGGTGCGCTGCGGGTGCCGCGGACGCCGCCGGCGCGGGCGACGCCGCGGGCGCTTCATCGGTCGCCGTCAGGGCCGGGTTCTCGCCGCCCTTCGTCTGCTCGTCGCCGCTCTGCGGCTCCAGCGGCGAGGGGACGTCGCGGCGCAGGACGGCGGCGTAGACCGAGCTCGACGTGACGCGCTGGTCCGCCTCCATGTCGAGCCCGTTGCCGGTCAGCCCGGTCGTCGTGCTCGCCATGAAATAGAGATACTTTCCGTTCTTGTCGAAGACGCCGCCGAAGGCGTCGCTCATGCCGTCGGTGATCTGCCGCGAGCGGCGATCGTCCAGCGAGTACACGAACACCGCGTGCAGGAAGCTCGGGAGCTGGTTCGTGTACGCGATCCAGCGGCTGTCCGGCGACCACGCGGGCGTGAAGTCGGTCGCGCTGAAGCCGCCGTACGGCGCCGTCGCGACTTTCACCGGCGTCGGATGGTCGAGCGTGACCTCCCAGAGGTTCAAACGCTCGTCGCCGAACGCGACCTTCTTGCTGTCCGGCGACCACGCGATGCCGTAGTAGTAGGAGCCGGGCGTAGCGATCGGGATCGTGCGCGCCGGCTCGAGGCCGCGCTGATCGCGAATCTGCAGCGTGTACTCGCCCGTCGCATCGGAGAAGTACGCGATCCACCGGCCGTCGGGCGACCACGCCGGTCCGCGCTCTGCGACGCCCGGCGTGTTCGTGATGTTCCGAACGTCGCCGTGCTCCACGGGAACGGTGAAGATGTCGCCGTGCGCCTCGAACGCGGCGCGCACCCCGTTGGGCGAGATCCCGCCCGAGACGAGCGCCGTGCCGACGTGCTGCCAGTGCGGGCGCGCGCTCGCGAGATCGGCCGCGACCGTCACGTGCACCGGCTCGTCCCGGCCGCTCGCGAGATCGTAGACGTGCAGCGTCCCGAACTGCGAGTACACGATCGCGTCGGGGCCCGCCGACGCCGAGGTGATCTCGAAGCCGTCGTTCTTCACGACGCGCTCGACGCGGCGCGTCCGCGTATCGTACGAGAACAGCGTCGTCACGCCCTCGCGATCCGACAGGAAGTAGATCTTGTCCCCGACCCACATCGGGTCGTTGTCGTTCGAGTTGTCGCGCGGGATCTGTACGATGCTCGAATCGGCGAGGTTCGCGATGTACACGGGCGTCGTCTGACCCCCGCGGTAGCCTTTCCAGAACGGCTCCCACTGGAAGTTCGGAACGTACGCGAGATGCGTGCCGTCGGGCGAGTACGAGCCCGTCTCCGCCATGGTGAGCGGAAGCTCCGTCGGCCATCCGCCGCTCGCCGGAATCGTGTAGAGCTGGTCGGGATCGGAGTAGCTGTAGCGCGACGACCGGAAGAGAACGCGCTCGCCGTCGCGCGTCCACGCGACCGGGACGTCCGCGCCGGGATGGTACGTCAGACGCTTCGGATCGCCGCCGTTCGCGGCGACGACGTAGACGTCGACGTTTCCGCCGAAGCTTCCGGCGAACGCGATCTTCGAGCCGTCCGGCGAGAAGATCAACTGGCTGGGGCTGAGCTCGCTGACGAGCCGGCGCGCCTCGCCCCCGGCGCGCGGAACGATCCACAGCGCACCGCCGTACGTGAACGCGATGTGCGTCTTGCTGATCGTGGGGTCGCGCAGCAGGAGCGGCGGATCGCCGGCGGCCGACGCGCGCGCGCCGAAGAGCAGCGCGGCGAACCAGGCGGCGGCGAAAGCACGAACGAGCGACCGTCCCACAGCGACCTTCCTTCCAGGCGACCGAACGAGGCGCCGTTCGTTCGCCGCCGCGGTCTCCCTTCGGCGCTCGCCCTCAGAAGCGGGCGAGGACGTCGAGCGCCTTGTCGATGCCGTCGTCGACGGGCCCGTCGTCGGCGCGACGGTCGTTGACGATGAACGCGAACGCGATGCGTCCGTGCCGGCGCGTCTGCACGTAGCCCGCGAGCGAGTTCACGTCTTCGATGTGACCGCTCTTCGCGCGAACGCGGCCGAGCGCGTCGGTGAGCTGCCGGTACCGCACGGTGCCTTCGATCCCGACCCGCGGGAGCGCGTTCACCACCACCGAGCCGTCCGGCCCGAGCGCGGCGCGCGCGAGCAGCGTCGCGAGCGTCAGCGGCGCGACCCGATCGGTGGGGGCGAGCCCGCTGCCGTCGACCACGCGCAGCCCGTTCTCCGGGACGCCGTCGCGCTTGAGCTCGGCGCGCTCGACGACGGCGCCGTTCGCTTCCGTCCCGGCCCCGCGCAGCGCACCGAGCGCGCGCAGCAGCTGCTCCGCGAAATGGTTGTTCGACTCGAGCCACATCTGATGCACGATCGCCGCGAGCGAGGGCGAGTCGTGCCGCCACAGCACGTGCGGCACGACCGGCGCGACGCCCGTCCGCGCCGCTCCCTCGACGATCACCCCGCGGCGCGCGAGCATCGAGCGCGCGACCTCGGCGGCGTAGAGCGGCATCTCCGTGACGGGCCGCCAGAACGACTGCTCGGCGCCCGCGGCGATGCGCCCGTCGAACACGAAGCGGTTGCGCTCGGCGTCCCGCGTGATCGAGAGCAGCGTCGCGTAGCCGGTGATCGGCGAGCCCGCGACCTGCACCGCGTCCGAGCGCGGACGCACGTCGACCCGCGCCGGCGCGCCGACCGACTCGGGGACGAGGTGGAATTCGACGGTGCCCTGATCGAGCGAGAGCGCGCTCGTGCCCGCGGCGTAGCCGTACTGCAAGTCGTCCGGATCCCAGGCTTTGTTCACCTCCGGACCGGAGAACATCGTCGCGTCGGCCACGAGGTTGCCGGTGACGATCCGGACGCCGTCTCGCTTCACCGCGCCCGCGCCGCCGCGCAGATCGTCGGAGGTCAGCGTCGGATCGCCGCCGCCCACCAGATAGAGGTCGCCGTCGATGCGGCCGTCCGACGGATCCTCGTCGGACTCGAACGTGGTCACGAACCGGTGCGCCGGCCCGAGCACGTCGAGCGCGGTCGTCCCGACGAGCAGCTTGAACGTCGACGCGGGCGTCATCGGCGCGAGGTCGCGCCGCTCGAACAGCGGGCGGCCGTCGGCGTCGACGATCGCGATCCCGCTCGTGGCGAGCGCCGACGCGCCGAGCACCGCGGCGAGCTGCCGTCGCAGCGCTTGCACGTCCGACGCGGTCCACGCCGGCGCGCCGGGCGCAGCGGCGAGCGGCGTGGTCACCGCGCCGCGCTCGAGCGGCGCGCGGCCGTGTCCGCACGCCGCGACCGCCGCGAGCGCGAGCGCCGCGGCAAGGCGTTTCGTCGCGCTCATTTCGCCCCGAGCAGCTCCAGGCGTTCGCGCAGGCTGCGCGACTCCTCGCGCAGCTTGTCGACCTCCTCGCGCAGCCGCGCCAGCTCGGCCGGCTTCGTCTGCTCCTCGCGCACGCGAATCGCCGCCTCGGCGGCGTCACGCCGGAGCCGTCCGTCGCTCTCGGTCTCCGCGAGCCGGTCGAGGGCCGGAAGCAGCCGCGCGTCGCCGAGCTTCTCGGCCGCCGCGTACGCGGAGAGACGCACGAGATAGGCGCGATCGCGCAGCGCGGACTCGACCGCTTCGACGGCCTGCGTCCGCACGGTGTCGACGAGCGTGCCCAGCTCCGCGACGGCGCCCACCGCGGCGCGGCGCAACGGCTCCGCACGCTGCGCTTGCTGCGCGTCGAGCAGCAGCGGGAGAGCGCGCGCGTCGGCGAGCGCGCCGAGACCGCGCAGCGCGCCGGATGCGATCGTCTCGTTCCACGACGGCGTCACGATCCCGGCGGAAAGCGCGTCGAACGCGCGCGCGTCGCGCGTGCGGCCGAGCGCGTGCAGCGCGCTCGCGACGACGAAATACGACGCGTCCTCACGCATGCCGAGAAGGGCGCTCGCGACCTCGGCGTCCCGCCAGTTTCCGAGCGCGTCGGCGATCGCGCGCCGGACCTTCGGATGCGGATGGCTCGCGCAGCGCAGCAGCGTCGCGCGCGCCGACGGCGCTTTCGAGCGGCCGAGCGCCGCGGCCACCTCGGCGGCGACGCCCCAGAACGGGTCGCGCTCGAGCGCCGCGTCGAGCGCCTCGCGCGCCACGCGGCTGCCGTCCTTCACCAGCACCTTCGCCGCGCGGATCCGCCCGACCGGCGACGGCTCGCCGCGCAGCTGCGCCGCGTGCACGTCGGCGCCGAACGTCGACGTCCACGTGCAGAGGACGTACGCACCCGGATCGAGCCGCACGAGCGAGGGCTCGCGATCGAGCGGCACCGCGAACGTGCGCGTCGCCGCGTCGACGTCGAAGCGCACGCGGATCTCGCCCGGAAGCGGCGCGTCGCCGAAATCCGCTTTCGGGGCGCCGGAAACGTCGAACGCGAAGCCCGCGTCGAGCGTGAAGCGGTACGGCGGGTGGTCGTCGTCGATCGTCTGCTTCTGCGCGATCGTCAGCTCCGCCATGCGGCGCTCCGCGTCCCAGCGGTACGAGGCCTCGATCTCCGGGTGCCCGCCGCGCTCGACCCACTGCGCGAAGAAGCGTCGCGTGTTGCGCCCGGTCTCCGCTTCGATCGCGCGCACGAGGTCGATCGTCTCGACGTTGCGGCGCGCGTTGTCCGTGACGTACCGGCGCAGCGAGCGCTGCATGCGCTGCCAGCCGAGCTCGCCGCGCAGCATGTGCAGCACCGCGCCGCCCTTCTCGTAGAGATGCCGGTCGAACAGCTCGATCGGATCGCGGAACGTGTTGCACACGATCGGCCGCCGATAGCGCTCGTCGTCCTCGTCGAGGTAGCGCTGCACGACCTGATAGATGTCGTAGAGGTACTCGTCCCAGCCCTTGTCGGCCTCGCGCCAGACCGCTTCGAAGTACGTTGCGAAGCCTTCGTTCAGCCACGCCTGGGACCAGTCGCGGCACGTGACGAGATCGCCGAACCACTGGTGGGCCAGCTCGTGCGAGGCCAGATAGTCCGCGGAGTAGTCGAGGTGCGCGCGCTCGTCGTGCAAAACCCGATCGGTCTGCGTCGTCGCGCTCGTGTTCTCCATCCCGCCGAAGATGAAGTCGGCCACCGCGATCTGCGAGTAACGGGCGTAGGCGTACGGAACGCCGATCGTGCGCTCGAAGACGTCGATCATGCGCGGCGTGTTGCCGAACGCGCGCTCGCCGTCGGCTTCGCGTCCCGGCTGCACGTACACGTAGAGCGGAAGCCGGTCGTGCGGCTGGCGCGTCTCCGCGAACGTCCCCGCGACCATCGTCACGAGGTAGGTCGCGTGCGGGACGCGCTGCTCGTAGCGGAACACGGTCTCGGCCGGGCCCTCGACGCGCTCGACGAGCGCGCCGTTCGCGAGCGCGAACATCCCGTTCGGCACGACGATCGTCGCCGACGTCGTCTGCTTCTCCGCCGGATAGTCGAAGCACGGAAACCAGAAGCGGGCGTCGGAATCCTGGCTCTGCGTCCAGGCGTGCTTCCACGGCTGGTCGATGAAGTAGAGCCCACGCCGCGGATTCTCCGCCGCGTAGTCGACCGCGAAGGTCAGCTCGCTCCCCGCGCGCAGCGGCGGGTCGAGCGAGATCTCGAGCGCGTCGCTGGTCGAGCGAAACGCCAGCGCGCGCCCCGCGTCGTCGCGAACCGCGCCGACGGACAGGTCGACCGCGTCGAGCACGAGGCGGCCCACCGCGTCGTCGATCGCGCGCACCGTGGTCGTGCACGTCCCGTCGAGCCGCCTGCGGTCGAGATCGGGACGCAGCCGCAGATCGATGTGCAGCACGTCCACGACGCGGTCGGGTCCGTACTGCGGGCGTGCGCCGGGCAGCGCGAAGGGACGATGCTCGCTCAACGATCGCTCCGTGACGTCTTGGGAAGGTTCACGTCCCAGCGCAGGATCCGCAGCGCGTTCGGCCGCGGATCGTCGCACCAGGTGAGGAAATACCGCCGCGCCGGCACGGTGTGTCCGCTCGGATCGGTGTACATGTAACCCAGCGTCGGTCCCGCGACGACCTTCCCGCACGCGGCGTCGAGCCGCTTCGCGAAGTCGGGCCGGCCTGGATAGGTCTCGGGATGCCCGGGAACGGCCACGAGCGCTTCCTTGTCGACGAACAGGATGCGCTTCGGGTGCATGTCGGGGTCGTACCACCCTTTCGCTTCCTGCCCTTGCTTGTTGTAGCCGATGAACACCGGCGGGATCCCGGCCTCGTAGTCCATCTGCGAGGAGAAGCCGTACCCGTCGGTGACGACGACGGCGTCGTTCGCGTCGGCCATGCGGCGCACGTCCTGCGCGAGCGGCCAGTACGTGAAGATCTCGAACGGCCCGTCGTTGCGCAGCGTCGAGCCGGTGGCGAGAAACTGCTGGTAGAGCGGCCCCGGAAAGACCGCCGCGAGGAAGAGGAACGGGATCAGCACCGCGGCCGGGACGGCGCCCGCCGTCGCCCACAGCACGCGCGCGCGATGCGAGAGCGTCTCGAAGGCGAGCCCCATTCCGACGCAGAGCGAGACGTAGGGCCCGAAGATCCAGTGCAGCTCGATCCGCTCGTGGAAGTTCAGCACGATCAGCAGCACGCTCAGCGGGATGGCGGTCCAGCCGACGAGCGCGTTGCGCGGGCGAACCAGAACCAGCAGCGCGGCGATCCACAGGCCGGGCGAGTACGCGCCCGCGTTCGCGACGAGATACGTGAGCGGCCGGATCAGCGACGGCTGCGGCACGTGACGCTGCTCGAAGGCGAACGCGAACGTGATCCAGTGGTGTCCGGCGTTCCAGATCACGAACGGCGCGCACAGCACGGCCGCCACCACGAACGAAACGGCGAAGCCGCCGCGCCACAGCGAGCGACGGGCGGGCGCGAGCGACCACGCGACGATGCCGGCGACGAGCGCGTAGGCGAACATCTTCGAGAGCAGCGCGAACGCGATCGCGATCCCGAGGAAGACGAAATCGCGGCGCGAGCGCGTCTCGACGGCGCGGACCGCGAAGTACAGACAGCACGCCCAGCCGGCCATCAACGGTCCGTCGGGCGTAGCGAGGACGAAACCGACGGAGAGCATCGGCGTGAGCGTCATCGCGAGCGCGGTGATCATCCCCGCGCGCTCGTCGCCGGTGATGCGCTTCGCCGTCGCCGCGGCCGCGAGCGTCGCCACGACGCCGCAGAGGATGAACGGCAGACGGACCCACAGCGGGTTCGCCGTCGACCACACGAACGGCAGGATGAGATACGCGACCATCGGCGGGTGGTCGGCGTAACCGAGCGCGAGGTGCTTCGCCCACTCCCAGTAGTACGCTTCGTCGCCGGTGAGCGGCACGTCGTGCGCGGCCACGAGCCGCAGCGCCGTGACGAACGCGATGATCCCCCAGGTCGCGTACCTCACTCGTGCGGCTCCGGCAGACCGCCGTTCACGCCCAGCACCATCCCGTTCAAGAAGCCGTTCCCATCCGCGACCGCGAAACGCACGGCCGCCGCGACGTCTTCCCACGAGCCCGCGTGGCCGCGCGGATTTCGCGCCGCGATCGAACGCGCCGCTTCGCGATCGGCGTCCTTGTCGCGTACGTCCCCCGGCTCCACCACGTTGACGGAGATGCCGTGCGCGGCCTCCTCGAGCGCGAGCCCACGCGCGAACGCGACGACCCCGGCCTTCGCGGCGCCGTAGAGCGCCATCCCGCGCGCGGGATGCGTGACCGACGAGCCGTTCATCCCGAAGAAGACGATGCGCCCGAAGCGCCGCTCGCGCATCCCGGGGAGCACGGCGAACGCCAGCGCCACCGCCGACCCGAGGTTGGCGTCGACCATCGCGCGGTAGTCGGCCGGCGTGCAGCGTGCAAAGCGCTTCACGACGATCGGCCCGACCGCATGAACCAGCACGTCGACCGGCCCGCGCGCAGCCTCCGCCTCGCGCACGAGCGCGCCCGCCGTCTCGAAATCGGCCAGGTCGGCGGCGAGCGCCACCGCGCCGGGATCGAACGGCCGCAGAAGCGCGAGGACGGCGTCGGGCGGCGTTCCGCCCGGCCGAACGCTGACGGCGATGCGGTAGCCGTCACGCGCGAGCGCGAGCGCGATCCCTTTCGCCAAACCGGCGGCCGCGCCGGTCACCAACGCGACGCGGCCGTCGTTCTGCGCGGACACGGCGAATCGGTGAGACAGCCGATCCCCCGTGACCTGCTTGGCGGCTTACCGCAGGTGCACCGTGTAGCGCATCGGCTCCGCGGAGAGTCCGGCCACCGGGTCGCTCGCCGTGATGACGATCCCGAGCGTGCTGCCGCCCGGTGCGTCGACCGAGACGGGCGCCCGGAACGCACCGTCCTCGTGCGCCGTCACGGTGACCTGGACGCTGCTGGTCCCGTTCAGCCCGAAGAGCCCGCCGACGATCCGCCCGAACGACTCGGGCTCGCGCACCACGCCGACCTGGACGGTCACGGCCGCGCCGGGCGCCGTGAAGCCGCTCACCTCGAAGTCGTGGCTGACCGGCGCGCCCTGCGGCGGCCGGACGTCGTGGATCGTGTAGGAGACGGGGTGCCGGTTCGGCTCTCCCGCGCCGCTCGTGAACGACCAGCGCATCCGGAAGCGAGCGCCCTGCCGGTCGCGTCCGACGATCTGCACCTCGTGCGACCCCGGCGGGATGTCGGACGGCGGCGTGTACGTCATCCCGCGCGGCGAGACGTAGCTCTGCGCGGTCACGTCGCGCCCGTCGAAGGTGACGTGCACGGCGTTCGGATCGGCCTCGCCGCCCGTGAACGACGCTTGGATCGTCGGATGGTTGCCGGGCACCGTCGCATCCGGACGCGGCACGACGTCGGTCACGCGCACCGAGCTCTCGGCGGGCGGCGGGGGCGGCGCGGGCGGCTGCGTCGGCGGCGGCGTCACCATCTGCGGCGGCGCGGCGCCCTCGCCGCGGTCGAACGTGATCGAGACGACGTCGTCCTGCCCGTTCCAGTCGACACGCGCGCCCAGCGCCTGCGAGATGAACCGCAGCGGAACGAACGTCGACGCGCCGATGATGAACGGCGCGACGTCGACGGTTTGCGGCTGGCCGCCGACCGTCGCCTGCTGCGAGCCGATGTGGAGCTGGATCGTGCGCCGGCCGCGCGTCGCGTTGATCTCGCCGTTGGCGTAGACGACCGTCGCGCCCATGTTCTCGAAGACGCCGCGCAACGGCACGAAGACGCGTCCCGCGCGCTCCACCGGCGGAGGGGTGAGGTTGAGCGGCTGGCCGTTCAGCTGCACCGTGATGGTGCGTTGCTGCGCGCCGGCCGTGCCGCCGAGCTGCGCTCCGAGCAGAAGCGTCGCGGCGAGCAGCGCGGGCAGCCGTGTGTTCGCGGATAGATGCATCGAGATGAAGAGACCTCCGGGATGATTGCCCGAAGGTCTCCTTACCCGCTCGGCGGTTCGCCGAGTACGGTTCTCATCCGTCGTTCAGTCGCTCCCGCCGGCCGCGACGGGCGGCGGGAACAACGCCCCGTCGTCGCGCGGAACGATCCGGACTCGCTCGCGCCGGGGGACGAACAGCCCCGCGAAGCCGTACTCCGCGAACCAGTCGACGATGCGGTTCGTCGTCACGTACGTGGCCGGCACGAGGAACAACGTCAGGAAGAGCGAGCTCAGCAGGCCGCCGATCAGCACCACGCCCATCGACATGCGGATCTCGCCGCCCTCGGTGTGCCCGGTAGCGAGCGGCAGCATCCCGAAGACCATCGCCGCCGTCGTCATGACGATCGGCCGAAGCCGCGTCCCGCCGGCGGTCACGATCGCTTCCGCATAGGTCAGCCCGCGCTTGCGCAGCGTGTTCGCGTAGTCGACGAGCAGGATCCCGTTCTTCGCGACGAGCCCGAAGAGCATGATCAAGCCGATCGCCGAGAAGATGTTGATCGTCTGATGGGTGATCGCGAGCGCGAGCAGCGCGCCGATCACGGCGACCGGGATCGAGAACATGATCACGAACGGCGTCAGGAACGAGCCGTACAGCACGACCATGAGACAGTAGATCAGCGCGACGGACGTCAGCAGCGCGAACGCCATCGAGCTGAGGAACTCCATGAAGAACTTGGAGTCGCCCTCCTCGCCGAGGGTCACGCCGGCGGGGAGGAATCCGGGCGTGTGCAGCTGCTTGTTGACGCGGCCCATCACTTCGCCCAGCGTCGTCTTGGAGCGCTCGATGTCGCCGTTGACGCGCACGATGACTTGCTTGTCGACGTGCTCGATCTTCGTCGGCGCGCGATCCCACGTGAAGGTCGCCACGCGTCCGAGCGGGACGAGGGTCGAGCCGTCGTTGCTGCGCACGGGGATGCGCTCGATCTCGTCGACCGAGTTGCGGTCCTTCACCGGATACTGGATCAGCACGTTCACCAGCCCGTTCCACGTGCGCACCTTCGTGGCGATGGCGCCGCCGACGGCGGTGCGCGCGACCATTGCCGCCGCGCCCGGCGAGACGCCGAGCACGGCCGCGCGGGCCGGGTCGATCCGGACCGTCAGGTGCGGCGCCGCGTTCTCCGCGCCGGTCTGCACGTTCACCGTTCCGGGGATCGAGCGGATGTACGCGGCGAGCTTGTCGGCGGCACCTTCGATCACGTCGCCGGGCCCGGAAAGGGTGAACGAGATCGGCAGCCCGCTGCCCCCGCCGCCGCGCCCGGTCACGGTCAGCTCGCCGCCCTTCACCAGCGGCGGCAGCATCGTGCGCAGCTTCGCGATGACGTCGTTCTGATCGCGCCGGTGGCTCTTCTGGAGCGTGATGTTGAAGTTGCCGACGAAGCCGCCGTCGGTCGAGCCCCAGCCGTCGGGTTTGCTGCCGGCGTACGTGCGCACGGTGTCGATGTGCGGCAGCGTCATGACGGCGGCGGAGATGCGGTCGAGCGCCGCCTCGGAGACCGCCAGCGGCGTGCCGACCGGGAAGGTGATGTCGCCGTGGATCTGCCCGTTCGACTGGTCGGGCACGAACTCGGTCTGCAGGTTGAAATGCCCCACCGCCAGCAGCGCCATGACGGCCGCGGTCGCGATGCATCCGGCGATGCACGCGACGGTGGCTCCTCGGTGCATCGCCACCCGCACCCCGGCGAAGCCTCGGCCGTGCAGCGCGCGGCCCGCGAGCAGCCACGGAACCAGGACGACCGCGATCGCGACGTCGATCGCGGCGAGCACGAACATCGCTTGCGTGCCGCCGACGACCGAGACGGCGTTGATCACGAGCAGCACGCTGAACCAGAACGTCATCCAGCGGTGGCGGAGCGCGAGCGGCAGCGCCCGCGTCTTGTACCAGGTCGTCGTCTCGTCGAAGCCCGACTGGAACCACACCAGCCATTTCGGCGGCGCGGCGGAGCGCTTCAGCACCGACCACTTCGCCGCGAGCACCGGCGTGAGCGTGAACGACACGAACAGGGAGAACAGGGTCGCCACGGTGACGACGATCCCGAACTCCTTCATGTACTCGCCGACGAAGCCGCTCAGGAACGCCAGCGGCAGGAATACGACCACGTCGACCAGCGTGATCGCGATCGCGGCGCCGCCGATCTCCGAGCGCCCGCTGATCGCCGCCTCGGCCGGCGCTTGCCCCATGTCCCGGTGTCTGGTGATGTTCTCCAACACGACGATCGAGTCGTCGACCAGGATCCCGATGATGAGCGAGAGGCCCATCAGCGAGATGTTGTCGAGCGTGAGACCCATCACGCGCATGACGATGAACGTCGCCAGCAGCGAGCTCGGGATCGCGATCATCACGACGGCCGCGTTGCGCCAGGCATGCAGGAAGAGCATCAGCACCATCGCCGTCAGCAGCACGCCCTCGAAGAGCGACTGCAGGACGCCGTTGAGCGACGCCTGCGTGTAGTCGGCCGGCGCGAACAGCTCGTGGAACTCGATCTGCGGGTACTTCTTCATGATCTGCGCCATCTGCGCGCGCACGATCTTCGTCGAGCCGACCTCGTCCGAGGTGATCGTGCGGTTGATGTCGAGGATCAGGCCCGGCGCGCCGTTCATCTTCGAGATCAGGCGCTGCTCCTGATGCGTGTCCGCGACCGTGGCGACGTCGCCGATGCGCAGACTTCCCGTCGCGGACGTGACCGGCACGAGCGGATTGACCGACGTCAGGATCACCGGGAGCGGCAGCGCGGCGATGTCCTGCGCGGAGTTGACTTCGGCGTGCACCGAGACGGTCGTCTCCTGCGTGGGCGCGTCGATGCGTCCGCCGGGGAGGTTGCTGTTGTTCTGCTGGATCGCGCTGAAGACGTCTTGCAGCGTCGCGCCCGCGCCGGCCAGCCGCAGCGGGTCGGCGTCGACGTCGAACTCGCGCACGGCCGCGCCTTCCAGGTCGACGGTCGCGACGTTCGGGATGTGGCGGATGTCGGAGATGACGCGGTCGTTCATCACGTCGGCCAGCGCCGACGCCGTCAGGGTCTTCGAGTCGACCGCGTACGTGAGCACCGGCGCCTCGGCGCCGTTCTTCTGCACCACCGGCGGATCGAGGTCGGTCGGCATGTACACGCGCGCGGTGTCCACCCGCCGCTGCACGTCGATCGCGGCGAAGTCGAGGTTCGTCCCGAGCTGGAACTGCACGACGACGACGGCCGAGCCTTCCTGCGCGGTTGCCGTCATCTCGTCGAGGTGCTCGATCCCGTCGAGCTGATCCTCGATCGGCTTGATGATGAGGCGTTCCATCTCGGCGGGCGACGCGCCGGGGTAGCTCGCGATCACGGCCACGACCGGAAAGTTGACGTTCGGCTGCGAGTTCTTGCCGAGCGCGAAGTACGAGAACGCGCCGTACACCGCCACGGCGATGAACAGCATCGCGACGATGATCGGCCGTGAAATGGAGAACCGCGTCAGCCACATACGAGTTGGACCGCTCCCTATCGCCGGTCGCCGACACCTACGACGCCCGGCATGCAGAGGTTTCGCGGCTTGCTCTTAATTTTACAGTTGCCGCGGCGCCGCCCGCATGCTCGACCGCGGGATAGCCGGGCGAGCGACTGCGTTTACCAGGGGCGCCGGAGCCACGCATCCGACACTGCTCGTGTGATGCGGAGAGCTTTCGTCGCGCCGATTCTGCTCGTCCTCACGGCGCTCGCGATCGGTCCCCCGCCGGTCTCCGCCGATTCCGAGGTCGCCGTCCTGCCGCAAGCGAGCCGGCCGGCGATGCAGATCCGGGTCGCCCGGACCATCCAGGGCTTCAGCGGCCCGGAGGTCACGACGCAGACCTACCAGCTCGTGCGGAAAAGCCCGACGGCTCTGACGATCCAGCGCGTGGACCCGCACTCCGTCCCGACGACGTACGTGCTGCACGTCGGTCCGGACGGAACCGTCGCCCTTGCCGACGCGGCCGCGGCGGTCGCCGAACCGGCTCTGGGCGACGTCGTCTACGCACTGGACGCCGCGATCGTGGCGATGAGGGAGGCGACCGGATCGCCGCACGACTCGTGGAACGCCTACGTTCCGATCTCGGGCGCGAAAGGTGCGCCGACCGCCGGTATCACGTTCGTCCCCGCCAACGTCGCCGGCGCGGAGATGGACTTCTACGGCACCGGCCAGGCCGTGCCCGGAAATCCGGCCGCCGGCGCCAGCCCTGCGCCCGAACGCCGTCGTGGCGGCGGGCGCGGCGGTTTCGGCGGAGGAGGTTTCGGAGGCGGCGGACGCGGTCGCTACGGCGCACGCGGAGGCGATCAGAGTGGCGAGCGCGCGGAAGCCGCCGCCGTAGCGACGTCGGTCCAGATCGACGGCCACCTCAGCGACAAACGCGTCACCCGCATCGCGATCACCGAGACGCGCACCGTCACCGTCGCGAACCTCCCGTTCACGAACGTCTCGAGCTGGTCGATCGCCGTGAGGTAACGCGGCGCACCGTCCGAACTGCGTCCCAGCGCAGTCGCCCGATGTTCACGTCACGCGAAACTCTGCGCGGTTCGGTCCGGAGTGTACGGCCGCGGACGAGCCCGGATCGCATGCGACCGGTCTCGTCGTCGTTCTCCGCGACGTTCGGCTGCACGGACGAGAGGCTGCACGCCACGCCTGGAAGAACGAGCCGCCAAGTCATAGTGCCGTGGAAGGGGTTCCCATGTCGAGGATCGTGACGAACTCGGTGCTGCCGTTCGTGCTCGCGTCGGCATTCATCATCTGCTCTCAGCAGCGCGCGTCGGCGGTGGTGCCCGACAACGTCCCGGCACCGAAGCCGATCACGTTCAGCGATGGAGCCGTCGCAACGCCTTCGGACCATTGCGGCGACGGCGACGTTTGCGCAACCATCGCGTATCCGAACGGCGACCTGCTCACCATCTATTCCGAAGGCGCCGCGTATTGCCAGCCGTACTTCCTTCACTTCGTGCTGACGCACGGCGAGCGCACGGTCTACGAATTTTCGCGAATGGTCAATCATGACGTGCTCAAGCCCGGAATGATTGGGACGCGTTGCGGCAACTCGCACGCGACGCAGATGACGATGGACCACGGGCTGGTTCACATGACGGTCGACGAGCGGCTCGACGGATCGCTGTGGACCACGTTCTCGCCTACGAAACAAGCGCTTCAGCAAGAGGCGCCGCAAGAGGAACACTAAGCCGCTTCCGCCAGACGGAGCGATCGATGCGCCCTCGCGGAGGTCCGGATGCGCGCTCGACGTGCCGTCCGAAGCGAGACGCCCGGTCCGAAGAACCGGGCGTCTCGTAACGGTGGTGCGCGAGACTGGATTTGAACCAGCACGGGCTCGCGCCCGCTAACCCCTCAAGCTAGTGCGTCTACCAATTCCGCCACTCGCGCATGCGCCCCGGCCGGGATGCGGCCGGGGCAACCACGTGAGTCTAGGGCATTCGCGGCGCAGGCGCAAGAGCATCCCGTCGGCGCGGGGCTCAGGCCGCCGCGGTATCCCGCGCGAGCAGCTCGCCGATCTTCGCGTGGAGCCGCTCGAAGCCGCGGTCGCCCGCTTGGCGATGGACCAGCTTGCCGTCCGCGTCGAAGACGTAGTACGCCGGGACGAACTGGTTCTCGAAACGCTCCACGATCGTGTGCTCGCTGTCGATCGCGCAGGGCCACGCGATCTTCATGGGTCCCTTCGCGTCCTGCGCGACCTTCGCGGTGTCCAGCTCTTCCGGGCCGCGCGGCTGGTGCACGCCGACGACGGCGAGCCCGCGCGGGCCGTACTCCGCCTGCCACCGCGCGACGTCGTCGGCGACGTTGTGGCAGATGGAGCAGCTGATCGACCAGAAGTGCACGAGCAGCGGTTTCCCGGCGAGATTCGCCGGGTTCGGCGCGCCGTTCACCCAGTCCGCGACGCCCTCCAGAGACGGGAGGGCGCTGCCGGTACGCAGAGGCATCTTACGGCTTCGCGAGGAGCTGCTTGCCCGGCTTCCACTCCGCGGGGCAGAGTCCGCCGGTCTGCAGCGCCTGCAGGACGCGCATGGTCTCCTCGACCGAACGGCCGACGTTGTCGTCGGTCACGACGGCGTACTTCAGGATGCCGTCCGGGTCGATGATGAAGAGCCCGCGCTGCGCGACGCCCGTCGTTTCGTCGAGCACGCCGTACGCGCGCGCCGTCTCCTTCGTGTAGTCGGAGACGAGCGGGAACTGCGTCCCCTCGATCCCGTTCTTGCTCCGCGGCGTGTTGAGCCACGCGAAATGCGAGTCGACGCTGTCGCACGAGCAGCCGAGCACGTCGGCGTCGAGGTCCTTCAGGTCGTCGTACCGGTCCGAGAGCGCCGTGATCTCGGTGGGGCAGACGAACGTGAAGTCGAGCGGATAGAAGAAGAAAATCAACCACTTCCCGCGGTAGTCGGAAAGGCTGATCTCCTTCCCGAGCTCCTTGGGGCTCGACGCCCCCTTGGTCGACTTGAGGGTGAAATCCGGCGCGGGCTGGCCGACCTTCGCTAGCACTGAAACATTCCTCCGAACTGTTGCGTTGACTGGCGGTTCCGAGTAGACTTGATGATGCTGAGACTGAGAACCGATCTCACTCAGTCTACCGAAATCCGCCTCTGATGCCTACGACCGAACTCGTACTCCCGCCCAACTACCGCACCGTCCTCGACGTGCTGGAAGCCGCCACGCCCGGCTCGCACCTGACGGCGCAGGAGATTTGGATGCGGGCACGCGGCCTGCAGCCGCGGATCGGGTTCGCGACGGTGCACCGAGCCCTCGCCCGCCTCCAGACGGCCGGAGCGGTCATGAAGCTGGACGTCCCCGGGGAAGCGTCGGCCGTCTACGAGCCCACCGCCTCGCCGCACGCGCACTTCGTCTGCTCCTCCTGCGGGAAGCTCGCCGACCTCGACTTCGCGGTCGCAGCCGAAACGCGCGCCGCGCTCGCCGCGCGCTACGCCGTCGTCATCGACGCCGAAGCCGTCACGTTCACCGGCCGCTGCGCCGCGTGCCGCGGCTGAGCGAACGCTTCGATCCCACCGGCCCACGGGCCGAGCCTGCGCCGCACGCCGCGGCGACCCGCCGCGCAGCAACGAAGGACGCGCGCCGCGTGCGCCGCACCGGGCCGGGCGGATGAACCTGGGCCGGTCGCGCCGCGACACACGCCCGTAAGCCGATGAGCGACGCCGACGACCGACGGCTGCTGGAGCGCATCGCCGCGCGCGACCGCGTCGCGTTCGAGGCGTTCTTCCGCGCGCACGGTGCGGGCGTCCACCGCTTCGTGCGCGACATCGTGCGCGACGAGATGCTGGCGGAGGAAGTGACGAGCGACGTGATGGTGGAGGTCTGGCGAAAGGCGGGAACGTTCGGCGGACGCTCGCGCGCCCGAACCTGGCTGTTCGGCATCGCGCACCACAAAGCGATCGACGCGGTCCGCAAACGCCGCGCGAACACCGTTCCGCTCGACGACCTGCTCGATCTCGCGAGCGCGAGCGGCGACCCCGTCGACGCGGCGCTGCGCGCCGACGAGCGGGCCCGCCTCGACGCGGCGCTCGGCACGCTCAGCGCCGAGCACCGCGCCGTCCTCGAGCTGACCTACGTCGAAGGCTTCGCGCAAACGGAGATCGCGGAGATCGTCGGCTGTCCCGTCGCCACCGTCAAAACGCGCGCGTTCTACGCGAAACAGCGCCTGCGCGACGCCCTCACCGCGGCGGACACCTGCCGATGAAGCACGAGATCCGCGAGCTGCTCCCGTTCTACGCGAACGGCACGCTGGACGAGCCGGACCGCACCCGCGTCGAAGCGGAGCTCGCAATGTGCGCGCAATGTTCCGCCGAGCTCGACGAGCTGCGACGCCTCGCCGCCACGCTGCGCGCGCGAGCCGAATCCGCACCGCCGCCCCCGCCCGACATCTTCGCCTCCGCACTTGCCCGCATCGACGCCGCCGACACGGCGCCGCGCGCGGTCGACGCACAAGTGTCGGCTGCGTCCGGCCCGCGACCGCCGCGCTCCCGTCCGCGACTTCCGTCCTGGTGGACGATTCCGGCGCGCTATGCCGCCGCATCGCTGATCGTCGTCACCTTCGGCGCGGCGGCGGCCGCGGCGTTCGAAGCCTACGAGTCCGCGTTCGTCGGCAGCAGCCCGTTCGGAACCGGCCGCGCCGCGAGCGGCCCGGACACGGTCTTCCGCTACACGCCCAACCCCGCCCGCAGCGCCGAGGCCGCCGCTACGTCGGGCCGCGCCGCCGCAGCCCGGCGCACGCTCACCTTGACGACCGTGCGCACACGCGTCGCGCAGCACGCGATCGTTCGAGTCCGCGCCGCCGACGCTCAGCGCACGCTGAACGCCGCACGCGTGACGATCCGCGCCGAAGGCGGCACGTTCACCCCGATGACGACGACGATGCCGGCGCGGCCCACGTCCGAAGCGCCGCAAGCGCCGCCGTCTTCCGAAGCGCAGACGGCGCACGCCGAACCGACGCCGTCTTCCGAGGCCCTGACCATGCGCGCCGAAGTCCCGGCGTCCCGGCTGCATACGACGCTCGACGAGCTGGCACGACTGGGCACGGTCGAATACCGTGCCGTCACCGCCGACGAGCTCGAATCGGTCATCGACGACGAGCAGGCAACGCTTCTCGCCCTTCGCGCCCACGAAACCGCCTTGCGCGTTCGTATCGCCCGCAACGCGGCCGCCGACGACCGCGCGGGCCTCGCACACGAGCTCGCCGCCGTCCGCCGCGAGATCGCCGTGCTCGAAGCACGCACGCGCAGCGACCTGCACCGCGTCGCCGCCGCCACCGTAACCGTGACCGTCGAAAACGAACCGCCGACGACAACGTCAAACCGTTGAGCACACCCGCGCGCACCCCGCCAGCCCACTCCCGCCAGTCCCATCCCGCTCGATCGCATCCCAACCGCAAACCACGAACAGCCGCGACGCCCTCGGCACGCGCAGCGAGACGGCGGTGCCGGGCGGCGGGGGCGGCGGTGCTTTCAGGGGGCGTCGCGCAGCGGGCGAAGCGCAGGATGCGCGAGAGCCCGCGGAGCGCCGAGCGGGTCGCGGCGCCGGATGCGCCGCGGCCCGCGTCCCCCTGAAAGCACCGCCGCCCCCGCCGCCAACCCCAACCTCAGAACAGCAACAGCAGCTTATTCCGCGAGATTCGGATCGAGCGCATCCCGAAGTCCATCGCCCAAATAGTTGATGGACAACACCGTAACAAGGATGCAAAGCCCCGGAAAGATCGCCGCCCACGGCGCCGACGTGATGTTGCTCTGCGCGTTGGCGAGCATGTTTCCCCACGAAGCCGTCGGCGGCTGAATCCCGAACCCGAGAAACGAGAGCGTGGACTCGAGGATGATGACGTTCGCGACTTCGAGCGTCGCCTGCACGATGATTGGCGCCATCGCGTTCGGCAGCAGATGCCGGAAGATGATCCGCCCGTCGCGATTCCCGAGCGCCCGCGCCGCCTCCGCGAACTCGCGCTCGCGCAGCGAAAGAAACGACGCCCGCACGAGCCGCGCCACCGCGGGCCACGAGAGCCCGCCGATGATGAGCACGATCGTGAGGAAGTTCAGCGCGGCCTTGTTCGAGGTTCCGGCGACGATCGCGGTGATGACGAGGAGCAGCGGGAGCAGCGGGATGGAGAGGACGACGTCCGTGACGCGCATGATCACGAAGTCCACCCAGCCGCCGTAGTACCCGGAGATTGCGCCGAGGACCGTTCCGATCGTGATCTCCATGAACACCGCGAACAGCGCCACCGTCAGCGAGATGCGCGCGCCGAACATCAGCCGCGAAAGGAGATCGCGTCCGACCTCGTCGGTTCCGAGGATGTGGTGCGCGACGCCCGGCGCCAGCGCGTAACCCTGCCAGTTCGTCTGATCGATGAAGTTCGGATCGGCCGGCGCGAGAAGGTTCGCGAAGACGGCGACCAGCGCCATGAGGATGATCACCACCCCGCCGACGAGCGCGATCCGATGGCGCCGGAAACGGCGCCAGACGGTGTTGCGCGAGCGGGGCGCCTCGTCGGCCGCGACGTCGGCGCCGGCGTTCGGAGCGAGCCCGAACGGCGCGGATTGCATCATGCGGCTAGCTGTACTTCACGCGCGGATCGAGCCACGCGTAACAGACGTCGGCGAGCAGATTGCAGAAGATGACGAGGAACGAGACGATCATCATGTAGCCCATCAGCAGCGCGAAGTCGAACTGCTGCAGCGCGGTGATGAACAGCCGCCCCATCCCGGGCCAGGCGAAGATCGTCTCCGTGATCACGGCGCCGGCGAAGATCGTCGGCAGCGTCAGCGCGACGATCGTGACCAGCGGGATCAGCGCGTTCTTGAAGCCGTGCTTGAAGATGATCCCGAGCCGCGAGACGCCCTTCGCGGCGGCGGTGCGCATGTAGTCGGTGCGGATGACCTCGAGCATCGAGGAGCGCATGAAACGGCTGTACTGCGCGATGAAGGCGAGCGACAGCACGATCGTCGGCATGATGAGGTGCTCGAGGCGGTCGCCGAAGTCGAACGTGTCGAGGCTCGAGATCCCGGCCGACGGCAGCGCGATCTTGTAGCCGCCCGGCAGCGGGATCCCGGTCACGGCGAGCAGCAGCTGCAGCATCAGCGCGAACCAGAAGACCGGCATCGACTGCCCGAAGAACGCGAACGTCGTGATGAGGTAGTCGATCCAGGAGTACTGCTTCACGGCGCTCACGATGCCGAAGACGACGCCCAGCACGATCGAGAACACGAACGAGGCGCCCATCAGCTCGAACGTCGCCGGCATGCGGTCGGTGATGGCCGTCGTGACCGGTTCGGAATTCGACATCGACCAGCCGAAATCGCCGGTGATCACGCGGCCGAGCCAGTGGAAGTATTGAATGTACGGAGGCTGGTCGAGCCCGAGGTTGTGCCGGAGCCGCGCGATGTCGGCGGCGGTGATGTGCGGGTTCTGCAGGTACGGTGTGAGCGGTCCCCCAGGCGCTTGGTTCAGGATCGTGAAGAGCACGACCGAGACGAGCAGCAGCAGGGGGATGTTCTGCAGAGTGCGGCGGACGACGTACGTGAGCAGACGGGGCTACCTCGTGAAGCGCGAGCCCGCGCGGCTTTCGGCCCGCTCGCGCACGTTCCTCGCTATGCGGCGGCGCGCGCGCGCACGCCGAGGATCGCGCGCGCCTGGTCCGGGGTCGCGACGGGGCGGCCCAGCTCGCCGGCGATGCGCACCACGCGCGCGACGAGCTCGTCGTTCCGCGCCAGCCGGCCCTTGCTGTAGTAGAGATTGTCCTCCAGCCCGACACGGACGTGCCCGCCCATCGCGATCGCCGCCGTCGCGAGCGGGAGCTGCATCCGCCCGATCCCGGCCACCGACCAGGTGCAGCCGGGCGGGAGCGCGCGCACGCAGTCGACGAGGTGCTCCACGGAAGCGTCGAGCCCGCCGGGCACCCCGAGGACGAAGTCGACGTGAGCCGGGAGCCGGATCGCGCCTTCGGCCGCGAGCCGGCGCGCGTTCGAGAGGTGGCCGAGGTCGAAGACCTCGAGCTCGGGGACGACGCCGTGCTCGGCGATCTGCGCAGCGATCCCGCGCATGATCGGGAAGCTGTTCTCAAAGACGTCGTCGCCGAAGTTCACGCTGCCGCAGGTCAGCGTCGCCATCTCCGGGCGAAGCGCAAGGGGCGCCGCGCGTTCCTCCGGCGTCATCCCGATCGCGCCGCCGGTCGAGAACTGCACGACGAGATCGCTCGCCGCCCGGATCGCGGCGTACGCATCGGCGAAGCGCGCGACGTCGTGCGTGTTCGAGCCGTCGTCGTTCCGGCAGTGGACGTGGACGACGCTCGCGCCCGCGGCGCGGATCGCCCGCGCCGTCTCCCCGAGCTGGGAGGGCGTCACGGGCAGGTAGGGTGTCTGGTCGGGCATCACTTCGGCGCCGACCGGGGCGACGGTGACGATCAGCGGGTCCACGAAAAAGGGACTTCGCTGCGAGGCCGAACGGGCATGCCAGGGATCATGAGCACGCCCCTGCCCTGGCCGTCGCGCGCCGTCGCCCGCTCCACGCGCGCGATGGTCGTCAGCCCGCACCCGCTCGCCACGGCGGCCGGCGTCGCCGTGCTGGCGCGGGGCGGAAACGCCGTCGACGCGGCCATCGCGGCGAACGCGGTGCTGGCCGTCGTGTACCCCGCGAGCTGCGGCCTCGGCGGCGACGCGCTGTGGATGGTCCACGATCCGGTGCCGCGCCCGACGCTCGAGCGCCGCACGACCTGCTACAACGGGACGGGACGGACCCCGCGCGCGGCGTCGCTGGATCGCCTGGGCGGCGAATTGCCCGCGCGCGGCGCGCTGACGGTGACCGTCCCCGGCGCGGTGCGCTCGTGGGAAGACGTGGCACGCGCGCACGGGACCCGCGGGCTCGACGAGCTGCTGCTGCCCGCCGAGCAGCTCGCGCACAACGGCTTCGCGGTCACCGACGTCGTCGCGGCGTACTTCGCGCTCAACGAAGCGCTGCTGCGCGAAGACGCCGAGGCGACTCGGATCTTCTTTCGCGACGGCGTTCCGCGCGCGGGCGACGTGCTGCGCAACCCCGACCTCGCGGCGACGCTGCAGGCGATCCGGCGCGGCGGCGCCGACGCGTTCTACGCGGGAAGCACGGCGGAAGCGATCGTCGCGACGCTGCGCCCGCACGGCAACGCGATGACGCTCGACGATCTCGCCACGCATCGCACCGAACGGGCCGCGCCGCTCGCGCTCGCGTGGAACGGCGGCGAGCTGCTCGCGCATCCGCCGAACTCGCAAGGCGCCGTGCTGCTCCTCGCCGAGGGGATGCTCGCCGGCGACGCGGAGCTCGACGAGCCGGCGTGGGCGCACGTCGCGATCGAAGCGATGAAGCGCGCGCTGACGATCCGCGACGAGCGCATCGCCGATCCGGCGTACGGCGGACCGGTGCTCGACGGCGAGCTCGATCGCGAGCGGCTCCTGACGCAGCGCGCGCGCATCGACCCCGAGCGCGCCGTCGCGCGGACCGGGCGCACCGACGGCGGCGACACGATCGCGATCTGCGTCGTCGACGAAGACGGGATGGCCGTGACGCTCATCGAGAGTTTGTACATGAACTTCGGCAGCGGCATCGTCGCCGGCGGAACCGGGGTGGTGCTGCACAATCGCGGCGCCTGCTTCTCGCTGCGGCCGGGGCATCCGAACGCGTACGACGGCGGAAAGCGCCCGGTCAGCACGTTGTCGCCGGCGATGTTCCTGCGCGACGGCGAGCCGGAGATCGTGTTCGGCACGATGGGCGGCGACGCGCAGCCGCAGATCCAGGCGCAGGTCCTGCACCAGCTCGTCGACCGCGGGCTCGATGTCCAGCGCGCGATCGATGCGCCGCGGTGGGTGTACGGCCGGCCGCTCGTCGCCGGACGTCCCGAGCTGCGCAGCGACGCCGTCCTCGTGGAGTCGCGCACGCCGCGCGACGTCGTCGACGCGCTGGAACGCCGCGGGCACGAAGTGATCGCCCTCGGCCCGTACGAGAACGCGATGGGACACGGCCATGCCATCGTCGTCGACCCGGTCCGGGGGACGCTCGCCGGCGGCGCGGATCCGCGCGCCGACTCGCTCGCGCTCGGCCTCTAGAGCTCGGCGAACAGCGCAGCGGCGCGGTCCACCACGTCGGTCTGCAGGCGCAGCAGGCGCGCGAGCGCGAGCGCGTCGGACTCCGGCGATTCGTTCTGCGCGTCCACGATCCGGTAGTCCATCGCTGCGCTGATCGCGTCGAGCGCGTCGTCGACGTCGCCGTGCGGCGCCGCGGGGAGCGTGCGACCGCGCAAGCCGGCGATCCGCACGTGGCGGACGCCCGCCGCTTCGGCGACGCCGTCGACGTGCGTCGCGACCAGCGCCGGTGCGCCGCGCGCGGCGAGCGCCTCGCACAGCGCGATGAGCAGCGCGCGCCCCTCGCGCGGCCCGGTCGTGCGCGCGAACTCGTCGACGAGGACGAGCGTCCGCCGCGAGGCGGACGCGAGCACGTCGCGCGCCCGCACCACCTCGGCCGCGTACGACGAGAGCAGCCGTTCGCGCGGATCGCGTTCGCCGTCGCCGATCCAGGCGATGCTGCGCGGAAGCAGCAGCGCGGCGCGGCGCGCGGGCGGCGGGACGCCGAGCGCGACGCACGCGCACAGAAAGCCCGTCGTCGCGAGGGCGGCGCTCTTTCCGCCCATGTTCGGACCCGTGACGACTGCGACGCCGCGCAGGTCGAGCGAGAGCGGCGTGTAGCGGCGCCCGCGGGCCGCAACCGCTTCGGCGAGCGGCGCGAAGGTCGCGTCGTCGAACGCGACGGCGTCGTCGTCGAGGTCGGGAAGACAGCCGCCCCAGCGCTGCACGAGCGCGACGCGCGCGAGCGCGCGGTCCAGCGCGCCGAGCGCCTCGGTGGCCGAGCGGATCTCGCCGGCGCACGCGGCGACCCGCTCGCTGAGCGCGCGGCGTGCGCGCTCTTCTTCTTCGGCCAGGCGCGCGAACGCGCGGTCGCGCTCCGGCGACGGGACGGCGATCGTCATCACGCGATACGTGGCCGTCTCGCGCACCAGGCGCACGCCGTCGGGCGGCGCCCCGTCGTATCCGTCGCGCAGCACGACGAACTCGTCGCCGGCGGGATCGACCCCGACGGCGTCGCGCACGCGGGCGGCGATCTCCTCGCGCCGCGCGTCGAGCGCCGATTCGGCGGCGACGAGCGTCGCGCGCGCGCCGGCGAGGCCGGCGCCGAACGCGTCGGCGAGATAGAATTCGCCGCCGTCGCGACCCGGCGCGAGAACCTCATGCAGCGCGTTCGCGAGCGGCGGCGCGCCGTCGTGCGGCCCGCCGGCGGCGTCCCACGCGGCACGCAGCGCGCCGAGCGCATCGGCGAAGCGCGCCAGCTCGTGGAAATCGACGTCGTCGAGCACGTCGCCCGCGCGTGCGCGCGCGGCGATCGGGGACGGATCCGGGATCGCGCGCAGCGCGGCGCGCACGCGCGCGACGCCGTCGCGGTCGAGCGTCGCAGCCAGCGTCAGCACCCCCGCGATCTCGTCGCGCGCGCGCGGCTCGTCGCCGGCTTCGTACGGCGCGACCCGGTCCTGGTGCGCCCGGCCGAACGCCCCGCTCGGCGCGAGCGCGGCACGCAGCCACGTCAGCCCGATCCGTTCCGCCGTCAGCGCGTCGGCGATCACGCGGCGATGTCCGCGACCACGTCGAAGGTCGGAACGCCGGTCGCACGCGCCACGGCGTTCACGAGATCGCGCGGCGAGAGCGACGCGCCGCGCCCGACCGGCGAGGTGGTGCACGCGACGACGCGCAGCGTCCGCTCGCAGCGCAGATCGACCGCCTCGCGGAGCGCGTCGAACAGCGCGCCGCGCACCGCGACGCGCGTCGGATCGCGCACGACGACCGTCGCGCCGCGCGCCGACGCGATGAGCTCGTCGGCATCGCGCGCGTCCAGCGCGCCGGCGACGTGCACGATCCGCGCGCGCTCGCGTTCGGGATCGCGTCCCGGCAACGCGAGCCGCGCCACCGCGCCGGCCGCGACCGCGGCGACGCGTTCGATCGTCGCCCCGCCGGCGGCGCCGGTCGCGACGATCACCGCGTCGTCGCCGCCGGCGAGCGGGGCGACGCGATCGATCGCGCCGTCGACGAGGACCGTCCCCTCGCAGAGCACGCGCAGCCGTTCGATCGTCGCCCGCATCGCGCGCGCCGTCGGCGGCCCGGCGATCTCGCACGCCGTCGGCAGCACGGCGCGGGCGTAGACGGTCGCTCCGAGCGCGCCGCCTTCCCCGGTTCCGAGGATCGCGAGCGCCGGAGTGCGCGGAAGCGTCGCGGCGGCGAGCGCGACGACGGTTCCCGGCGCGATGCGAACGCGTGGCTTCGGCTGCGCGTCGAGCGCGTCGGCGGGCTCGCCGTCGCGGCCGATCGACGTCACCGCGATGCGCTCGCCGTGCCGCCGCGCGACGGCGGCGAGCGCGTTGAACGTGGTGGTCTTTCCGGCGTTCTTCGCCGTTCCGACGACGACGACGCTGCGCGCGGCCGCGGTCGCGAGCGCGTACAGCGCCTCAGCCGCCGACATGGAAGAGCTTGAGGCCCGCAAAGCTCAGTCCCGTCGCGACGAGCACGACGCCGGCCCAGATCGCGGCCGCCTCTTCGGCGACGATCCCCAGCCGCTTTCCCAGCGCGAGCCCGACCGTGGATGCGAATACCGAGGCGCACGCGATGCACACGATGCTGAACGCGAGCGGCACGCCGATGTAGAGGATCGAGAACCCGATGCCGAGCGAGTCGAGGCTGATCGAGAGCGCGCCGAGCACGAGCCCCCAGCCGCGAGAGAGATCGAAGCCACCGCTTTCGTCGGTTCCGTGCAGCGCTTCGTAGATCATGTAGCCGCCGACGCCGACGAGCGCGGCGAACCCCACGTACCCGGCCGGCTCGCCGAGCAGCTCGCCCGCGAGCCGCCCGATCGCGACGCCGAGCAGCGTCATCCCGACCTCGGCGACGGCGAACGCCGCGCCGATGCGCACCTTCACCGCGCGCGGGCTGCCGCGCATCCCGACGCCGATGCTGACCGCGAAGACGTCGAGCCCGAGCGAGAGCGCGACCACGACGATCTTCGCGACCGCGGCGAGGGTCACGCCGCGGGCTCGCGCGTCAGGCCAAGCGCTGCAGCAGCGAGCCGCCGTCGTTCAGCAGACGGTGGACCGTCGAGCGGAAGTGCGCGAGCACGAACGGCTTGTTGAGGAAGGCGTTCGCTCCGGCCTCTTTGGCGCGCGCGTCCATCGCGTAGTTGGTGTGTGCGCTGATCATCACGATCGGAAGCCGCGCGGTGGCACGGTTTCGCCGCACTTGCTCGATGAGCTCGAGGCCCGAGATCCCGGGCAGCATGTAGTCGCTGATCAGCAGATCGTACGGCGCGTCGCGCTGGATGCGGACCAGCGCGCTCTCGGCGTCGTCGCACAGCGTGACGTCGAAGCTCCCCTTGTCGAGGAGCTTCGTGATGAGCATGCCGATCTCCGGATCGTCGTCCGCCACGAGGACGCGCCACGTCATGAGGTCGAGTTTCCCCGGGATCGGCCGGCCGCCAACGATTCGAGCGATAAGAACGTGCTAAGGCCGCGTCAACCACCGAACAGGTTTACCCCGAGGGCCGCGGCCGATCATGCCGAAGGCCGCCGTTCGTGGCCGTGCTCGACGTCATCCAGACCCCCGCGTTTCAGCGGCGGTTCTTTTTTCTCGCCCGGCGCTTCATCGCCGGGGAGAGCGTCGGACAGGCCGTCGACGCGGTGAGCGCGCTGAACGCGCAGGGGATGACCGCGACGTGCGACTTCCTGGGCGAGGACGTCACCGTGGAAGCGGAGGCGCAGCGCACGGTCGACGCCTACGCCGAGCTCCTCGCCGAGATGCGGCGCCGCGGCGTCGACGCGAACGTCTCCGTGAAGCTCACGGCGATGGGTCTGCTGATCGACGAGAAGCTCGCCCTCGCCAACCTGCGGCGCGTCCTCGCCGAGGCCGCGAAGAACGCCGATCCGTTCGTGCGCATCGACATGGAAGGCTCCGCCGTCACCGCGGCGACGCTGCGCCTCTTCGAGGAGGCGTACGCCGAGACCAAGCACGTCGGACCCGTCCTGCAAGCGTATCTGAAGCGAACGCCCGAAGACGTCGAGCGCGTGATCGCGCTGGGCGCGCGCGTCCGCCTCTGCAAGGGCGCGTACGCGGAGCCGCCCGACGTCGCGTACAAGGACATGCCGACGATACGCCGGCAGTACCTGCGTTGCGCGGAGATGCTCCTCGAGCGCGGAAACTATCCCGGCATCGCGACGCACGACCCGCTCCTGATCGATGCGGTCCGCACGTTCGCGGGCGAGCGCGGGATCGCCGCCGAGCGCTTCGAGTTTCAGATGCTGTACGGGGTGCGCCCGGAGCTGCAGCGCAAGCTCGTCGCCGACGGCTATCGCTTGCGCGTGTACGTCCCCTACGGGACGCACTGGGCCGGCTATTTCTACCGCCGCATCACCGAACGCCCCGAGAACGCGCTCTTCGCGCTCCGCTCCATCTTCTCGCGCTGAACCGCCGCCACAACGGCCCCTCGCGACCAACGCGCGTCTCGATAGCCGAGCGCCGGTGCGCGTGCGGCTTGCGGCCGCAGGCCGCAAACGCGATGGATTGGGCGCTCGTTCAGAGCGCCCCGCGCCGTGCGCGTGCGGCTTGCGGCCGCAGGCCGCAAACGCGATGGATTGGGCGCTCGTTCAGAGCGCCCAATCCTCCTAGGCCGCGGTGAGCGCGCGCTCCGCGAGATCGTACAGCTCGCGGTCTTCCATGTCCATGCGCTTCGCGAGCGCATCGACGACCGCGCGCAGCTCGGCGCCGTACGCCGCGACGTTCGCGGTGATCGCGCCCGGCTTGATCCACTTCTCGTAGAACGCCTGGAACGTCGCGGCCAGCAGGCCCATCGTGCGCTGCAGCTCCGCCGCCTTGTTCCGCACTTCGCCGTCCGCGTGCGCGAGCAGGCGCGGATACAGGCTGTCGTCCTCGGCCTTCAGATGCATCTTGACCTGACCGGCGAACTGCGCGAGCAGCGTGCGCTGCTCGGCCGGGTCGGCCGCCGCAGCCATCTTCGCGGCGTGCTCGCGGAGCCGCGCGTGCTGCTCGCGATAGAGCTTGGTGATGGAATATCCGGTCATCGAGATTTCCTCCGTGAAATGCGGGGCGCGCGGTCAGAGCAGCACCCGACGTCTCGCAACCGGTTCCTAGATCATCGGCAGCGGCGAGAAGCGGCGTTAGCGACGGCTCAGTCGTCGGCGATCCGGACGACCCGCGTCATCCGGTCGCGTTCGGTGAGCCGGCCGAGGACGGGAAAGCCGCTCTCGATCCGGCCGAACACCGTGAAGTCGCGATCGAGGTGGAGCTGCGGGGAGATCGTGATGTAGAACTGCGTGCCCGCCGAATCGCGGATCGGCGCGGGCTTCTTGCCGTTCGTGTAGTTGAGTCCCATCGAGATGACCCCCGAGGTTTGCTCGAGCGGGTTCTCCTCGGCCGGGATCGTGTAGCCCGCGTCGCCGTCGCCGGTGTTCGTCGGGTCGCCCGTCTGGACGACGAAGTCCGGGACGATCCGGAACCAGCGCAGCCCGTCGTAGTAGCGGCGCTCGACGAGGCCGAGGAAGTTCGCGACGGTGAGCGGCGCCCATTCCGGATAGAGCCGCACGACGATCGGGCCCTCCGTGGTCCCGATCCGGACCCGCGGGTGCGGCCCGGGCATCGGACCGTCCATCAGCGCGGCGGTCACCGGCCGAAGCGGAAGGTCGAGCCGCGCGTCGGCGGCGGTCGGACGGCGCGGCGTTCCGAGCCCGGACGGCGCGGCGAGCGCGACCGCGCGGCTCGGCGGGACCGGCGGCGGGGTGACGACCCCGGCCGGGATCGCTTTCAGGTGCTCGGTGCGGGGCAGGCCGCGCAGGACGCGGATCGACTCCAGCGCCTGCTCGCGCACTCGCCAGGACGGGTCGGCGAGCAGCGGCCGCAACAGTGCGAGCCCGGCACGGTTTTCGCGCCGGCCGACGAGGTCGGCGAACTGGATCCGCACGAGCTCGTCCGGGCCTCGCAACCCGGCCCGGATCGTGTACGCCGCCGTACGCTTGGGATAGGCCCGACGAAGCGTCCATGCCAGATGCCAGCGAACGGTGAGATTCTGTTCACGGGAAAGCGCGTGCTGGACTCGCCGGGCGACCGTGACGCCCAAGGGCCCGTCGTGCCAACCCGAGAGCGCCGTCGCCGCCCGTGCGCGCACGAGCGGGTCGCGGTCTCGTTCGAGCATCGCGAGCAGCGGCGCGAGGGTTGCGTCGGCGCCGGGACGGCCGGCCGCCTTCATCCTCCACGCGGCGTCGACCGCGGCCGCCCGAACGGCCGAAGCCCGATCTGCCAGCCGGCGCACGATGATCTCGCCTTGGATAGGGTATTGAGCAGCGAGGAGCCCATATCCGTACACTGCAAGCGCGCGAACCGAAACGTCCTGGGCATCGGTCGCGTTCTCTAGGGGCCCGGCCGCGCGGGCGTCCTCGGTCCGACCGAGCGCCAGCGCCGCCCTCGCCGCCAAGCGAGCGTCCGCGGACGCGAGCGCCGCGGTAAGCCCGGCGGAAAAGGTCCGGGTACTCTCCAGCTCAACCAATCGCCGATACCCGGGTTCCACTGCCGGAGCCGCTGGGCAAGGAAAGAGGACAACGCCGCTCGCGGCCACGACCCCCGCGAGGACGGTGAGCGCACGACCGTACACGTAAGCGATGCGACGACCGACAACTTCCATGGGTTCGCTTACGTTACCGAGACAGGTCGATTCTCATCCACGAGGTTCATTCCAGCGAAATGTCCACCCCAGAACGGAAAAGCGGCAGCGGCATGAGCGTCCGCGAAGCCGGCCAAAAAGGCGGCGAGACCGTCAAGAAAAAGTACGGCCCGGAATTCTACGAGATGATCGGGCGCAAGGGCGGTCAGGCGACCAAGAAAGCGCACGGGCACGCCTTCTACGAAGCGATCGGGAAGAAGGGCGGCAAGAAGGGCGGCGAAGCCACCCGCGACCGCTACGGCCCGGAGTTCTACGAGACGATCGGTCAGAAGGGCGGCCAGAAGGTCAAAGCTCTGATCGAGCAAGGCAAGAAGGCCGCGGCCGAAGCCGCCGAAGCGGAGAAGAAGGCCTCATAGGGGGATGCCCGGCTTAGGCCGGACGGCCGCCCTCACGGCGGCCTTCCTCCTGTGCAGCGCGGTTTGGGCGACGGCCGAAGCCCCGCAGGCCCAAGACCACGTGCTCCCGAGCGGGACCGCGCTGGTCTTCGTTTCCGACGGGCATCTGGACGCCGGCGCTCGCGCCGGCTCGTCCGTCGGCGTTCATCTGCGCGATCCGCTCACCCTGGACGGCCTCGTCGTCGCACCGGCCGGCGCGAAGGCGCGGCTCGTCGTCGGTGACGTCGACCCGCGCACGGGGAAGCCGGCGAAGGTGCTCGTCCTCGAGCAGTTCCGCACGAACCCCGGCCTGCTGCCGGTCAGCCTCGACGCCCCGCAAGCGCGCGCGCTCGACGCCGGCACGACCATCGACGGCAAGACCAGCGCCACGGTGATGCGCGTCGGCGACCGGCTCTCGATCGAGACGCCGTTCCCGTTCCGGCTCGGCAACGACATGCCGGCCTCGGCGTACACGCCGACCCCCGCGCGCACCGCGAACCCGAAGCCGGCCCGCGGCCGGCCCGACCAGACGCCGACGACGCTGCCGCGAGCGACGCCGTTCGAGCCGCGGTCGACGCCGGAGCCCGGCGGCATCCCGGGCGGACCGCAGCCTCCGACCGGACCGCAGACGCCCCCGCCGTCGCGATGATCGTCCCGTTCGCGCCGCCCGCGCGCGCGACGAAGAAAGCCCGCGTCCGCCGCGAACCCATTGGCATGGCACGCCGTTCGTCCGTCCTCGCCGCCGCGCTCGTCTGCGCGCTCGCGACCGTCCCGTTCGCGGCCGGCGCCCAGACCGCAGCGCCGACCGCGGCCCCGGCGCCGAGCGCCGCCGAAAGCGCCTTTCTCGCGCGCATCATGACGGATCTGCCGAAGCGCTATCCCACCCCGCAGGCCGCCGAGTCCGCCGGCTACGTCCGCTACAGCAACGAGGACCGCACCGGCGCGATCAGCTACGTCGACACGGCCTACTGGGACACGACCGATCCGGACCATCCGGCCCAGCTCTGGTACGACGTCCACGGCCGGCTGCTCGGCGCCGACTTCAGCGTTCCGCAAGCCGAGTCGGCCGGCGGAGCCCCGTCGCGCTTCGGGATCGCGCCTTCGCGCTGGATCACGATCGGCGCGCACGTGCACTACGTGCTGCGCACGCCGAACGGGATGGTGTACGGGAAGGCGGTCGGCGCGAAGCGCTACGCCGCGGCCAACGGCGGGAGCTTCGCGAGCCCGACGGCCGCCGGCCTCGTGAGCGCCGGCGCGGTGCCCGACGCCTCTCAGGTCGCGTTCGTCTTCCTGTATCCGGCGATCTACGACGTCGCGGTATGGGTCGTCCCGAACCCGCTCGGCCAGTTCGCCGACGCGAATCCCAACGTCAAGCCGAGCCCGCACGCCGGCAAAGGCGAGGAGATGTGATGCCGCCGGTGTCCGGCTGCCGGAGCCTGCGGGTCCGTGCGGCGGCGAGCGCGCTCGTTGCCGCGTGCGCGTGCGCGCTGCTCGTCGCGCCGCGCTTCGCGAACGCGCAGAGCGTTGCAGCCGCGCCGCTGCCGACCATCGGGCGCACGCATGCGAAGGGCTTCTGCGACATGGTGCGCGACAACGTCGCGCCGTCGGTGCTGGGACTGATGAAAACCGACGAGCTCGTCGGCGCCGGCCACCGCGGGACGGCGAAGATGGCGCACGACCAGATTACGGGCTCGCCGCGGATGATGCAGATGGATCGCGTCTACCTCGAGAGCGTCGTCGCGGCGATGGCGCGCAATCTGAAGCTGCTCGACAAGCTGATCTCCGACCCGAACCGCTTTCCGAAGGTCGCGCGGACCGACGACGATCGTCTCGCGCAGGAGCTGCAGCAGCAGCTGCGCGACGCGCGCGCGCAGCAGAACGAGGCGCTGAACCACCTCAACGGGGTCCTCGAGACGATGTCGCTGAGCGACGCCAAGAGCGAGGTGCTGAATCAGCCGATCAACCACGCGACCGGGCCGATCGACGGCGCGACGCCGCTGCCGACGACGGGATTCATGGGGGAGGCGGCGCTCGGCGCGCCCGGACCGATCCCCGACCCCCGCGACCGCGCGCAGCTCATGACGACGTCCGGGCACACGATCTGGGATCAGCTCGATGCGGTGATCGAAGTCGATCAGGCGCACATCGCGCACGCGGAGCAGGTGTTGAGTCCGACCGTCGTGGCGGCCGCGACGGGATGCCAAGGCGCGAGCACGCCCGCGCCCGCGCCCGCGCCGCAACGGTAGCCGTCAACCGCGGCCGATGAAGGGCATGGCCGTCGCCATGACGGTCATGAACTGGACGTTCGCCTCGAGCGGAAGGCTCGCCATGTAGACGACCGCGCTCGCGACGTGCGCGACGTCCATGCGCGGTTCCGGCGCGACGCTGCCGTCGGGCTGCAGCGCGCCCTGCGCGAGCCGGTCGGTCATGTCGGTCGCCGCGTTGCCGACGTCGATCTGACCGCACGCGATGTCGTGCCCGCGCCCTTCGAGCGACGTCGCTTTGGTGAGACCGGTGATGGCGTGCTTCGTCGAGGTGTACGCGACGCTGTTCGGCCGCGGCACGTGCGCGGCGAGCGAACCGTTGTTGATGATGCGCCCGCCCCTCGGCGTCTGTGCCTTCATCATGCGGACCGCGTGCTGCGTGCACAGGAACGCCCCGGTCAGATTCGTGTCGACCGCGGTGCGCCAATGCTCCAGCGCGAGGTCTTCGAGCGGCGCCGCCGGCGGATTGGATCCCGCGTTGTTGAAGAGCAGGTCGAGTCGTCCGTACGCGGCGGCCGTGCGTGCGAACAGCGCGGCGACGGACTCCGGCTGCGCGACGTCGGCCGGGACGACGAGCGCGTCGGCACCGTCGCCGTGCAGCAGCGCCACGGTCTGCTCCAGCGGCTCGCGACGCCGTCCCGCGAGCACCACCGAATAGCCCGCGTGACCGAGCGCGCGCGCGACGGCGCGCCCGATCCCGGAGCCCGCGCCGGTGACGATCGCGATCTTCTTCATCCGCGCTCGTTCTGCGGGCTCGCGCGCCGCTCCGCGCGCGGTTCGGCTACTCGTTCGACCAGTAGTCTTTGAGCGCTTTGCCGCGGCTCGGATGGCGCAGCTTGCGCAGCGCCTTCGCCTCGATCTGACGGATGCGCTCGCGGGTGACGCCGAACTCCTGACCGACTTCTTCCAGCGTGCGCTGGTGGCCGTCCTCGAGGCCGAAGCGCAGCACCAGCACCTTGCGCTCGCGCTCGGTGAGGTTCTTGAGGACGTCCTGCATCTTCTCTTTGAGCAGCATGACGGACGCGGCTTCCGCCGGCGCGACCGCTTCCTGATCTTCGATGAAGTCGCCGAGATGCGAGTCTTCTTCTTCGCCGATCGGGGTCTCGAGCGAGATCGGCTCCTGCGAGATCTTGATGACCTCGCGCACTTTCTCCGGCGTGAGCCCCATCTCGGTCGCGATCTCTTCGACCGTCGGATCGCGCCCAAGCTCTTGGAGGAGCTGGCGGCTGATCTTGATCAGACGGTTGATCGTCTCGACCATGTGGACGGGGATCCGGATCGTGCGCGCCTGATCGGCGAGCGCGCGGGTGATCGCCTGGCGGATCCACCACGTCGCGTACGTCGAGAACTTGTAGCCTTTGCGGTAGTCGAACTTCTCGACCGCGCGGATCAGGCCGAGATTCCCTTCCTGGATCAGGTCGAGGAAGAGCATCCCGCGCCCGACGTATTTCTTCGCGATCGAGACGACGAGACGCAGGTTGGCCTCGGTCAGCTTGCGCTTCGCCTCTTCGCCGTCGAGGACGACGCGATTGTCGGCGGTGCCGTTCTTCAGCGCCTCTTTCTCGCCGGCTTCGATCGCCATCGCGAGACGCCGCTCGTCGTCCATCGAAAGGAGCGGGACGCGCCCGATCTCCTTGAGATACATCCGGACCGGGTCGTCGAGAGCGAGCCCGGCCGGGATGACTTCTTCTTCGGGCTCCTCGCGATCGGCGGGCTTGTCGTCCTTCGACTGCTCCTCGACGATCTCGATCCCGAGCGAGGCGATCTCCTCGAGGAGGTCGTCCATGCGCTCCGGCGCGACGTCGTCGACGTTGTCGAAGACGGCGTTGATCTCTTCGTACGTGAGCGACCCGCGCTTCTTCCCGCGCTCGAGCAGCTTTTTGATCTGCTCGTCGAGCGACGGTGCGGGGGCGTCGGCGGTGGCGGTTGCGGGTTTCTTCGTGCGGGCCATGCTCTCTTCACCCCCTTCCTCGGTCGAGTCGAGCCGGAGGAGGTCCTATCTCTCTCCGGCGCGTCGGGGTCATCCTTTTTTCAATCGTGCGGCAAGGGCATTGTGCTCGGCGCGCAGCGCTGCCGGAATCTCGAGACCGGCATCGCTGAGCCGAACCATCTCGGCGTCGATGGTCTTTCGCCGGCGCTGTGCCGCGTCGCGATCGAGGTGATCGACGACGCGTTCGAGCTTCGCACGGCGGGCGTCGGGATCGGCGAGCCGGACGAGTCCGGAAACGCCGACGAGGACACTCCTTGCCTCTTCATCTTCCGAGAACAACGCCCAGACGTCCGAAGGTTGCGTCAGCGAGGAAGCATGCTCCAGCATGCGCGCCCACACGTCGCGCAGCCGCCTGTTCTCGAACGCGTCCGGGGCGATGCGCGTTCCGAACTCGCCGACGAGCGCCGGCTCGTCGATCGCCAGTGACAGTACTTCGCGCTCGAACGAGGGGCGCTCCGCCGTCGCCGGGACGAAGTGCCGCGAGGCGTTCGCGAGCGCGGACGGCGGCGCGTGCGCGACGGGCGCCGACGTGACGAGCAGCCGGCTCTTGCGAAGATCGTCGACCGCCAGCCCGAGCCGCCCGGCCACGTAGACGCGCCAGCGGTCCCACTCCTCCCGCGGCGCAAGGCGGTGGATCGTCTCTTCCGCCCAGCGGGCGAGCCGGCCGTCCTCGACCTTCCCCCTCCGCCGGGCGATCTCGGCGTCGATCTTCACCTGCGTCGCGGGGACCGGCTTGTCGAGCAGCGCCGCGAAGGCGGCGGCGCCGTTGCGGCGGACGAACTCGTCCGGGTCCTTGCCGTCGGGGACGCGGATCGACCATGCGTCGACGCCTTCGGCGGCGAGGACGTCGATCGACTTGAGCGCGGCGTCGATCCCGGCCGCGTCGGCGTCGAAGCACAACAGCGCGCGTGAGGCGGACTTTCGCAGCTCGCGCGCCTGCTCGGGCGTGAACGCGGTGCCCAGCGCGGCGACGGCGTTCGCGAAGCCCGCTTGGTGCAGCGCGATGCAGTCGAGATATCCCTCGACCACGATCGCGGCGTCTTCCTTCGCCGCGGCGCGGCGCGCGACGTTGAGCGCGAACAGATGCCGGCCCTTCGTGTAGACCGGCGTCGTCGAGGTGTTGAGGTATTTGGGCTCGGCGTCGCCGAGCGCGCGGCCGCCGAACGCGACCGTCTCGCCGGTGATCGCGAGGGTCGGGATCATCAGCCGGTCGCGGTAGAAATCGTAGAAGCCGCCGCGCTGGCTCGGCTTGACGAGCCCGGCCTTCGCCGCGAGCGCGAGGTCGACGTCGTTGCGCCGCAGCTCGTCGACGAGCCCGTCCCAGCTCTCCGGCGCGTAGCCGAGCGAGAACGCCTCGATCGTCTCGCGGCTGATCCCCCGCCCTTCGCAGTACGCGCGCGCCTGCGCGCCGGTGCGCGCGTCGAGCAGCATGCGATGGAACCACGCGCGTGCGACGTCGTTCGCGTGATAGATCGACTCCCGCTCGTTGCGCGCGCGCGCCGCGCGCGGATCTTCCGACTCGAGCTCGACGCCGGCGCGCTTCGCGAGGATGCGCATGGCGTCGACGAACCCGACGTTCTCGTGCTTCTGCAGGAAGCTGAGCGCGTCGCCGCCCGCGCCGCAGCCGAAGCACTTGAAGAAGCCGCGGTCGGGGTGGACGTGAAACGACGGAGACTTCTCGCCGTGGAACGGGCACAGCCCGACGAGATCGTTGCCGCGCTTGCGCAGCGTGACGTACGACCCGATCACCTCGCCGATGTCGGTGCGGGCCAGGATCTCGCGCTTGACGCCGTCGTCGACACGCACGGAACGCATGTTCGACGCGCCGGCTGCCCGCCCCGCCGTGCGTCGCCTCACGGGGGCCGTCGAGAGCGCCGAACCCCGTTGCCGGAGGGCCCGCCGCGCGTGATGGTGCAGACGCGATGGACGTGTCGAGACCGAAGCGGATCTACGATCCGATCCACGGCTTCATCGAGCTGGAGGCGGGCGAGGTGGAGCTGCTCTCCGCGCCGGTGGTGCAGCGGATGCGGCGACTGCGGCAGCTCGGTCTCGCGTACCTCGCGTTTCCTTCGGCGGAGCACTCGCGCTTCTCGCACGCGCTCGGCGCGCTGGCGATGGGCACGCGGGCGTTCGATGCGCTGCACGCGCACGACCACGGCGCGCTCGGCTCGGAGCGGGAGCGCACGGAGCGCCGGCGGCTGCTGCGCGCGAGCCTGCTGCTGCACGATCTCGGCCACGGCCCCTTCTCGCACGCCTGCGAAGCGGTGCTCGGCGTGCGCCACGAGCTGCGCACGCAGGCGATCCTGGCGCTCCCCGAGCTGCGCGAACGGCTCGCCGCGATCGACGTCGATCCGGGTGCGGTGCTCGCGCTGGTGCTCGGCGTGCCCGAGGCCGATCCGATCCTGCGCGAGCTGGTGAGCGGACCGAACCTCGACGCCGACCGCATGGACTACCTGCTGCGCGACGCGTACTTCACCGGTGTGGCGGGCGGCACGTACGACCACGAACAGCTCCTCGCCTCGCTGCGCGTCCTGGAGATGGGCGGACGACCGCAGCTCGGCGTCGACGGACGCGGCGTCGTCGCGCTCGAGTCCTTCGTCCTCGCGCGCTACATGATGTTCGCGACGGTCTACTTCCACCACACGACGCGCGCGTTCGAGCGCGTCCTGCGCGATGTGCTCCAAGTGCTCTGGCCGGAGCCGCGCGCGCTCGACGACATCCACGAGTTCCTCGCTTGGGACGACTTCCGCGTCATCGACGCGATCCGCACGCTGGACGGCGAGAACGTGCGCGCGCTGCGCGAGCGCCGCACGGTCTACGGGCTCGCGGCCGAGTTCAACGCGGAGCGCGACCTCCACACCTTCGAGCTGTGCGAGCGCGCGCTGCGCGAGCGCTGGGGCGACGCCGTCTGGGCGGATTCGCAGGAGCAGCTCCTGCACCGCCTGCCGCTCGGGACGGCGGGCGGGACGCCCACCGTGCGCGTCCGCCTGATGGGCCGCATCGTCGACGCGCGCAGCGCGTCCGACCTGATCGCGAAGATGTCGGGGAAAGCCTACTGGCGCAAGCTCTTCGTGCGCACCGACGTCGTGTCGGTAGCGGAAGCGCGGGCGATCTGCGCCGAGCTCACCGCGACCGGCGGCCAGCCGCAGCTGTTCTGAGCCTTACGAGACGCCGCGCTCCGGCGTTCCGCGCGATGCGGCGTTGGCGCGGCACGTCTCGTGGGCGCACTCGCAGCCGGCCGTCAAGGGGGCTTTGCCGCGCTCGACGTCGGCCGCCTCGACGGTGTTCGCCGAGCACCATTCGCTGCAGGGCCCGGCGCTCACCATGTCGTTGCAGCCGCACGCGACGTTGATGCACTGATGGGCGGGGCCCGGCGGCGGCTCGATCGATGCGCTCATGAACGGTACCGTACCCGTGGCCGAAACGATTCTCGCCGCCTCGGCCGCGGAGAGCGAATGCTCGGCTGCGAGCTACCGCACCGCATCGATCTCAAACATCGCGGGCCCACCGATTTCTCCACATCGTCCACCGCCGCGCGGCGTTATCCGGAGACCTCCACCGCGCAGTTGCGGCGGACCGTTCCGGGAAGGTCGGGGACCGGCTGAAGGGGGTAGACCTTCGCGCGCTCGTGCGGCGACGGCTTGCGAACCTTCAGGCGCGCCGCGTCGTCCGGCGAGATCGCCGCGCTCGGCTGCACGTAATGCGCGCCGTCGTCGCCGAGATAGATCCACGCGATCGCGGCCCCCGCCCGGTTCAGCAGCGCGTCGATCGCGATGATGGTCGCACTGCCCTGCAGCGTTCCGGTCGGGATCACCGTGCCGAGCGGCAACGGCGGTCGCGCGCAGGCGGCCGTTCGATGGACCGATGCGGGTTGCACGATCGCAAGCAGTCCGGCCATGACGTAGGCCCACACCCTGAACGCATCCTTTCGCTCGCCCGCGGCGAAAGAACTGTGGCTGCCGCGGGTTCAGCCGTTGCTTTTGACGAGCGCCGGAAATTTCTTTCTGAGCGCGTCCAACTTCGGCACATCGTTGATCACGACGTAGGGATAATCCGGATGCCGCTCGACGAAATGCTGGTGGTAGGCTTCGGCGGGATAGAAGCCGCGCAGGGGAACGACTTGCGTCACGATCGGCGCCGCGAACGCGTGCGCCGCGGTAAGCTCGCGGATGCTCTCCTCGGCGTCCCGGCGCTGCGCGTCGTTCGCGTAGAAGATCGCCGAACGATATTGCGTCCCTTGGTCCGGACCCTGTCGGTCGAGCTCGGTCGGGTCGTGCGCGACCGTGAAGTACACTCGGAGGAGCTGCCGGTACGAGATCACCGCGGGATCGAAGGTGATCCGGACCGACTCGGCATGTCCGGTCGTCCCGTTCTCGACCACGTCGTAGTGCGCCGTCGACGCGTCACCGCCCGAGAAACCCGCTACGACCGCGCTCACGCCGCGCAGCTGCTCGAACACGGCCTCTATCCCCCAGAAGCAGCCGCCGGCGAGGACCGCTTGCTCCGTCCGCGGCGGGGCGGCGTCGACGGGCGCCGCGCAGGCGGGCCAGAGCGCGGAAGCGAGGACCAGGACGAAGAGACGGCGGAGCATCGTCATGACAACGTCGAGAATCGCACCGCGGACGCGGCGCCGGCGGTAAGCGGCCTTACGGTTGACGCAGCCGGTCCCGGCGTGGTAAGAAGCACGGACATGACCGTTACGCAGTGGTCGTCCTGGTACTTCTACGCCGCGCACGCGCCGCGCCCGGCGGGATAGGCCTTTGCCGTAACGAGTCCACGGACCGAACAGCAAGAGCCCCTCGCCGAGCGAGGGGCTCTCGTTCTTCCCGGGAGAGCACATGATCAGCCGCGAGACCGCGCCGGACGCCGCCGCCGCACCGCCCCTCACGATGACAGCCGCCTTCGAAGGGATCGAGGGCTCCTACTCTCACGGCGTCCTCGAGGCGTACGCCGGGCGCCGCGGCGTCTCGTTCGTGCCGCAGGGCTGCGCGTCGTACCGTGCGGTCGCGCACGCCGTCCTGTCGGGACGCGCCGACGTCGGGCTGCTCCCCATCGACAACGCGATCGCCGGAACGATCCGCGAAGGCTACGACGTCCTCGCGGAATACGAGCTCGATCTGCTGGCCGAGATCACGTGGCGCATGGAGCACCGGCTCCTCGGCGTCCCGGGCGCGACGCTCGAGGGGCTGCGCGAGATCGACTCACACCCGATCGTCCTCGCGGAGTGCGGGCGACTCCTCGGCACGCTCGCCGACGTGCGCCGCGTCCCCGTCCCCGACACCGGGCTCGCCGCGCGCGACGTGGCGGCCGCCGGCGATCCGGCGCGCGGGGCGATCGCCTCGGCCGCCGCGGGCGCGCGCTACGGGCTCGTCGAGCTCGCGACGACCATCGCCGATCATCCCGACAATTTCACCCGCTTCATCCTGTTCCGCGCGCCGAACGCGCGCGGTCCGGCGGCGGAGTTCGAGCCGGCCGAGGACTTCACCGACCGCAAGACCTCGCTGCTCTTCTCCGTACAGGACGCACCGGGCGCGCTCGGACGCTGCCTCTCGATCCTCGGCGCGCACGGGCTGAGCGTCTCGAAGCTCGACTCGAAGACGCGGCTCGGCGCGAGCAAGCAGTATGCATTCTACGCCGACGTCGACGGCGACGCGCGCGAAGAGCGCTTCGCCACCGCGCTGCGCGAACTGCGCGGCGTCACCGCGTCGCTGCACGTGATCGGATCGTACGACGCGTCGACCGCGCCGCCGCGCGTGGCGGTCGCGCCGCCCGTCGTGGTCGACGAGGCGCCGCCGGCCGCACCGAAGCCCGGGAAGGTTTCGTTCCCGAAGGTCGCGCGCGCGCACGACGGCGTCCGTGCACGCGTCGTCGTGGGCGACGTCGTCGTCGGCGACGGCACGTTCGTCGTCGTCGGCGGTCCGTGCAGCGTCGAGTCGCGCGAGCAGATCCTCGCCACCGCGGAAGCGGTCGCCTCGGCCGGCGCCGTCATGCTGCGCGGCGGCGCGTTCAAGCCGCGCACCTCGCCGTACGCGTTCCAAGGTCTCGGCTGGGACGGCGTAGCGCTGCTCGCCGAAGCGGGACGCGCCGTCGGTCTTCCGATCGTCAGCGAAGTCATGAGCGTGCAGCAGGTCGAGCGCATGGCGCAGTGCGTCGATCTGCTGCAGATCGGCGCGCGCAACATGCAGAACTTCGACTTGCTCAAAGCGGTGGGGCGCGCCGAACGCCCGGTGCTGCTGAAGCGCGGGATGGCCGCCTCGATCGAAGACCTGCTCGCGGCGGCAGAGTACATCCTCGCCGAAGGCAACCCGAACGTGATCCTCTGCGAGCGCGGGATCCGCACCTTCGAAACGGCGACGCGCAACACGCTCGATCTGTCCGCGGTACCGGTGCTGCGGGAGCGCACGCATCTTCCCGTGATGGTCGATCCGTCGCACGGCGTCGGCGTGCGGCGCTGGATCGCGCCGCTGTGCCGCGCGGCGAAAGCGGTCGGCGCGCACGGGCTGCTCGTGGAGGTGCACCCCAACCCCGTCGAAGCCCTGAGCGACGCCGAGCAGGCGCTCACCTTCGGCGACTTCCGCCGCATCATGGACGAGCTGCGCGACGTCCCGCTCGTGCACGATCGCGGCTGAAGCGGGCACCCCCACACATCGCGACGATGGGTACGCGGCGGACATGGAACCGTTCACCGTCGGCCCCGTCGGGCATTTCAGCCTCGCCGTCCGCGATCCGCGCGCGCACGCCGCGTGGTTCACCCGCTGCCTGCGGCTCGAGCCGTTCATGGACCCCGACGACGAGAGCGCGTCGGTCGGCAACGACAGCGTGACGATCTGGTTCCATCGCGGCGAACCGTCGCCCGAGACGGTCGGGCACATCTCGTTTCAGCTCGGCGATCGCGCCGAGCTCGAGCGCGCCCTGGCGCACCTCGAACGGGAAGGCGTCGCGCTGGAAGACCCGGGGCATGAGATCGGGCCGATGGCGCCGGGCCAGGACGACTATCTCGGCCTCTGGTTTCACGACCCGGACGGGTACCGCTGGGAGCTTTCGGCGCACGTCGTGAAGTAGCGCAGCCGCAGCCGCTCCCAGGAGGCGCCATGACCGCTACCGCAGCCCGTCCCGATCTTCGCTCGCGCATCGGCGATGCCGAATGGGCGACGCGCGTGGAGTTGGCGGCCGCGTACCGCCTCGTCGCGCTGTACGGGTGGGACGATCTGATCTACACGCACATCTCGGCGCGCGTCCCGGGCACCGAGGATTTCCTCATCAATCCGTACGGGATGCTGTTCGAAGAGATCCGCGCGTCGGATCTGGTGAAGGTCGACCTCGAGGGCAACGTGCTGGAAGAGACGCCGTATCCGGTCAACCCGGCGGGCTTCACGATCCACAGCGCGGTGCACTCCGCGCGCGAAGACGTCGGCTCCGTGCTGCACCTGCACACCGTGAACGGCGTCGCCGTGTCGTGCCACGAAGCCGGTCTGCTGCCGCTCAACCAGACCGCGATGCTCGTGCGCGAGGAAGTCGCGTATCACGAGTACGAGGGGGTGGCGTTCAACCTCGACGAGCGCCCGCGGCTGATCGCCGACTTGGGCACGAAATCGATGATGCTGCTGCGCAACCACGGCACGCTCACGACCGGGCGGACCGTGGGCGAAGCGTTCCACTCGATGTACTACTTGGAGCGTGCGTGCGCGATGCAGGTCGCGGCGCTCGCGGGCGGCACGCCGCTGCATCATCCGAGCGAGGCCGTTCAGCGGCTCGTGACGCGCCAGGCGCAGGCGGGGATGGATTCGGTCGCGCGGCTCGCGTGGCAGGGGCTGATCCGCAAGCTCGACCGCGAGCAGCCCGACTACAAGACTTAGCGCGATGAGCGCCGCCGCGCAGTTCCCGGACGAGCAGTCGGAAGCCGGCGAGTTCGTCCGCCAGGACGATGCGTTCCGGGGCTGGATTCGCGCCGACGGCAGCGGCGACTACCCGGTGGAGGCGGGCCGCTATCACCTCTACGTCTCGCTCGCCTGCCCGTGGGCGCACCGCACGATCATCGTCCGCACGCTGAAAGGACTCGAGGACGCGATCGGGATGACGATCGTCGACCCGCTCCGCGACGAGCTGGGCTGGGCGTTTCGCGACGTCCCGGGCGCCTCGCCGCGCGACCCGGTCAACGGGTTCGCCTACCTGGCCGAAGCGTATCGGGCGAGCGATCCGCACTATCACGGACGCGTCACCGTACCGGTGCTGTGGGACACGCGAACGAAGCGCATCGTCAGCAATTCGGACGACGACATCATGCGTATGTTCGAGACGGAGCTCAACGCGCTCGCCGAACGTCCGCAGCTGAACCTGTATCCCGATCCGCTGCGCGGCGAGATCGACGCGCTGAACGCGCGGATCTACGACCGGCTCAACAACGGCGTCTACAAGGCGGGCTTCGCGACGAGCCAGCGAGCCTACGAGCACGCGGCGCGCGGCGTCTTCGCGATCCTCGACGAGCTCGATGCACGTCTCGCGACGCGACGGTTCCTGTTCGGCTCGCGGCAGACCGAAAGCGACTGGCGCACGTTCGTGACGCTGATCCGGTTCGATCCGGTCTACGTCGGGCACTTCAAATGCAACCTGCGCCGGATCGCCGACTATCCGAACCTGTCAGCGTACCTGCGCGACCTCTACCAGACCGACGGCGTGGCCGGCACGGTGAGCTTCGACCACATCAAGCGGCACTACTACATGACGCACGACGAGATCAACCCGACGCGCATCGTGCCCATCGGCCCGGCGCAGGACCTGAGCGAACCGCACGGCCGCGAGCGACTCGCCGGGGAAGCGTGAGCGCGACGCGAGGGCTCTACGGTGTCGCGCATCCGCATTTCGCGAGCAGGGTCTTCGTCGCGGCGGCGGCCGCTCGCGTATGGAGCAGCGCGCGGGCTCGCGGGCGCTCGAAGTTCCTATTGCGCGTCTTCGGCGCGAGCGCACGTTCCGCATCGCCGAGGAAGCTCAGCGCAGCCTGAAGCCGCTCGCCGCCGCTTTCGACGCCCGCCGGCGCCTCCGCACGCCGCTTCGAGTCGATGATGCCGTCGTCGAGCGCTCCGATCGCTTCGTAGATCGACTGCGTCGCGCGCTTGTAATTGGGGTCGTCGGCGTGCACGGCGTCCGTGTGGGTCAGCATCCATAGCGCGTCGACGAGGCTCTTCCACGCCGACTCGTAGCGAGCTCGTTCGGCACGCGAAGACTCCTGCGCGCTGACGCTCCGCGCCGGCGCGCCGTGACGGCTTTCGGCAGGCGCCGGCGGGTGCGGCTGTTCCTTCGCCGACGAGGGCGGCGACGCGGCCGGTGCCGTCTCGCTGCGAGGAAGAGCCGGCTTCACGCCGGCAGCGCCCTCGACGAGCCAACGCCCGTCACCGGCGACGAACGCGGCGATCGCGTTTCCCGTGACGGCCCTGCCGTACGCGCTGAAATGAGCTTCCGTGCTGCCGAAGAGGGCCCGATGCGTTGGCTGCGCTTCGGCCGTTTCGTACGCGGCCGTCAGATCCAGCAGCGGCACGCCGGAGCGGCGCGCAGCGTCCACGAGCATCGCGTACTCCTCGTCATGCTCGCGCCACGGTGCGTTGCCGCTGACCGTATACGACCAGAACTCCTCGGCGGGCGCGAACTGCACCGAGACCGGCTCGGTGACGACGAGCAACGGAATGTGCGCGGCTCGCAAGCGATCTGCCAGCGCGCGCAGCGCCGCAGCGAGCGCGGCCGTTCGAGCCGCGGCAGACCGGCCGGCGGCCGGCGGAATCGAGCCGGTATTCAGCTGAAAGATCATCGCGTCGAACAGGTTTGCGTCGCTGTACTCGTTCGCGAACTGCGCGAGCGCGGTGACGTCGACGCCGGGCGCCAACGCGGGGAGGACACGAATCGGCCCGGCGCTCGGGAAATCGCTTTGCAAACGCGTCTGAAGGACGCCTTCGATGGAGTCGGACCAATCCGTATCGCTGTAGACCTGCGAGTTGCCGACGAAAGCGATGCGATACGCCGGCTTCCCGCCGCCGGCCGCGTTGGCCGCCACCAGCGAATCGTCGATGGACTTCCACGGGTCGAAGGGACGAACGAACGCGGACAGCATCCGGAGCCTGCGGTTCCCCGCGTCAGCGACGACGATGCGGCCGTCCGGCTCTCGCGCGAGACCCGCCGGCGCATCGAAGCGCGCGGCGGTACCGACGCCGTCCGCGAAGGCGGCGTCGTCGGCGGCACCGTCCATCGTGGTCGATCCCGCGAGGACCTTCGTTTCGCCGGAGATCGTTTCGAGCAGCCGAACGCTGTCCGTGCGCGGGTCCGTGTACACCACCGTATCGTCGTCGAGCGCGAGCAGCGCGAACGCGTTTCCGTTCAAACGATCGCCCAGCAGTCCGAGCGTGGACGACAACGTTCCGGCTTGCGGCGAGGCGAATCGCCGGTCGGCGAAGTTCTGACCGATGTAGAAGCGCGCGGTGATCCCCATCAGGTCGGCGGCGAAGATCACCGGCCCCTGCGGGCGATCGCGGACCGCCACCGCCCATGGCTGATGGCCGAGCCCGGTGATGGTCGACACGTAGCCGAACCTGCTGATCTTTCGAATCGCGTAGTGATCCGCGACGTACAGGTCGCCCTTCTCGTCCGTCGCGATACCGGTCGGAAGCATGAACGTCGCGCTTTCGCGCGGGCCGTCGGCATGCCCCGGCACGCCGGGCTTCCCGCTGAACGTGGACACTGCGCCGGCAGGGGTGATGCGCCGGATGCAATGGTTCTCGGAATCGGCGACGTAGACGTCGCCGTCGGTTCCGATCGTCATCCCCATCGGCCAGTTGAAGCGCGCCGCGCGCCCTGAACCGTCCGCGTAGCCGCCGGCGATGAAGAGCTTACCCTCGATCGGTGTGTCGGGACCTGCGAGCGTGCGTACCGTGCCGTCCGGTTCCACCGCGCGGATACGCTGCGCGGCAGCGTCAGCCACGTAGATCGTACCGTTACGGCCGTACGCGACACCGACCGGAAGGGTGTAACTGGCATTCCTACCGTCCCGGGTTCCGAGGTCGCCGGAACCGGAGAGCGTCGTCACCGCCGGGCGCTCGCCCGGAGCCGCTGCGATTGCGAGCGTCGGTATGAAGACGAGCGCTACAGCGGCCGCCATGCGCTTGCACAACATGCCTCGCGTGACGAGGCGGGTCTTCGTTGGAGGCAGCCGACGAACTCGAGGCAATGCGTCGGCGCTGCACGTTTCGCTGTTCCCGAAAGCAGCGGACGGGTTTTGGATCGTTGCGTTCTTCTCGGGCTCTCTTTGGTGCGCCACGCTTCACCGCCCGTTCCGCGTATCGCGATCGCCGGCCGCGTCGGCCTCGCGCCGATCGACGTACGCGTGCTCGGTGCGTCCGTACCAGCGCACGCGCTCGCGACCGATGCCGCGGTTTCCGCTCGAGCGGACGACGGCGTCGTGCGGACCGTGCGCGCGCGCCGCTTCCGTGGCGAACGTCGCGAGCGACGAGCGTTCCGCGTGGTGCGTCGCGGCCATTGAAGGCGCCGGCGCGGCGAAGAACGGGGCGGAGGCAGCAAGGGCCGCGATGTGACGACGAATCAAGGTCCCCTCCAAGATCGACGTAGCGGAGCCCGGTGGACCGCTGCTCCTGCGACCCGCCCCGCCGGGCCGCGGCTCAGCCTACACCACGGCCGGAATGACGGGTACGACGCGCATCCCCAGCGCTCCGGCATTCCGCGCGCCGCTCCGGCTCCGCCGCCGTTTCGGGGCAGGACCGTCGTCGCGGTTCACGAGCCGGCACGCGCAGCCGACGAGCCCCAGCTCGGCCGCATCGAAAAGCCGTCGTCCCGTATGGAGGCTTCCGGCTCAGCCCTCTCGCGACTTGACCGAAACGACCACGTTGATGTCGTCGACGCCCGACTTGCGAATCAACGTGATGCCGACGGCCTGGTGACCCCATGCGAACTTGAACGTGAAGTCGAACCGCTCGACGCCGGAGTCCGTCTGCCGCGCGAAGCTCTCGAACCGCCCCATGAAGTCTTTCACGGCGGTGCACGGTGCGACGTCACGGAAGAAGTTCAAGCCGATCGTTCCGGCCTGATCGCGGCGTGCGAGCCGCGCCTCCGCGAGGTTGTAGCGCAGGATCCGGCCCGTGCGGTCCATCGTGATGACGCCGTTGGGGTACGCGTCCAACTGCGCGCGGTCCATTGAGAAGATTCCTTCGTCGATCGTCGTTTCCATCGTGACGCATCCTTTCGATCAGGCAGGCACGGGGTAGGGATCGGGCGTCGGCGCCTGCGGCGACGGTTCTTCGGTGGGGGCCAGCTCCGCGAGCACACGGGCGAGCGCGGATGCACGGTGCTCCAACGCCTCGACGTCGCGGGCAGAGGCGCCGATCGTGCGCTGCAGCTCGCCTTCCGCGCGTTCGATCCGCTCGGCGCGCTCCAGCGTCTCGCGCGACTCTTCGTTGATCTCGATGAAGCGCAGCAACGTGCTTTCGCACGCGCGCTCCATCTGCTCGGCCGCGGCGGCGTTCTGCTCGGAGACGGACGCGATGCCTTGCATGGCGTCGTGCACGCCGCGCGAATCCCTCGTCATGTCGGCGACGAATTCCGCGAGCTGGTCCGCGACGATCTGCGTCGTCCCGACCGTCTCGGCGAGCGCGCCCAGCGCGTCGCCGGCGTCGCGTGAGCGCTCGATCCCGTCGTCGATGAGGCGCGCCGCGACCTCGAAGGACTCGGACGTCGCCCGCGCACCGGCGGTGATGTCGGCGAGAATCGTACCGATCTCGCGGGTGGAGCGATTCGACTGCTCCGCCAATTTCCGTACTTCGTCGGCGACGACGGCGAAGCCGCGCCCGTGCTGTCCCGCGCGCGCCGCTTCGATAGCCGCGTTCAGGGCGAGAAGATTCGTTTGATCGGCGATGCTTTCGATCGTGGCGACGATCGTCCCGACGGCCTCGGTGCGTTCGACGAGGCGGCGCATCACCTGCGTCGCGTCCTGCGACGCGGCACGAAGACGCGCCATCATCGCGGCCGTCGCGTCCACCGCGCCCGCCCCGGAGGCGGCGCGCTCGGCGGCGGCGCGCGCCGACTCGGCTACGTGCGAACCGGCGGCGGCGATCCCCGTGATCCGGCCGTCGAGGCTCGCGATCGCGCCCGCCGCGTCCACGAGCGAGTTGCTCTGGTGGCGTGCACCGTCGGCGATCTGCCGTGCCGCGCGCGCGAACTCTTCGGCGCCGATCAAGCCTTCGGTGATGCGCGCCGCCTGTGCCGAGGTTCCGTCGCGCAGCTCACGCATCGCATCGGCGATCGCGGCGACCGACGCATGCGAGGCGTCGCTCGACGCGGCGAGCGCCTCCGCGATGCTGGTGACCGACAGCGCATCCGAGAAGAGCCGTCCGATTCCGGACGACAGTCGGGCGATCGTACGCGACGAGATCGCGGCGGCGTCGCGAAGGTTTTCGATCGAAGCGCCGGCAGCCGCGCGTTCGCGCGCGCGCGCCCGGCCGACGGCGCGAAACGCGGCCGGCACGCACAGCGCACAGAGGACGGCAACCGAAACGACGGCCGCAAACATACCGAAGGACCTCCGTGAACCCGCAGCCCCGGGCGCCCATCCATGACGCGCGGGCGATTGTCAGCACCGTACCGGCGCCGCATGCGGGCGTCAAATCGTGTCCTGGACAAAGCCTTGACGGGACCCCGGCGGTTGCGGCTAGGATGGTGCGATGCCGGCGTACTCCATCGCGACCGTCGCGCGCATGACGGGGATCTCCATCGAGACCCTCCGCGCCTGGGAGCGGCGTTACGAGCTCGTCACACCGCAGCGCGACGCGACGGGAGTGCGTCGCTATGACGACCGCGACGTCGCGCGACTCGAGCTCGCCCGCGCGGCGACGGCGCTGGGCCATCCGATCCGCTGGGTGGCGAAGCACAGCGACGACGAGCTGCGCGCGATGGTCGGTGCGCCGCACGCCGCCGCGGACGGGGTCGCCCTGGATCCGACGGTACGCGCGGTGCTCGGACACTTGGGACGCTACGAGATCGTCGAGGCGGAACGCGCGCTCAACACGGCCGCGCTGCTGCTCGCGCCGGACGACTTCGTGCTGCGCGTGCTCGCGCCGCTGATGCGGACGGTCGGCGCACTGTGGGAGCGCGCGGAGCTGTCGGTGGCGCAGGAGCATCTCGCCTCGCAGCTCGTCCGCGATCTGGTCGCGCGCCTCGTCGGGGCGCGCACGGTTCGCGACGCGTGCACCATGCTGTTCTGCACGCCTCCCGGCGAGCTGCACGAGCTGGGCATCGATTTGGCGGCGGCTCTCACGGCCGCGCACGGCTTGCGCCCGTGCGTCCTGGGCGCCTCGCTTCCCGCATCGGACGTCGCAGCGGCGACGCGCTCGCTGCGTCCGCGTGCCGTCGTGATCGGCACGACGCTGTGCGTGGATCCGGCGATGCTCGCGCGCTATCTCGGCGAGCTTTCCGCGACGCTTCCGCCGAAGACCGAGCTTTGGGTCGGGGGCGAAGGCACGCGACGCGCCGAGGCATGGCCGTCGCGCCCGCGCAGCGTCCCGCGCCTCGAAACGTTCGCATCGCTCATCGCCGGGCTGGCGCCGTGACGCCGCTCCTCGCCCGGCGTGCTCGTCGCCGCGCGCCGGGCCGTCGCCGCCGGCGACCGATTCGCAGCATCGCTGAAACGACGAAGCCGGCGTCGTCCGTGACGAGCACCGGCTTCGTTCATCGACGAGCGCGCGGCGCGATCGCGCCGCGGCTCCCGATCGGTCGGGATCAGCGCCAGCGGCGGCCCCAGCCCCAGCCCCACCCGAAGCCCAAGCCGACGTCGATCGCCGGACGCGGCGCCACGACGACCGCGGGGATGTGCGCGTCGATCTCGTTCGCCGCGAACGTGCGGCCGGCGTTGTAGCCGTAGATCGTCACGGGCATCCCGTTTTGCAGGGTCAGGCCGGTGGGATTGATCACCGTGCCCTGGTGCAGCTCGACGTTGTCGAGGTAGCCGCGCCGGTCGCGCAGCGTCACCGAATACTTGCCGTCGAAGTTGACGACCGTGCCGTCGATGCGCTGATCGCGGCTCGCCCGCGCGTAGGACGGCGCGGGCGCCTGCGCGGCCGGCCCCGCCGGCGGCGGAGGCGGAGCGGGCTGAGCCGCCGCGCCGAGCGGGACCGCCAACGGCGCGAGGGCGAGAACGGCTGCCGCCGCGGCAGCCTTCAAGGAATGGTGCATCATTGCACCCTCTACAACCGGTCGGGCACGCCGAATGGTGCCATGCCGGCGCGCGCCGGCGCGGCCGGAATGCACGGTCGCCTCCGTCGTTCTCAGACGATTACAAGCCGTTTGGTTCGGCGGCGATCGACGCGAGCACCCGGTCGACGACCGCGCCGGCTTCGCCGACGTAGCGGGCGGGATCCAGCAGCTCCGCGAGCTGTGCGCGGTCCACGTGCGCCGCGACGTCGGGGCGTACCGCGAGGACGTCCAGCAGCGGACGCCGCGCGGCGATCGCTTCGGACGATGCCGACTCCACGATCGCGTGCGCGCGCGCGTGGCCCACGCGCTCGGCCAGCGCCATCGACACGGCCTCCGCGACGATGAGCCCGTGCGTCTCGTCGAGGTTCGCCCGCATGCGCGCCGCATCGACGCTGAGCCCTTCGACGATCGTGCGCGCGTGCGCGAACGCCGCCGACGCGAGGACGCAGATCTGCGGCAGCGCGATCTCTTCGCTCTGCCACGGCCCGGTCGAGCGCTGGTGATCGCCCGGCATCGCCTGCAGCATCAGCGGGACGAGCGCGTGCACGCCGCGCGTCGCGGCGATCACGTACTCGCTCGCGATCGGATTGCGCTTCTGCGGCATCGTGCTCGAACCGCCGCGGCCCGGCGCGTGCGGCTCGGCGGCCTCCGCGACCTCGGTCTGCATCAGCAGGATCACGTCGGTCGCGATCTTCGCGAGGCTCCCGCACGCGATGCCGAGCGCGCAGGCGACCTCGGCGAACGCGCTGCGGTCCACGTGCCACGGCGCGTCCGCCGCATGCAGGTCCAGCTCGCACGCGAGCGCCAGCGCGACCTCGCGACCGCGCGCGCCGAGCGAGGCCAGGGTTCCGACCGCGCCGCCGAACTGCAGCACGCGCGAGCGCGCGAAGACGTCCCGCAGCCGGCGGCGATGCTCGAGCAGCGGCGCCAGCCACACGGCGCAGGCGTACCCGAACGTGATCGGCAGCGCGTGCTGCAGATGCGTGCGTCCGGGCATCGTGTCGTCGCGGTGCAGCTTCGCGAGCGCGGCGAGCGCTTCGATCGTCGCGTCGAGGTCGGGCGCGAGCAGCGCCCACGCATCGCGCAACTGCAGCACGGTCGCGCTGTCGAGCACGTCCTGCGTCGTCGCGCCCCAGTGCACGTAGCGGCCCGCGTCGTCACCGGCGAGCCGCGCGAGCTGCTTCGTCAGCGCGACGACCGGATAGCCCACCGTGTCGGCCGACGCCGCGATCGCGGCGAGGTCGATCCGCTCGGGATCGGCAGCCGCGGCCTCGATCGCCGCGGCGGCGTCTTCGGGAATGACGCCCGCACGCGCCTCGGCCCGCGCGAGCGCCGACTCGAAGCGCAGCATGGCGGCGACGCGGCGGCGCGCTCCGAACGCCTCGCGCATCGCGGCCGTCCCGTAGAGCGCGCCGAACAGCTCCATCAGATCGCGAAGAACGCCGTCTCGTTCGGGCCTTGCAGCACGATGTCGAAACGGTACGACGTGAAGCCGCCCTGCGGCGCGATCTGCTCCGCGACCAGCGTGCGGCGCACGGCTTCGTCGGCGATCGCCGAGAGCACCGGATCGCGACGGTTCTCCTCCTCGCGATCCGAAAAGTAGATGCGCGTGACGAGCTGGCGCAGCAGCCCGCGCGCGAAGACGTTGACGTTGACGTGCGGCGCCTGGCGCGCGCCGTCGGGGCGTTCGACCGCACCGGGGACGACGGTGCGAAACCAAAACCGTCCTTCCACGTCCGTGCAGGCGCGGCCGAAGCCGCGGAAGAGCCGGTCGCTCGGCACCGGAGCGAGGTCTTCGGGATGCGCGTAGCGACCGTCCGGACCGGCCTGCCAGATCTCGATGAGCGCGTCGGGCACGGGGCTGCCGTCGCCGTCGAAGACGGCGCCGTCGATGCGGACAATCTCGCCTTCGGCGCCCTCGCGCGTCAGATCGCTCCACGCCGGGCGCTTCAGCGCTTCGCGGAAGAACGGACCGATCGTCTGCGAGCCGGTCGGGATGAGCTTCATCAGCGGCTCTCCGCCGGCGTCTCGGCGCGCCCGCGCAGCACGATGTCCCAGGTGTAGCCGAGGGCGTACTCCGCCTCGCTCAGGTTCGCGTCGTACGACGAGACCAGCCGCTCGCGCGCCTCGGCGTCCGGGATGCTGTGAAAGACGGGGTCGGTCTCGAGCAGCGGGTCGCCCGGAAAGTACATCTGCGTGATGATCCGCGTCGCGAAGCTGGGTCCGAACACCGAGAAGTGGATGTGCGCCGGACGCCACGCGTTGTACGTGTTGCGCCACGGATACGCGCCGGGGCGGATCGTCAGAAACCGCCAGCGGCCCTCGTCGTCGGTGACGACTTGACCCGCGCCGGTGAAGTTCGGATCGAGCGGCGCGTCGTGCTGATCGCCGTCGTGATGGTACCGGCCCGCCGCGTTGGCCTGCCACACCTCGACGAGCGTGTTGCGCATCGGGCGGCCGTCCTCGTCGAGCACGCGCCCGCTCACGATGATCCGTTGCCCCATCGCCTCACGGCCGTTCACGCGCGTGAGGTCGGTCGCGTTCGGACCGCACCACAGGTCTTCGAACGTCGGGCCGGTGATCTCCGAGAGCGATTGCGCCAGCTCGATCGGTGCGCGCTTCGGATGGCGCTTGATCGTGCTCGTGTACGCGGGAAAGTCGTGGGGCGGCTGCGTGCCTTCGCGATGGCGCGCGTACGGAACGGGGAGCGGTCGAGGGATCATGATGTGCTCTCTTCGTCGATCTCGCGGTAGACGTCGGCGGCGTGATGGAAGGCGGTGTTCGCGGCGGGTACGCCGGCGTAGACGGCGACGTGCATGAGGACTTCCTTCACCTCGTCGCGCGTCACGCCGGCGTTGCGCGAGGCGCGCAGGTGCAGCCGCAGCTCGTCGATCCGGCCGAGCGCGGCGGTCATCGCGATGGTCAGCATGCTGCGGGTCTTGCGGTCGAGCCCCGGCCTCGTCCAGATCTCGCCCCAGGCGTAGCGCGTGATGAACTGCTGGAAGTCGCGCGTCAGCTCGGTCGCCGACGCGGTCGCGCGCGCCACGTGCTCCTCGCCGAGGACCGCGCGCCGGACCTCCATCCCGCGCTCGTAACGCTCGTCGCTCATCGCGCCTCCTCGAAAAATGCGAGCAGCGTGCGCGCGAGCGCGTCCGGCTGCTCCGCGGGGATGATGTGGGCGGCGCCGTCGATCGTCACGAACCGCGCGCCGGGAACGGCTGCGGCGAGCGCCTCGCCGGCCGCCGGCGTGGTCGAAGGGTCCTCGGCGCCCGAGACGACGAGCGTCCGCGCACGGATGCGCGCGTCGTCGGCGCGCAGGTCGGCATCGCGCACGGCACGGCAGCCTTCCAGATACCCGTCCACCGGCGTGCGCTGCAGCATCGTGCTGAAGCCCTGCACGACGTCGGGCTCCTCGCGCCGCATCCGCTCGGTGAACCAGCCGCTCATCACGCCGTCGGCGATCGCGGCGAGCCCGCCGGCGCGAATCGTCTCCATGCGCGCGTCCCAGCGCGACGGCGGGCCGATGACGTTTCCCGTCGCGCAGAGCGCGACCGATTCGACCCGCTCCGGATGCTCGGCGGCGAAGCGCTGACCGACCATCCCGCCGATCGACACGCCCGCGAAGCGAACGCGCGCGATCCCGAGCGCGTCGAGCAGCGCGACGGCGTCGTCGGCGCGGCGCGCCACGGTTGCGGCGGCGGCGTCCTCGCCGAGGGTGCAGCTCGTCAGTCCGTGGCCGCGCATGTCGTAGCGCAGCACACGATACGAGGCGGCCAGCGCGGGAACGGCCGGATCCCACATGTGGAAGCTCGTGCCGAGCGAGTTCGCGAGCATCAGCACCGGCGCGCCGGCGGCACCGCTCAGATCGTACTGCACGACGAGGTCGGCGGCCCGAACGAACGGCATCTACGTCTCCTCCCGCAGCCAGTGCTTCGCGGCGTTGCGGACGTGCTCGCGCGCCAGCCGCTCCGCGCGTTCTTCGTCGCGCGCGCGGATCGCGTCGAGGATCGCGCCGTGCTCGCCCGCCGAGCGGGAGAGCCGGCGGCCCTGATTCTGGAGGCGCATGTAGACGACTTCCGACGACATCCGCACGAGCGCGACGAACTGGCGCAGGCGCTCGTGGCCCGTCGCCTCGACGATCGTGACGTGAAAGTCGCCGTTCGCAACCAGATAGCGGTGCTTGTCGCTCGGCGCCGTCGACTCCATCTCACCCTCCAGCTCGGCGAGGCGGCGCTCCGTCTGCGCGTCGAGACCGCGGCGCGCGAGCAGCCGCGCCGCGAGACCGTCGATCACCTCGCGCACGTCGAGGATCTCGCGGGCATCGCGCGCGTCGAGCGCGACGACCGAGGCGGCGCCGCTCGGCGAGACGACGATGAACCCTTCGCGCTCGAGCGAGATCAGCGCCTCGCGGAGCGGCGTGCGGCTCACCTGCAGCTGCTTCGCGAGCTGCTCCTGGCGCAGGACCGTCCCCGGCGCGAGCTTCCCTTCGAGGATCAGCCGGCGCAGCTGATCGACGATGCTCTCCTTCATCCGCGGCCGCCGCGCGAGCGCGACCGGCACGATCTCGGTGGTCGTGGCCGCGGCGGCGCGCGCGGGGCGGTTCATCGCCGAGCTTCTCCGAGGATCGGCAGCACTTGCGCTTTCAGCTCGGCCTTCGCCACGCGCATCGTCGGCGTCAGCGGAAACTCGTCGCGGAAGAGGACGCGCATCGGAACCTTGTACGGCGCGAGACGCTCGCGGCACCACGCGCGCAGCGCGTCCTCGTCGGCGCTTGCGCCGGGGACGCGGATCACGCACGCGACGACGTCTTCTTCGGAGAGCGCGGACGGTACGCCGATCACGGCCGCCTCCCGCACGTCGGGATGCAGCGCGAGCGCGTCCTCCACCTCACGGGGGGCGATGTTCTCACCCCGCCGGCGGATCATCTCCTTGTAGCGTCCGACCAGCACGACGTCACCGTCATCATCGACGTAGCCGGCGTCGCCGGTATGCAGCCAGCCGTCCTCGAGCGTCCGCGCCGTGACCTCGGGCGCGTTCCAGTACCCGGGCGTCACCGCCGCGTTGCGGAATTGCAGCTCCCCCGCCTCGCCGCGCGCGGCCGGCGTGCCGTCGGTCTTGACGATGCGCAGCTCGTTCGGGACGAGACCGTCCGGATGGACGCGCGGTCTGCCGATGCTGGAGCGCTTCGCGCGTGACGTCGGTGACTCGACGCAGCCGAACGTGTTCTCCGACATCCCGAAGCCGGTCACGATCCGCACGTCGAAGCGGCGCTCGAACGCGCGGTTCCGCTCGGGCTCGAGCGCGGGCGCGGCGTAGATCGTCCGCAGCGGACCGGGCACGTACGACTCGGGCGGCTGCCCCTCGAGGATCGCCACCATCGCGCCGATGAGATTCACCTCGGTCACGTCGAGCGCCGCCGCGTCACGCCAGAAGGTCGATGCGCGGAACTTCGGCGAGACGGTCAGCCGGTAGCCGTTCGCGAGCGCCGTCATCAGCGAGTACGCCTGCGCGTTGATGTGAAAGAACGGCAGCAGGCACCACAGCCGCTCGCGCTCGCCGAGCCCGATCCACGTGCGCATCGACTGCCCGGCGGCGACGTACGCGAGATGCCGGACGAGCGCGCCCTTCGGGCGGCTCGTCGTCCCCGAGGTGTAGACGATCGCGGCGGCGTCGGCGGGGTCGGGATCGGGGACGGGCGCCGGTTCCGCGTCGGCAAGGGCTCCGGCCGCCGCGACGGCGACGCCCCGCGCACCGGCCGCAGCCTCGAGCGCGGCCAGCGAATCCGCGTCGCCGAGCGCGATCCGCGGTTCCAGGTCCGAGACGACGTAGTCCAGCTCGGACGGCGTGAGCGCGGGGTTGACGGCGGCCGGGATCGCGCCGGCGTGGATCGCCGCCAGCCAGGCCTCGATGAGCGGGACGCCGTTCGTCGCCGAGAGCAGCACGCGATCGCCGGGCCGCACGCCGCACGCCCGCAGCTTCCCGGCGCCACGCGCGGCGTTCGCCGCGGCCTCGGCGAACGTCCGCTGCACGCCGGACGAGACGAGGAAGGGCCGATCGCCGTACCGCCGTGCCGCCTCGTCGACGAACCGCGGGATGCTTTGGATTCCGGTATCCAAAATGGTCGTCGCGCCTTCGCGCCGGGACTTGGGTATCCTTGGTCCATGCGACGCTCGCTCGCCGCCGCTTCCGCACGGGCGGCGCTCGCTCCGATGGTCTCCGCCGCGCGGCGAATCGCCACGCTCCTCGCGTACGCGCGGCCCTGAGCGGCACGCGCCTCGCGCGAATCGCTCTCGCGCTCTTCGTTCTCGCCTTCTTCTTCTACGCGGCGCTCAGTCATCGCGTCTACCGCCACACGCTGCCGTACCGCGTCATCGCGGCGATCTTCGGCGAGGACCAGGAAAATTTCGCGGCGACGGTGATCCGCAAGCTCTACAGCGTCGTCGCCTTCACCGTCGTCGGCGTCGCGATGAACCTTTCGCTGCCGCCGTCCCGCCGGCGCACGCTGTGGACGGTCCTCGCGGTCGCCGCGTTCTCCGCGTGCATCGAGGTCGCGCAGAAGCTCCATCACGCGCGCGAAGGCTTCGGATCGAATCTCTTCGACGTCGGCTGCGGCGCGCTCGGCGGCTGGCTCGGCGCGCTGATCGTGAACGGTTTCCGGCGCAGGCGCCTCGCCGCCGCGCGGGCGCCCCGGCTCAGACGTTGACCGGTGTGAGGAGCGGCTTCCCGGCGGCGAAGGCGACCAGGTTCTCCGCGGCGACCATCGCCATGCGCGTGCGCGTCTCGACGGTCGCGCTCCCGATGTGCGGAAGGACGACCACGTCGTCGCGGTCGGCCAGCGGATGCCCGGGCGGCAGCGGCTCGGGATCGGTCACGTCGAGCGCGGCGCCGGCGATCTTCCCGTTGTCGAGCGCGCGCAGGAGCGCGGCGGTGTCGGCGACGGCGCCGCGCGCCGCATTCACGAAGATCGCGGTCGGCTTCATCAGCGCGAACGCGTCGTCGTCGAACATCCCGCGCGTCTGCGGCGTCAACGGCACGAGCGCGACGACGGCGTCCGACTCGGCGAGCAGCGCGTCGAAGTCACGGTACTGCGCGCCCGTCTGCGGATCGGCCGCCGCGACGGCGGTGCGGTTGAAGTAGATCACGCGCATCCCGCTCACGCGCGCGCGCCGCGCGACCGCCTGCGCGATCGCGCCGTATCCGACGAGTCCCAACGTGGCGCCGGCGAGATCGTGGCCGTACGGCATGTCCGCCTGCGTCCAGCGCCCGTCACGCACCCATCGGATGCCGAGCCCGAGCCGGCGCAGCCCTACGATGACCAGCGCGTAGGTGAGATCGGCGACGGCTTCGTCGAGCGATCCGCGCGAGTTGGTCAGAACGATCCCGCGCGCCGCGAGCGCGCCGAGATCGACGTTGTCGTAACCGACCGAGTACGACGCGACGATGCGCAGCTTCGGCGCCGCCGCAACGAACCGTGCGTCGACCGGCGTTCCCGAGCCGATCAGAACGCCGTCCGCCGTCGCGAGCGCGTCGTCCCACTCGTCGCGCGGCAGCGCCGAGACGTCGGTCACGCGCGCGTGCGCGCGCAGATGCTCGACGGCGCGCGGCGCAACGGCCGTGGTCACGACGAAATGAGGCGAATGCATCCGCGCCGTCTACGGCGCCGCGTCGCGAACGCCTTCGACGGTGCGAGCGCGGGAGCGGCGAACCGTTCCGTGCGCCTAGAGTGCCGCTGCGATCGCCTTGCCGACCTCTTCGGTGCTCGCGGTTCCGCCGATGTCCCGCGTGCGGGGCCCGTCGGCCAGGACGCGTTCGATCGCGCGTACGACGTCCGCCGCGGCTTCGGGGTGACCGAGATGGTCGAGCATCATCGCGCCCGACCAGATCTGGCCGATCGGGTTCGCGACGCCCTTGCCGGCGATGTCGGGTGCGGAGCCGTGGACGGGCTCGAACATCGAGGGGAACTCGCGCTCGGGGTTGAGATTCGCGGACGGGGCGATGCCGATCGTCCCGGTCACCGCCGGCCCGAGGTCGGAGAGGATGTCGCCGAAGAGATTCGTGCCGACGACGACGTCGAACCAGTCGGGGTGCAGCACGAAGTGCGCGCTGAGGATGTCGATGTGATAGCGGTCGTGACGAACGTCCGGATAGCGCGCGCCGACCGCGTCGACGCGCTCGTCCCAATACGGCATCGTGATCGCGATGCCGTTCGACTTCGTCGCCGCGGTCAGGTGCCTCTTCGGGCGGCTGCGCGCCAGCTCGAACGCGTACGTGAGGATGCGGTCGCAGCCTTTGCGGGTGAAGATCGACTCCTGCATCGCCAGCTCGTCGTCGGTACCCTCGTTGAACCGGCCGCCGACCGAGGAGTACTCGCCTTCGTTGTTCTCCCGGACGATCCAGAAGTCGATGTCGCCGACGGTCCGGGATGCGAGCGGCGAGACGATCCCCGGCATGAGGCGCACGGGGCGCAGGTTGACGTACTGGCGGAACTGCCGCCGGATCGGGATCAGCAGCCCCCACAGCGAGACGTGATCCGGCACCGTCGGAAAGCCGACCGCGCCGAGAAAGATCGCATCGTGCGAGCGGATCTGCGCGAGCCCGTCGTGCGGCATCATCGCGCCGGTCTCGAGATATCGCTCGCAGCTCCAGTCGAAATGATCCCAGGTGAAGCGCAGCCCGTGCTTCGCAGCGGCCGCTTCGAGCACGCGGATCCCCTCCGGGACGACTTCCTTGCCGATGCCGTCGCCGGGGACGACGGCTATCCGATGCTGCATCGCGGTGGTTGCGCCGCGATCGCGCGGACGCCGCGGCGGCTTGGCACGGCACGGTCGCTTCGCATCAGCGCTGGTTCGCGGGCAGGAAGCCCAGCGAGATCCACGGCACGAACGCGACGATCAGGAGGCCGATCAGCAGCGCGATCATGTACGGGATCAGCGGCTTGACGATCGTCTCGGGCTCCGATTTTCCGATCGCCGCGGCGCCGAAGAACCCGATCCCCACCGGAGGCGAGAACAAGCCGACCCCCATGGCGAGCACCGCGACGATCGCGTAGTGGATCTCGCTGATCCCCGCCGCCTTCGCGACCGGGAACAGCAGCGGCCCGAAGAGCACCATCGCCGGGATCCCTTCGAGCACCGAGCCCAGGATGATGAAGAGCACGATCGAGAGCAGCATGATGCCGATCTTGCCGCCCGGCGCATGCCCGAGAATGTCGGCGAGCTGCTGGGCGAAGCCGGACTGCGTGAGCGCCCAGCCCATCGCGGTGGCGGTCGCGATGATCAACAGGATCGCGCCCGCCAGCGCGACCGTGTCGACGAGGATCGGATAGAACCTGCGCCAGTCGAACTCGCGATAGATCAGCAGCCCGACCAGGATCGTGTAGAAGATCCCGACCGTGCTCACCTCGGTGGCCGTCGCGATGCCCGCGACGACGAAGTAGCGGATCAGCAGCGGCAGCAGCAGCCCGGGAAGCGCGACGAGGATCGCTTTCGCGACCGCCCGCATCGGCGCGCGCTGCGAGAGCGTCGCGCCCTGGCGCTTCGCGTTCCACAGGGCGACGACGACCAGCAGGATCGCGCACACGACCGCGGGCAGCAGGCCCGCGGTGAACAGTCCGGCGATCGACACGCCGGTCACCGAGCCGATGATGATCAGCACGAGGCTCGGCGGGATCGTCTCCGCCATCGCGCCCGACGTCGCGAGCAGCGCGATCATGTCGCTCCGCTTCTGGCCCCGCCGCTCCATGTCGGGGAAGAGCACGGGCGCGACCGCCGCCATGTCGGCGATCTTCGAGCCGGAGATCCCGGAGACGAGGTACATCGCCGCGACCAGCACGATCGAGAGGCCGCCGCGCAAGTGGCCGACGAGGCTCGCCAGCGCCTCGACGAGCCGCCGCGCGATTCCGGTCATCTCCATCAGCAAGCCGAGGAAGATGAACAGCGGGACCGCGAGCAGGACGAGGTTGGAGACGCCTTCGTTCATGCGGCCGACGACGGTCGCGACCGGAACGGTCGTCGTCAGCGCGAGATAGCTCAGCGTCCCGACGGCGAACGAGAACGCGATCGGGATCCCGATCGCCACGCACGCGCCGACGAACACGACGAAGAACAGGATCAGGTTCAGGTTGCCGAGCCCGGCGAAGGCGCCGCGCCCGAACCACGCCGCGGCGCTGATCACGATGGTGACGAGCGTGACCGTCGCGACGACGCGGAGATTCATCTCGGCGAGACGGATCAGCGCGAGGACCAGGATCAGCGCGAGCGCGACGATGATCGCCAGGACGACGTACGACTGCGGTATCCCGAGCGCGGGCGTGACGTCGATCTGCTCCTGCTGGAAGAACGCCAGCGTCCCCGGCATCAGCTCGATGACGAAGATCGCGGTCACCACCGACGAGATCGCTTCGAGCACCTCGCGCACGCGCGGCGAGGCCCGCCGCAGGATGACCGAGAGCCGGATGTGCTCGCCGCGCCGGTAGGCGACCACCGAGCCCAGCATCGCGAGCCACAGGAAGAGGATCGTCCCGAGCTCGTCGCTCCAGACGAGCGGATTGCCGAGGACGTAGCGCGTGAAGACGCCGGCGGCCAGGATGCAGACTTCGACGCACACGAGGAGCGCGGCGAGCGGTTCGACGACCGCGCCGATGATGCGGTCGATCGCCCGCGTCCAGGGCCGCCGCAGGACGAACACGTCGGCCTGCGACGCGAGCTCGACGTTGTCGAGCGAGTCGGCTGCTGTCATCCGGTGAACGGTCCTATGCGAGCTTGTTGGCGTACTTCTCGAGCGCCGACCAGGCCTTCGGCCCGAACGTCTCTTTCCAGCGCTCGTAGTACTTCGCGTCGATCAGCTTCTGCCGGAAGCTGTTCTTGTCGCACTCGTTGAACGCCATCCCGCGGCGGCTCAGCTTGTCGCGCACGGACTTGCTGAGCAGCACCGTGTCGTTGCGGGCGGCGAGCGTCGCGCGCGCCATCTCGCGCGAGATCACGTCCTGGTACTGCTTCCCGAGCTTGTTCCAGACGTCCTGATTGACGAGCGTCCAGTAGCCCGACCAGATGTGGTCGGACATCGAGACGTACTTCTGCACTTCGTAGAACTTCTGCTGCTCGATGAGCAGCAGCGGGTTCTCCTGCGCGTCGACCACGTGCGTCTGCAGCGCCGTGTACAGCTCGCTCAGCGCGATCGGGGTCGGCGCGGCGCCGAGCGACTTGAACGTGTCGACGCGGATCTGTCCGGGCGAGACCCGGATCTTCAGGCCGGCGAGATCGGCGACGTTGTGGATCGGCTTCGTCGACGTCGTGATGTCGCGGAAGCCGTTCTCCCAGATCTTGTCGAGCACCATCATCCCGCGCGCCCGGATCTCGTCGCGGATCACCGCGCCGAGATCGCCGTCCATCGCGCGGAACACGGCCTCGCGGTTCGGGAACGCATAGGCGACGTTCTCGATCGACGCGACGGGGACGACCGAGTTGAGGAACGCGCCGGGCATCGCGAGCATCTCGGTGGCGCCGCTGCGCAGCTGCGAGATCATCGCCGGGTCGCTGCCGAGCTGGCTCGTCGGGAACGACTTGATCTGGACGCGGCCGTTGGTGGCCTTCGCGATCCGCGCGAACGCTTCGACCGACCGCACGTTGACCGGATGGTCGGCCGGCAGATCGTGCCCGTACTTCAGGTTGAAGTCCGCCGCGCGCGCGGGCGTGACGATCGCGACCGACGCCAGCGCGCCGCCGCCGAGAATGAAGCCGTGCCGGGTGAGAGACAACTGCAGGTCCTCCGTGGCCATGGACGGATGTGACCGTCCCCATACGTCCTCCGGTCTCGCGGGTCCCGGTCGCCGTCGATGCGCCGCCGGCGTCAGAGAAAGTTCTTCAGCTCCTCCTCGCCGAGACCCAGCTCGCGGCGCAGCACCTCCGCTGTGTCGGCGCCGACCGACGACGGGCCGGGGGCGAGCGCCGGCGCGCCCGCGTGCGCGAAGCGCGGGAAGCTGTTGCTGACGGTGACCTCGCCCAGGTCCGGATCGGGCAGCGTCACGAGGGAGCCGCGCGCGGCGATCTGCGGGTTCTCGAAGACCGAATCGATCGTCTCCAGCGGCCCGACCGCGCAGCCGGCCGCGGTGAACGTCGCGACGATCTCGTCGCGCGGGCGCGCTTCGCAGAAGCGCTCGATCAGCGCGTCGAGCTCTTCGCCGTGCACGAGCCGCTCCACGTTCGTGCGGAAGCGCGGATCGCGAACGAGCGCCTCCCCGCCGATGGTGCGCAGCACGCGCTCGGCGACTTCTTGCGTGCTCCCGGAAAGCGCGACCCAGTGGCCGTCGGCGCAGCGATACGCGCCGCGCGGCGCCGTGTCTTCCATACGGTTGCCCAGTCGGCGATGCAACGTGCCGTTCGCCGCGTACTCGGTCAGCTGCGACTCGGTCAGCTTCATGATCGCTTCGTAGATCGCGAAGTCGATCACCTCGCCGTCGCCGCAGCGCAGCCGCCGCGCGTACGCCGCGCAGACCGCGCCCGTCGCCGCCTGTCCCGCCATGATGTCGGCGAGCGGGAAGGCGGGCAGCAGCGGCGGGCGATCGTCGTATCCCGACACCGCCGCGACGCCGGTCATCGCTTCGGCAAGCGTGCCGAAACCGGCGCGGTCGCGGTACGGACCGTCCTGTCCGAACGCCGTCATGCGCAGCACGACGAGATGCGGCGCCGCCGCGAGCAAACGCTCGGGTCCGAGGTTCCACCGCTCGAGCGTCCCCGGCCGGAAGTTCTCGACGAACACGTCGAACGACGGCAGCCAGCGCAGCAGCAACTCTTGGACGGCCGGATCGTGCAGGTCGAGCGCGACGCTTTTCTTGTTGCGGCCGAGCGATTTCCAGTACAGGCCGATCCCGTTCTTCCGTGCGCCGTACCGCCGCGCGTGGTCTCCCGAACCGGGGCGCTCGATCTTCACCACGGCGGCGCCGAAGTCGGCGAGCATCGCGCACGTCGTGGGCCCGGCGATCATGGTCGAGCAGTCGAGAACGCGTACGCCGGCGAGCGGACCGCCTTCCGTCATCCCCGCAACAGTCGTCGGCGCACGGCGAATTCCTTGCGATTTGCATTTCCTTGCGCACGTGATGTATTGTTATGGCAACGGACACGAGGCGGGGGTGTACTCGACCGATTCGCTCTCATGCGGATGGAGTTCACCCATGCTGCTCAAGATGGTTCGCGTCACCTCGCCGCGCGCCAGCACCGGCGCGCCGGGGACGTACGAAGTCGAGATCGCGTCGCCCGGCGAGAAGACGCTCCGCGTCGTGGCCGGCTCGGTCACCGAAGCGGTTCGCTCGGCCGGCGCCGTCGTCGAATACAGCGCCCGCCACGCCTGCGATCTTTCGACCGCGCTGCGCTCCGTCAAGCCGACCGGCTAGAACCGCTCCAGCTCCTCAGGCCGGATCCTTCCGGCGCTCGCGACTGCGGCGGCTCCTCGAGCCGGCCGCCGTTTGTGCTTGTTCCGAAGGAGGCGCGCTCGACGGCGGGGTAGCACCGGCTCCCACGACCCCCATCCCGTGGAGTAGGGAGAACCCATGTTCCCTGCACCTTTCGAGTATTTCCGGGCGGAGACGGTCGACGAAGCGCTGAGCCTGCTGGGCCGCTACGGCGGCGACGCGCGTGTGCTCGCCGGGGGGCAGAGCCTCATCCCGGCGATGCGCTTTCGTCTCGCGCGTCCCGCGGTGCTGGTCGACATCAACGCGCTTGCGGATCTCGCGTACGTTCGCGAGAGCGACGGCCGGCTCACCTTCGGAGCACTCGCGCGCGACGCGGAGGTCGAGCACGATCCTACGATTCGCGCGCGGTACAAGATGATCGCCGACACGTCCTTCGCCGTCGCCGACCCGGTCGTACGCCAGACGGGGACCGTGGTCGGCAGCCTTTGCCACAACGATCCGGCCGGCGACTGGGCGGTCACCGCGCTCGCCGGTCGCGCCGAGATCGTCGTTCGCGGCGGCGGCGGCGCGCGCGTCGTCCCGATCGACGACTTCCTCGTCGACTCGTTCACGACCGCGGTGGGCGAAGGCGAGATGGCGCTCGAGGCACGTTTTCCGACCCCGCCCGCGCGCACCGCCGGCGCGTTCGAGAAGATCGAGCGCAAGGTGGGCGACTTTGCGACGGTCTCGGCGGCGGCACGGGTGACGCTCGCCGCCGACGGCACGATCGCCGACGCGCAAGTCGCGCTCGGCGCGGTCGGCCCGACCGCGATCCGCGCCGGCGAAGCGGAGGCGCTGCTGCGCGGCGCGACGCCCTCACGCGAGCTGCTGCGTGCGGCCGCCGATGCGGCCGCACATCGCGCCGACCCGGTCGCCGACACGCGGGGCTCGGCGGACTACAAGAAAGCCATGGCCGGCGTGCTGGTGCGCCGCGCGCTCGAGACCGCGCTCGGGCGCCTCGGCGTGGAGGGACTGCGATGAAGATCAGCGTCACCGTGAACGGCACGGTCTACGAGCGTGACGTCGAGCCGCGTACGCTGCTCGCCTACTTCCTGCGCGAGCAATGCGGCCTCAGCGGAACGCACGTCGGCTGCGACACGTCGAGCTGCGGCGTCTGCGTCGTCGTGCTGGACGGCGAGCGCGCGGTGAAGTCGTGCACGATGTTCGCGGCGAGCGCCGACGGACACGAGGTCACCACGGTCGAGGGCCTCGCGAGCGGGGCCGCGCTGCACCCGCTGCAGCAGGCGTTTTGGGATCAGCACGGGCTGCAGTGCGGCTACTGCACGCCTGGGATGCTGATGACGTCGTACGTGCTGCTCCGGCGCAACGCCGACCCGAGCGAGGCGGAGATTCGCGAAGCGCTCTCCGGCAACTTGTGCCGCTGCACCGGCTACAACAACATCGTCAAAGCGGTGCGCCAAGCGGCCCAGGACATGCAGCGCACGAACGCCGCCGTGGCCGAGCGCGAGCCGGTCGCGACCTAGGAGACGGCCATGAGCACGACGATCGAACCGGCCCCCGAGCGGCACGCGATCGGCGTGCGGATGAAGCGCAAGGAGGATCCGCGCTTCATCCGCGGCCGAGGCACCTACCTCGACGACATCACGCTCAATCGCCCGACGCTGCATCTGGCGCTCGTGCACAGCCCGTATCCGCACGCGAAGATCGTCAAGATCGACAAGACCGCGGCGCTCGCTGCGCCCGGCGTGATCGCGGTGCTGACCGGCGAAGACCTCGCCGCGCACGGGCTGGCGTGGATCCCGACGTTCCACGGCTACGACAAGCAGATGGTGCTCGCGGTCGGGAAGGCGCTCTACCAATATCAGGAAGTCGCCGGCGTCGTCGCGACCTCGCGCGAGGCGGCACACGACGGCGCCGAGCTGGTCGACGTGGAGTACGAGCCGCTGCCCTTCGTCGTCGATCCGTTCGTCGCGAAGACCGACGAGGTGATCCTGCGCGACGACCGCGAGAGCAAGACGAATCACATCTACCACTGGGAGGTCGGAAAGCGCGAGGAGACCGATGCCGCGCTCGCGGCGTCCGAGGTGCGCATCGACGAGCGGCTGTACTTCCAGCGCTGCCATCCCGCGCCGCTGGAACCGTGCGGCGCGCTCGCCGACATGGATCCGGCGACGGGCCGGCTCACGATCTATCTGACCTCGCAGGCGCCGCACGCGCACCGCACCGTCGTCTCGCTCGTGACCGGGATCCCCGAGGACAAGATCCATCTCGTCTCGCCCGACATCGGCGGCGGCTTCGGCAACAAGGTTCCGGTGTACGCCGGCTACGTCGTCGCGGCGGCGGCGTCGGTCGTGCTCGGGATGCCGGTGAAATGGGTCGAGACGCGCACCGAAAATCTCACGACGACGGGCTTCGCGCGCGACTACCACATGGACGTGCAGATCGGTGCGACGCGCGAAGGCCGGGTCACGGCGCTCAAGGTCACCACCGTCGCGGACCACGGCGCGTTCGACGCGGCCGCCGATCCGACGAAATACCCGGCCGGACTGTTCGGCATCGTCACCGGGTCGTACGATTTTCCGACCGCGTTCACCGAGCTGGACGCCTACTTCACCAACAAGGCGCCGGGCGGGATCGCGTACCGTTGCTCGTTCCGCGTCACCGAGGCGTCGTACGCGATCGAGCGCGGGATGGACATCCTCGCCTCGCGCCTGCGGATGGACCCCGCCGAGCTGCGGTTGAAGAACTTCGTCAGGCCCGACCAGTTCCCGTATCCGTCGCCGCTGGGCTTCGTCTACGACAGCGGCGACTACCATGCGACGCTGCGCAAGGCGCTCGACCTGATCGGCTACGACGCGCTGCGCAAGGAGCAGGCGGAAAAGCGCGCGCGCGGAGAGCTGATGGGCATCGGGATCTCGACCTTCACCGAAGCGGTCGGCGCGGGGCCGAGCAAGCACTTCGACATCATGGGGATCAAGATGTTCGATAGTGCGGAGATTCGCGTCCATCCGACCGGCGCCGCGATCCTGCGCGCGGGAACGAAGAGCCAAGGCCAAGGGCACGAGACGACGTGGGCGCAGATCGCCGCCGAAGAGCTCGGGCTCGATCCGCAGAACATCATCGTCGAGGAAGGCGATACCGACACCGCGCCGTACGGGCTCGGCACGTACGCCAGCCGCAGCACGCCGGTCGCCGGCGCGGCGATCGCGATGGCGTCGCGCAAGATTCGCGACAAAGCGAAGAAGATCGCCGCGCACCTGCTCGAGACCGCCGAGGACGATCTCGAGTGGAGCGGCTACAAGTTCCGCGTCAAGGGGATGCCGGACAACGCGGTGACGATGCAGGAGATCGCCTTCGCCGCCTACACGAACCCGGCGCCCGGCACCGAGCCCGGTCTCGAAGCGACGTATTATTACGATCCGCCGAACCTGACGTTCCCCTACGGCGCGTACCTCGCCGTCGTCGACGTCGACCGCGAGACCGGGGAGGTCGCCGTGCGGCGGTTCCTCGCCATCGACGACTGCGGCACCGTGATCAACCCGATGGTCGTCGAAGGACAGATCCACGGCGGGCTGACCGAAGGCTTCGCGATCGCCTTCATGCAGGAGATTCGCTACGACGAGAACGGCAACCACCTGCAGCCGAACTTCACCGAATACCTCGTGCCGACGTCGCTCGAGACGCCGAAATGGGAGACGTCGAGCACGTGCACGCCGAGCCCGCACCATCCGATCGGCGCGAAGGGCGTCGGTGAGAGCCCGAACGTCGGCTCGCCCGCCGCGTTCGTCAACGCCGTGATGGACGCGCTCGCGCCGCTGGGGATCGAGCACGTCGACATGCCGCTCACGCGCGACAAGCTGTGGCGCGCGATCGCGACGGCCGGCGGATGAACCTTGAGTACTCCGGGACCGAGACGATCCCGGCGAGCAAGGACGCGGTCTGGTCGTTCATCACGAGTCCGGCGGCGATCGCGTCCTGCATGCCCGAGGTCCAATCGTCGACCGTCGTCGACGACCGCACGTTCGACGCGGTCGTCGGCGTTGCGGTCGGCCCGGTGCGCGGCAAGTTCACGTTCCACGTCGTCCTCGATCCGAGCCCCGATCGCTCGCGCATGGGCATGCGCATCTCGGGCGGCGGGCTGGGCAGCGTGGTCGACCTCGTCGCGAACGCCGACGTCGCGGAAAGCAACGGCGTGACGACGCTCGCGTGGAAGGGCACCGCGGCGATGCGCGGGCCGGTCGCCTCGATCGGCGGGCGCGTCATCGACGCGCAGGCGAAGCGCGTCATCGAGACGACGTTCGCGAACGTCAAGAGGCGCGTCGTCGCCACGGCGCCCGGCGGCTGACGCGGAGTGATGCGAGTGAGCGTCTTCGAGCGGCTCGCCGAGCTCGAGCGCGAGCGCCGCAGCTTCGCGGTCGCGACGGTCGTCGCGCGGCGCGCGCCCGTCAGCTCGCATCTCGGCGACCGCGCGATCGTGCTCGCGAACGGGACGATGGAAGGTTTCGTCGGCGGGTCGTGCTCCCGCGACATCGTGCGCCGCGAAGCGCTGCGCGCCATCCGCAGCGGTCAGCCGCATCTCGTGCAGATCCGCCCCGGCGGCGACGAGACGGCTGCCGGCGAGGACGGGTGCATCGTCGTCGCGATGGGCTGCGCGTCGGAGGGAGCCGTGGACGTCTACGTCGAGCCGCGCGTTCCGCACCCGCTGCTCGTCGTCGTCGGTGACACGCCCGTCGCCGGCGCGCTCGTGCGCGTGGCTTCGCAGGTCGACTACGACGTCGTGCGCGTCGTCGTGGACGCGGAGCTTGTGACGCTGGCGGCGCCGCCGGGCGTGCGCTGCGTTCCGCTCGAGCGCCTCGGCGCGTACCTCGACGAAACGGGCAGCGAGGCGCGTGCGGCGCTCGTCGCCGTCGTCGCCTCGCAGGGCCACTACGACGAAGAGGCGCTCGCGCCGCTGCTGCGCGCGAAGCCCGCGTTCGTCGGCCTGCTCGCGAGCCGCCGCCGCGCCGCCGCGGTGTTCGCCGCGCTCGAAGCGCAGGGCGTCGCGCGCGAAGCGCTCGCGACCGTCCGCAGTCCGGTCGGTCTCGACGTCGGCGCGCGCACGGCGGGCGACGTCGCGATCGCGATCCTCGCCGAGATCATCGGGTGCGCGCCGCGCATCGAGCGCGCGGCCGAAGCGGCGTCCCGCGCCGCGGACGGCGCGATCGATCCCGTGTGCGGCATGGAGGTGGACACGGCGGGGGCGCGCCACACGCTCGAGCACGACGGGCGTACCGTCTTCTTCTGCTGCGCGGGCTGCCGCGCGTCGTACGCCGCGCGGCTGAACGTCGCGCTGTCGTGACCGCCGAGGAGCTGCGCGAGCGTTTCGCGGCGCACGGATACGTCGCCGCCGACGACACGGTGACGGCCTTCGAGCTGATGCTGGCGCTCGAGAAGCCGCTGCTCGTCGAAGGCCCGGCCGGCGTCGGCAAGACCGAAAGCGCCAAAGTGCTCGCGTCGACCCTCGGCACGTGCCTGATCCGGCTGCAATGCTACGAAGGGCTCGATGCGGCGAACGCGCTGTACGAATGGAACTATCCGAAGCAGCTGCTGCACATCCGCATGACGGAGCACGGCGGCGCTTCGCTCGACGCGCGCGAAGCCGAGATCTTCGGCGAGCGATTCCTGCTGCGCCGTCCGCTGCTCGAAGCGATCGTCCAGGAGCGCGCGCCGGTGTTGCTCATCGACGAGATCGATCGCGCCGACGAAGCGTTCGAAGCGTTCCTGCTGGAGCTCCTCGGCGAGTTCCAGGTGACGATCCCCGAGCTGGGCACGATTCGCGCGCGCGAGCGGCCGGCCGTCGTGCTGACGTCGAATCGGACGCGCGAGCTGTCGGACGCGCTGCGGCGGCGCTGCCTCTACCTCTGGATCGATTACCCCTCCCCCGCCGAGGAGGTCGCGATCCTGCGCGCGCGTCTCCCGGGCATCTCCGCGCGGCTCGCGGAGCAGATCGCTCGGTTCATGGAATGGCTGCGCGCGCAGCCGTTCCGCAAAGTCCCGGGGATCGCGGAAAGCTTGGACTGGGCGCTGGCGCTCGTGCGCCTGCACCGCGACGCGCTCGACGAGGCGACGATCGAGCGCACCGCCGGCGTCATCCTCAAAGTGCGCGACGACTGGGAGCTGATGCAGGCGCAGCGCGCGCGCTGGGAGCCCCTGCTCGCTTCCGCGAAGCCGGACGCCGAGCGACCCGTCGAGCCCGATTACGGAATCGGCGTCGTGCGCGCGAACCGGGCGTGACGGCGCGGACGCTCGAGCACGCGCTGAGCGCGTTCACGGCGGAGCTGCGGCTGCGGCACGGCTTCGACGTCGCGCAACGCGAGACGCACGACGCGCTGCGAGCGGCGGAGACGGTCGGGATCGCCAGCGCGCGCCGGTTCCGTGCGGCCCTGCGCATCGTCTACTGCAGCGATCCGGCCGAGGTGCGCCGCTTCGATGCGGCGTTCGAGGCGTTCTTTCGGGGGCCGCGCGGCATCGCGCAGCCGGGTCTCCCGTCGTCGCGGCGCGCCGCTCCGCAGCCCGCGGCCCCCGCGCCGCGGCGCGCGGCGGGCGACCTCGAGGACGACGGGGCTGCTCGCGAGCGGCCCGCGCGCGAGCCGCCGGGCGAGGCCGCGACGCGCTGGGAGATGCTTCGCGCACGGTACAGTCCCGAGGCGAGACCGGCGCGTCCGCCGCGCGTCGAAACGGCCGGGCTCGCCGCGATGCGCGTCGCGGCGGGGCGGCTCGTCGACCGGCTCAGCGTCGCGCGCTCCCGGCGGCGCACGGCGCAGCGGCGCGGACCGTTCCTCGATGTGCGCCGCACGCTGCGGGCCAGCGTCGCGACCGCGGGCGAGCCGTTCGTGCTGCACCGCACCGGTCCGGTGCGGCGCGGTGCGCGCTTCGTCGTGCTGATCGACGGCAGCCGCTCGATGGCCGCACACGCCGCACCCGTGCTCCAGTTCGCGCACGCGCTTTGCCGGCGCACGCGGCGCGCGAGCGCCTTCGCGTTCAGCACGTCGCTCGCCGACGTGACGCACGAGCTGCGCGACGCGCGCGCGGCCGGCCGCACCCTGCGTGACCTCGAGGACGCGTGGGGAGGCGGTACGCGAATCGGCGAGGCTCTCCGCACGTTCGTCGAACGGGACGGCGCGCGTCTGCTGTCGCGCGAGACGATCGTCGTGATCGCGAGCGACGGGCTCGACGTCGGCGCTCTGGAGGTCCTCGGGCGAACGATGCGAGCGATCGCCGCGGCGAGCGCGGCCGTCGTGTGGCTCAATCCGCATGCCGCCGAGCGCGGCTTCACTCCGTCCGCGGGCGGCATGCGGACCGCGCTGCCGTTCGTGACGATCCTCGACGCGCTACGCGACGCTTCGGACGTTCGCCGCATCGCGGACCGGCTCGCGACCGTCGTGCGCTAGCGCGGCCCGCCGCGCCACGTCCGCGCGCAGCGCTTCACCCGTGCGCGATCGCGGCGATCCCGGCAAGCATCAGGACCGCCGCCACGATGCGGCGGCGCAGCGCCGCTTCCCCGAACAGCCGTGCGCCGAGCAGCGTCCCGAAGACGATGCTGATCTCGCGCGCCGGCGCGACGAGGCTGACCGGTGCGTGGACCAGCGCGAACAGAATGAGGACGTACGCCAGCGGCGAGAGCACCGCGACGCCGATCGCCTCGCGCGCACAGCTCCGCCACGTGCGCGCGATGGCGGTGCGGTCGCGCGCGAACGCGAGCGGAGCCATGCACAGCGTCTGCAGCACGATCCGCGAGAAGTCGTAGAGGATCGGCGAGAAGGCGAGCGCGCTGACCGCGTGTTTGTCCCACAGCGTGAACGCCGCGATCGAAGCGCCGGCTCCGATACCGTATGCCGCCGAGACGATCGCGCGCCGCTCGCCGCGTGCCGAGCCGGCCGACAGAAAGATGCCGGCGACCACGCACGCGATCCCGGCGGCGGCGAGGTGCGAGGGACGCTCGCCGAAGAACGCCACCGCGACCGCCGACGCGAGCAGCGGGCCCGTCCCACGTGCCAGCGGGTAGACCAGCGACAGATCGCCCTCACGATAGCCGCGCTGGAGCAGCACGAAGTAGACGAGGTGGATCAGCGCCGTGCCGGCCGCGAACGCGATCCCGAGCGCCCCGAACGGGCGCGGCGGTGCGACGACGAACAGCACCGCCACCACGGGGACGTAGGCGAGCGCGGAGATCGCCGAGCAGAGCCAGACGAAGGCGACGCTGCTCTCCGGATGCGCGCGCTTCGCGAGCACGTTCCAGGTCGCATGCACGACCGCCGCCGCGAGGATCAGCGCGAGCGCCGAAGCCGTCATCCCGTCGGCGCGTGTTCAGCCCGTCAGAACGACCACTCCTGCGCGTTCCACGTCGAAACGACCGGATTCGGCGCGAAGCCGTGCAGCCGCGCGTCGTACGCGTCGACGTTCTTCGGCCAGTAGACGAACACGATCGGGACGTCGCGCGCGAGCAGCTCCTGACTGCGCGCGTACGCGCGCCGGCGCTCGGCACGGTCGAACGTGCTCAGGCCGGCGTCCTGCGCCGCGTCCATCGCCGCGCTGCAGTAGCGCGAGTAATTCTGCCCGTTGGGCGGGATCGCGGCGCACGTGAAGCGCCCCGACGCGTCCGGGTCGATCCCGAGCGTCATCGTGTACCAGGCAAGGTCGAACCGCCCGGACTGATAGATCCCACCCGCCGAGTACGCGCCGAACATCATTTGCGTCGTGTAGCCCTTCAGCTGCAGATCGATCCCGATCGCGTCGAGGTACGACTGGATCTGAAGCGCGATCAGCCGCGCTGCGACGTTGTTCTGCGCGTACGCCAGCGTCAGGGCGAGCGGCCGCCCGTGCTTCTCGACGATCCCGCGCGGCGAGGGCGTCCAACCGGCGTCGCGCAGCAGCGCGCGGGCTGCCGCGGGATCGTACCGCGGCGGACGCGCCGCCGGATCGTACGCCCACATGAACGACGGCAGGTCGGCGGTCGCGACGGTTCCGGCACCGAACGTGAAGTTGCGCACGATCGCCGCCTTGTCGATCGCCGCGGCGATCGCGCGGCGCACGCGCACGTCGCGCAGCGCCGGACGCGTCACGTTCAACAGCACGTTCGAAGCGCCGTGCGTCGGCGTGAGCGTCTCGCGCACGCCGGAAACGTCTTTGATCTCGCCGTACGCGTTGACCGACAGCTCGGCCGCGACATCCAGCTCGTGCGTGCGCATCTGATTCACGAGCGTGTTCTCGTCGGGGACGAACCGGATGCTGACGCGCGCGATCTTCGGCTTGCCGAGATAGTAGGCGTCGTTCGCGACCAGCTCCACCGACTGGCCGCGATCCCACCGCACCACTTCGTACGGTCCGGTCCCGACCGGATGCTCGTTGAACGCGACGCGGTTGAGGTCGTGATAGCGTGCCAGCAGGTGGGCGGGGAGGATCGGGCTCGGCTCCTCGTCACCGAACAGCGTCGTGAGCGCCGGCGCGTACGGCCGCTTCAAATGCACGACGACCGTGTACCGATCGGGCGTGGTGACCGCAGCGATCTGGTCGTAACCGTGGCGGTTCGGGACGTTGTTCGCCGGGTTCATGATCGCGGCGTACGAGAAGGCGACGTCCCGGCTGGTGAACGGCACGCCGTCGTGCCATCGCACGTCGCGGCGCAGCCGGTACGTGATCGTGCGCCCGTCCTTGCTGATCCCGCCGTTGGCGAGCGACGGCACCTCGCGCGCGAGACGCGGAACGAGCCGGTTTCCCGAGGCATCGGCCGTGACGAGCGGGTCGAAGACGAGCCGGTCGACGACGTTCGTATAGTCGTCGAGCGCGAAGAGCGGCGAGAGCGAGCCGGGCTCGGTGGTCATCCCGATCCGCAGCACCGGCGGCGCGGCGCGTTCGCCGCGCGTGCAGCCGGCGAGCGCGGCGCTCGTCAGTGCGAGCGCAAGCGCCGACGCGGCCGCGCGCCGCAGCGGCCGGCGCGCGACCGCCTTCACCGGTACGGGTCGGGGCGGTAGAACGGCTGCCGCGCTCCGTCGACCTCGATGCGGCGCCACGGCTCCCGCACCCGATGGTGCGCGAGATCGAAGCGCTCGCCGTCGCGCGCGACGTGCGCGACCCGAACGTCCGCGTCGAGCGGGATGCCGGGCGCGAGGCGGGGCGGCGCATCCATGCGCACGACGTACGCTCCACGCGAGCGCGCGCGCCTGCGCAGCGTCGCGGTCCCGTCGGATTCGACGAGCAGGACGCTCCCTTCGTCGACCCCGAGGCCGTAGAAGGGCGCCGGGCCAAGCCCCTGTCGCTCGATGCGAGCGAGAAAAGCCACGAGCCGCCCGAACCGGTCGCGCTTCGCAAAGTGCGTGTCGGTGATCGTGTCGCGCAGCGGCGGCCAATCGAAGAGCCCGGTCGTGAAGCTGATCGCCGGCGTACGCGGGTCGTGCACCGCGAGCGGCGTTGCGAGATCCTCGTCGTCCGGCAGGACACGGTCGGCCGCCGCGGAGTCGTACACGACCGCGCCTTGGATCGCGAGCCCGGCGCTCCCTCCGCCGACGACGCCGCCGCGCGCGTACAGCCGGCGCACCGCGGCGATCAGACGGCTGCCTTTCCACGCGGCGTAGTGCGACTGATCGCCGCCGGCGAAGAGCACCACATCGGCGCGGTCGACGTACGCCGCCGCTGCGTCGACGGCTGCGCGCGGCGCGCACGGCGGGATCAGCACCTCCTGCACCGACGCGAAGCGCGCTCGTCGGTAGAAGCCGCCGCTGTAGTCGCGCTCTCCGCCCGACGCTTTGAGCACGACGACGTTCCCGGCGCGCGCGTCGAGCGAGCGGCGAACGTGCGAGCGGATCCACCGAAGCGTCGCGTCGGAGAGCGAGCTGAGCCCGGCGCCGGACAGCACGAGCAGCGGCCCGCGCACGCCGAACGGCCGCGGCGCCACGCGCCCCGCGGGGCGAAACGCGTGCGGGAGACATCGCGCGCCGGCGCGCGCGGGCGGAGCACCGGCCGCGCGCGGCGCAGCGCCCGCGGTCGCCAGCACGAACGCCAGCGCCGGCGCGACCGCCAGCGCGGTCGCGCGAGAGCGGGTCACAGCTTCACTTGCACTTGCACGAAGACGTTCAGCGGGTTAGCGGAGCCGTAGGACGTGACGTCGGCGTACGACGGCGCGAAGGGCTGTGCGAAGTAGGGGTTGAGCGGTACGCCGTTCGCCGCCACGTCGTTCGGGCCGGCACCGTTGTAGAAGTTGTTGACGTAGAACGGATTGGCCTGATAGCCGCACACCACGCTGCTCGGCGCGTACTGCCTGGTCCACGGCGTGCTCGAGCCGCCGAAGCAGCGGTTCAGCAGGTTGATGGCGACGAGCTTCAGCGTCACGCGCTTGCTGAGCTCGTACGACGCCTGCAGGCCGAGGTTCAGCTGCCACGGCTGGCGGAACTGCCCGAACCCGTCGAAGCGCCCGGTCTCGGGATTCGGAACGTACAGCGTGCCGGACGGGGTCGCAGCGGATCCGCACGACGTGTAGTCCGCCTGCAACGGGTTCGGCGCGGTCGGAAAGGCCGCGCTGTTCGCCGTGCAGGTCCGCGGGTCCAGCCCTTGGACGTCGCCGGGCGAGCCGTACGTCGTGCCTTCGTTGAGCGTCAACGCGGGCGCGATCGACAACCGGTCGTGACGGTAGTTCACGATCAGGGCGAAGACGTTCGGCGAGAGATACGGCTCGTCCAGACCGGTGTCGTACCACCCGTTCTTGTCGAAGAGCGCCTGCGGCGCCTTGTCGTAGTACGGGTTGAGGATCGCCGTCGGATCGCCGCACGACGCGGGCGTCGCGTCACCGCTGTTCGCGTAGCACGGCGCGCCGCCGCCGGCCTTCGTCAGCGCGTTGTACTGCTGGATCTCCTGGTTGAAGATGTCGACCGGGTTGTTGTTCGTGCCGGCGAAGTTCGCCCATTTCTCCTTCGAGTCCAAGTACGTGTAGGAGAACTGCATCGCGAAGCCGTTGCGGTTGAAGTCGCCCTTGACCAGGCGCAGCTCCACGCCCTGACTGCGCTCGATCCCGGCGTTCAGCGCCGGACTCTGGCCGTAGACCGAGACCGTGTAGAGCTGGTTCGTGGCCCAGCGGAAATACGGGGTGACCGTGATCGACGCGTCGGTGTGCGCGAAGCGGTGCTCGTACGAGAAGTCGAAGTTGTTGGAGTACTGCGGCTGCGCGTCGTGACGCGGCGTGAAGAACCCGTACGGAAGGAAGCCGATCAGCTCGTTGGCGAGGTTCTCCTCCAAGCTGTTGTACTGCACTTCGTAGCCCTGCGGCGGCTGCGCGTAGCGGCCCGCCGAGAAGCGCAGCACGGTGTTCGGATCGACCGTGTACGTCGCACCGAGACGCGGCATCGCGTACTGCTGCACCATCACCGGATTGTACACGTTGGAGAGCAGGACGTGGCCGTTCTTGCCGTCGGGATGCACGGTTTGGACCGGCGTCCCGCTCGAAGAGTCGACCGGGCAATTGAACGTGACGAGCGGCTGCGCGAGCGCCTCGAGCTGCGGCGGCTCGGGCTGGAAGACCGGCTGCAGGGTCACGGGATTGTAGCAATACTCCTGCTGCGCCGCGGCGAACCAGAAGTTCTTTCCCGGGGTGTTCGTGCTCGAGAGATCGTACTGATCGCGCTCGAAGCGCAGCCCCAGGCTCACGTCGAGCCGGTCCGTCGGCTTCCAGTCGTCCGCGAGTCCGGCGGAGAGCACGTGCGGCTGCACGAGGTTCAGCGCTCCCTGATTGCCGGTGTACGTCAGGCGCCATGCGGCGTTCGCCGCGCACGCCGCGGCGGGGATGTTGCTCGCGCCTGCGCCGGCGACGTTGCCGCCGCACGTCACCGGCTGGGCGGAGCCGATCGGATCGCCGTTCGCGTCCGTCGGCTGAAACGTGGGCTGCGCGAACGTGCCTTGCGTGATCGGGTCGTTGCACGGCGCGATCTCGCCGCCGGTATACGTGGTCCCGTCCATCCCCGTGCCGGGCCCGGCGGCGAAGCACTGCGTGCCGTTCGTCAGGTTGCTCACCTGCTGCCCGCCGGTGTTCAGGTAGTTGTAGTTGTTGAGCCGCAGCTCGTTCTCGGTGTGATACTGCAGCCAGCCCGTCAGCAGGTGGCGGTCGTTGATCTGGTCGCCGAACTGCAGCTCGGCGCCCGTCGCATGCGTATCGACCTCGTAGTCGTAGTTCGAGACGCCGAACCCGCTTCCGAGCGCGCGACGCGACGCGCCGCTGCGGTTCGTGTTCGCGTATTCCGAGTACCCGAACACCCGCACGTACGCCGAGGTCCCGATGTTCTTCTGATACTGCAGCTTCAGCATGCTCTCGGTGTCCCAGCGCGCGTCCTGATAGCCGCCTGGGAGCAGCGAGAGCGCGTCGTCGGGGCACGAGTCGGGCGTGTACACGCCAGTGTTCCATCCCGTGTCGGAGCAGCGCGCGTTCGGCGAGCCGGGAAAGGTGTACGAGACGGGCTGCACGTTCGCGAGCGCCAGGAACGGCGTCCCGGCGGGATACGTGAGCCGGTCGGGCCACGTCACCGGCGCGAGAAAGCCCTGGATCGCGGGGCTCAGCGCGCTCAGACCGCTGTAGTATTGGCGGAACTGCGCCGAGTTCGTGTAGAGCAGCTGGACGTCGTCCTTGCCGTCCCCGTCGCGGTGCGGGACGGCGAAGTGGAAGTTCCCGACCTCCTCGCGGTCCTCGATGCGGCTGATGTTTCCGTAGGCCGGGTTCATGCCCGAGAAGCAGCCCGGGTCGTTCGTGTACGCGGGCGCCGGACGCGCGCCCGGCGCGCCGGACGACGCGTCGAACGGCGAGATCAGGTACGACTGGTCGACGGAATCGTACGGGATGCACGTCGGGTACACCGCGGGATAGAACGGCAGGTACGTCGTCTGATTCGACGGCCCGATCGGGTTCGGGAAGAGCGCCGTCTGGCCGGCGCCGTTGAACTGATCGAAGTAGCGAAAGTCCTGATCGGAGCCCAGCGCGCCGACGTACCAGCTGAAGCTGCGGCTCGGCGTCGCGCCGCCCGCCTCGAACTTGAGGTCGTGGTCGAACGTCGGCGTGCCCGACTGCGCGCTCGCCTCGATGAAGCCGGGATTCGTGCCGGTCCGCACGACCTGGTTGATGAAGCCGGACAGCCCCGTCGCCGAGGCGCCGGCGCCGCCGCCGCCGGTGTACACCTGCAGCTCCTGCTGGCCGAGCGTCGTCGCCGCGTGCGCCGGATAGTTGTCGAACGACCGGTTCATCGGGACACCGTCGTACTCGTAGCCGACCTGGTCGTAGTAGCCGCCGCGGATGAAGACGCTCTGATTGACGCCCTGCTGCCCGGGCGGCACGAAGACGCCCGGAAGCGACGCGATCGCGGAGTACGCCGTGTTCAGCGCCCCGCCGCCGCCCAGCGGCGCGGCCGCCGCGGTGACCGCGGTACCGATCGAGTAGACGTCGCTGGTGACGCCCGGCCTGACGGCGTCCTGCGGCGAGCGCGAGACGACGCTGCCGATCTGCGTCAGCGACGGCGCGACCGCGAAACGCTGCGACAGCTCCTGGTCGGCCTGTACCGTGATGCCCGCGGAGACGATGCGCTCGTACCCGGCCTTGGCGATCGTCAGCGCGTACGTGTCCGGGGCGAGCGAAACGAACGCGAACGACCCTTTCGCGTCGGTCGTCGTCGTCGCCGTCTGCGACGGGCTCGCGACGGTGACCGTCGCCCCCGCGAGCGGCTGATGCGTCTTCGCGTCGACGACGATCCCGACCAGCGAACCCGTCGTCCCGGCGATCACCGCACGCAAACCGCCGACCTGCGTCAACGCAACGGCGAACAGCACCACCAGGCAACGGCGAAGCGCAGCGGCCATGTCGGACCTCCCTTTGGGAGCATTCTACCTGGGGGTTCGCTGGGACGGTATCCCGGATTTCCGCTACGCCGAAGCCGCGCGGCCGCTCACGAGCGCGGCGAGGCGCGCGCGCGAACGCACGCCGAGGCGGGTGAAGACGTGGGAGACGTGGTGCTCGACCGTGTGCTCGCTGATGTGCAGGCGGGCGGCGATCTCGCGATTCGTCGCGCCGAGCGCGATCAGCTCGGCGATCTGGCGCTGGCGATGCGAAAGCGCCCGCACGGGGTCCTCCGGCGCCGCGTCGGAAGACGCGCGGTCGGGACGTGCCGCGCCGATCTGTGCGCGGAGCGCGTCGGCCTCCTCGCGGTCGCCGGCGCATTCGAGGGCCACGATCCGCGACGGGAGCCAGCCGATCGCGGCGAACTGCCGCGCGGCGAGCCGTCCGCGTGCGACTCGCGCCGCGCTGCCCGGCTCGCCGGCGAACGCCTGAAGCAGGATGCGATGCGCGCGCCTGACCCGCGCCCGCCCGCGTGAGCGCGCCACGAGGTCGCGCGCGCGCGTCAGATCGGCGGCGTCGCCGAAGCGCGCCGCGGCGAGGACGAGCGGCCAGCAGCGATGCACGTGCGGCACCGCGTCGAGCGCGCGCCGCACGATGGCGCGCGCGCCGTCGGCATCGCCGCCCGCCGCGCGCAGCTCCGCCATCGAGGCCGAGACCGAGCCGATGCGCTGGATCTCGCCGGAGCCCCAGGCGATCTCCAGCGCGCGCGGGTCCGCGCTCGCGTCCGCGAGGCGCCGGTCGCCGACGAGCAGCGCCAGCGGGATCCCGACGCTGGCGGCTTTCGTGCGGAACGTCGGCGTGTCGACGCCGGTCTCGAGCGCCGTATCGAGCAGCGTCCGCGCCTGCGTCAGATCGCCGGCCAGCGTGAGGCTCCGGGCGAAGTTCAGCGCGCAGTACGCGATCCGCCAGGGGATCGCGCTGCGTACTGCGGCGTCGAGCGCGCGCCGGTGATGGCGCAGCGCCAGCTCGACGTGCCCGAGATCGCAGGCGACGAGCGCGACGTTGTTCTCCGTCATCGCGACGAGCTCGCCGTCGCCCGTGCGCCTCGCGATCCGCGACGCGGCGGCGCAGTCGCGCAGCGCGCCGCGCGTCTCGCCGTACGCTGCGCGCACCTCGGCACGAATCTCGTGAAGGTTCGCGCGCAGCTCGGCCGTGAGCGCGCCGGCATGGATTTCCGCCGCGCGCAGCTCGGCTTCGGCGCGCACCGGTCGGCCGAGGGTGATCTCAAAACGCGCCGCCGCGAGCGCCGCCTGCGCGGCGAGCTCCGGACGGTCCAGCCGCTCCAGCGCCCTCGCGGCTTCGCTCGCGCTCGCGAGACTCTCCGTCGTGCGGCCGTCGACCCAGTGCTGATCGGCGATCAGCAGCAGCGCGCGCGCCGCGCCGAGCGCGTCGCGCAGCGCGGTCCGCTCGTCGCGGCAGCGGGTGAATCGCGGCAGCGGCTCGTCGCGGCAGCCGTCGCGATAGAGCACGGTGCCCAGCCGTTCGTAGACGGCGGCGCGCGCCTCACCCGGCGGATAGTTGCAGCGCAGCGCCTCGCTGTAATAGCGGATGGCGTCGCGATACGCGCCGGCCCGCTGCGCTTCGCCGGCCGCCGTCTCGAACCAGCGGCGCGCCCGATCCGGAACGCGCGCCGCGGCCCAATGCTGCGCGAGCTCGGCGGCGCTTGCGGACGGGTCGTTCTCCAACGCGGTCGCGATCCGCACGTGCAGCGGCGCCGCGAGCGCGAAGACGAGCTCCGCGCCGAGCACGCGACGGACGATCTCGTGGCGGAAACGGAAACGATCGTCGTCGGCGTCGAGCAGCCCGCACGCGACGGCGCGCCGCAGGATCCCCGCGATGCGCGCGGGCGGCCGCTCCACGAGGGCGGCGACGAGCGGTGCATCGACCCACCGTCCGGCGACCGCCGCATGAACGAGAACGTCGCGCTCCTCGTCGTCGAATCCCGCGAGCCGCGCGGCCGCGATCGCGCGCGCGCTCAGCGGCACGTCGCGGTCGAGCCGCAGCGCCGGATCGCGCAGCGCCGCGCCGAGGAGCTCCTCCGCGAACAGCGGGTTCCCGTCCGCGAGCTCTTCGATCTGGACGAATGTCTCCGGCGGAACGCGCACGTCTCGCGCCGCAGCGCAGCGCTGCAACAGATCGCGCATCTCGTTGCGAGCGAGCCGCTCGAGGCGCAGCGTCGCTCCGCCCGCTCGTGTCGCGGCGCTGCGCAGCGCAGCCAGCCGGCGCTCCGTCGCGTCGTCTTCGAGACGGTACGCGACGACGAGCAGCACGCGCGCGGAGCGCAGCTCGCGCAGCGCGTACGCGAGCAGCGCCAGGGTGCCGGCGTCGGCGGCGTGGACGTCGTCGACGACGCACAGCAGCGGTTTGCGCGCCCCCTCGCGCGCCAGCGTCGCCAGCACCGCGTCGCGGAATCCGGCGTCGTCCCGAATCGTCCCGCTGGCGCGATCGAGGTGCGTCACGCGATTACGGCCGCGCGTCTCGAGCTGCCGCAGGATCGCGACGAACGGATCGTAGGCGCGCACGATCTCGGCTTCGCAGCGCCCGCGTACGACCGCGGCGCGCGGCGCGAGACGCGCGGCCAGCTCGTCGACGAGGCGCGTCTTTCCGATCCCCGCGTCGCCTTCGAGCATGACGACGCGCGCGGCACCTTCGCGCGCGAGCCGGAACTCGTTCTCGAGGAACGCGAGCGGCTCGCGACGTCCCACGAACGTCTCGTTGACGATCGGACGTGCGATCATGCGTTCGGCGGCCGTTCGTGCAGGCGCGCGCCGGCCCTGCCCGCGAAGGCGGCTCGAATGCGCCGCAGGACCGTCCTCGCCGGGCTCGCCGCCGCCGCCGGAGCGCCGTCCGCCGCGCGCGCCGCGATGCGCGGCGACGAGGCCGATACGATCGTGCTCGCCGCGACGATCCACACCGCCGATCCGCGCACGCCGGAGGCGCAGGCGCTCGCGATCCGCGACGGACGCTTTCTCCACGCCGGCTCGCGCGCGAGCGTCGAACGCTTCCGCGGCCCGAGCACGCGCGTCCTCGACGTGCGCGACGCCGTCGTGCTCCCGGGACTCATCGACGCGCACCTGCACTTCTTGAGCGTCGGCCTCGCACTCCACGAAGTGGACCTCTATCACGCGCCGAGCTACGACGACGTCGTGCGACGCACGGCGACGTTCGCGCGAACGCTGCCCGACGCGTGGATCGTCGGCGACGGCTGGGACCAGAATCTGTGGCCCGGGAAAGCGTTCCCGACGCACGAGACGCTCAGCGCGGCGTTCCCCGACCGCGCGGTCGTGCTGTTCCGGGTCGACGGCCACGCCCTGCTCGCCAACGCGAAAGCGATGGCGCTGGCGGGCGTCTCCGCCGCGTCGGCCGACCCGCCGGGCGGACGCATTCTGCGCGACGCGAACGGCGCGCCGACCGGGGTCTTTCTCGACGACGCGATGGACCTCGTGACGCGCGCGATCCCGCCGCCGACGCACGAGCAGCGCGTTCGCGCGGCGCAGGCGGCGCTGCAGGAGTGCCATCGCTGGGGACTCACCGCGATCGCCGAGCCGGGCGTGGACGACGGCGGACTCGCCGCCTACGAGACGCTCCTCGCCGCCGGGCGCTACACGATCCGCAATCACGCGATGCTCGCCGGCAGCGACGACGCGTTGCTGGCGCGCCGGCTTCCGCAGGGACCGCGCGCTGTGGATGCGGACGGACGCCTCGTCGTGCGCGCCGTCAAGCTCTACGCCGACGGTGCGCTCGGCTCGCGCGGCGCCGCGCTCCTCGCGCCGTACAGCGACGATCCCGGGAACACCGGGCTCGTCCGCACCACGCCGGAACGCCTGGCCGACGTGTGCGCGCGCGCGCTGCGGGCCGGATTCCAGGTCTGCACGCACGCGATCGGCGATCGCGCCAACCGCATGGTCCTCGACGGCTACGAGGCCGCGCTGCGTGCGACGCCCGCGCGCGACCACCGCTTCCGCATCGAGCACTGCCAAGTGCTGGCGCCCCCCGACATCCCGCGCTTCGCACGGCTCGGCGTCTTGGCATCGATGCAGACGACGCACCAGATCAGCGACATGGGCTGGGCCGAAGCGCGGCTCGGACCGGAGCGCATCCGAGGCGCCTACGCCTGGCGCGCGCTGCTCGACACCGGAATTCCGATCGCGAACGGCACCGACGCACCGGTCGAGGCCGTCGACACGCGCCGCACGTTCCACGCGGCGATCGCGCGGCAGAACGAGGCGAATCAGCCTCCCGGCGGCTGGTACCCCGCGCAACGCATGACCCGCGGGGAAGCGCTGAACTCGATGACGATCTGGGCCGCCCACGCAAACTTCGCGGAGACGCGCATCGGCTCGATCGCGCCGGGAAAGCACGCGGACTTCGTGATCATGGATCGCGACTGGATGCGCGCCGCGCCCGAAGAGATCATGGCGACGCGCATCCTCGCGACGTACTCGTCCGGAACGCCGGTCTACGAAGCACCGATCGCCGCGCACCGCACCGCCTTCCGCGGCCGCCGTCCCCGCCACGGCAGCTGCTGCGCGTAAGCGCGCGCGAACGCGCGGCGCGCGCAGCCGTTACGGTGCATCGTGCCGCCGGACGTATTCCCACAAGATGTGCTGGATCAAGTTCCCGCGCTTGCGGTGTTCGCGCTCGGCGATGCGATCCAGCCGCTCCAGCAACGGCGCGCTTTAACGACACGCTGCAAGGCGGCGAGAATCCGAACCCGCCCGTCGGGGCCGGCTCGATGCGCTCGGTGCGCCGGCGGGGCGGTGACGATCAGCGCGTGGGTGCGTCGAAGAGGGTCGGCTCGACGGCCGTGCGGCGTTCCGCCGCGTCCGGCGCGGCCGGGATGCGCTCGCGGCCGCCCGCGATCGCGACGTAGACCACCGGGACGAGGAGCAGCGTCAGCAGCAGCGAGCTGGCGAGGCCGCCGATGACGACCGTGCCGAGGGAGCGCGCCGCCTGGGCTCCCGGATCGAGCACGAGCGCGAGCGGGATCATGCCGGCAATCATCGCGATGGTCGTCATCATGATGGGGCGGAAGCGCTGACGCGCGGCTTCACGCATCGCGGCGACGCGGCCGAGGCCCTCGCGCCGGCGCTGGTTCGCGAAGTCGACGAGGAGGATGCCGTTCTTCGTCACGAGGCCGATCAGGAGCACCGAGCCGATCAGCGAGAAGAGGTTGAGCGTCTGGTGCGTGAGCGCCAGGGAGCCGATCGCGCCGACGACCGCGACCGGGACGGCGAACATGATGATGAACGGCGTGCGGTAGCTGTTGTACAGCGCGACCATCAGCAAGTACACGAGCAGGATCGACAGCATGAGAGCGACGCCCATCCCGGTGACGGTCTGGCTCACCTGCTCCTCGTTGCCGCCCGCCGACGCGCCGACGGTCACGCTCGCCGGCAGGTGCAGATCGGCCAGCCGGTGCGAGAAGTCGCGCTGCACGTTCGAGAGCACCGCGCCGGGCGCCAGGTTCGCGCCGACGTAGACGACGTTCTGCCGGTTGATGCGCATGATCATCGGCGGCGCCGGCGCTTGCACGAGGTGCGCGATGTCGCCGACGTGCACGATGGAACCGTCGGACGCGCGGATCGGGATCGACTCGATCGCGCCGAGCGACGTCTGCGCCGAGACGGGATACGTCACGAGGACGTCCTTGAGCCCGTCCGGCCCGGTGAACTGCGTGGCGAGATCGCCGCCGAACGCCGCCTCGATCGCGGTCGACGCCGTGCCGACGCTGGCGTCGAGCGCACGCGCACGGTCGCGATTGAACTGCACCTCGACCTGCGGCGCGTCGCCCGGGTCCGAGCTCGTCACGTCGATCGCGCCCGGCGTCTGCTGCAGCGCCGCGTACACCTTCTTCGCCCAGGGCACGGGGTTGCCGTCGAGGCTCGAGACGACTTCGTCGATCGGCTGCGTGTTGCCGCCCGTGGTGCTCGTCGCCGGGACGGCGCTGATCGTCGCCGACGGAATCAGCCTGCGCGCGCGCTGCTCGAGCTGCGCGGCCCAGTACGCTGTCGAATGCGCGCGCCCGTTCTTCAGGAAGACGTTGATCTGCGCGACCGCGCCGTTGCTGATGTAGCCCGACAGCTGCCCCATGTACGCGCCGGCCATCGACGCTTCGGTCTGCAGGTCCGGGATCTGGTCGACGGCCTGCTCGACCGAGAGCATCCCTCGGCGCGTCGTCTGCAGGGGCGTTCCCGCCGGATACGAGATCGTGAGGTACAGCTCGCCGCGGTCGACGGGCGGGATGTACTCGAAGCCGACGACGCCGAGCGGGATCAGCGCCAGCGCGAGGACCAGCGAGACGCCCGAGATGAGGGCGACGGTTCGGCCGTTGCGCAGCCCCCACACGAGCGCGCGGTCGGCGTACCAGGCGCGCGCGCGCTCGAAGCGCGTCGTGAACCCCTCGATGATGCGCCACGGCCGCCAGCGCGAGAGCAGCGCCCAGCGTCCGGCCAGCGTAGGCGTCACCGTGAACGAAACGAACAGCGACGTCAGCGTCGCGACCGTGACGACGAGCCCGAACTCGCGCAAGAACAGCCCGATCGCGCCGGGGAGGAACGAGATCGGAAGAAAGACCACGACGTCGACGAGCGTGATGACGATCGCGGCGACGCCGATCTCGTTGCGCCCCGTCACCGCCGCTTCGGTCGGCGCCTCGCCGTGCTCGAAGTGCCGCTCGACGTTCTCCAGCACGACGATCGAGTCGTCGACCAGGATTCCGATGATCAGGGTCATCGCGAGCAGCGACACCGTGTCCAGCGTGAAGTGCGCGAGCTGCATCGCCGCCAGCGTAACGAGCAGCGAGGACGGGATCGCGATCATCACCACGATCGCGTTGCGCCACGAGCGCAGGAAGAACAGCATCACGATCCCGGTGAAGAGGATCGCCTCGACGAGCGTGCGCACGACGCCTTGCAGCTGCTGCTCGGTGTACGTCGACTGCACGTTCAGCACGGAGAACTGCACGTCCGGGTAGGTCCGGCGGAGCAGGGGCAGCTCGCGCAGCACGCGCCGCGACGTCTCCACCTCGCTCGTGCCCGCCGACTTTTGGACGTCGAGCTCGACGCACGGTACGCCTTGGGAGTACGCGAACACGCGCTGCGTCTCGAACGAGTCCGTCACGTTCGCGACGTCCTTGATGTGCAGCAGGCGCGGCGCGGTCGAAAAGACGTTCGTCGTCGAGGACGACGCCGTCCCGGACGACCCGCCGCTCACGAGCAGGTTCGCCACGGTCGGAACGTCCTGGATGTCGCCGCGCACGTCGAGGTTCGTCTCGCGGTTCGGCGAGTAGAGGATCCCGCCCGGCGCGCGGATGTTGTTGTTGGTGATGCTGCTGACGATGTCGGTCAGCGTGAGCCCCGACGAGCTGAGGCGGCGCGGGTCCACGTCGACCTGGATCGACGGGGTCACGGTCCCGTTCGCCTGGACGTACGACACGCCCGGCACCTGCTCGATCTGCGGAACGATCTTGTTGATCGTCAGCGACGAGAGATCGCCCGCGGCGAGCGCGCGCGAGCGCAGAACGAGCGAGACGACGACGGCTTCGCTGGGATTGTAGAGCGAGATCTGCGGCGCCTGAACGTCGCTCGGGATCGAATGCTGCGCGTTCTGCACGCGTCCTTGCACCTGGACGAGATCGTTGTTCTGGTCCGAGTTCAGCTGGAAGACGGCGACGATCGACGCCTGCCCGGGCTGGATCGACGTCTCGAGATAGTCGAGCTGCGGCGCGCCGGCGATCTGATCTTCGAGCGGACGCACGACCGCGTCGCGCATCTCCGTCGTGGACGCGCCCGGATAGTTGACGAGGACTTGGATCGACGGCGTGTCGGTGCTGGGAAACTGCTGCTGCACGAGCATCGTGGAGGCGATCGTTCCGGCGAGCAGCACCAGCGCGAGGAACACCGTGACGAGCGTCGGGCGCCGCACGAACAGCCGGGTCAGCGACATGCTACGAACGGGTCTCCACGGGCAGCTCGGCGGCGTGCGCGTCGGCCGCCAGACGTTCGAGCGAGATCTTCTGCGGCGGACCCGGCGCGAGCCAGACGTAGACGACGGGGACGAGGACGAGCGTGAGGATCAGCGAGCTGGTGAGCCCGCCGATCACGACGGTCCCGAGCGAACGCTTCGCCGCCGAGCCCGGATCGAGCGCGAGCGCGAGCGGCAGCATGCCGGCGATCATCGAGAGCGTCGTCATGAGGATGGGGCGGAAGCGTTCGCGCGCCGCCTGCTTGATGGCGGAGACTTTGTCGAGCCCCGCTTCGACTTTCAAGATCGCGAAGTCGACGAGCAGGATCCCGTTCTTGCTGACGAGCCCGACCAGCATGACGGTTCCGATCAGCGAATAGAGGTTGAGGGTCTGATTCGTGAGCGCGAGCGCGCCGAGCGCGCCGACCGACGCGACCGGGATCGCGAACATGATCACCAGCGGGACGCGGTACGCGTTGTAGAGCGCGACCATCAGCAGATAGACGAGCCCGAGCGAAAGGATCAGCGACGTCCCCAGTCCCTTCACCGTCTGCATCGTGTTCTGCTGGTTGCCGCCGGCTGCGGCGCCGACGACGATCGACGAGGGCAGATGCAGCGCCGCGACGCGCTGCATGAAGGCGCGCTGCACCTTCGTCAGCGCGTAGCCCGGCTGCAGGTTCGACTGGATGTGAATGACGGTCTGCCGGTTGATGCGGGTGATCAGCGCCTCCTCGGGATTGTTCTTGAACGTCGCGAAATCGCCCAAGTGGACGATCTGCCCGTTCAGCGCGCGCACCGGCAGGTTCGTCAGCGTCGAAAGCTTCGTCTGGTCCGCCATCGGATAGAGCACCTGCACGTATTTCGTGCCGGTGCCGTTCGACGAGTCGAACTGCGTGGCGAGCGTCCCGCCGAACGCCGCACGAATCGCCTGCGCCGCGGAGCCGATCTGCACGTCGAGCGCGCGCGCCCGCTCGCGGTCGAAGGTGATGTCGATCTGCGGCGACAGCCGCAGGGCCGAGCTGTTGACGTTCTCGGTGCCGGGCGTCTCCTGCAGCGCCTGCAGCACCTTCGGCGCATACGCGTCGGGCTCGCTGCGCGTGGCGGCGACGGTCGCGTCGATCGGCTGCTGATTTCCGCCTCGCGTGCCGGTCGCCGGCACCGCAAAGACGCGCGCGTCGGGGACGAGCCGGTGGCCGATCCCGTTCATCATCATGGCGACGCGGTCCGTCGGGACCTTGTGATCGTCGGCGAGGATCACGCGAATCTGTCCGGTCGAGCCGAGGTTGACCCCGCCGCCGAACCCGGCTTGCGCGGTGCCCGACGTAGACGTGATGGTCTGCACTCCGGGGAGCTGCAAGAAGCGCGCCGAGAGCAGCCGGATCGCCGCGTCGGTCGTCGTCAGCGGCGTCCCGGTCGGAAACTGCACCGTGCAGAAGATCTGTCCGCGATCGACGGCCGGGATGAACTCGAAGCCCACGAAGCCGAGCGGGATCAGCGCGACCGCACCGGCGGTCAGGACGATGGAAAGGATGAACACCGGGACGGAGAACCGCAGCGCGCCGGGCAGGATCCGCTCGCTGTAGAACGCGCGCACGCGCTCGAAGCCGTGCGTGAACCCGCGGATCGGCGCCGGCGCACGCCACTTCGAGAGCAGCGACCAGTTTCCGGCGAGCGACGGCGTGACGGTGAACGAGACGGCCAGCGAGGTCAGCGTCGCGATCGTGACGACGAGCCCGAACTCGGCGAGGAAGCGGCCCGTCTGCCCCGGCAGAAACGCGATCGGCAGAAAGACGACGACGTCGACCAGCGTGATGACGATCGCCGCCGGACCGATCTCGCTGCGTCCGAGAATCGCGGCGGTGCGCGGCGCCTCCCCGTCCTCGAAATGGCGCTCGACGTTCTCGAGCACGACGATGGAGTCGTCGACGAGGATCCCGATGATCAGCGTCATGGCGAGCAGCGAGACGGTGTCGATCGTGAAGTTGACGAGCTTCATCACGAACAGCGTCACGCACAGCGAGGTCGGGATCGCGATCAGCACGACGATCGCGTTGCGCCACGAGCGGAGGAAGAAGAGCATCGCGACGCCGGTGAAGCAGATGCCTTCGATCAGCGTCTGCAGCACGCCGGTGAGCTGCTGCTGCGTGAACCGCGCCTCGTCGTTCAGCACCTTGAACTGCACCGCGGGGAACTCGGCCTCGATCCCCGGGAGCGCGGCCAGCACGTTCTTCGCCGCGGCGACCTCGCTGGCGCCGGTCGCCTTCTGCGCCATCAGCGTGATCGCGGCTTTTGCGTCGACGTACGAGGCGACGCGCTTCGGCTCGAACGAATCGGTCACCGTCGCCACGTCCGAGATGCGCGGCCGCACCGGCCCGGACGAAAACGCGTTCACCGTCTGCGCGCCGAGCCCGGAGGACGCCGCCCCGCTCCCCGACGCCAGCGAGACGATCGGCGCCGGCACGGTCGGCGGGATCGCAGGCGCGGCGACGTTCGCCGGGTTCGCCGGCGTGAACGCCTGCCGCGTCGCCGGCTGCGTCGATGCGACCGCCGCCGGCGTCGCCGCCGCCGCGGCCGGCTCCGTGCCGTTCACGAGCTGCGTCGCCGGCGCCGGCGTGATCACCGCGATCGCCGTCCCGTTCGCGGCGGCTCCGTTCGCCCCGCCGGCCGTCGCGCCGGACGTCGTCCCCGCCGCGGTGGCGGCGCCCGCCGTACCGCCGTTCGCGCTCGTTGCCGCAAGGGTGCCGGCCGCGCCGGTCGCCGCGGTGCCCGACGCGCCGTTCTGCGCGATGGCCATCGTCGACGTCGGCGCGATCGTCGGCACCGCCGGCGACGGCAACGGCGTCACCGACGACGACGGCGCGAACGCCGACGGCGTCGTCCCGGTCGTGCTCTGCGTCCCGCCCCCCGCCGCAGCCGCCGCTGCCGCCGCCGCGGAGTTCGAGGACCCGCTCGCGACAATCGCCCCGCCGCCCGCGCCGGAAGCCGGTGCGCTCGTCGCCGTCGCCGATCCGGCCGCGTTCGAGAGCGAGAGCGCCTGGTTCGTCGCACCGCTGGTGTTCGTGTACTTCTGATTCACCGAGCCCGACGGCGAGGTCGCCCCGAGCAGCACGGACGTCGAACCGGTCAGCAGCAGGTTCTCGATCGAGGCCGGCGTCTGGATGTCGCCGCGGACGTCGATCGTCGTCTCGCGATTGCCGAGATACGCGATTCCGCCCGGCGCGCGCACGTTGTTCGCCTGGATCGAGCTGACGACGTCGGTCGTCGTGAAGCCCCACGCCGAAAGCCGGTTGGGATCGACTTGCACCTCGAGCGCGGGCGTCACGGTGCCGTTCGCGCCGACGTTCGAGATGCCGTCGACCTGCTCGAGGGCCGGAACGATCTCGTTCGTCACCACACCGGACAGCCCGGCGAGGCTCAGCGAGCGCGAGCTGACGGCGAGCGTCACGACGGTGATCTGCGCGGGATCGAACGTCCGCACCGAGGGCGCCGGCAGATCCTGCGGCAACGCCGCCTTCGCGGTCTGGATGCGGTCCTGAATCTCGGTCAGATCGGTCGTCTGATTCGACTCGAGGTTGAAGGTCGCGGAGATCGACGCCTGATTCTGCTGGATCGACGTCGTGAGGTGATCGAGATCGGGCGCGCCCGCGATCGCGTCCTCGATCGGGATCACCACGGAGTCGCGCAGCTCCGACGGCGAGGCGCCCGGGTACGACACGCTGACGTTGACCGTCGGGAAGTCGATGTTCGGGAACTGCTGCTGGACGAGCGTCGCGAGCGAGAACGCGCCGACGAGCGCGATGAGCGCCACCAGCACGAAGACGAGCGGAGGCCGATTGACGAAGAGCCGCGTGACGCGCTGCATCGAGACGTCAGTCGGAGGCGATCGATTGCCCGTCGGAGATGCCGAGCTGCCCGTTCGCGATCACGACTTGGCCCGGCTTCAGCCCGCTGACGATCGAGGTCGTTCCGTCGGAGCCGAGCTCGCGCACGTGGACCTCCTTCGCGACGACGTCGACGAGCTCGTCGTCCGCGACCATGACCGTCGTGTGCGTGTCGTCGAGGAACGCGGTCGTCGGGATCCCGACGCCGTGCACCGGCGGCAGCAGCGCGGAGGCCGTGACGGGAAGCCCCGACTGCAGCCGCCCGTCGGCGTTCGCGACGAGCACTTTCACGGTGAAGTTCGTCGAGCCCGGCGTGACCTGCCCGAGCACCGCGACGACGTGTCCGCTGTACGTGCGGCTGTTCGTGCCGGCCACGGTGAGCGTCACCGGCGCCCCGACCGGGATCGCGAACGTATCGGAGCTCGACGCGTTCAGCATCGCGTAGACGTCGTCGAGCCGCTGGACGGTGAACACCGTGCGCGAGCCGGGATACTCGCCCGGGTTCAAATTCCGGTTCACGACGACGCCGTCGACCGGCGAGACGATCGTCGCGCGCGCGATCTGCGCCTGGTACTGCTGCACGGTCGCCTGCGCCTGCGCCACCGCCGCATGCGCGGCGCGCGCGTCGGCGAGCGCCGACTGCACGTCGGCCGCCTGCAGACCCTGGTTCTGCGTACCGTTCACGTTCTGATTCAGCACGGCGGAACGCAAGTTCGCCTGCGCGTTGCGCAGCGCCGCGCGATCGTTCAGCACGGCGGTCTGCTGCTGATCGTACGTCTGCTGCGGAAGGTATCCGGAACGCAGCAGCTCGGCATCACGCTGGAGATTCGCCTGATCGAGCGCGAGCGTCTGCTGCGCCTGCGCCACGGCGGCACGCTGCGACAGCACGGAATTGCCGCTCTGCCCGATGTTGAGCGTAGCGGTGTACCGCGTCTGGGAAACTTTCGCGTCGTCCGACTGCGCCGTGCGCTCGTCCGCGACGACCGTCGCCTGCGCCTGCGCGAGCTGCGCGCGCAGGTCCGCGGTGTCGAGCACGGCGAGAACCTGCCCGGCGTGAACGTGGTCGCCCTCGTTCACGTTCACGACGTCCGTCGGCTCGGAGAGCGAGCTGGTGATCGCGACGTTCAGCAGCGGCGCGATCACGCCGGAGATGGACGAGCTCGCGCGCACCGTCGTGACGCGCGCCGCGGTGGTCGGGATCGGGGCCGGCGACCCCATCATCCGCGCGCCGCCGCGCCGCCCGCGCGCCGCACCGCCATGACCGCACGCCGTGCACACGGCGGCGGCCATCAGCAGCGCGAGCAGCGCGGCGTTACGAGCTCGACTCACTCAGTGCTGACCCTGGCCCTGGGGCATCGGGTGGCTCTTGCGCCACGCCGCGATCTGCGCATCGAACTTCGCGCGCTGCTGCGGCGTGAGCACGTCGCGCATCTTGGTGAAGAACTCTTTCATGTTGGCCCGGCGCTGGTCGCGATCGGTGACGTTCTGGTTCTTCTCCTCCGCCTGCTTCCGAAGCTCGCGGATGCGATTCTTCTGATCGTCGGAGAGGCCGAGACCCATCAGGATCTTGGCCATGAAGTGATTGCCGCCGCCCGGCCGGCCCTGCTCCTGCGCGGACGCCGCGGGCGCGAGCCCGACGGACGAAGCCGCGACCGACACGCCGGCGTACAGGGACGCCGTCGCCGCGAGGGCGGTGAGAAACGCGGCGACCCGCCGCGCGAGTGAGAGGTTCATGAGACGTGACTCCGATGAAAACGTGACATGCGCACGCCGCAGCCTACCGCGCGGCAGCCGGAGCAGTATCGCAAATCACCCTGAGAATTATCTCCAGCCCCGTCCCATACCCCGCAGGGGGAGGGAGACCACCGTTCGCCCCAACGGATCCATTGCGAAGAGGACGAGAATCGCGCCACCATGACTCACCCCCACCGTCACGCTTCCGCCTCCCGACACAATGACGGCACCCGCTCGCCTCCTTCGAACGCATTGCCCCACGACCACGTCTGCGAAGCCCAGACTGACGCGCGTCACCGATAGAATGTCGCCACGACCGTCTCATCGCGCTCCGTAAATTCTGGTTCCGTGTCATTGAATCTCCGCATCGCGCGGATCATCATTGGGACGCCTAGACCTAATTTTTCGACATAGCCGTAATCGCGCATTGTGTCAACGATAAGTGGGTTTCGTGCGGCGCGAGTGCCGATTGCCATGCTAGCGGGAGTGATGCCGTTCGGGAATCGCCCCGGGCTTAGGATCACTACACGATCTGAGAAGATCCGAACCTGAACCGGCCGTGCAGAGAGCGAGTAGTCTCGATGCACGATCGCGTTGACGATCGCTTCCCGAACCACGGTTCTAGGCAGGCCGCGATCCTCTGTCCGTACCGCGCCTGCGACACCAGTCCACCGTGAGGTGTGATGCTCGATGAACGAACTTACTGACTCCACAACGCCATCTTCTCGAAGTGCTCGATCACCTACATTACCAAGCCTGACCAAAGGCCCCGCAAACTCAGCGCGATCAAGAACCTCTCCCACAGATTCTTCAGTTCCAGCGAACGCCGTGGCCTCGACGCTTGCTCCAAGAAGAAACCGCCGCGGACTTTCTCCAAATAGAACTAGCCCAGCGATTGTGCAGGCCCGCCCGACTACGTCGTCATCCGTCATGAACTCGGCTAAGACTACCTGCCGCTCAGCGTCGTCGTATCCTGCAGGGTACTGCTGTCCCCGAACATCGACGAAGTACTCGGCGAGGCGACGCTGGTCAAGCGCAGAAAACTGGGCGCTCGCCACCGGACTCAACTCCACATGAATTCGATTTCGTCGCTGAAAGAGACGTTGAAGCTCCTCAGTGCTAGCCTCTCGGCATGTTGATCCAACGCGAATGTAGTAACGGAGACTGTTATTCCGCAGCATCGCGTAAACATCATATCCGCGCGTAACAGAAACAGCCGCAATGTCGCGTCCTTCGACGCCTCGTACAACCTGGAATAGAGGAATAATAGGAGGCCTCACCGCGTCGCGCGCGACATTCATGACCCATTCCTCAAGCTCATGCGTAGCCGAAAAGCGTGCGAGCCCCGCGATCGAGCCGTCGTCGCGTACACCCAATAGAATCGTCCCGCCAGCGCCGTTCGAGAACGCTACGAGTTCCCTGGCGAAACCTTCGCTCGTTACAGTATCCTCCTTGAACTCGACCTGCGAATTCTCGCCGTTGAGAAGCATTTCAACGATGTCAGCACGCGTGTACATTAGAATCCGTACTTTTGTTTCCGCATGTTGAACGCTTCCTTGCCACCTTCGAGTACTTCCTCAGCAAACATCGCCACGCTCGGCGTATCGATGGAACCGACCCTGGAGTCTGCAAGCTCCGCTTGCCCGTTCTCGCCAGCCTCTCCGACAGCCGTGAGGCCGGCTATGAGTTCCGCGTCTCCCAGAACGGGGATATTCGCATTGTGCGTAGCGAATATGAATTGACGCTTATGTTTAGCGTCGCGAATTCTCGGTACGACGCTATCACTAATAAAGCGGTTATCGAGATCATCTTCGGGTTGATCAACAACCAAAGGGGCGCGCGGATCGATAAGAAGCAACAAAAGTACGGCGGTAGCCTTTTGACCTGTACTGAGATCGGAGAGCCGCCGCCAGTTCGGCGTGCGCTCCGATCCGATATTCAGTTCGATCGTTGTACTTGGGGGCAAGTACAGTTCCTCAAGCTTCATTCTCCATTCCGTTCCCGCGTCTACGAGCCTATCCGCTTGTGCTGCCGTGTAGCGATATCTCGCAAGCACCGCTTCAGCCCCTTTTGCAACAGCGTCGGCGAAATCGCGCAGAGAGAACGCGGACGTGTCGCGCGGTTGTGGCGTCTCCGGATCGCGAAATTTTGCCTTCTTCAAGTGCGCATATAGCGGCTCGTGGTCAGCCATGAACTGGACGGAGACGCGCAGCCGATTCCCCAGACGCCGGCTAATGCGCTTGGCCGCGGCGTCAAGTCGCCGGAACTCACGAAAAACCAGATCATCCCACTCAGCAAGGAGCTTCTGCCTATCGGTAAGCAGCCGACTCACAGCGCCGAGCAGACGTTCTTGCTGTGCGAGCAGAGGAACGAGTTCTTCGATTTGGCGCCGCAGCCGAATGAACTCCTCACCATCGATTTTTGACTTATGCAGGTCGCGAAGTATCTTTTCATATCGCGATTGAACGGCTTCCTTCCGCGCGCTCCATAGCGCGTAAACGCGTCGTTCTTCGGATCTTGCCGCGACTAACCCATCGCGCAAGATACGGGCGCTGTCCGTTAGCGCTGACTGGAGCACCGAGATAGCCGACGTCAACTGCAATAGAGTTTCGCGCCCTGGAAGTTCTTGCAACGCGGTTTCGGAAAGGAACGCACCGTCGATCGGGGACACGTCTTCGACCGCCCTCAAAGCAGCCTCTACGCGAGCGATACGATCTCCGAATGTGCGAAATACTTGCTCTTCACGCACAATAAGCGCTTGATCTTGCAGTCGCTCTTCGACGCCGGCTTCCTGGTAGCGCTTTTGCGTCTCGCGTAACGACGGCAGCACCGCAACCCGATCCGCGATGCGTTGCGCTTCGCGCTGCGCATTAAGCAAATTTGAACGGGACTGGTCTAAGCGGCCGAATAGTCCGGCACGTTCAGCGGCTAAGGCGGCGTCCGGTTCCGCAAAGCGACTCAGCAGTTCAGTGAGAGCGGGCGGAGTCCGCGTAACCTCAGTAATTTCATGCTGTCCGAAGATTTCTAGGCCCGAGATGAGTTGTAATGGCGCGACATTTACAATGCTACCCGCTTCGTCGCGTACTACTGGAGCGTTTGGAACTGTTCGCTCAATGAAGTAGCGCTTACGGGCGGGTCGATGTGAGTCGATCGAGACTGAGATTCGAGTGCCCGCGCCGACGACATTTCGGATCACTTTTTCGTGAGCGTCTTGAGCGTCCGCGCCCAGTGCTTTCGCATTCAAGGCGTAGCGTATACTTTCAATTATTGTCGACTTGCCGGTGCCTCGCCCACCGATCAACACGTTCAGGTCCTCATTGAAATGCAGCCTCAGACCATCCAGAAAGCCGCCCTCCCAGGCAATAGCGACGATTTCGCTTCGTTCTTCCGGCGGAACGGATGAGTTCAGCCGTATACGGGACTCCGGGTCGAGGAACGCTTGCCGTAGCCCCTCGATTGATGGTGCAGTCATCTTGATGTATGTCGTTGCATTAGTTTGCTGCACGTCAGAGGGCGACGAAATGTCGTTGCAATTCAAGAGTGCCAAGCGCTGTTCACGGAAATATGCAGGCTCAGCGTTGAGCAAAATCTTTCGGAATTGTTGCTGCACGCTTTCCGGAGCAGTCGGGATGCCTACGGCCATGAGGCGCGCGTCCTTCCATGCCTTCGCACGCGCGGTTCCCTTCAGCGCTACGAGCAAGCCCTTCTCACCGGTCGAGTGCGCTGCAATGCCGACTGCGGACCAATTCTCTAATCGTTCGAGAAGCTCGGCTAAGTCGTATCGGCATGGGGCGGAAACCGTCGACTCGTATACGCCACAGTCGCCGAGATACCGTTCGATTATGTCGAGGGAAGTCTCACGCGAAAACAAGCAGAGCAGGTGGACACCTTCTTTGGTCTCCGCCTCAAAGCCCGGGAAGGCCGCTATTCCGGCAGATTCTGCCGCTTGCAATAGTGGCGCTGCACTCGCGATTCGGTGATGATCGGTAACCGCGATCACCGAAACATTATGCGCCCTGAGAGATTCGATCAGCGCGGCATTGTACGCTTCCTCAGAGCCCCAGTCGTCACGTTTGGCATTTTCAAGCAGGTAAGCATACGGATTGACCTGGAGCGCACAACGAAAGAAGTGCGCACCAGAGGGGCGCAACAACGCTTCGTCGATTGGCCTGAGTTCGGTTCCGCGCCTAGCGACCATCGGTTCATTGTTCCGCTGGTCGGCGCCTGAATCTTGCTCCCGCTATCCCGCCGTACAACAGGTCGCGTTCCTGGACGCGGGCGTGGCCTCAGATCGGTGTTCGGCCAGGCCGGTTACCAACGCACAATACAAGATGGCCATTTACGGGCCCAAAGCCGCATGCGCCGCCGCAAGCCGCGCAATCGGCACCCGGTACGGCGAGCAGCTCACGTAGTCGAGCCCGATCTCGTCGCAGAACTCCACCGAGGACGGCTCGCCGCCATGCTCGCCGCAGATGCCGATCTTCAGGTCCGGCCGCTGCGCCCGCCCGCGCTCCACGCCCATCCTCATGAGCGCCCCGACGCCGACGCGATCGAGCACCTGGAACGGATCCTCGCGCAAGATCTTCTGCTCGAGATACCGCGGGATGAACGACGCCTCCGCGTCGTCGCGCGAGTAGCCGTACACGGTCTGCGTCAGGTCGTTGGTGCCGAAGCTGAAGAACTCCGCGAGCGACGCGAGCTCGCCGGCGACCACGCACGCGCGCGGCAGCTCGACCATCGTGCCGATGTGGTACGGCACCCGCACGCCCGTCTCGCGCATCACCTCTTCGGCGACCGCCTGCGCGGCGTCGTGGGTGACGCGCATCTCTTCGATGGTTCCGACGCCCGGGATCATCACGTCCGGCAGCGCGTCCACGCCGCGAGCGCGCAGCTCGCACGCCGCTTCGAAGATCGCGCGCACCTGCATCGCGTAGATCTCCGGGTAGAGGATGCCGAGCCGGCACACGCGCAGCCCGAGCATGGGATTCTGCTCGTGCAGCTGGCGCACGCGCGCGAGCACCTTCATCTTCTCGGCGTACGCGGGATCGCTTTCGCCCTTCGTCACGCGCAGCTCCGTCGTCTCGACGAGCAGCTGCTCCAGCGACGGAAGGAACTCGTGCAGCGGCGGATCGAGCAGCCGGATCGTCACCGCGTGCCCCGCCATCGCTTCGAGGATCCCGGCGAAGTCCTCACGCTGGAACGGCAGCAGCTCGGCGAGCGCCTCGGCACGCGCCTCCGGCGTGTCGCTGATGATCATGCGCTGCACGACCGGGAGCCGGTCCTGCTGCATGAACATGTGCTCGGTGCGGGTGAGACCGATGCCGGTCGCGCCCAGCTCGCGCGCCTTCCGCGCGTCTTCCGGGGTGTCGGCGTTGGCCCACACGCCGAGCCGCTTTTTCTCGTCGGCCCAGCCCAAGAACTCGCTCAGCCAATCCGGCAGCTTCGAGGGCGGCGGGATCAGCGTGAGCTTGCCGACCACGACCGTGCCGGTGGTGCCGTCGATGGTGACCCAGTCACCTTCGTGCAGCACGCGCTCGCCGATGCGCGCCGTCTTCGCCCGCGCGTCGACCGTCATCGCGTCGAACCCCGCGACGCAGGGCTTGCCCATCCCGCGCGCGACGACCGCCGCGTGCGAGGTCGCGCCGCCGCGCGAGGTCAGCACGCCGCGGGCCGCGATCATGCCGTGCACGTCGTCCGGCGCCGTCTCGACGCGAACGAGGATGACGGCGTCGCCGCGCGCACCGCGCTCGGCCGCGGTGTCCGCGTCGAAGACGATCTCGCCCGTCGCCGCGCCGGGCGAGGCGTTCAGCCCTTTGCCGGCGATCTCGAACGTCTCGTGCGGATCGATGCGCGCGTGGAAGAGCTGATCGAGCGACTCGGGCTCGACCCGCCGCAGCGCCTCGTCCTTCGTGATGATCCCTTCGTGCACGAGGTCGAGCGCGATCTTCACCGCCGCCTCGGCGCTGCGCTTCCCGCTGCGCGTCTGCAGCATCCAGAGCTTGCCGCGCTCGACCGTGAACTCGAGGTCCTGCATGTCGCGGTAGTGCAGCTCGAGCTGGCCCGCGATCGTGACGAACTGCGCGTAGATGTCGGGCTGCGTCTTCTGCAGATCGGCGAGCTTCATCGGCGTGCGGATGCCGGCGACGACGTCTTCGCCTTGCGCGTTGCGCAGGTACTCGCCGAAGATCTCCTTCTCGCCGGTGTTCGGATCGCGCGTGAACGCGACGCCCGTCCCCGAGTCGTCGCCGAGGTTGCCGAACACCATCGACACGACGCTGACCGCGGTCCCCCAATCGTCGGGGATCTTGTTGAACTTCCGGTAGTCCTGTGCGCGCTTGGAATGCCAGGAGTCGAAGACCGCTTTGATCGCGAGGTCGAGCTGCTCGTGGACGTCTTGCGGGAACGGCTCGTTCGTGTGGACGCGGACGATCTCGCGGAACTGCGCGATGACTTCTTTCCACTTGACGGCGTCCAGCTCGGGATCGGTGGCGACGCCCGCCTTCTGCTTCGCCTCCTCGACGACGTGGTCGAACTCGTCCTTTGGGATGCCGAGCACGATCGTGCCGAACATGCCCATGAACCGGCGGTAGGCGTCGTAGGCGAAGCGCTCGTTGCCGGTGAGGCGCGCGAGCCCCTGAACGGTCCGGTCGTTGAGGCCGAGGTTCAGGATCGTGTCCATCATCCCGGGCATCGAGACGCGCGCGCCGCTGCGCACGGAGACCAGCAGCGGGTCGTCGGCGCGGCCGAATCCTTTGCCCGTGCGGCGCTCGAGCTCGCGCATCGCCGCGCGGACCTCGTCGGCGAGCCCCTCGGGGAACCGGCGCCCGGCGCGATAGTAGGCGAGGCACGTGTCGGTCGTGATCGTGAAGCCGGGCGGGACGGGCAGCCCCGCGCGCGTCATCTCGGCCAGGCCGGCGCCCTTTCCGCCCAGCAGCTCCTTCATGTCGCCGGAGCCGTCTTCGAAGAACCAGATGCGGTCGGTGCTGACGCGCGCCGGCACCTCCGTCACGGCGCTCGGCGGCCCCTCGCCTTCCCGAACGGACGTGCGTGGAAAATCGTTGTAGCGCCGCGTTCGAACGGTGGAGACTTTTTCCATCGAGTCCATGCCCCCGAAAGATTCCCCGCGCGGGGCGTGTTCAAGCGGGGGGGCGCACCCCTTTTCACCACATGGTAAACGCTTGGCGCATGCAGCGTTCTACTTGGCGAAGCTAGCGCCGGCGAGGGCTATTCGCGGCGGCGGGGCCCCCGAGATAGGCGCCCTCAGTCGTACTCCACGGCCTGGATCGTCAGCGTCAGGTCCCCCGCGGGGCGGTGCCAGATCACCTTGTCCCCGGCGCGCGCGCCGAGCAATGCCCGGGCGAGCGGCGAGCCTTCACCGATGAGTCCGGCGGGAACGTCGATCTCGTCCTCGCCGACGATCAGGAAGGTCTGCCGGCCGCGCGGCGTGCCTTCGACCGTCACCCGCGCCCCGAAGTCGACGACGTCGCGGTCGGCGGGGGCGCCGGTCGGGATCGCGGCCTCGATCCGGCGCTGCAGCAGCGCCCGGCGCTGATCGTCGCTGGTCGCGGCGAGCTCTCCGCGCAACGTCTCGAGCCCGCGCGCCGTGATCCGATGCGGCTCGACGCGCGCAGCCAGGGGACGCTCCGGAACGTCGTCCCGCTCCTTGGTGAAAGCCCGGCTCATGAGCGGCGTATACCCAGGGCAAGCGAACGTGCCCCGGCATTTCCGGCGCCGTGGTTTCCTCGCGGTAACCGCGGCACCGAAACGTACGTACTTCCGCCGCGGCGCGCGCGGCGGTACGATGCGCACGTCATGACCGCCACCCGACAAGCACAGCAGACCTTCACGATCGACCCCGCCCACACCGGCATCGAGTTCACCGTTCGGCACATGGTGATCTCCAAGGTACGCGGGCGCTTCGGCACGTTCCACGGCACGGTGACCTTGGTCGAAGGCTCGAACGTCCCCGTGGCGGTCGACGTCGAGATCGACGCGACGTCGATCGACACGCGCGAGCCGCAGCGCGACGCACATCTGAAGTCGGCCGACTTCCTCGACGCCGCGACGTATCCGACGATCGCGTTCCGCGGCACGGCGTTCGCCGGCGACGACAGCGCGTTCCGGATCGACGGTGACCTGACGATCCACGGCGTCACGAAGCCGGTTCGCCTCGACGCGAGCGTCGAGGGCCGCATGACCGATCCGTGGGGCAACGACCGGATCGCCTTCGAAGCGCAAGGCAAGATCAACCGCAAGGACTTCGGGCTCACGTGGAATCAGGCGCTCGAGACGGGCGGAGTCCTCGTCGGCGAGGAGGTCGTCATCGCCCTGACCGTCCAGGCCGTCCGGCCGAAGTAGCCGCAACTCGCGCGTCGCGGCGGCGGGTCGTGGCGCGCGTGGACACCATCGTCCCCGATACCGTCGCGGCGACCTTTTTCGGGGCGCCGCCGTCCGGCGGCTGTCCGGTCGAGCGCGCGATCGACGCGATCGCCGACAAGTGGAAGCTCCGCATCCTCCTCGAGCTGATGCGCGGGGACGTCGTGCGGTTTCGCGAGCTGCAGCGCCGGCTCGACGGCGTCTCGCAGAAGGTCCTCACCGCGGCCCTGCGCGAGCTGGAACGCGACGGGCTGGTGACGCGGACCGCGTACGCCGAGGTGCCTCCGCGCGTGGAGTATCGTCCGACCGCGAGGACGCGGACGCTGTTCCCGATCCTCGCCGACCTCCAGCGCTGGGCCGAGGCCGCCGGGGCGGCGCATTAAATACTAACATATTAGTTGACACAATGCGGGCGCCCGGATAGTATCGGGGGCGTGCCCGCCTTCGTTCGTCGTACGCTCGCCGTTTGCGCGGCGCTGATCGTCTCGTGCATCCCGTTCGCGGCCCGCGCGGCGGCCCCGGGAACCGTCGTCGATCTGCCCACGCTTCCGCAGGCGCCCGCGATGCAGGGCAGCTACGACGACACCTGGGCGAAGGCGGCGAAGCTCGATCTCGCCTACGACTTCATCTACAAGCGCCCGTCCGGCGAACCCGTCGAGGTGTACGTCGCGCAGGACTCCGGGGCGATCGACGTCGCCTTCGTCGTGACCCAGCGCGAGACGCTGATCGCGTCGCAGCAGACGAACGGCTCCAGCGTGACGAGCGACGACTACGTCGGCGTGTACCTCTGGCCGCAGGGCGCGCAAGGCTTCTCGTACGCATTTTTCGCCAACCCGCACGGCACGCGCTATCAGACGTCGAGCGAGAACAGCGCGTACTCGCCCGACTGGGCGGCGGTCGGCCACACCACGCGAAACGGCTACGTCGTGACGATGCGCATCCCGTTCTCGGCGATCCGGAGCGGCGGCTCGACGACCTGGCGCGCGCAGTTCGTCCGCGAGACGATCGCGACGGGCAGCTTGTCCGTATGGACCTACTCGCCGCGGCAGCAGAACGCCAACGATCCCGCCTTCGCCGGAACGTTGACGCACGTCGGGATCGCGAGCGGCTCGATTCGCCCGAAGGCGCGCGCGCAGATCTACGCGCTGGGCGAGGCGACGACGCGCGCGAACGGCGGCGACACCTCGCGCATGGGCGCCGATCTGTCGCTGCCGATCACACCGACCGCCTCGTTCGTGGCGAGCCTGCATCCCGACTACTCCAACGTGGAGCTGGATCAGCAGACGATCGCGCCGACCGCGTTTCCGTACCAGTACGCCGAGGTCCGCCCGTTCTTCACGCAGGTGGGGCAGCCGTTCAACTACACGTTCTCGTGCACGAACTGCCCGCAGCTTCTCTACACGCCCGCGATCCCGACGTTCCGCGACGGCTACGCCGTCGAAGGGACACAAGGGCCCTTCACGTTCAGCGCTTTCGACGCGGTCGGCTACGGGCGCGTCGACCAAGGACAAACCGTCGACTGGAACGTCGAGACGCCCGAGAAGGTCGAGAGCTTCAACGTCCAGCACATCGGCGTCGACACGGCGGACGGCATCCACGACGAGACGACGTCGTTCACCAGCGGGTACGCCGACCAGACGAACCACCTCTTCGTCTACGCGAACGGCGGCGTCGAGCGCGGCAGCCTCGTGACCTCGCCCTCGCAGGCGAACTACGTGCAGGCCGGCGGCGGGTACGTCACCTCGACGACGGTCGTGACCGGAGCGTTCGAGAACCTCGGCTCGCAGTTCGCGCCCGTCGACGCGTACGTCGCGCAGAACGATCTGACCGGCTGGGAGTTCTACTACCGGCACGCTCTGAATTTCTCGCCGAAGGCGATCTTCCACGACATCACCTGGAACAGCTTCGTCTCACGCTACCGCGACCGCTTCGGCCGTCCGGATCAATACGAGACGACGGGCCAAGTGAACTTCGACTTCCGCAACCTCGTCACGTTCGAGCTGTTCGGCAACTCGACGAAGGTGCGCGGTGCGACGAGCGAGTTTCTCCCGTACGACAGCGAAGGGCTCTACCTCGGCTACCGCACCAACACCGTCACGCCGACGTACGCGCAGTTCACCGAAGGGCCGTACTACCACGGACGGCTGCTCGCCCGCACGTATCTGACGACGCTGCCGGTGAAGCGCCGCGTCCATCTGACGCTGGAGACGGACGAGGACGACTACGTCTCGGTCGGATACGGCGAGCCGCACGCGCGGGAGTGGCTGGAGCGCGCGAGCCTCGACTGGCAGATCAGCCGCGAAGCGTCGTTCGACGTGGGCGCGCGGCGGATTCTCGGGAGCCAAATTCCGAACTCGTTCCAGATCCCGACGTTCGGCTACCTCAACGCGGGCAACGTCAGCCTGGCCTTCCACGTGCTGACGCTGCGGAACGAGTTCTACGTCGTGTACGGCGATCCGAACAGCCTCGCCACGACGCCGGCGCTGTTCGTGAAGTGGATTCGCTACATCGGCGCACCGAAAGGCACGTGAGGCAGCCGCACGCGAGCGCTCACGCGAGGCCGTAGAGCTCGCTGCAGATCTGCTTCGCCGCCTGCGCGCGCGTCATCGCGCCCGCCGGCCAGGCGAAGGTGTGGTTGCAGCGCTCGTCGAGCGCCTCGCGCGCCGCCGGTGGGAAGTCGCCGCCCGGATCGAAGTTGCGCGTCTGCCCGTCGCCTTCGAAGATCCCCTCGACGCCGAGGAGCTGGACCGCAGCGAACGCCTGCGCGTCCGCTTCGAACGCGACGTCGTCCCACCAGAAGATGGGCGTTCCGCGCATCAGCAGCCGCCATTGGTAGGAGCGGACGCGCCCGGCGTCGTTCCATACCGTCGCGGGCGTGACGTTCTGCGTCGTGCAGAACGCCGCGAGCACGCCGGCGGCTTCGCCGATCGCCCATTCGACCGGATGGACGCGATACGCGCCCGACGTGATGTGCGTCGCGCCGATGTTCTTGCACGCGGCGACGAAGTTGCTCAGTTCTTTCGGAAGCAGCGCGCCGAGGGGGACTTGGAAGGGCGCGGTCGGGATCCCGTGCCACGGCGTGCCGATGTTCGGCGTCTCCGGTGGCCCGCCGGGCGGCGCGTAGAAGCCTTGGTGGACGTCGGCGGCGTACTGGCCGATCCCGCAGCTGTCGGGGAAGTTCTTTGCGCGCACGCCCGGGGCGCCGGGCGCGAGCGCCGGCAGCGTGCGGCCCTGTGCGTACACGCTCTGGTCGATGTCGTTCTGCACGATGCGAACGTACGGATCGGCGAGGCGCCGCGATTCGCGGACGTACGCCGCCGGCGCGGTTCCGTCGACGCTGCCGAACGCCGCGGTATCGACCGACAGCTCGGTGTAGCCGTTGCCGTTTCCGTCGTCGCGCGGCGCGTCGTTCTGCAGGTAGTACAGGAACGCGATCGAGACTTGGCGCGCCTCCTCGACGATCGCGGCGTCGCCCTCCGCGGTGTGCGGGTTCGTCGGGATCGCGGCGGCGAGGTAGTCGTTGGCGCCGACGTTCAGGGTCGTGCGCGGGTTCGGACCGTCGGAAAAGTTGCGCGGGTCGATGAACTGCCGGTAGTTGAACATCGTGTCCGAGTCGTGGCCCGGCTCGTACATCACGTTGATGTCACCCTGGCCCTTCACCGAGAAGCCTTGGCGGCGCCGGATGTCGTCGTAGTTCGGCGGCCGCGCGATCTTGTGCGCCGCATTCGGCGCGCTCCATTGCACCGCGATCGGAACCGTGATGGGCTGGATCCACTCGGGATGCGCCTCGCCCTCGGCTTGGTTTTCTCCGGTGTCGGAGCGCGCTTCGGCGCCGATCACCCAGCGAACGCCCGCCATCGGGAGCAGGTCGCCGAGATCCGTCGCGTCGAGGTAGACCTTGCCGGTGTAGAGGTCGCCGAAGCCGGCATGAAAGCCCTCCACCGCACCGCCCGCCACCGCGACGCCGGTGACGCCCGTGCGCAGCCGGAGATCGACGCCGGCGCCGCGGAGCATGTCGAGCAGAACCTGGCGCACGACCTGCGGGTCGGCGGCGAACGGATGGCCTTTGAGCGCGAACGGCGGACCGACGCCGGCGAATCCCGGATTGAAGTACTGTTGCTCGTTCCCGAGTTGCGAGCGCCGGCCCGCGTACGTCGCGCGGATCGCGTGGCGGAGATCGCGATAGGATTTCGGGCTGCCCGTGGTCTCGGTCAGTGCCGCCGAGGTCTCGTCCCAGCGCGTGATGCCTTGCGAGGTGGCCTGCCCGCCGACCCAGTCGCCGCCCTCGAGCAGCACGACCTTGACCTTCGCATCCGCCGCCGCCGCGAGCGCGGCCGCGCACCCGCCGAAGCTGGCCCCTGCGATCACGACATCGTAGCTGTACGTCGCCATCACGATCTCCCGCCCGGCGCCGCGCCGGATGCCGGTCGTTCGTTCGCTCGGCTAGGAAACCATTTCGAGCCTGCGCACCGTGCGGCTGCGGGCGCGGTGCCACGCACGTGGCACCAGCCCGTCGTACAACGATGCCATGCTGTTCGTGCTGCCCGGCGGCGTTTCGGCGATGCCCGACCCCCTCGACGCTCCGCCGGAGATCATTCTTGACCTTTTCGCCGCCTACCGCCGCGCCGCCAAGCTTCCAATGATTTCACGCGCCGATCTAGTGCGCTTATTTGCAGAAGCGCGCGCTCGAAGGCGGGCAACGGAGTCCAGCGCTCGCGCTCCGGGGCGGGTGATTCCGTTCCCGGCGGAGCGTCGCGCCCCGTCGCGAGATACCACGCCGTGACGCCCAGCTCGCGCGCCAGCTTCAACCCGACCACGAAGCTCGCACTCTTCGTTTGGCCGGATTCCATCTGCCGGATCGCCCCTTCGCTCACGCCGACGCGCTGCGCGAGCTCGCCCGGGGTCAGATGCCGTCGCGTGCGCAACGTGCGCAGCCGTTCGCCGAAGCGCTCGGACACGACCGGAAGTATACGAACGTGGCCGGAAAGTGTGGTATTGCGTGCGCCGCGACAATATGCTACCGATGCAGCGACGCGCGGTTTTCGTACCGCGGCCGTGCCGCACCAACCGGTTCTCTCCACACCGAAACCGGGGCACGTCACCGCACCGCAAACCCGCGTCGCCGGCTCGGCGATCCGCATTCGCGGAGAGCCCTGCCGGGTGCGTCGCCGATCGGGCCCGCGAGCCTCCGAGCTCGCCTACACCCCGGGTTCCGATCGGCGCCGCGCCGCTGTGCGGAACGATTCCGGACGAGCGCGATCTTTCCGCGCGCGTCCGCGGACGGGACCGGCGTCGCTTGTCGCGTAGGTCAGGCGAGATGCCGCCTTTCGCCCGGTTCCGCAACGTGTCGTTCGTCCGTGTCGCGCCGCTCGCGGCCGCGCTGCTGCTCGCGGTCGCGACCGCCGCCCGCGCCGACGAGCCGAGCCGTCCGCCGTCACCCGCCCCGAGTGTGTCGCCCAGCGCATCCCCGAGCGCTGAGCCCAGCGCGGCCCCGACGCCCGCGCCGCCGCTGCAATGGCGCGCGATCGGGCCGGCGGTCTCCGGCGGGCGCGTCGCCACCGTCGCCGGGACCGACCTGGATCCGGCGCTGTTCTATGCCGGCGCGGCAGGCGGCGGTGTGTGGAAGTCGACGAACGGCGGGATCGACTGGAGCCCGGTGTTCGATCACGCCGGGTCGCTTTCGATCGGCGCGATCGCCGTTTCGCCGAAGGATGCCGCCGACGTGTGGGTCGGGACCGGCGAAGCGTGGCCGCGCAACGACGTCATCGCCGGCGACGGCATCTACCACACGACCGACGGCGGCCGGCATTGGACGCGGATGGGCCTCGAGGCCACCTCGCAGATCGCGCGGATCGCGATCGATCCCCGCGATCCGAATCGCCTGCTGGTCGCTGCGCTCGGCGATCCCTTCAAGGACACGCCGGAGCGCGGCGTCTTCCGCAGCACCGACGGCGGAAAGACGTGGACGAAGACCTTGTACGTCGACGCGTCGACCGGGGCGTCGGATCTCGCCGTCGACCCGAACGATCCGCAGGTCGTCTATGCGGGGATGTGGACGTTCCGGCGCTCCGCGTGGCACTTCAGCAGCGGCGGCCCGCAGGACGGGCTGTACAAGTCGACCGACGGCGGCGCGACGTGGCACCGTCTGACCGGCGCCGGCTTGCCGCCCGGAACGACGGGCCGGATCGGTCTCGCGATCGCGCCGAGCGATCCGAAGCGCGTCTACGCGCTGATCGAGTCGAAAGAGGGTCTGCTGTGGCGTTCGGACGACGGCGGCGCGACGTGGACCCGCACGTCGTCGAACACGCTGATCGACGAGCGGCCGTTCTACTACACGCGGCTGATCGTCGACCCGCACGACGCCAATCACCTTTTCTCCGTCTCGGTGCTGCTCGCCGAGAGCACGAACGGCGGCGCGACCTGGCACGTCAGCGGAAAGCGTCTGCACGGCGATCATCACGACGCGTGGATCTCCGCCAACGGACGGACGATCGTCGAAGCGAACGACGGCGGCGTCGCGCTCTCGCGTGACGGCGGCGCGACGTGGCAGTGGCGCAACGTCATCCCGGTCGCGCAGTTCTACCACGTCTCCGCGGACCGCGAAACGCCGTATCGCGTCTGCGGCGGGCTGCAGGACAACGGCGTGTGGTGCGCGCCCTCGCGCACCGGCGAGTCGCGCGGCATCCTCCCCCAGGACTGGCTGCGCGCCGGCGGCGGCGACGGCACGTTCAGCGTCGCCGATCCGCGCGCGCCGTGGACGATCGTATCCAGCTCGGGCGGCGGCGACAACGCCGGCGAGATCTGGCGCGTCGACACGCGCACGCAGTCGGCGCGCGACGTCTCACCGTATCTGCGCGATCAGAACGTCGTCGCGCCGAGCCGCCTGCGCTATCGGTTCAACTGGGAGACGCCGCTGGCGTTCGATCCGCACGACGCGCGCGTCATGTACGCGGGCGGCAACGTGCTCTTCCGCACGACCGACGGCGGGATGCGCTGGACGCCGATCAGCGGCGATCTCACGCGCGACATGCGCTCGCGTCAGACGCTTTCCGGGGGGTTGACGCTCGACGTCACCGGCGCCGAGACGTTCGACACGCTGCTCGCGATCGCGCCTTCGCCGCTCGTCGCAGGCCAGATCTGGGTCTCCACGGACGACGGGCTCGTGCAGCTCACGCGCGACGGCGGGAAGCACTGGAGCAACGTGTCGATCCCGGGGCTCGACGCCGACGCGCGCGTCCCGGCGCTCGACGCCTCGCACCGCGACGCCGGCACGCTGTACGCGGCCGTCGACCGGCATTTCGTCGGCGACCGTGCGCCGTACGTGTACGTGACGACGGATTTCGGACGCACGTGGCGCCGCATCACGAACGGGTTGCCGCACGCGGAGGTGTACGCGGTGCGCGAAGATCCGGCGGACCCGTCCGTGCTGTACGCCGGGACGGCGAAGGGCGTCTGGTGGAGCGCCGACCGGGGCGCGTCGTGGTCGGCGTTCCCCGCGCCGTATCCGCCGGTCGATGTGCACGACCTCGTCGTGCAGCCCGACGCCGGCGATCTCGTCGCGGCGACGCACGGGCGCGGGATCCTGATCTTCGACGACCTGCGTCCGCTGCGCGAGCTGGCGCTCGCGCGCCGCGAGGGCGTGCGGCTGTTCGCGCCGCGCGACGCCCGGCCGCGCGACGGACTGATGCCGACGGTCAACGCCGCGGGCGCCGCAAACCCCGCGCCGGCGATCTTCACCTTCTGGCAGGCGACCGCCGCACGCGGGCCGCTCGCCCTCGAGATCGCCGACGCCCACGGCCGCATCGTCCGCCGCATCGCGGGGACGCACGACGAAGACGGCCGCGACGTCCCGAACGTCTCGAACCTCGCAGGCTTCAATCGCGTCGCGTGGGACTTGAACGAAGATGCGCCGACCCCGTGGCGCCGCGCGCCCGCCTGGGACCGCGGGCCCGACGCGGGTCCGCCGGTTCTCCCCGGGACCTACACCGTGCGGCTGCTGCGCGACGGCCGCGTTTACGCGCGCACGCTGCGCGTGCTGCCGCGCCCCGCCGTGACGGCCGCTGCGGCTCGAGCCGGCTCGCGGTTCGCGCGCGCGATGAATGCCGAGCTGAGCGCGCTCGACGACGCGCTGAACGGTCTCGACAACGTTCGCCTCCAGCTCGCCGACCGCGTTCGCTCGATCCACGACGCGACGCTCGCGGCGCGCGCGCGCGACGTCGCCGCCCAAGCGCAGAAGATCCAGTCGACGATCAGCTCGCAGCCGCTCAACGACCAGGACGACGACTTTCTGGAAGACCTGCTGCGCGAGCGGGTGCTGACGTTCTTGTCGGACATCGGCCCCGGGACGCCCACGCAGGCGCAGCTTACCGAGGCGCGCGCGCTGCGCACCGGCGGCGAGAGCGCGCTGGCCGCGTACCGCACGTACGTCGCGACGCGAGTGCGCTCGCTCGACGATGCGCTGCGCGCGGCCGGCCTCTCACCGATCGACCTCCGTGCGCTGCCGCCGAAAACGAAACCGGACCCGAACGCCGACGAGCACGCTCGCCGCGCCGACGACGACCTGTAGCCGCTAGAGCTGCGCGATGCCGCGCCGGACGCACTCGCGGACGAGCGCGGCACGATCCGGCACGGCGAACGCGCGCAGGATGCGCGAAACCGTGTTCCGGATCGTCTGCGCCGAACGCCGCCGCGCCGAGGCGATCTCGCGCGTCGTCTTGCCGTCGCAGAGCAGCTTCAGCACGGAGCGCTCCGGGAGCGAGAGTGCCGTCAGCACGGGATCGTTGAGCTCGGGATTCATCCGGCGCCCGCGCTCGCGCAGCGGCGACCCGTGGGCCAGCTTGCGCAGCGCGTGGTCGACGTACTCGAAGAGGTACGCATGCCCGGTCAGCTCGCCGAGCCGCAGCGCCGTGAGAAGTGCGCGCCGCTCGTAGCCGACCTTCGCGAAGAGCCGGAACGCATCGCGATAATGGCGGTGCGCGACGCCGTACGCGCCTTCGACGTCGGCGATCACGGCTTCGACGAACGCGCGCAGCGCCGTTTCGATCGTGTTGCCGGACAGCGAGAAGAGCGGCGAGGCGGGAAGCTCGGCGTAGCGCTTGAGCAGCGCGCGCGCCGACAGCACGTCGCCCGCGTACGCGACCTCTTCCGCGACGGCGAGGAGAAGGTTGTGCTGCGCGGTGTCGCGCCACGCCGCCGGATCCAGCGCGTCGAGCGCGTCGCGCAAGCGCGCCGCCGCGTCCGCGTGCGCGAACCGCTCTCCGGCGAGCCGGAAGACCGCGGCGCGCCGGCATTGCGCGAGCAGGGCGTAGCCCGCGTTCGGCGCGACGGCCTCGGCCTCGCGAGCGGCTTGCAGCGCTTCGCGGACGCGGCCGTCGATGTCGTACATCTTCGACGCCGCGAGCGCGATCACGCTCTGCAGCCCGTTCAGCGCGCTGCCGCTCCATTCGATGCGCGCACGGCGGTGCTCGACGATCAGCCAGCCCTGCCGGTCGAGCCGCTCCGCCGTGAAGGCCGCCAGCCCGAACGTCGCGTTCGCCTCGAGGAAGCGGTCGCGGTGGCGGCACGCGTCGAGCCGCTGCAGCACCGCACGGAAGTGCTCCGTCGCCTGCGCGTAGTCGCTGCGCGCCGCGGCGATCCACGCGCGGTATTCGAGCGCGCGGGCGTGCACGATGTCGGCGTCCGGCGATACTTCGTCCAGCGCGCGCTCCGCTTCGTCGAGCCGGCGCACGCCGTAGTGCGCGAGCGCGATCCCGAGTGCGATCTCCGAACGAATGGTCGGGTGCGCGGCAGCGGACGCGCCGCGCGCCTCTTCGAGGATCGCGAGTCCCCGTTCGGCGTCACCGAGCCGGACGTACGCTTGACCGAGCAGCATGCGCGCGGTGAGCGACGCGTCCAGGGTGCCGTGCGCGACGAAGACCGAGCGCACGACGTCGATCGCCTCTTGCGGACGGGCGACGCGCAGCAGCGCGCGGGCCCGCAGCAGCGCGATCTCCGAGCGCATCTCGATCCCGTCGGGACGAACGCGCTCGCACAGCGCCAGGCAGTCCTCGAAGTCGCCCGCGAACCAAGCCCGCATCGCTTCCGAGAACGCGACACGGCCGGCGGGGACATTCGGCTTACGAGCTCGTTCGGAAATCACACCCCACTCGCCTCAAACGGTGGCCGCGGCTGCCGGTTCCGCGGTCGAGGACGAGCTTCGGCGCACGCCCCGCGAATCCGCTTAGGACGGTGATCCGCCCAACGTCACGTCTTGCGGCTGCACCACCGGCGGCGCAGTCCCGCCGGGCGCGAGGGACGCCGCCATCGGCGCGAGGGCGACGAGCAAAGCGATGATGAGGGCAGCTAGGTTCACGCGCAGCCTGCTCTTTCCGATTTATCGGGTTTGCCGCGACCCCGGGGCGCCGGCGTTGGCGGCGGCTTCGGTACGACTGTACCGAAACCCCATCGTCGCTACACCATACCATGACGGGGGATCGCGCGTCCCGTCGCAGCCACCGGACCGCGGCTCTCAGCGGAAAGCGACGAGCTCGGTTCCGGCGCCCTCGAGCGCGGCCGCGATCGCGCCCTGACCTGCGCCGGCGACGACCGCTCGTCGGGCGCCGCCCCGCACGGCCGCGATCGCGGCTTGGATCTTCGGGATCATCCCGTCGGTGAACGTGCCGTCGGCGAGAAACGCCTCGGCCTCGGCGACGGTGAGCCGGGGGATCACGGAGTCGGGGTCGGCGAGGTCGCGGCGCACGCCCGCCACGTTGGTGAGGACGACGTAGGCGTCCGCGCGCAGCGCGCCGGCGATCGCGCCCGCCGCGACGTCGGCGTTGCAGTTCAGCGCGCCGCGCCCGCCCTCGTCGAGGCCCAGCGGCGCGACGACCGCGACGTATCCCGCGTCGACGAGCGCCGCGACCGGCCCGGGCTCGACGCGCACGATCTCGCCGACGAAGCCGAGGTCGACGCCGTTGACCGAGCCGACCCGGCGTGCGTACAGCAGCGGACCGTCCTGCCCGGAGATCCCGATCGCGCGCGCTCCCCGCGCGAGAAGCGCGCGCACCAGCGCCTTGTTGACCGTTCCGCACAGCACGTACTCGACGACGTCCCGGGTCGCCGCCCCGGTGACCCGCAGCCCTCGGACGCGCACTTCGTCGATCGCCTTGAGATGAAGCTCGGCGTCGATCTGCGGCCCGCCGCCGTGCACCATGACGACCTTCTCGCCGCGCGCCGCGAGCGCCGCGACCTCGTCCACGACCGGGTCATCGGAGCCGCCGGCGGCCATCGCGTTCCCGCCGTACTTCAGCACGATCGTCACGCAGAAAGCCTCGTCCGGGCGCCCCGCTGCTTCCTGCAGGCGGCGCACTGCGGTGCAAGCAGAGTTGGCCGGAAAGGACGTCGCACATTTCGCCTGCTTGTACGATAATCAAACGGTTGGGGGTGCCCCTGGTGGGGAAGGCCGCCTGCGAAGTGGCTTGAGCGGGTTCGATTCCCGTCACCTCCACTCCCGACACCGAGGCTCGCCCATCGCAGGCGGCGGGCCTTCCGTTGTTTCTGCGGGCGTGCTATAGTGAAGGCACTTCGCAGGCGGTCTTCTCCGGAAGATTCGGAAGGGCGGGGCCGGGAACGGCTTCGCCTTTTTTCGTTGCGTCGGTAATGCCGGCGCCTCATGCAAGGCCTAGCGACGGCACTCCGGCATTGCTTCGCGAAAACCGGCCGCCCAGAGAAATCGGCTTTGCGGACAAAGCCTGGTCGGCTTGTTGCATAAATATCCATCTTGTGTATAATTATGCAGCGATGGTGACTTTGCCGGCTGCGGCGCGGCTGCGTGGGCGGAACGTTCTCTCGGTGACGGACCTCGGGGCCGACGAGCTCGCCAGCTTGCTGGGCGTCGCGACCACGCTGAAGGCGCGCGGCCGCGAGCAGCTCACGCTGCTGCGCGGCAAGACGCTCGTGATGCTCTTCGAAAAGCCCTCGCTGCGCACGCGCGTCTCGTTCGAGACCGGGATGACGCAGCTGGGCGGGCACGCGATCGCGGCGACCGGCGGAGATTTCGGGATCGGGACGCGCGAGACGCCCGAAGACGCGGCGCGCGTGCTGTCGCGGTACGCCGACGCGATCGTGTATCGGACGCATGCGCACGAGCCGCTGGTGCGGTTCGCGCACGCGGCGACGGTGCCGACGATCAACGCGCTCTCCGAAGCGGGCCATCCGTGCCAGGCCTTCGCGGATCTGCTGACGATTCGCGAGCGCTTCGGCACCCTGCAGGGACTGCGGCTCGCGTTCGTGGGTGACGCGCGCAACAACGTCGCGATCTCGCTGGCCGAGGCGGCGGCGATGTCGGGGATGTCGGTGACCTTCGCCGCGCCGCCGACGCATCGTCCGTCGGACGCGTTCCTCGCCAAGCTCGTGAAGCTGGGCGCGCCGCACAACGTCACGGCGCGCGCGTTCACCTCGCCGATCCGCGCGGTGCGCGACGTCGACGTGGTCTACACCGACGTGTGGACGTCGATGGGCGAAGAGCAGTTCGTCGAGCGCAACATGGCGGCGCTGCGGCCCTATCAAGTCAACGCCGAGCTCATGGCCGCCGCCGCGCCGCACGCGCTGTTCCTGCACTGCCTGCCGGCGCACCGCGGCGAAGAGGTCACCGCCGAGGTCATCGACGGACCGCACAGCGTCGTCTTCGACCAAGCCGAGAACCGGCTGCACGCCCAGAAGGCGCTGCTCCTCTCCCTGCTCACCGACCTGCGCGGCCTCACGGAATAGATGATGGAGACGATTCAGCAACCGAAAACGAAGCGCCAGCGCGCCATCCTCTCGCTCATCGCCGCGCGGCCCGTCCGCTCGCAGGACGAGCTTGCCGCGCTCCTCGAGCAGCAAGGCTACGAGGTGACGCAGGCCACGGTCTCGCGTGACATCAAGGAGCTGGGCTTGCTGAAGGTGCCGCTCAAAGGCGGCATCGGCGGCGCGTTCAAGTACGTCGAGCCGACGCTCGGTCCGGCGTTCACCTCGCGGCTGCACCGGGTCGTCTCCGAGGTCGTCATCCAGGTGCGCTCGGCGATGAACCAGATCGTGCTGCGCACGCATCCCGGCACCGCGATGATGCTGGCGGCGGCGATCGACGGCGCGGATTGGCCCGAGATCATCGGGACGATCGGCGGCGACGACACGGTGCTCGTCATCTGCGAGCAGCCCGACAAGACCTTGATGATCAAGCAGCGCTTCGAAGACATGCGCGGAGAACAACAGTAGTCATGCGGATCGTGCTGGCGTATTCCGGGGGACTCGACACCTCGGTGCTGCTGAAGCAATTCGTCGAGCAGGGCCACGAGGTGATCGCGATGACCGCGAACCTCGGCGAGTCCGACATGGTCTCCGGCGAAGGCGCGCAGGACGCGCTCGAAGCGGTGCGCCGGAAGGCGCTGAAGCTCGGCGCGGTCGAGGCGGTGCTGGTCGACGCGCGCGAACGCTTCGTCGACGACTACGCCTACAAGGCGCTCGCGGCGAACGCGCTCTACGAAGGCGAGTATCCGCTCAGCGCGGCGCTCTCGCGCCCGCTCATCGCCGATCTGCTGGTCGAGACGGCCGAAGAGTACGGCGCCGACGCGGTTGCGCACGGGTGTACCGGCAAAGGCAACGATCAGGTGCGCATCGAGGTCGGCGTGCGCGCCCGCGCGCCGCATCTCAAGACGCTCGCGCCGCTGCGCGACAAGCCGCTCTCGCGTCCGGACGCGATCGCATTCGCGCAAGCGCACGGCGTCCCGATCGCGCACACGACGGCCAAACCGTACTCCGTCGACGCGAACCTCTGGGGGCGCTCGATCGAGGCGGGCGTGCTCGAAAACCCCTGGAACGCGCCGCCGGAAGACGCGTACGCGTGGAGCGTCGCACCGGAATCCGCGCCCGCGAGCGGCACCGACGTGGTGATCGCGTTCCGCCTCGGCGTTCCGTCCTGGGACGGAAAGACGGGCGCCGACATGGTGTTCGAGCTGAACAAGATCGCCGGCGCGAACGGCGTCGGCCGGCTCGACATGATCGAAGATCGCGTCGTCGGGCTCAAGTCGCGCGAAGTGTACGAATGCCCGGGGAGCATCACGCTGATCGAGGCGCACAAGGCGCTGGAACGGCTCGTCCTCACGCGCGACGAGCTGCGCCTCAAGGCGCAGCTCGACCAGAAGTACGCCGAGCTGATCTACGACGCGCAATGGTCGTCGCCGCTGCGCGCTGCGCTGGACGCGTTCAACGCGAAGCTCGCCGAGCGGATGACGGGCGAGGTGCGCGTGAAGCTCGTCCGCGGGCGCGCCGTGGTGACGGGATCGCGCTCGCCGTTCGCGCTCTACGACGAGTCGCTCGCGACGTACGCCGCCGGCGATCGCTTCCGCCACGACGCCGCGACGGGCTTCATCGAGCTTCACGGCCTGCCGATCGCCGCGGGCGCGGCGAAAGCCGCCGAAGCCGCGGAGCGCGCACAGCCCGCGACGGTCTGACCGTGAGCTCGCTGCAGTGGGGCGGGCGCTTCGCATCCGCTCCGGATGCGGCGCTGCTCGCGTTCGGCTCGTCGCTCGAAGACGACCTGGTGCTCGCCCCGTTCGACGTGCGCTGCTCGATGGCGCACGTCGCAGCGCTGGCGTCCGGGCGCGTGCTCCGCGCACACGACGCGGACGCGCTGCGCGCCGCGCTGGAACGCGTGGCAGGCGAGATCGACGACGGCTCCTTCGCCGCGTGGGCGCTCGCCGGCTCGTTCGAAGACGTGCACGGCGCGATCGACGCCCGCGTGCGCGGCTACGCCGGGAGTGCGGGCGAACGTCTGCACGCCGGGCGCAGCCGGAACGACCAGGTCGCGACCACGCTGCTGCTCTACGCGCGCGACCGCGCGCTGCGTGGCGCGACGCTCGCGCTCGACGTCGCGGCGCTGCTCGAAGACCGCGCCGCCGAAGCGCTGGAGCGGCGCACGCTGCTCGCCGCGACCACGCACTGGCAGCCCGCGCAGCCCGTGCTGCTCGCATTCTGGCTCGACGCGGCCGCGCAGCCCTTCGTACGTGCGGCCGAACGCTTCGCGCGCGTCGCTTCGGATGCGGCACGCTTCTGCCCGCTCGGAAGCGCGGCGCTCGCGGGCTCGTCGCTGCCGCTCGACCGCGCCGCGGCGGCGCGCGAGCTCGGTTTCGGCGCGCCGTCGCGCAACGCGCTCGACAGCGTCGGCGACCGCGACGTGGCGCTCGATCTGCTGCACGCCGCCGCGCGCGCCGCGGTCGCCGCATCGCGCCCGAGCGAGGAGCTGGTGATCTGGGCGACGCCGGCGTTCGGATACGTTCGCCTCGACGACGCGGCCTCGACCGGTTCGAGCCTGATGCCGCAGAAGCGCAATCCCGACCCGTTCGAGCTGGTCCGCGCCGCCGGGGCCCGCGCGATCGGCATCTACGCGGGCGCGCTCGCGTCGGTCAACGGCGTCGCGCTCTCCTACCATCGCGACTTGCAAGAAGCGAAGGCGCAGATCGTCGCCGGCACCGAGGCCGCGCTCGCGGCGCTCGAAGCGTTCCGGCGCGCGTTCGCGCACGTCCAGTTCACCGGCGCGTCGAGCGCGCGCGCCGGCGACGGGTACACCGTGGCGACCGATCTCGCCGACGCCGTCATCGCATCCGGGCGCAGCGCCCGCGAGGCGCACCGCCTCGTCGGCGAGCGCGTGCTGGAGGCCGAGACCGAAGGCCGCCCGCTCGACCGGCGGGACGCGGTCGCGCTCGGCGTCCCGGACGCGCCCGTCGACGCCGCCGAGTCGGTCGCCGCGAAGCGGACGGCCGGGTCGACGCATCCGGACGCCGTCGAAGCCTCGATCGCCGCAACGCGCGAGGCGATTCGCGGGTTGTCGGAGTCTCTGCCGTGATCACCGCCCACGTCGTCGGCGCCGGCGGATACGCCGCCGCCGAGCTGATCCGTCTCATCGACCGCCATCCGTCGGTCGCGCTCGGCGTCCTCGAGAGCCGTTCGCAAGCCGGAACGGCGGTCGCCGACGTCTTTCCGTGGCTGCCGCACGTGCACGTCGCGCTCGACGAGAGCGGCACCGCGCTGCGGCGCGTCCGCGCCGACGACGTCGTCTTCCTCGCCGGCGGGCACGAGCTCGCGCGCGAGCAAGCGCCGGAGTTCCTCGGCAAGGGTGCGCGCGTGATCGACCTCTCCGACGCGTTCCGGCTGACGGCGAACGCGGGCGACGCGGTCTACGGCTTCCCCGAGCGCTATCGCGCACGGATCGGTGACGCGCGCCTCGTCGCGAACCCGGGCTGCTACGTCACGGCGTCGCTGCTCGCGCTCGTCCCGCTCGAGCATCTTGCCGATCGCATCGCGCAGATCGTCATCGACGCGAAGAGCGGGATCACCGGCGCGGGGCGCACGCCGGCGGTGCCCTCGCTCTTCGCCGAGGTCGACGGCGACGTGCGCGCGTACGGCCTCACCGGCCATCGTCACGGCGCGGAGATCGTGCAGGAAGCGCGTGCCGCGGGCGTCGCGGCGCCGATCGTCTTCTCGCCGCACGTCGTTCCGCTCAAGCGCGGGATCCTCGCCGACGTCTATCTGGTCCCGCGAGCGCCGCTCTCGCGCGACGAGGTGCTCGCCGCGTACCGGCGGTTCTACGCGGCGAGCCCGTTCGTCACGGTGTTCGGCGACGTGCGGCCGCCGCATCTCCCCGCGCTCGAAGGCACGAACGACGCGCACCTGTCGGTCGCCGAACGTGACGGCGTCGTGCACGTGCTCTCCGCGCTCGACAATCTCGGAAAGGGCGCCGCGGGACAGGCGATCCAGAACATGAACCTCATGCTCGGTCTACCGGAGGAACAAGGTCTCGATGCTCGCACCGCCGTCGGCTGACGCCATCCGCCTCATCGAAACGCGCGGCGGGCTCGGCGCCGTCCCCGGCGTGCGGATGGCCGGCGTCCACGCCGGCATCAAGAAGCGCAAGAGCGATCTCGCGCTGATCGTCCTGCCGGGCCCGCACGTCTGCGCGCAAGTCATTACGACGAACGAGATCAAGGCGGCGCCGCTGCTCGTCACGAGCGCCCACCTCGAGGCGGACGGCGAAGCGGTCGAAGCGATCGTCTGCAACTCCGGCTGCGCGAACGCGTGCACCGGCGAGCGCGGACTCCGCGACGCCGAGAACACCACGCGTCATGCCGCGCACCTGCTCGGTTTGCGCCCGACGCAGGTCGTCGTCGCGTCGACCGGGGTGATCGGCGTGACGATGCCGATGGATCGGCTGGCGAAGGGGCTCGACCGCGCCGCGAAGTCGCTCTCGGAAGGGCCGGAAGCGGCGTACGACGCGGCCGAGGCCATCATGACGACCGACCACGTCCCGAAGCTCGCGGCGTACGCGTGGAGCGAGAACGGCACGCGTCACGTCGTCGGCGGGATCGCGAAAGGCTCGGGGATGATCGCCCCCAACATGGCGACGATGCTCGCGTTCGTGGTGACGGACTACGCGCTCTCGCGCGACGCGCTCGGCGAGGCGCTGCGCGCCGCGACCGACGGCACCTTCAACATGATCTCCGTCGACGGCGACATGTCGACGAACGACTCGGTGTACTGCTGCGCGAAGCCCGGCGCGGGCGAAGCGTCCGAGGGCTTTCGCGCCGCGCTGAACGCCGTCTGCCGCGACCTCGCGGTCGCGATGGTGAAGGACGGCGAAGGGGCGACGAAGACGCTGACGTTCACCGTCTCGGGCGCCCGCGACGAGAAGCAGGCGCGCTCCGTGGCGCGCGCGGTGATCAACTCGAGCCTCGTGAAGACCGCGCTCTACGGTGAGGACCCGAACTGGGGCCGTATCGTCGCCGCGGCGGGATCGGCGGGAACGGCGATCGACCCGGAAGCGTGGTCGTTGTACCTCGCCGAGAAAGTGTGGGTCGAGCGCGGCGCGATCGAGGCGATGAGCGAAGCGGAAGCGCACGCGATCCTCGAGGAGCACAGCGTCCACGCGCGGCTAGACCTGGGGATCGGCGAGGCATCGGCGACGGCGTGGGGCTGCGACCTCACCGGCGACTACGTCCGCATCAACGCGCACTACCGGACTTGAGGACGCCAAGTCGGACGGACTTGACGTCCTCAAGTCCTTGGCGGTCCTCGCTGGCGGGTTCGCTTCGCGAACCCGTCGCGGTCCTCGCTACGCTGGTGGGTTCGCTTCGCGAACCCGTCGCGGTCCTCGCTACGCTGGTGGGTTCGCTTCGCGAACCCTTCGCGGTCCTCGCTACGCTCCGGTCCGCATAAAGGAGACGGTTGAAGATGTCGATTTCTGCTTCGCGTAATCCCGGGCTGCTCACGCAGCATCCGCACGTCATGGCGAACTACAAGCGGCTCGAGATCAACGTCGTGCGCGGACACGGGTGCTGGCTGTACGACGAAGGCGGGAACGCGTATCTGGACTTCGTGGCGGGAATCGCGGTGTGCGCGCTCGGGCACGCGCATCCCCGGATCGCGCGCGCGATCGCCGAGCAGGCGGCGACGCTCGTGCACGTGAGCAACCTGGTCCATCACGAGCCGGCCGGAACGCTCGCCGACCGGCTCGCCGAGCTGTCGGGATTCGACGCGGTCTTCTTCTGCAACAGCGGCGCGGAGGCGAACGAAGCGGCGATCAAGCTGGCGCGCAAACGCGCCTGGCGCAAGGGCGAGAAGGATCGCAACGTGATCCTCGCCGCGAAAGGGTCGTTTCACGGGCGCACGTTCGGCGCGCTCGCCGCGACCGACAACCCGGCGTACCACGAGGGCTTCGAGCCGCTCCCGGGCGGCTTCGCGCACGTCCCGTTCAACGACGTCGACGCGCTTGAGCGCGCGATCGACGAGACGACGGCGTGCTTCCTGGTCGAGCCCGTGCAGGGCGAGAGCGGCGTCGTCCCGGCGACGAAGGAGTATCTCGAAGCGGCGCGGCGGCTCTGCGACGAGCGCGGCGCGCTCCTGATCTTCGACGAGGTGCAGTGCGGAATGGGCCGGCTCGGGCGTCTCTTCGCGCACCAGCTCTACGGTGTGCGGCCGGACGCGTTCACGCTCGCGAAGTCGCTCGCGAACGGTCTCCCGATCGGCGCGCTGCTCGTCCGCGGCGACGCCGCCGCAGCGCTGCAGCCCGGCGATCACGGGACGACCTTCGGCGGCTCGCCGGTCCCCGCCGCCGCGGCGCTCGAGCATCTGCGGATCCGCGAAGTGGTCGACATCGACGCGAACGTCGCCGCGAGCGGCGCGCTGCTGTACGACGAGCTCGCGGCGATCGCGCGCGAGTTTTCCGAGGTGTTCGACGCGCCGCGCGGGCTCGGACTCATGCTCGGCCTTCCCGTGCGCGAGGGCCGGAAGGCGGCCGACTTCGTCGCCGCCGGACTGGATCACGGCGTCTTCCTCAACTCCGCCGGCCGCAACACGCTCCGCTTCGTGCCGCCGCTCATCATGACGGCCGACGAGGTGCACGAAGGCGCGAAACGCCTCCGAGCAGCGATCGAGACGACGCTCGCGGGCGCGTAGGAACCACCGCACGAACAACGGTTCCGGCGCACGCGGTTCGCGACGCAACCCGCAGCCGTCGCGCTGCACCGGGACGTGAGAGGACCGGGTTGACGGCACGTCCGCGGGCGTGCTACAGTCGCCGAACCGTGTACGCGACCCGCTGTCTCGCCGCGATGTCCATGTGCTGCCTCCTTCGCGGAGGTCGGCCGGGGATCGCATGACGTAGCGCGCAGCGCACGAGCACCATGTCGAAAGCCCTCGCCGATCCGCTCGGCGAGGGCTCTTCGTTTCACTCGCTTTCCCCTCGCACCAGGAGGCGTTTCATGTCGTTCACCCGTTCCGCGTTTCTCAGGACAGCCGGCGCCGCCGCGGCCGTCGCCGCCGCGCCGCGACTCGCACGCGCCGCGCGCCTCGATCGGCTCGCGATCGACTACGCGTACTACAACCCGCCCAGCCTCGTGCTGAAGCGGAACGGCTGGCTCGAGGAGGCGCTGCGCCCGCACGGCGTGGCCGTCGACTGGGTGCTCTCGCTCGGCTCGAACAAGGCGAACCAGTTTTTGCAGGCGGGGGTCGTGCAGTTCGGCTCGACGGCGGGCAGCGCGGCGCTGCTGGCGCGCGCGAACGGCTCGCCGATACAAACGGTGTTCCTCTACTCGCGGCCCGAGTGGACGGCGCTCGTCGTCGCGAAAGGCTCGCCGCTGCGCAACGTGCGCGAGCTGCGCGGGAAGCGCGTCGCGGCGACCCGCGGGACGGATCCGTGGTTCTTCCTCCTGCGCTCGCTCGACGCGAACGGCTTGCGTCCCGGCGACGTGGAGCTCGTCGATCTGCAGCATCCCGACGGACGGACCGCGCTCGAACGCGGCCAGGTCGACGCCTGGGCGGGTCTCGATCCGCACATGGCGGCATCGCAGCTCGACGCCGGGTCGCGGCTCCTCTACCGGAACCTCGCGTTCAACACGTTCGGCGCGCTGAACGCCCGCACGGACTTCCTCGCCGAGCAGCCGGAGATCGCGCGCATCGTGATCGCGGCGTACGAGCGCGCGCGCGCCTACGCCGCCACGCACGTCGACGAAGTCGCGACGATCCTTTCGGAAGCGTCGCATCTCGACCGGCGCGTCGCGCTGCTGCAGCTGCGCGAGCGCACGACGTATCCGGGCAACGGCGTCCCCGGGCGCGAGTATCGCGACGCGGTCGCCGGCGTGATCCCGCTCGTGCGCGCCGACGCGCTCGCGCGGCCGGACGCCGACCTCGACGGCGCGCTCGCCGCGCTCGTCAACCCGCAGCCCGCGCGGACCGCATTGCGTGGCTAGGCTGGCGGTCCCGCTCGCGCTGTTCGCCGCGTGGTGGGCGGCGACCGCGAGCGGCATCGTGAAATCGTACCAGCTCGCCTCGCCGCACGACGTCCTGCGCGAGCTGCTCGACCTCGCGCGGAGCGGGCTGCTGTGGCGCGATCTCGGTGCCAGCACGGAGCGCGTCGCGGCCGGATTCGCGATCGCGCTCGCCGTCGCGCTGATTCTCGGAGCGCTCGTCGGCGGCTCGCGTGCGGCGGAGCGCGCGCTCGACCCGACGCTGCAGGCGATCCGCGCCGTGCCGTCGCTCGCGTGGGTCCCGCTGATCCTGCTGTGGCTGGGGATCGGCGAGACCGCAAAGATCGCGCTCGTCGCGATCGGCGCCTTTTTCCCCATCTACGTGGCGCTCGTCAGCGGCATCCGCGGCGTTGACCGCAAGCTGGTGGAGGTCGCGCGCATCTTCGGCCTGTCCCGCTTCGCGCTCGTCGCCCGGGTGCTCGTGCCGGCGACGCTGCCGCAGCTGCTCGTCGGCGCACGCATCGGGCTCACGCAAGCGTGGCTCTTCCTGGTGGCCGCCGAGCTGCTGGCGGCGACGAACGGGCTCGGGTTCTTGCTCACGGACGGCCAGCAGACGTCGCGCACCGACGAGATCCTCGTCGCGATCGTCCTGTTCGCGTTGTGCGGAAAGCTGAGCGAAAGCGCGATGCGGCTCCTGGAGCGGAGGCTGGTCGGATGGACCGACACGGCGCCGGCGTGACCCGCGCGGCACGCATCCGCGGGCTCCGCAAAGCCTACGGAACGCACCTCGTCTTCGACGGCCTCGACCTCGACGTCGCGCGCGGCGAACGCGTCGCGATCCTGGGCGCGAGCGGCTGCGGGAAGTCGACGGTCCTGCGCTGCATCGCCGGCTTGGAGCGCGCGGACGCGGGGACCGTCTCCACGGCCGGCGAGATCGGCCTCGTCTTTCAGGAGCCGCGGCTGTTTCCGTGGCTCGACGTCGAACGCAACGTCGCGTTTCCCGCGCGCACCGGCGCGGAGCGCGCGCGCGTCGCGAGCGTCCTCGCCCTCGTCGGCCTTGCGCACGCGGCGAAGCGGCTGCCGAAGCAGCTCTCGGGCGGGATGGCGCAGCGCGCGGCACTGGCGCGCGCGCTCGTCCGCGAGCCGGAGCTGCTGCTGCTCGACGAGCCGTTCGCCGCACTCGACGCGCTGCGCCGCATCGAGCTGCGCGCGGCCGTGCGCGAGATCCTGGCGCTCACGCGCGCCTCCGCGATCCTGGTGACCCACGACGTCGAAGACGCCTTCGCGCTCGCGGACCGCATCGTCGTGCTGGGCGGCTCGCCGGCCGAGGTCGTCTATGCCGCGCGCGCCGACGGCGCGAATCGCTCCGACGTTCTGCGCGCGCTCGGCGTCGGCGGCGGCGGAGCGCACGCGCGCGAGGCGCGCGGAGCGTCGGCCTGATGCGAAATGGGCGGTCCGCCGAGGCGGGCCGCCCGTTTCCTAGCCTGCGATTCGGCGCGGCGCTATTGGCCGGTGATCGGCAGACTCGCCGAGTTCGCCACGCAGGTGAAGTTCAGCGTCGCGATCGGGGACGTCGCGTAGTTCGCGCTGGAGTACGTGATGTGGAAGACGTACGACGTGTTGGGCGACGTCTTCGCCGTCGCCTGAAGCGTCGCCGTACCGGCCTTGAGGCAGCTCACGGTGTAGGACTCCGCGCCGGCCGTCGACGGCGGGTTCGACCACGAACCGTTCGTGATGCTGACGATCCCGTTCGCGTCCTGTTCGGTCACCGCGACCGGGCCGTTGTCGAACGTACCCGGCGTCGTGATCGTCGCGAAGCTCGCGTCCTCGATCGTGATCGAGCCGGTGTACGTGCCGACGCCGACGACGCCGACGTTCGACTGCTCGTTGTACGTATAGGGCGTCGTGATCGCGGGCATGCTCGCCGCCGCGGCGACGCCGTTCAACGTGATCGTCGCGCCGGGATTGCTCCCGGGCTGGAGCGTCACGGCCGAGGACTGGCCTTCGGAGAGGATCACGCCGCCGCCGTACAGGGCGTCGGGGACGCGCCGCTCGGACGTGGGTTTCGCCGTCGGCGAGGGCGAGGGCGACGACGTGCTCACCGGCTGATCGTAGGCCACCATCCCGAAGGTGTGCGCGCCGATCGTCGTGGTGACGGTCGCCATGCAGGTGTCGGCCGTCGCTCCTGCGCTGCACGACGCGTTGCTGATCGTGTCACTGCCGCTCCCGGCCCACACGATCGTTGCCGTCGGCGACGGAATCGACGTGTTGACGTTGATCACGCCGGCGATCGTGTTGCCGTCGTAGAACAGAATCGCTTGCGTTCCGGACGAGATGTAGTCGGGACGGCGGACGAGGCCGCCTCCGGCCTTGCGGTGCGGGATGCTGACTGCGACGGTGACCGTCGCGCGCGACGACGACGACGTGGTCGTCGGCGGCGTCGGCGTCGCCTGCGAGAGATTTTGCGGGACGGCGGACCCGGGGATCGACGTCGATCCGCCGCCGCCACCGCCGCATCCGGCGAGCAGCGCGATGAGCGCTGCCGCAGTTGCGAGACGTCGATATGCCACGAGTAGGGCCTCCTCCGAAGTGATGCCGGGCGTTCCGCCCGGGGGGTTGGTTCACACCCGTGATGCGATGCGCGTGAGAATCAGGGCGGCAGCTCGCCGCTGGTGCATTGGAACGTGGTCGTCCCGATCGGCGAGCTCGCATAGTCCGAGCTGTTGTACGGGAGACGCGCGACGTACGCCGTATCGGGCTTCGTGTTCGCCGTCGCTTGGATCGTCGCGGTTCCCGGCTTGTTGCACGAGACGAAGAAGTCGACGTTCACCGACGTATCGGGCGGCGTGGTGAACGTGCCGGCGGTGATCGTGAGGATGCCGTTCGCGTCCTGCTCGCTGACGATGACCGGACCGTTGTCGAACGTGCCCGGCGTGGTGATGACGTTCCCCGAGGCGTCCTCGATGACCATCTCGATGTCGTATTGGCCGTCGCCGACCACGCCCTGGTTCGGAGCTCGCAACGCCGGCCGTACGACGACGCCGTCCGGTTCTTCGAATTCCGCGAATTCGGTCGTCGCGGCGACCCCGTTCAGCGTGATGGTGGCGCCGGGATTCGTCCCCGGCTGCAGCGAGAGCGGTACGCTCTGTCCCTCCGCCAAGATGATGCCGTTCTCGTACAGAGCGTCGGGCAGCCGCCGTTCGGCGGTGGGCTTCGGAGACGACGAAGGCGTCGGTGACGGCGACGACGTCGAGACCGGTTCGTCGTACGTGACCATGAAGAACGTGTGCGCGCCGACCGTGGTGGCGAGCGTCGCCGTGCAGGTGTAGACGATGTCGGCCCCGCTGCAGCTCGCGTTCGCGATGCCGTCGTTCGGCCCGCCCGCGTACACGACGGTGGACGTCTGCGGGTCCGACGACAGATCGACGTTCACGACCCCGGCAACCGTCGTGCCGTCGAAGAACGCGACCGCTTGCGTGCCCGACGAGATGTAGTCCGGCCGCCGTGACGCCGAACTGCTCGCGCGCTTTTTCAGCGGGATGCGAAAGCTCACCGTGACGGTTGCGCGGCCCGACGAGCTCGTGGACAGACCCGGAGTCGTCGTCGCGACGCCGTGCGGAAGGGCCGCGACCGGAGCCGAGCTGGAGCCGCCGCAACCCGTCAGCAACGCGACGACACCCGCAGCCGCGGCCGAACGTCGAAGACCCGCGGAGATCACCGCTGTTCTCCTACTGGCCCGTGACCGGCAGGCTCGCTGCGTCGGCCACGCAGCGGAACGTCTGCGAGCCGATCGGTGAGCTGGCGTAGTTCGCGCTGGTATAGGTCAGCTTCGAGGCGTACGACGTATCGGGCTTCGTCTTCGCGAGCGCGGAGATCGTCGCAACCCCCGGGTTGACGCATTGCACGCTGAAGCTGACCGGCGCCGGGCTCGCCGGCGGCGTCGTGTACGACGCCGGCGCGAACGAGAGGATCTTGGAGCCGTCGGTCTCCGAGAACGTCACGGGCCCGTTGTCGTAGTCGCCGGGCAGCACGATCGTCGCGCCCGACGCGTCGTCGATCGCGGCGCTCACCGTGTAGGTTCCGACGCCGACGACGCCGACGTTCGTATACGTGTTCGTTCCGTCGCTGTACGAGTACGGCGTCGTGATCGGCGCGAAGTGCGCGATGGCGGCGACGCCGAGCAGGATGATCTCGTGCGACCCGTTGTCCCCCTTCTTCACGGTATACGGTCCGAGCTCGCCTTCGGAGAGGATGATCCCGCCGCCGCTCACCACGCCGCTGCGCGACTTCGTCTGCGCGTTCGGATAGGCGATCATGTCGAAGGTGTGGCTGCTGCACGTCGCATCGAGCACCTCGGTGCACACGGCTTGGTAGCCGTCGCTCTCCATCTGGCAGCTCAGGTCGCGGACCTCGTTGCCGCTCGAGTAGACCGTCGTGACGGTCGGAGGTTTCGCGGTCAGGTTGATGTTCGCGACGTAGACCAGCGACTTTCCGTCGTAGAACGAGACCGACCGCGTGTTCGGCGAGATGTACGCCGGCGCGCGCGACGACGCTCCGGTTCCGGCGCCGCCGGGAAGCGGGATGGTGAACGTGATGCTCAGCGTTCCCGTCGCCTGCGGTGCGGACGTCGGGGCCGCGGTCGGGACGAGTTGCGGCGTCCCGACGGTCACCGATTGCGAGCCGCCACCGCCGCACGCGGCCAACGCCGCCGCACATAGTGTCGCGGCGGCAAAGAGAACATGCGCTTTCCGACGTCGAAGAGCCGAGCGTCTGTGCACGGTCCGGGAATTGTATGCTCGCGCAGCATGAAAGGCAAGCGTCCTGGGACCAAAGTCTCGCGGCGGGGCGTCCGAAAGACACCGAGAAAACGAGCGGAAATGACCGATCGTAGCTTCGGGTTCCGCACGCGCGCGCTGCATGCGGGGACGCCGCCCGACGAAAGCACCGGGGCGCGCGCGCTCCCGCTCCATCTCTCGACGAGCTTCGTCTTCGACTCGGCGGAGCACGCGGCCGAGCTGTTCGCGCTGCGAACGTACGGCAACATCTACACGCGAATCGGAAACCCGACCGTCGCCGCGTTCGAGGAGAAGCTCGCGAGCCTCGAAGGCGGGCTCGGCGCCGTGGCGACGGCGAGCGGGCTCTCCGCGCAACTGATCGCCGTCCTGAGCCTTGCGCAGACCGGCGACCATCTCGTCGCTTCGTCGAACCTCTACGGCGGAACGGTGACGCAGTTCTCGGTGACGCTGAAGCGGATGGGCATCGAGACGACGTTCGTCGCGCCGGGCGATTTCGGCGCGGTGCGCGGCGCGCTGCGCGAGAACACGCGGGCGCTCTTCGTGGAGACGATCGGGAACCCGAGCGGCAACGTCGCCGATCTCGCCGCGCTCGCGGAGATCGCGCACGCGGGCGGCATCCCGCTCGTCGTCGACAACACGTTCGCGACGCCGTATCTCTGCCGCCCGATCGAGCACGGCGCCGACGTCGTGGTTCACTCGGCGACGAAGTTCATCGGCGGGCACGGCACCGTGCTCGGCGGGGCGCTCGTCGAATCGGGTCGCTTCCCGTGGGGCGCGGGACGGCATCCGCTGCTGAACACCCCGAGCCCCGGCTATCACGGCTTGAACTTCGTCGAGACGTTCGGCGAGTACGCCTTTCTGACGCGCGCGCGCGCCGAGGTGCTGCGTGACGTCGGCGCGTCGATCTCGCCGATGAACGCGTGGCTTCTCGTGCAGGGACTGGAGACGCTCGCGCTGCGCATGCCGCAGCACGTCGCGAACGCACGCGCGGTCGCGGAGTTCCTGCGCGGCCGCGCAGAAGTGGCGTGGGTCGCGCATCCCGACCTGCCGGACAGTCCGGAGCGCGAGCGCGCGGCCCGCTATCTTCCGCTCGGAGCCGGTTCGGTCTTCACCTTCGGGCTGCGCGGCGGGCGCGAGGCCGGGCGCGCGTTCATCGAAGCGCTCGAGCTCTGGAGCCATCTCGCGAACGTCGGCGACGCGAAGAGCTTGGTGATCCACCCCGCCTCGACGACGCACCAGCAGCTCGACGACGAGCAGCTCATCGCCGCCGGTGTCGGTCCGGAGATGGTGCGGCTTTCCGTCGGCCTCGAGGACGTCGCCGATCTGGTCTGGGACCTCGAGCGCGGTCTCGCCGCGGCGGCGCGCGCCGCGCGGGTGCCGGCATGATCCTCGAGACTGCGAGCGCGCGCAGGGCGCTGCTCGACCGCTCGCGGACGGTCGCGATGGTGGGCGCTTCGCCGAACCCCGCCCGGCCGAGCTACTTCGTCTTCTCGTTCCTGCGGACGCGCGGGAGGTTCGACGTCGCGCCGATCAACCCGACGGTCGCGGCGATCGACGGCGTGCGTTCGTATCCGTCGCTCGCGGCGTACGCCGCCGAGCGCGGCGCGCCGGACATCGTCGACGTGTTCCGCCGCTCAGAAGAGGCGCCCCAAGTCGCGCGCGACGCGATCGCCGCGGGCGCGAAGGCGATCTGGTTCCAGTACGGCGTCATCAACGACGAGGCGATTCGCCTCGCCGACGAAGCGGGGCTCGACGTCGTGGTCGACCGCTGCCTGAAGGTCGAGAGCGCGCGCTTCGACGGCGGCCTCGCGCTCGGAGGGTTGAACACCGGCATCGTCACGGCACGGCGACGCGTCCGCTGACGGATGACCGCTCAGAACGCCAACATCACCGCGGCGACGACGGCGAGGATCCCCGCCGCCAGGCCCAGCTCCGAGAGCTGCTCGCGGTGGTTCGAGATCTGCTTGGTCTTCCGCCGTTCCGGTCGCCGGTTCGGCCCGATCGTCACGCCCCCGTGCCCTCCTGGCAGAGCTGTCGCGGCCTATCGTTCCCCCCGGCGAGCAGCCGTAACGCGTTCGGGGAACGAGGGTGATCGATGAGGCTCTTCACGCGGGTCGCCGGGGTGGCCGGCGCGTTCGCTCTCGCCGCGGCAGGTTCGCCGGCGGCGATCTCCCAGCCGGACACGCGACCGCCGTGCGTCCACGATCTGATCGCGCTCCTCGATACGATCGACTCGGCGACGGCGCACCCCGGCGACGTCTTCGAGTTTCGCCTCGTCGAGCCGGCGGTCGCTCCGGACGGAACCCCGCTTCCGGCCGGACAGCTGGGCTACGGCGTGATCGCGAACGCCACGCACGCGAACAAGGGCGGGCAGCCCGGCTATCTCGCGCTCGAGACGCGCTTTCTGCTCCTCGCCGACGGCCGCCACATCCCGGTCCTGATCGATCGCCACAACGACGACAGCTCGGCGGCGACCGGCGCGACCGCGAACGCGCCGTGGGCCCTCGGGCTCATCCCGTTCGTCGGCTACGCCGCCGGCGGCTACGACGCGCTCCATCACGGCCGCGACGCGGCGATCCCGCGCGGGACCCGCGTCTCGGTCGTGATCGGCGACGACGCCGCCCTCGGGAAATGCCGTCTGCCCGCGCCGGGCGAATCGCCGCCGCCGGCCGCGGCGGCGCCCGCGCCCACCCCTGCGCCGGCGCCCGTCGTCACCCCGGCCGCTCCGCCGCGGGCTCCCTCGGCGCAGACGGCCGCGCCGCCGCAAACCGGGCCCGCGATCCAGCCGGCCGCGACGCCGACGCAGAGTCCGGTCGCGCCTCCGACCCCGCCGCCGCAGCGCTGAACGAGGTGTAGGGCGCCCGCGTTCGCGGGCGAACGACGGCGAAGTGGCTACCTTCCGGTCGCCCAGCCCGGCGCGGCTGGCGTTCGTCGTGACCGCGGCGTTGATCGCTGCCGGGATCGGCGATCCGCTGGTGGAGACGATCGCCGACACGGGAGCGTTCGGCGCGGGCTATCACGACACGAACCACCTCGGCGTGCTGCCCGCGCTGATCTGCGCGCTCGGCGTCGCGCTCGAGATGGCGGTGCTGTACGGCCTGCGCGCGTTCTCAGCCGGTGCGAGGCACGGAGGCGAACGGCTCCGTTCGCTCGCGCGCCGCATCGGCACGCATCGCGCACGCGCCGACGTTCCGTTCGTCTTCGCGCTGCAGCTCGCGGCGGTCTTCGCGATCGAGTCGTTCGAAGCGTTCGCCGCCGGTGGAAAGACCGTCGATGCGACGTCATGGCTCGGCGCGCCGCCCGCGTTCAGCTTGGCAGTGCACGGCGCGCTCGCGTTCGGAATCACCGTCGCGCTCGCGCGCGTCGCGCGCGCGCTCGTCGCGACGCTCGCCTCGCTCGTCCGCGTCGCGTTGCGGTTCATCGCCGTTCCGCCGCTGCGCGAGCGTCCGGCGCTGCGCGACCTTGGCGACGCCGCGTTGCTCGCGCGGCGCTTGCGCGTTCGCGTCCGGGAAACCGGGGAACGCGCACCGCCCGTCCTCCTCGCGTCCGCCTAGCCAGCACGCGTCGGGACGCTTCGCGTCCCAGGGGGTTCAAACGTTCATGAACGCATGGCATCGCGCGCGCGGCGCACTCGTGCCGGCGATCCTCGTCGCATTGACGAGCGCGATCGCACCCGCGCGCGCCGCGGAGGCGACCACGGGCATCATTGCCGGCAGCGTCGTCGATGCAAAGGGGGCGCCGCTCGCGGGTGCTCGCGTCACCGCGGCATCGCCGTCCGGACGCTACGAGGAGACGACCGACGCGCACGGCGCCTTCGCGCTGCTCGGCGTCAGCCCCGACACGTATACGGTGTCGGTGCAGCGCACCGGCTATCGAACGGTCGTCCGCAGCGGGATCACCGTCCTGCCCGGACAGACCGCGCGCGCGACGTTCGAGCTCGCGCCGGCGCTGCAGACCATCGGCCGGGTCAGCGCAGTCACGAACGCGTTCACCGTCGGAACGCCGTCCGACGTGTTCACGGTCAGCGGAGCGGCGGCGCGCGCCTATCCTGCACCGGCGAACCCCTCGGGGCTCGCGAACTACACGGCCGGCACCGTCCAAGGCGCGATCGCGAACGTTCCCGGCATCGATCTCGACCCGTTCGCGAATGCGATCCTGCGCGGCACGAAAGTCTCCGACGCGGTGTTCGACTACGACTCGGTGCCGATTCCGCAGGGGCTCATCGCCGAGCCGGGCGGGAACGTGATCGGGGCGCAGATGCCGACCACGGGGATCGCCTCGACGACCGTCGCGCTCGCCGGTTACCAGAGCGAAAGCGACAACGCGCTCGGCGGCGTCGTCAACGAGATCGCTGCAGTCGGGACCTATCCCGCGCGCACGACGCTGGAGCTGGGCAACGGGATCGGATCCGACTACCATTTCGCCAACCTGCAGCTGCTGGGCGCGACGCCCGACCTGCGCTGGCGCTACGCGCTCGCCGCGACGAGCGGCAGCGAATACTTCCGGTACGGCGACGGCTCCACGTTCTATCCGAGCGAGGCCGCGACGTACGGCTTGGCGCTGCAGGACCGCGGCGAGTTTTCGATCGAGAGCAACGCCCACTACCGCGCCGGGGCGAACGACGACGTGTCGTTCCTCGCGCTGGTCGGGCAGGCGACGTACGACCAGTACGGATCGCCGTATCCGGGCGAGACGATCGGCGCGTTCGACGGCACCGACAGGAACGGCAATGTCGTCCCGTACCCGGGATACGCGAACCAGAATGCGCCCGCGGACTTCGCCTCCGGCATTCGCGGTCAGTACGACATCCTCAAGGCGGCGTGGCTGCATACCGGCGCGCACGTCCTGTCCCGCGTGCAGGTCTATCAGTCGCAGTACTCGTCGCAAGCCGGGGGACCGTTCTGGGACGAGAACGGCTTTCCCGACGGCTCGATCTCACTCGTCGAATCGCAAGGCGGACGCCAGAACGGCGTCAACTACGACGGCGACGGCCTCTTCGGCGCGCACCATCTGCGGTTCGGCGCGGAATACCGCGTGACGACGTCGTTCCTGGATCAGCTCGTGCCGACGGCGGACGAGCGCATCACCTCGCGCCCGACGATCGATTCGACGCTGCTCTATCTGGGCGACACGTGGAGCATCGGAAGCCGCCTCGACGTGATGGGGACGGCGCGCGCGATGCACGCCCGCTTCAAGCCGAGCGACGGGTTCGCGTACGGCGTCGGCGCCCTCGATCCGCACGCCGGGCTCTCGTACCGCGTCGGCGACCGCTACGCGCTGCGCGTGAACTACGACCACACGACCGTCGCTCCGCTGCCGCTCGAAGTCGACCGCACAGACTCGGCCAACGTCGACGACAACGGCAATCCCGCGCCGTTCGTGCCGCTCGCGCCCGAAGTCGGAAACGACATGACCTACTCCGTCGAAGGATCGGGGCGGACGCAGTTTCGCCTGACGTACTATCGCAAGCTGCAGCAGAACGTCATCGACGTGCTGCCGTTCAACTTCCGCTCGGCGATCGGCGCGGGCTTGAACCCGAACGGCCTCGGGGTTCCGACGAACATCGGACAGCTCCGCGCGAGCGGCTTCGAGCTCTGGCTGAAGAACGCCGGCTTCACGCTCGACGCAAACCTCGATCGGGCGTTCTCGTCGAGCGCCTCGCAGTTCGCGTACAACGACCTGAACGCGCCCGCGATCGCCGCCGGACATCTGTTTCCGGTCGGCTACGAGCCGCCGTTCACCGCGACGCTTTCGTACGAGTTCGCCGCCCTACGGCATCACGTGCGCATCACGCCCTCGCTGTCGTACGAGAGCGGCTATCCGTACGGCAACGGAAAGATGGTGTGGATCTTCGATCCGGCGACCGGGAAGCCCGAGCAAGTGCCGAACGACAATTACTGGAATCCCGGCGCGAACTACTACTTTCTGGCCAACCCGTCGCTGCCGTACAACGCGGCCGGCAACCCGTACATCGGCAGCCTCGGGACGCCGCAAGGCAACGATCCGAACACGCTGCGCACGCCGCCCCAGACGCTGATCGACCTGCACGTCGAAGGCGATCTGACGCCGCGGCTGACGGTCATGCTCGACGTCGTCAACCTGTTCGGCGTGTCGAGCGCGACGGCGTATCAGGTGAACCCGTATCTCGTCGGACCGCCGGGCTACAAGGGCGGCAATCCCTACTACCAATGCGCGTACGCGCAGGTGCTGGCCGGCGGTGTCGGCGCGCCGTGCACGGGCGCCCCGGGCGGCTACCTTCTCGGCAACGGCGTCCCCACGAACGACGGCGTGACGCAAGCGGTACCGTGGACGTACGGCACGTCCGGGTACATCCCGCAAAGCTACCCGCTGGCGCGGACGGTCGAGCTGCGGCTGCGGTACCGGATGTGAGCCGCGCCACGGCTCGCCGTGTCGGCCCCCCGAACCCCGCGGGGGAGCGATTGGATCGCTTCCCCGCCGGGGAAGCTGCCTTCCGAACGACCTCCCTCGCGACAGTTACGAAAGGCGGTACGGCATGGCCGGACTCATCTGGACGATCATCGTCATCCTGTTCATCCTCTGGCTGATCGGCTTCTTGGTCCACGTCGGCGGCGGCCTGATCCACATCCTCATCGTCATCGCGGTCATTCTGCTGATCTACAACCTGCTCACGGGCCGCGGCGCCAGGGTCTGACGAGCGAAGGAGGCCGCGGGCACGCCCGCGGCCTCCTTCGTGTTCGCACGGTTTGCCGGTCAGCCGCCGACCGTCATCGGCAGAATGTTCGGGACGTCCAGCACCCGCAGCGGCACCGCGCTCCCGGAGGCGTTCGGCGCGTAGGTCGCGACGCTCCATGCGGTCGCAAGCGTGGTCGGCCGGAACTCGACCAGCAGATCGCCCGCCGAATCGGTCGCCAGCCCCGCCCCGTCGGTGCCCGAGAGCGGCGGACCGTCGATGATTCGGGCCGGGCTCGCGATCCCCGAAGCCTGCGGCGAGAACGCCGCGACGTGCCACGCCGTCGGATCGCCGTAACCGCTGATCACGGCATAGAACGTCCCGTCGGACGCCGCCGCATACGGTCCATACGTCGTCACGCTTCCGCCGTTCGGCGGGGCGGAAAAGACCATGTTGAACGAGCGGGCCGGACTCGGCGTTCCCGTGGCGAGCGGAGCGTAGACCCTGACGTCGCCGCCGGCGACGACGTACTCGCGTCCCGTCGCGTCCGTGAGGAACGTCCCGTATGCGGTCGTGAACGTTCGCAGCGGCGTCGTGGAACCGCTCGTCGCGTACGTCGAAACGGTCATCGGCGTCGTCGTGCCCGGCCACAACGCGCTCGCGACGTCGAGGTTTCCGTGACCGTCGGTCCCCATCCCGGCCGGGAAATCGAAGCCTGTGATCTGCGTCGGCTGCGTCGCGGTCGTCGCGTGCGGTCCGTACGTGAACACCGACGAGCTGTACGTCATCGGCTTCTGCGAGGTCGCCTCGTCGTAGACCGAATACGTTCCGTCGGGCTGCGCCGCGTTCCAGACGATGCCGCCGGTCTGAGGGACGGCAAACGTGCGCGTCGGCGCGGCGTTGCCGGTGGCGCTGAGCGCGTACGCAGCGTTGCCGACGAAGAGCTCTTGTGCCGGTGCTTTCGGCGGAGTCGGCGTCGCCGCGGGCCGCGGAGCCGGACCGATCGCGACCGGTCCGACGAAGCCTACCGTGGCGTAGCGCAACGGCGTCGCGGCTCCGCCCGCATTCGGCGCATAGATCTCGACGGCACCGGTTCCCTCGGACACGTAGAGATCTCCCGCCGAATCGACGGTCAAGGCCGAAAACACGGACGGGCTCACCTGCGCCTGGATCGTGCGCGATGCCGCCGGGCCGTCGTTGCCCGGCGCGAACGCATAGATCAGCATCTGCGGAACGGCATAGACCAGCGCGTAGACCGTCCCGTCGCCTGCGACGGCGACGCTCCGCAAACCGGCGGACGGCGTGCGAATCGTACGAATCGGCTTGGAACCGCCGTTCGCCCCGGCGGCGTAGACCAGGATCGTGTCCGTGCTCTCCGCGACGTAGAGCCGGTCGTCGCCGTCTGAAGCGAAGTCGACGACGTTGTCCGGAAGGATGAGGTCGCGCTTCACCGCGGGACTGTTGCCGCCCGCATACGGATAGGTGAAGATCCGCGACGCGCCGCTGCCCTGCCCGGCGGCGTTGAACAGCACGTCGATCCCGTCCGCGACGAGCGCCACTTGGTCGGCGAAGCCGCAGGTGCACCGGATCGTCTGTTCCGGCGCGGCCGTCGCGCTCGCGTTCGGCGCGAAGATCTGCAGCGCGAACGTCCGATTCGACTGCAGCAAGAAGTAGAACGTGCCGTCCGGTGCGGCGGTCAGGCTTTGTACGACCGCATTCGGAAGCGCGGCGTTCTTCGCCACCGGGCGCGCGACGGCGAAGCCGTTGCCCGAGAGCGGGACGCCGACGGCGGAACCGCCCGCACCCGCGGCCGCCCACAGCATGCCGGACTCGAGGTTCGTGTTCGTGCTGCGCGCGTGACGGATCGTCGATGCGAGCGACGGCGCGCCGGGCGGCACGGCGGGTCGCATCGCGCCGCCTCCGCACGCGGCGAGCGAGACGGCGAAAAGAACGGTGCCGCCGAGGACGGGCAATCGCATGAAGACGTACACCCCTGTACAGATCGGTGCTTTGCCGATGGATTACCCGCAGCGTCGAACCCGGCGCCGCGACGATGGTCCCGCGACCGCATGCCCTTTGGTCCCAACATCCTCGCGCCCCGCGCGCGGCACGCTCGGAAGGTTTTGAGCAAGCGGGCAGCCGGATATAGGCGCGACATGAACACGCACGCGCTGGAATACGCCTTCGTACGGGGAACGGAGGCCGCGGCGATCGCCGCCGGGCGGCTCGTCGGGCTCGGCGACAAGAACGCCGTCGACGGCGCCGCCGTCGAAGCCATGCGCACCGCGCTGAGCGACGCCGCGCTCGCGGGGATCGTCGTGATCGGCGAAGGCGAAAAAGACGAAGCGCCGATGCTGTATCACGGCGAGGAAGTCGGGAACGGTTACGGTCCCTCGCTGGACGTCGCCGTCGACCCGATCGACGGAACGACCCTCGCCTCGCGCGGGGGCCCGGGCGCGATCTCGGTCATCACCGCCGCGCCGCGCGGCGCGCTGTTCCGCACGCGCGTGCCGTACATGGAGAAGCTCGTAACCGGGCCGGCGGGCCGCGGCGTCGTCGACATCGAGGCGCCGCTCGAGGAGAACCTGCGCGCGCTCGCGCGGGCGAAAGGCCGGGAAGTGTCCGACCTCATCGTCGCGCTGCTCGAGCGCCCGCGCAACGAGCACCTGATGAAAGCGGTCCGCGCGGCCGGCGCCCGCGTGCGCGTGTTCGGGGACGGCGACGTCGCGAACGCGGTGTACGCCGTGCTGGAGGATCGCGCGCGCGTCGACATGCTGGCCGGCATCGGCGGCTCGCCGGAAGGCGTGATCGCCTCCTGCGCGGTCCGCGCGCTCGGCGGCGAGATGCAAGGGCGGCTGTGGGCGCGCGACGAGCGGGACGAGTCGATCGCGCTCTCCGAAGGTCTCGCGATCGGGAAGAAGCTCACGCTCGACGATCTGTGCGCTTCGCAGGACGCGATCTTCGCGGCGACCGGCGTCACCGACGGCGAGTTTCTCGACGGCGTGCGCTACCGGCGCGGCTCGGCGTACACGCAGTCGATCATCATCTCGACCTACTCGCGCTCGGTGCGCACGATCGACGCCCGCCACGAGCTGCGGCCCCGCGACCTCGTCGTCGATCCGATCCGCACGCAGTCGCGCTCGCAAGGGCGCTGAACGGCCGAGGACCCCGGCGCTCGGCTCGGGGTCCTCTCAGTCGGGGGTGCTTCTCGCTCCGCACTCGCGGAGTGGCTTCGGTGTACCCCAGCGTACCGAGATCACACGTTGCATGCGCCGTGTCGCCGGGAGGACGGGCGAGCGGCGGGAGGCGCGACCGGCGTCCGTGCGAACGTGCGCTTTCCGAATCATGGCGAGCTTCGAAGCGTTCTACCATCGCGCCGGCGCGGACGCGTTCGAGCCGACCGACGCGGCCAGCAGTCCGTGGGGCGAGCGGCTGCAGCACGGGAGCCCGCCGACCGCGCTGCTCGTGCGCGCGATGTGCGAGAGCCATCCGCGTCCCGACATGCGCGTCGCGCGCATCGCATCCGAGTTTCTGGGCGGGATCCCGCTTGCCACGACGCGCGTCCGCACGCGCGTCGTGCGGCCCGGCAAACGCATCGAGATGCTGGAAGGCGTTCTGGAGATCGACGGCCGCGAAGCGGTGAGCGCGCGCGTGTGGCGCATCGCGACGAAACCGCACGGCGCCATCCCGCCGGCGGCGCACGCGCCCGACGTACCGCCGCCGCTTCCGCCGGCGCAGGCGCAGGATCACTTCCCGGGGATCCGCGATTGGGGCTACGGCGAGGCGATCGAGTGGCGCTTCACGCGCGGCGGGTTCGCACAGCTCGGACCCGCCGAAGCGTGGACGCACGTCCGCGTCCCGCTGATCGCCGGGGAGCCGCTCCACGCGCTCGACCGTCTCCTCCTCGTCGTCGACTCGGCGAACGGCGTGAGCGGCGAGCTGCCGCAGCGGGACTTCTTGTTCGTGCCGCCGTCGCTCTCGCTCGCGTTCTACCGCGACCCGGAGGGCGAGTGGACCTTCATGAACGCGATCACCGAGCTGAGCGACGACGGTCTCGGGATCACGCGGGCGCGCTACGCCGACGCGCGCGGCTATCTGGGCGCCGGAACCCAGGCGCTCATCGTGGAGCCGCGCTGACGACCACGGTCGTCGCGGCGGTGCGGCCGAACTCGTCGGGCCGCCCGGCGAGGTGCGCCTCCGCTCCGGGCCACAGGAACGTCCCCGGCGTGACGGTTCGCACGAGGTAACGCAGGCGGTAGATCCCGGCCTCGAGGTGGTCGGCGTACGCTTCGATGCGATCCGCGCGGATCTGCTGGTCGCCGATCTCCCACGAGCCGCTCGGCGCGTGCTGCGCGGCGTTCGTGGCGAACGACGTGTCGACCGCTTCGAGCCCGGCCGGGAGCGCATCGTCGATCGCCACGCGGTCGACCGGATGATCGGCGACGATCTGCAGCTCGACGTCGTAGACGCGCGCGGGCTCCAGCTGCAGCGCGGCCGCGGGCGGCGTGAGCCCGAGCGTCGCGAGGACGTCCGGAGCGTTCGCCGGCCGCACGACGCGCGTCACGCGCAAGCCGTTGAGCCGTCCGGGCGCGCCGGCACCGAGCACGTAACGATACGTCACGGCGTAGTGCAGCGTTCCGCTCCCCGCTTTCGCCAGCGTGACGGTCGCGCGCCCGGGCGGCAGCGCGGACGCCGCCAGCGTCGCGCCGCGCTGCGGCGCGCGTCCGCCGGTGAACCGCTCGCGCGCGATCGTTCGCGTGCCGAGCGTCGCGGTCGCGGTGAAGTCGGCCGGCGTCTCGCGGGCTGCGAGCTCGACGAGCGCACCGAGCGCCGCGGCGTTCGCGCACGCGCAGCCGAACGAGCCGTTCCGGCGCAGGTCGAGCAGCGTGCGCGTGAGACGATCGAGCGTCTCCGCCGCCGCACCCCGCGCGATCTCCAGGCGCAGCGCCTCGGCCTGCGCGACGACCGGTTCGTCGAACCACGCGTAGCGCTGCGGAAGGTTCACCGCCGCACCGCGCGCGGTCACCGCGTACGCGTTTTCGAGCGTCGCGGCGAGCGCCGCACCGCGTGCGCGATACGCGGGCGCCGACAATTCGAGCCGTGCCAGCCGCGCGCGGTCGGCGAACGAGAGGCGGTCGCCGAGCGCGTCGATCTCACCGAGGAACGTCGTGCGCACATCCCCGGCTGCGGCGAGCGCACCGAGCGCCTCGAGCCGGAGCTGCGCCTTGCAGAGATCGCTCGTGCACCAGCGTGAAGCGTGCGCCGGATCGGCGAGGACTTTCGCCGCGTACGCCCGCGCCGCGGCGAGCAGCGCATCGTCGCCCGCGTGCGCGTCGCGCGCCCGCGCGAGCGCGGCGAGCGCGGGCAGCGAGTCCCAGGGGTCGGAACCCGACGCACGCGCATACGAAGCGAATCCGCCGTCGGCGCGCTGGAGCGCGCGGAGCGTCGCGATCTCGCGCGCGGCGCGCGCTTTCATCGCCACGACGTCGCCGCCGGTCCGCGAACCGAGCACGACCAGGTCCGCGGCGATCGAGAGGCGCGCCGCCGCGAGGAACGTGAGCCTCTCGTCGCCGGCGAGCGCGCTCTGCGCGGCGACTACGATCTCCGGGATCGGCGACGATGCCAGCGCGACGTCGAGCCCGCCGCCCTTCGCACGTGCGCCGCCGGTGTCGATGCCGACGCTTGCCGTGCCGGTCGTCGTCCCCGTCTGCGCGACCGCTTCCGTCGCGTCGGCGTCGCGAACCGGGACGGGGATCGCGAACGCATCGCCCGCCGTTCCCGCGCGCACGCGAACGGTCGCGGTCGACGTGCCGGCGGCGCGCGCGACGACACGGACGCGGTACGCGCGCGTGACGCGTTCGAGCGGTGCGTCGAAGGCGGTCTCCGCGACGTCGCGGCCGTTTTCCACGAAGGCGAGCGGCGGAGTGAGTCGCGCGTCCACGTGCATCGTGCCTCCGGCGCCCGTGCCGTTGGTGACCGCGAGGCCTGCGTCGAACGCATCGCCCGGCCGCGCGAACTGCGGAAACACCGGATTCGCGACCACCGGCTGGGTCGTGCGGAACGTGGTCTCGGCGTTGCCGAACCGGCCGTCGGCGGTCGCCGCGACCGCCATGACGCGCCAGGTCGTCAAGTCGTCCGGCAGCGCGAACGTCGCGCTTGCGTCGCCGTCGGCGTCGGTGCGCAAGGCGCCCGCGAAGTACGCGAGCGGCTGGAAGCGCCGCCGCACGCGCGGATCCGCTTCTTCGCCGGAAAGCCCGCCGCCGAAGCCCCAGCCCTTCTCCACCGGCCGTCTCTCGGTGTTGATGACGATCGAAGAACGTCCGTCGGAGAAGCGCGTCGAGATCGGCTGCTCCTCGTAGACGGTCTTCACGAGATCGGGAGGCCGGTAGCCGGTGAGCTGCAGCACCGCGTCGTTGGCGACGATCAGCGTCACCTCCGCCCGAGCCGGCGCGCGCGCCGCCCCCGCGACGTGAATGCGCACCGTCTGCGTCGCGCCGGGGGCGAGCGATGCGCGCTCGACGCGCGCGGTCGCGCGCAGATACTTCGCGTCGAGCGCGACGTCGAACGGCGCGAAACCGCCGCGCGCGAGCGCGTTGCCGCCGTCGGCCGGCGGCCGCGACGGCGGCGCGCGGCGCCGCACCGCGAACGCCTGCACGACGGCGTTCGGAAGCATGCCGGGCGTCACGGTGAAGCGGAACGACGGCGCAGCGGAAGTCGTCTCGCGCGTCGTCTGCCACAGCACCCCGTGGCGGACGACGGCGAGCCGGATCGTCGCGCCGCGGAACGGAGACTGCACCAGCGCGGTGGCCGTGTCGCCGGGCCGGTACGTGCTCTTGTCGAGCTTGACGGTGAGCGCGTTCGGATCTTGCGCGTACCACGCCGTCTCGCCCGAGCCGCCGATCCACGTCTCCACGTCCGTCTCGGCGGCGTCGTTCCCGCCCGCGAGCCTCGCGCGCAGCCGGTAGTCGCCCGGCTCCGGCGCCGTCACCTCGACGTGCACGGGCTTCGCTGCGGTCGTCGCCTCGCGCGCGTCGACCGTTCGGTACGTCACCGATTGCACCGCCTGTTCCGCGCCTTCGACGATCTGCGTCGCGCTCGCATAGATCGCGCGCTGCAATTCGACGCGCACGCGCGTCCCCGCGCGCGCGCGACCCGCGGCGTCCGTCGCCACGACGCCGACGCCGAGCGGGCGGCCCGCGGTGCCCACGTCGTCGGCCTTCAGCCCGATCTGCGTCGATGACGGGAGCGCGGTGAACGTCTTGCTGTCGGAGACGGCCACGTTGGATGCGTCGGTCGTCTCGGCGTCGACCTCGTACGTCATCGGATACGGAAGCACGGCCGCGACCGGAATCGCGACGCGGCTCGTGCCGTCGGCGCCGTTCGACGCCGTCGTGTCGAGCACGTCGGTCTGTGCATCCGGCATCTGCTCCGGCCAGAACCAGTGCCTTCCGAACGTGTACGCATCGTAGCCCTTCGGCGTGAAGTCCGTCACGCTGCGGGTGACGGTGTAACGCGTCGACGTCCCGGCGAGCGGCGCTCCGAACAGGTACGCATTCGTCGCCGTCGCGGCGACCGGCGTCCCGGCGAGCGCGACGTCGCGGTCGAGCCGCAGGTCGACCTTGAAGTGGGGCGGCTTGAACTCGGCGACGCGGAAGTCTCCGGTCAGCTCTTCACCGTCGCCGGCGGAGGCGCGGACGACGTACGTGCCGAGCGGATCGCCGGCCCGCAGCCGCAGGGCGAACGACGCCATCCCGAACGCGTCGAGCGCCCGGCGCCCGAGGTCGCGTTTGCTGCCGTCGGGCAACTCGAGGGTCAGCGCGTAGGACGGCGCGACCCCACGCTTCAGCACGCCGTCGATCAGGAACCAGCCCGCGGCCGTGAGCTGCACCGTCTCGCCCGGCTGGTACAGCTCGCGATCGGAATAGATCGTCCCGCGCGCGATCGGCGTCGCCGACGACCAGCCGTTGAAGAACGAGCCGAACGCGCCGCTGTACGAGTCGGTGCGCACGTACGCCCAGTCGTCACCGCGCCGGACGATCGCGACGAACGCCGGCGCATCGTTCTGTCCGCCGTCGAGGCGTGCGCACGCGGCGTACGCCGGGCGCGAGAACGTCGCGACGCCGTCGGCACCGGTCGTCGCGACCGCGCACGCGGTGGGCGCGCTCTTCGTGTCGGCGTCGGCTTGCGAGTGGTAGATCTCGACCCGCGCGCCGCCGACCGGCGTGCCGTCCGCGATACGGTCCACGACGACGCGCGCCGTGTCGGGGAAGTACTGCGCGAACGCGCCCAGATCGGTGAGCTGGACGATCCCCGTGGCGACGAACGGCTCTTCGCGCTGCAGCGGCGCACGCACGCCGTAGGCGAGCGCGCCGCGCGGCGCGCCCAGCTTCGCGCGCAGCGGAATCTCGAACGTCCGCTCGACGTCGCGCGGTGCGCGCGCGTCGAACGCGGGCCACTCCGGCGCCGCGGGCAGCACGTCGGCGCGATCCTCGGCGCCGGACGGCGGCCCCCACTGCACCACGTCGGCGGGCGTCAGCGCGCGGAAGATCGCCTGCACGCCGTCGGGCGCGTTGACCGCGACGACGTCGAGCCGGACGTCACGCGTCGCGGGGAAGACCCGTTCGCCGTCGGGCGCCCAGACGTCCGGCGCCAGGTGGCCCGTGCGGAACGTCGCGTGCACCGCGACGCCGAGCCGCTGTCCGAACGTGTCGCGCAGCGACGGATCGACCGAGACCGCGTACGTCGTCTCCGGCGCGAGCAGCGAAGCGTTGATCCCGACCGTACCGTCGTCGGCGACGGAGAACGGCGTGGAGACGGACGGCGGCGAGGGCGACAGGTGCAGCGCGCCGATCGAGGCGGGATCGACGGGCGTCGTGAACGACAGCGCGGGATCGCCGCGGGCGAAGCGTCCGCTCCCGCGCGACGTGACGCCGGTGAAGCGCAAGTCGTCGTGCGTCGTAAGGAAACCGCGGAACGCCGTCGCGCTCGGGACGTTCCCGTCCCGCGGACGCACGCCCGGCGCGATCGCCACGTCGTAGGTCGTCGCCTTCGCGAGCGGCGCGCTCGGCACGAGAAGGTACGCGAACTCGCGCTGCGAGGGGTCGAACTCTTCTTCCGGCGCGGGCGTCTCGGCCGGCTGCGGGCTCGGCGAGGCGGTGTCGGGGGGCACGACGAGCGCGATGCGCTCGTCCGGCCGGCCGCGCGGCGCGACGAACGCGTGCGCCTCGAGGGATGCGCGGTCGAGCGCGACGTTCGAGGTGAACTGGATCTTCGGCGTCAGCTCCCAGCGCGTCTGCGCGTCGTCCTTCCCCGGGAGATCGCCGAGCGCGAGCGCCGGCGTGTCGAACGTCCACGCGAGATCGCGCTGCAGCGTGCGGCCGCGAACGTCGCGCACGCCGCGCGTGAGCGTCACGCGGATCCGCGACGCGGCGGGCCAGGCGTGGTCCGCTTCGAAGCCGATCATCCGCGGCGTGAGGAAGCGGAACCGTCCCGGCAGCGCGGGCGCGAGCGCGAGATGCGCGAGGATCGCGTTCTCGGCCGGGGATTCGAGCCGCTCGAGCGGGATCACATCGTCGCGAAAGACGATCCGCACCTGCGAAAGCGTTCCGGCCGCGCCCAGCGGCGCGATCGAAGCGACGATCGGCTCGAGCGAGGGCGCCGGAAGCGGCGCGACGGCCGCGAGCGGCTCGTGCGCCGCCGGCGTCGCGCGCCCGCGCGGATTGCAGCCCGCCGCGGCGCAGGCCGCAAGCACGAAGACGACGAGGGCCGAAAACGAACGCCGATCCACGCCGGCGAGAGCGTTCGCGTCGGGAACGCCGATCCCCGCGGCGAACCGGCCCTTCGTGCGCCGCGCGCCCGTCCGGCTCCGCGTTCTCCGCGAGCACGCGATTCTCGCGTTGGTCGCGCTCGCGCTGGCGTGCGCGGCCTACGCATTTCGGCCGATCGGGCCGAGCGCGTTCGACGACGGGGCGAACGCCGTGACGTTCGAGGACCGCGACGGCGTCGCGCTCGGCACGGTCCTCGCCCGCGACGACGAGCACGCGGTGCGCGTGCCGCTCGCGCGCATCTCCCCGCGCTTCCTCGCCGCGATCGTCGCGACCGAGGACGCGCGGTTCGGCCGGCACGGTGCGGTCGACCCGCTCGCGCTGGCGCGCGCCGCGTGGCAGCTCGTCCTTGCCCGCCACCCCGTGAGCGGCGGGTCGACGATCGCGATGCAGCTCGCGCGGCTGCGCTTCGGCGCACCGCGGACGCTGCTCGGCAAGCTGCGCGAGATCGTGCTCGCCGAGCGCATCGCCGCGGGGACGCCGCCCGCCACGATCCTCGAAGCGTACGTGAACCGGCTTCCGATGGGCGGCGACCGGGTCGGCGTCGAGGCCGGCGCACGGACGTACTTCGGCGTGCCGGCGTCCGATCTCGACTTGGCGCAGGCGGCGCTGCTCGCCGCGCTCCCGAACGATCCGGGCGGCCTCGACCCCTACGAGCATCGCGGCGCGCTCGAGCGGCGGCGTCTCGCCGTGCTGCACCGGATGGCGCAGCTCGGCGTCGCGACGCCCGGCGAGGTGCGGCGGGCTGCGGCCGAGCGCGTCGGCGTCCTTTCGCCGCGCGACGGGATATCCGCGGCGCCGCAGCTGCTGTTTCGTCTGGCGGCGCGCGTTCCGGCATCCGCGACGCGCGTGCGCACGACGCTCGACGCGGCGCTGCAGCGCGCGGTGGAGAACGAGACCGCGCACGTGGTGGGCGCGCTCGGCGAGCGAGGCGTCCGCGACGCCGCGGCGATCGTGCTCGACAACCGCGACGGCGCGATCCTCGCCTACGCAGGGTCGGCGAACTACTTCGCGCGCCGCGGCGCCGGGAAGAACGACGGCGTCGTCGCGCTGCGCCAGCCGGGCTCGGCGCTCAAGCCGTTTCTCTACGAGCTCGCTTTCGAACGGCGCGTCGTGCGCCCGACGACGATCCTCCCCGACGTCCCGACGACGTACGCGATCCCGGGGATGCGCGCGTACGCGCCGAGCGACTACAGCACGCGTTTCGCGGGCCCGGTTCGCGCGCGGATCGCGCTCGCCGACTCGCTCAACATCCCCGCGGTGCGCGTGCTGAGCGCCGTCGGGGTGAACGCGTTTCTCCGGCGACTGCGCGCGCTCGGCTTCGCGCACCTCACCCAGGACGCCGATCATTACGGTCTCGGCCTCGCGCTCGGCGACGGCGAGGTGTCGCTCGAAGAACTCGCGTCGGCGTACGCGACGATCGCGAACGGCGGCCGGGTGGTGCGCGCGCACGCGCTGCTCGCCGAAACGCCGGGCGAATCGCGCACCGTCGGTTCGGCGCGGGAGTGGGCGCTCGTCACCGACATGCTCGCCGACGCGCACGCGCGAGCGCGCGCCTTCGGCGTCGCCTCGCTGCTGCGCACGTCCTTTCCGAGCGCGGTGAAGACGGGAACGTCGTCCGACTTCCGCGACACGTGGACGGTCGGGTTCACGCCGCGCTTCACCGTCGCGACGTGGGTCGGGAACTTCGACGGAACGCCGATGGAGCGCGTCAGCGGCGTCACGGGCGCCGCGCCGCTGTGGAATCACGTGATCCGCCGCGCGATGCGCGACCAGCCCGACCGCGCGTTCGCGCCGCCGCCCGGATACGCGCGCACGCCGATGTGCGCGACGACCGGACGGCGTCCGACGCCGTCGTGCGAGAGCGTGGTCTCCGAGCTGCTGGACGCCGGCGATCTGCGCACCTGGTCGCGCCCGCCGACACCGCTTCCGCGCGTCTACGACGCGTGGCTGGCGGAGCAGCCGCCGCGGCGCGGCGAGCCCCTGCGCATCGTCGCGCCCCGCGACGGCGACGTGTTCGTCGCCGCCGCGGGCGCGCGCATCGCCGTCATCGCGCGCGGAGCGGACGGCGCACGCTGGGCGCTCAACGGCGCCGCCGTGCACGCCCGCGGCGCGCGCTGGACGCTCGCGCTGGCGCGCGGCACCTGGACCGTGCGCGCGAGCGAAGGCGCCCGGAGCGACACGGTGACGATCTCGGTCGTCGATCCGCCGGCGCACGAGCGCCGCGTCGGCTTCACGATCCGCTGAGCAAAGCCGATGCGAAGGCTGCAGCGGCGCGGAACGTCGCGGCACTGATGATCTCTCTGTTACGCGGATCCGTCGGCCGAACGCCGTAAGACGCAAAGAGCCCCGGACGCGGTCCGAGGCTCTCGTCGTTCGTGTTTGGCGCGTGCGCGCCGCGCGGTTTACTTCTGGACGGTCTGCGCGGTCTGCGCGCTGGACTTCACGAAGCGATCCGCAGTTGCGGCGGCGTCCTTGTGCGCGGCGCCGAACAGGTCGGCGAGCTGAAGGGCGAAGACGCTCTGTTGCTCGAGGACCTTCTGCGCAAAGGTCACGTTGAGCTGGGCGAGCTCGCTGAACGTCGGGATGCTCTCGGCGCTCGGGACAGCCGGGACGGCGGGCAGGTTCGCGACGGCGTCGCGGACGGTGCTCAGCGCGGCGAGCTGAATGCTCTGGGCCTGCTTGAGGGTCTCGAGGCCCTGGGTCTGCAGCTTCTCGAGCGTTTCGGCGTAGGTGGCGGGCACGGCGGTTTCTCCTTGACGTGGATTCCCGCTAAGTATACCAAGCGATGCTTGGTGCGTCAAGCGCGCTCGACGAACCCCCGGTAGACCCGCAGCAGCGTCTCCTTCTGCTCGGCGCTCAAGCGCGCGTCGGCGCGGATCGCGCTCTCGACCGAGCGCTCGCCGCCTCCTTCCGCGCCCGGCTCGCGGGGATCGAGCAGACCGGCCTGCGCGTACATCGTCTCGGCCGAGATCTGCAGCGCGGCGGCGATGTTCTTCAGCACGTCGGCCGACGGCTTGTGGATCCCGCGCTCGATCTGACTCAGGTACGGGTTCGAGATCTTCGCGACGTCGGCGAGCTGGCGGAGCGAGAGGTTCGCCAGCTCGCGCTGCGCGCGGATGAACTCGCCGACGCTGCGCCAAGGATCGTTGCCGTCGTTCGCCATCACATGTCGAGGCCGCCGTTGATCGTGTAGACCGCGCCGGTGATGTAGCTGGACTCGTCCTCGAGCAGGAACTTCACGACGCGCGCCACTTCTTCGGGCTTTCCGAGCCGTCGCTGCGGGATCTTCTCGATCACCGAGTCGAGCGCGGTCTGCGGCATCGCGCTCACCATCTCCGTCGCGATGAAGCCCGGGGCGACGACGTTGACGGTGATCCCCTTGCGCGCGGTCTCGAGCGCCAGGCTTTTCGTGAACCCGAACAAGCCGGCTTTCGAGGCGGCGTAGTTCGCCTGCCCGACGTTGCCCGTCTCGCCGATCACCGAGCTGATGTTGACGATGCGCCCCGAGCCGCGCTCCAGCATGTGTTCGAGCACGGCTTTCGTCATCGCGAACGCGCCGAACAGGTTGACGTTGAGGACGTTGTGCCAGTCGTCGAAGGACATCTTGCGCACCGTCTTGTCGACCGTGATCCCGGCGTTGTTCACGAGAAAGTCGATGCGTCCGAAGCGCTCCATCACCTCGCGCACGACGCGCTCGCAGTCCGCCGGGTCGTCGACGCGTCCTTGGTGCACGGAGACCTGGCCGCCGTCCGCTTCGAGCTTCGCGCGCAGCGCATCGGCTTGGTCCTTGCCGCGGCTGTAGCCGGCGGCGACGCGCACGCCGTCGCGCGCGAGCGTCGTGGCGATCGCGGCACCGATCCCGCGCGTCCCGCCGGTGACGAGGGCGACCTGTCCGTCGAACATGCGAGTCCTCCGTTTTTCGGCTGTTCGGAGCGCGGGCGCCGCGCCCGGTCCTCCGGACGGCCATTGACGAGTCGGCCTGCACGTCTCCTAGCGAGCAAGGGCTTTCAGGTTCGGTCTGTGAACTGGCGGGGAACAACGGTCGTCGGAGGCCCTCATCACCTACGAACTGTACGACGCCACGTACCTCGCGCTGACCCCCGCGCGCTTGACGGCCGCCACGGCGCAGCTGATCTTCGGCAACCCTTTCAATCCTTTCGCCCACACGCTCGCCGGCCGGGTGATGAACGCATCGGCCGAGGTTTTCTCGGGTCTCGCGCGACGGCGCGGGAAGCCGGCCTGGAACGTCGGCGCGAGCCCGCGCCCGGTCGACGTCCGTCCGTTCGGAACCCTGGTGCGATTCGCCGGCGGCGCTCCGGCCGGCGCGCCGAAGCTGCTCATCGTCGCACCGCTCTCCGGGCACTACGCGACGCTGCTGCGGCAAACGATCCGCAGCTTCGTCGACACGCACGAGGTCTACGTCACCGACTGGGCCGACGCGCGCGACGTGCCGCTCGCCGACGGCCGGTTCGATCTCGACGACTACGTCGCATACCTGCTGGACTGGATGCGCGCGCTCGCGCCCGATCTGCACGTGCTCGCGGTCTGCCAGCCGGCGCCGCTCGTCCTCGCGGCGATCGCGCTCCTCGCGGCGGGCGGCGAGGCGGCGCAGCCGCGTTCGATGACGCTCATGGGCGGGCCGATCGACGTGCGCGTCGCGCCGACCGCGGTGACGCGCTTCGCCGAAGCGCACGAGGCGGACTGGTTCCGACGCGAGGTGATCGCGCGCGTCCCGAGCTGGTACGGCGGCGCGGGGCGTGACGTCTATCCGGGATTTCTGCAGCTCGGCGCGTTTATGGCGATGAACCCGGACCGGCACGTCAACGCGCATTGGAAGATCTTCGAAGACCTCGTCCGCGGCGACGGCGACTCGGCGAACGCGCGGCGCGCGTTCTACGACGAGTACCTCTCGGTGATGGACATGACGGCGGAGTTCTACCTGCAGACGGTCGACGTGGTCTTCCGCCGCAACGCGCTCGCGAACGGCACGCTGCGCTGGCGCGGGACGGCCGTCGATCCCTCGGCGATCCGCGCGACCGCGCTCATGACCGTCGAAGGCGAGCTGGACGACATCTCCGCGCCCGGACAGACGTACGCCGCGCACGCGCTCTGCAGCGCGATCCCCGAGGCGCGCCGCGCGCACTACGTGCAGCCCGGCGCCGGACACTACGGCATCTTCAGCGGCACGCGCTGGCGCACCGAGATCGCGCCGCGCATCGCGGCCTTCATCGCCACGGCATAACCGCTACGTCGCCTCGGCGAGCGGCGGCGCGAGGGCCGGGATCGCGGCGCGCGTCGTGAGCACGACGGCGAGCGCGGCGAGCGCGATTGGGATCAGGACGAGCACGCTGCCTTCGGGCCCGACGCTTCCGCCGCTGAACGCGCTCGCGCCGTGCGGCGTCGAGACGAACAGCGCGCCGGTGCTCACCGTGCCGCTGTCGCGCGCGCCCCAGAGATAGGACTCGGTCCAATCCCACGCCGCGTGGAAACCAATCGCCCACCACAACGAACCGGTGCGCGCGAGGGAGAAGCAGAGCACGAGCCCGATGAGCCCGGCGCCCGCCTCGCCGACGAGCGCCTCGCCGCCGTTCACCCCGTGCAGCGCTCCGAACACGACCGAGAGCAGGATCGCGGCGGGCCAAAATCCCATGCCGCGCGCGAGCGCGAAGAGCGGGTAGCCGCGGAAGACCGTCTCTTCCGCGAACCCGGTCAGCAGAAACACCGCGCCCCAGAACAGCGCGAAGCCGAGCGCGCTCGCGAACGCGGCGCCGGAGAACGCGATCGTCGCGAAGCCGGTCGCCCGCAGCAGCAGCATCTCCACGCTCATCAGCGCGCACCCGCAAGCGGCTCCGATCGCGAAGCGGCGCAGCGCTTCCGCATCGAGCAGGCCGTACCAATACGCCGTGCGTCCTTCGATGCGCGCCATCACCGCCGTCGCGGCGAACGCGGCGAGCGCGAAGATCAGCTCGGCGAGCAGCGCGACGAGGGTTCCACCGAGCTTCGGCGACGCCGCGTGCAGCGCGTGCGCGACGCCGCTCAGCGCGAAACCGGCGGCGGTCACGACGAGCGCCACGACGAGCGCGAAGATCGCGACGCGCCATCCCGCGCGCAAGCCGCGCGAACCCACGAAGATCGCCTTCACGGCTGAGGTACGCCGCGTGCGCGGCGAAGTTTCAGCGCACGAAGTACAGGATCGTCGCCCCGCTCTCGTCCGCGCCGACCACTCGGCGCACCGCGAGGTGATGCAGATGTGCGATCGTCTCCGCGACGGCGAATTGCTGGTGGTCGGGCGAAAGCTCGTCGAACGGCCGCTCGCGGCGCGTCCACCGCAGCCGCCGCGCGATCGTGCCGGCGCTCGCGCGCTCGCCGTCGAGCGCGGCCAGGACCTCGTGCTCGCGCGCCGCGCTGTGCGCGAGCAGCTCGTCGATGCGCCGCGCGAGGTGGGGGAAGGGCTCGCCGTGCGCGGGAAGCGCGGCGCTCGCGCCCGCCGCGCCCGCCGTGCGCAGCGATGCGACGTACTCGCCCATCTGATCGCGGTCCCCGTCGCGCCAGCGGCCCACGTGCGGGGTGATCGGCTCGAGGATGTGATCGCCCGTGAGCAGCCGGTTCGTGCGCACGTCGACGAAGCAGCAGTGCCCCGGACTGTGGCCCGGCGTCCACAGCGCGCGCAGCCGCGTTCCGACGAAGTCGCCGTCGCGCAGCGTGCGCGTCGGCGGCGCGAAGTCGCTCTTCACGTGCCACTCCGGGTCCTCGTCGCTCGGCTCCACCGCGTACCCGTTGCGCCCGAGCCACGCGTCCGCGGCGCGATCGGCGGCACGCACGTCGCGCAGCGCTTGCGCGAACTCCCAATCGCGCTCGTGCACGAGCAGCTCCGGGACGCCCCGCGCGCGCAGCGTGCCGGCGAGACCGTAGTGGTCGTGGTGCACGTGGGTGATCGCGATGCGCCGCACGTCCTGCAGCGCGAAGCCGTGCTCCGCCAGCCCTTCGTCGAGCGCCTCCTCGACGTCGCCGGCCTTCCAGCCGCAGTCGACGAGGGTCAGGCCGTCGTCGTCCGAGATCGCGTAGGCGTTGACGTGGCGCAGCGGATTGCCGGTCATCGGCAGCCGGATCTGCACGATGCCGTCGCCGAGCGCGGTGGTGGACGGGACGGCGACGGGCTGAGGCATCCGGCGGCGGTTCCGCGCCGCGCCCGGGACGACCTCGGGTTAGGCTCCGGCTTCCTCGTACGCGAGGACGCGCGCGGCGAGCTCGGTGCGGTTGCGCGAGTTGGTCTTGCGCAGCAGCCGCTTGAGATGGAACGTCGCGGTGGAGCTGGCGATCGAGAGCGTCTCGCCGATCTCGCTGCTGGACGCGCCGCGCAGCACTTCGCCGAGCACCTGCGTCTCGCGACGGCTCAACCCGTAGTCGGACATCGCGCGGACCATCGTCGCGCGCCGGCGCGCCGGCTCGACCGTCACGAGATAGTACGGCGCGCTGGAGCCGACCATGCGCGCCACGCGCAGCATCGCGAGCGGAAGCGCGCGCGTCAGCGACGCGTCGCGGCCGCGCGCCAGGTCGTCGATCATCTCGGCGAGCGGGTCGGCGAGCAGCGGCGAGACGACGCCGTCGCGCGGCCGGTAGAGGGCGTGGAGCGGCGCCTCTTCGCCGCCGACGTCCTCGCTCAAGATCGTGCGTAGGGTCTCGTCGACGACGAACGTCACCGGCGGAACGCGCCGCAGCGCGGGGCTGATGTCGTCGATCACGCGGTGGGTGAACGAGGCGCCGTGCTCGCTCAAGAAGCGCCGCGTGCGCGCGAGCTGGGCCGGGCGGAACACGCCGTCAGCGGCCTCCAGCCGCACGATCGCGAGCGGCCCCTCGAAGCGCCCGAACACCATGTACGCGACGCCGCGCTGGCCCCGGCGGACCGAAAGCGTGGGGAGGATCTCGTCGCGCAGCTGCGCGTCGCGCGCGACCTGGACCCATTCCGACTCGTGCTCGTCGCGGGCGGCGCGCTGCGGGACGCCGGCCGGAAACGAGCGCACCGAGTACCGGCCGGCTCCGGCGATCGTCGCCAGAGCCTCTCCGACGTGCGGAAGGGCGGTGTCGAGCGTCATGACGGCCTCCGTGCTGTCGCGTCGCGTGAAGGAAGAAAACCCGGCCTGGACCTTATTGCCGGGTTTCGCGGCGACTAACGGGTCGGCTGCCTATTGCCAGACGTTTCGGATCCCGGCCTTCGTGTGCCGGAGCCAGTCCGCGAAGTCGGGCGCGGTCATCGGCTGGGCGATCAGATAGCCCTGGAGCTGCTCGACGCCGTTCGAGACCGCCCACTGCGCCTGCTCCCGATCCTCGACACCGTCCGCGATCGCGGGGATCTGGAGGGACTGCGCGACCCCGATCGCGGCGCGCGCGACGCGCCGGGCCTGCGGGTCGTGCGCCGCGGGCCGGGTCACCTTCGGATCGATCTTGAGGAAGTCGAGCGGCACCGCGGCGAGGTTCTGCAGCGAGGTCGCCGACGCGCCGAAGCCGTCGAGCCCGATCGGGATCCCGAGCCGCCGCAGACGGCGCAGGAACGCGGCGGCGTTCGACTCGGCGAGCGTCGCGACGTCGCGAATCTCGATCGCGACGCGCGCCGCGACGTCGTCGATGTCGGCGAGCGCCGACTCGAGCTCTTGCCACACGCTGTCGCTGGCGTTCGAGACGTTCACGTGGATGCGCACGTCGATCGAGTCGCCGGCGTGCCCGTTCACGGTCGTGTGCCGCAGCGTCTCGGCGACGGCGTGGATCACCTTGAGGTCGAGCGCCGACGAGCCCAGCACGCCGCCGCGCGTCTCGAGAAAGGTGCGCGGCGTGAGCCAGCCGCGCGTCGGATGCCGCCAGCGCACGAGCGTCTCGGCGCCCACGACGCGCATCGTCGCGGTCGACACGATCGGCTGGAAGCAGAACATGAAATCGCGCTCGAAGTCGGCGTCGCGCAGGCCGGCGCGGAACTCGCGCCGCGCGCGAACGTCCTGGCTGACCGCGTCGCGGTACCAGCGCACGCGCTGTCCGCCGGACTCCTTCGCGGCGTAGAGCGCCTCGTCGGCGTGCTGCAGCAGCTCCTCGGGCGTGTTGCCGTCGGTGGGGGAGACCGCGACGCCGATGCTGGCCTGCACGACGCGCACGTACGCGCCGTCCTGCACTTCGACGCGGATGCGCTCCAGAAACCGTTCGGCGGCCTCGACCATCTCGAGCTCGTCGCCCGCGACGCCGAGGACGGCGACGAACTCGTCGCCGCCGATCCGCCCCACGAAGTCGCCCCGGCGCGTGCTCTCCTTCATCCGCCGCGCCGCCTCGATCAGCGTCTGATCGCCGACCGCGTGGCCGAACGTGTCGTTCACCGCCTTGAAGCCGTCCAGATCGATGAACAGGATCCCGACCGACGAGCCGGTCCGGCGCGCCGCGGCGAGCGCGTCGTCGATGAAGCGGATCGTCGCGCTGCGGCCGGGGAGATCGGTCAGCGGGTCGTTCGCCGTCTCGCGAACCTCGACGTGCTGCGCCTCGGGGCCGCGCGCGAGGAGGCGCGCGACGGCGCCGGCGAGCGCGCGCGCGCTGCGGTGCGGGATCGTGGCGTGCTCGGGCCAGCGCAGCGCGAAGACGTGCCCGGACTCGCCCGGAAGCCGCGCGACGTACTTCTCGTTGCTGAAGCTTTCGGGGACGCGCGCGCGCATCGTCTCGGCGGCGAGAGCCCGCACGGTCTTCTCGTCGACGCCCGCGGCGGCGTAGGCGACCAGCGTTCCGATGGGATCGGCGACGAGCGCCACGTCGGCGCCCACGACCGCGAGCGCGGCGGAGAGGAAGACGCGCAGCAGCTCCTCCACCGGGCGCCGCGACTCGGTCGCGACGGTGAAGAGCTCGGTGAGCCGCTCGACGTCGTCGTCGTGCACCGACGGTTCGACCCCGATTCCGTTCACCTCAGCGCGCCTCTCGGCATCGTCGAACCGGGCGTCGACGAAAACGAACCCTCCACACCGGTTGAATTACCACGACCGGCACATCTTCCGCTCGCAAGCTCGGGGCTGCCCGCGAGGACTATCCGGTCGGAGAGGCGGGCCGTCCCGAGCCTCATCGGGGCGAAGGTCCCGGGCGCGCCGCCCGCCACGCGGGCAGCTCGGCGGCGTCGAGCGCCGGCGCGATCGCCTCGCCGCGCATTCCGGCGACGCCCTGGCGCGCCAGCCAGGCGCTGCGGTCGCCGTCGTCGACCCGCGCCGCCAGCACCCGCGGCGCCAGGATGGAGCCCAGCGCGATCCCGGCCAGCGTGCGCGTGCCCGCGCCGGCGTCGACGACGACGAACCCGATCCCCAAGTCCATGAGCGCGTCGACCGCGAGGGGGTCGCGCGGATCGGACCAGACCCCGATCTCGGCCCCGGCGGCGCGCAGCGCACGCACGAAGCGGGCCAGCTCGGCCGCATCCGGAGCGCTCGAGAGCCGCAGCTCGACGGCGATCCGGCCGCCCTCGCGTCCGCCGAACGACTCCCGTACCGCATCCGCGACCGCCGGCGACACGCCCGCCAAACGCAGATGCAGCGGCGGCCGTGCCGGAGCGGGCCACGCCGCCAACGCGTCGGCGGCGCGCCGCAGGGACCACCGGTCGAAGCGCTCGCGGGTGAGGCCGTCGGCGTCGGCCGCGACGTAGTCGCACGGCTCTTCGGGTGACGGTGCGGCGCCGCGCCAGCGCGGCTCGAGCGCCACCCCCAGGACCGCGCCGTCGGGGGCGACGATCGGGCGGAAGCGCGGCTCGACGATCGCATCGATCCCGGCCGGGTCGGAGAGGCTCCGGCGAAGCGCGGCGTCGGCGGACAGCGCCGCGCCCGCGTCGCGCCGGAACCAGTACGGCGTCGCGCTGCCGTCGGAGGCGGCCGCCGACGCGGCGGCGCTGGCCTTCTCCACCAAGTCCGCGGGCGACTCACCGTCGTCCGGACAGACCGCGACGCCGACGCTGGCCGAGATCCCTTCGCCGACGGCGCGGCGCAGACGGTGCGCCGCCTCGAACGCCTCGCGCTCGTGCGACTGCAGGGCGAGCAGCGCGAGGAACGCGTTCGCGTTCGCGTAGCCGAGATGGTCGCCGCCGCGGATGACGTTGCGGATGCGCTGCGCGACGACGCCGTGCGCGTCGGCGAGGCGCTCGTGCGGGCGCGGCTCGCGGCCTTGGTCGAACCAGTCCACGTCGAGGTACACGACCGCGAACGGGCGCCGCAGCCGGCGCGCACCGTGGACGAACCGCTCCAGCTGCTCGTAGGTCGCGGGCGGTCCCGGGATCGCCGGTGACGTGCGGCCGCGCTCGCCTTCGAGGACGCACGCGAAGCTGCTCGCCAGCGCCCGCGCGCCGTCGATCGCGGCCGGCAGTCCTTCGCGCCACAGCAGCGCGAAACGCTCGGCGCGTCCCGGCGCGAGACGCGCGACGTACATCTCCGGGGTGATCGCCTCGTCCTCGAGCACCGTGCGCGCGCGCTCGTACAGACGAAGCGCCGCGGTGTCGCCGGGGATCGCGGCGAGCAAGCGTTGTGCGTCGAAGGCCACGGCGGCCGCCGCGCCGGTGAGCGTCGTCGCGACGCGCAGCATCGCGCGCAGCCGCTCGCCGCGGTCGGCGATGTGCGAGAAGGCGCGCGACCAGCGTTCGGCCAGTTCGGCAGGTGCCGGACGCGGTGCGGACCCGGGGCGGAAACGCGGCGGGTGGTGATGCACGCTGAAACGTCTATCAGGGGCGGCGGTCTCGGTCCCCTGCGCCCGTACGAAAAACCTTCGTCCGGTTTCACGCTTGCCTGGTCCGATCCGGGGCCCGGCCGCGGGTCGGGCCGATCCGGGGAATGACGAAGGGGTGAAGCGACGGCGGCTCCCGCTGGCGATCGTGGGCCTGGCGGTCGCGCTGCTGGCCGGGATCGCGCTCGCGCACGACGCCGTCGCGACGCTCGTGGTGCACGCCGTCGCGCGCGGGATGGGCTACCAGCTGCGTGAGGCTCGGCTCACCGTCGGCTTGTCGTCGGCTTCGCTGATCGATCCCGTCGTCACGACCGCGCGCGGCGAGCCGCTGTTCGCCGCCGACCGGATCGACGTGCGGTACGTCCTGCGCGATCTGCTGCCCGGCGGCCGCCGGCGCTTCGGCCTGCAGGCGGTCGACGTCGAGCGCCCGCGCGTGACGCTGATCCACGAAGCGGACGGCTCGTACAACGTCGGCGGACCGTCGAGCGGCGCGGCTCAGCGCCCCGACGAGACGCCGTTCGACGTGCGAATCCGCGTCCGCGACGGGACGATCGCCTTCGTCGACCGCTTCGTGGTCCCGGGACGCGAGCGGCGCGAGTCGCTCGAGGGCGTCTCGGTCGATGCGATCCTCGCACCGACCGATCCGTCGTACTATCGCGTCGACGCGACGCTCGTCGACGCGGGACGACGCTACCCGATCGCGGGCCGCGCACGCTTCGATCACGCGCGCCGCTTCGCAGCGCAGCATTGGTGGGCGCCGGAGCTGCCGATCGGCCCGCTCGCGAACTTCGCGCTCTCGACCCACACGGTCAACGTCGTCTCGGGACGGCTGCTGGGACTCGACGCGCGCGTCTACGGTTTCGTGCAGAACGACGGCTCGACCGACACCCATGTCGGCGTGCACGCGCAGCTCGCCGACGGGACGGTGTACGCGCGCCAGCTCGCGCTCCCGGTTCGCGACGCGCACGGTCCGCTGTACCTCACCTCGGACGGATTCCAGACGACGGGCATCGACGCGACGCTGGCCGGCGCGCCGCTCCACGTCGCGGGCGGTGCGTACGACCTCGCGCATCCGACGCTGCGTTTCGTCGTCACCGCGCGCGGACCGCTCGATCGGCTCAAGACGATCGCCGCCGCCGCCGCGAAGCGTCCCCTCGCGGGCGACGTCGCGCTGACCATGCACGTCGACGGCGCGCTGAGCGCGCCGCGCGTCGAAGCGACGTTCGACTCACAGCGGTTCCGGTACGCCCGCTTCGCATTCGACCGCGCGGGCGGCACGCTCGTCGTGCAGGGCCAAACGCTGCAGCTCGTCGAGGCCCACGCGCGATACGGGCCGCTCGCGCTGCGCGGCGCGGGGACGCTCGTTCTCGCCAAGCACGTCGCGGCGCACCTCGTCACGACCGTCGCCGGACCGAGCGACGCGCTGCCGTACGCGAACCAGCTCCTTCCCGCAACGGCGATGCGCGGCGTCGTCGTGCTCGACGGCGTCGACGCGCATCTCGGCGCGAGCGGATCGCTCACCGCGCGCGGACCCGGGGGCACGCTCGACGCACCGTTCGCAGTCGCGGCCGACGGCATCGGGACGGTGGGTCCCGTTGCGTTCGCGCGGCGCGACGGCGCGACGGCGTATGCACGGCTCGACATCGACCGCCCGCGCGGCGCGGTGACCGGGATCGTCGCGGCGAATCGGCTGGCCCTCCTCCGAGCGCGCCCGCCGATGCTTCCCGGGATCGACGCGCGCGCGCTTCCCGCGCTTCGCGGCGCGCTCGACGCGGCCGTCGCCCTCGACGTGGCGAACGCGCGGCTCGACGGCGCGGCGGGCGCGCTGCACGTGCGCGATGCGTCGCTCGGAGCCCTCGCGCTCGGCGACGTCGACGCGCGCATCGGCGGCGCGGGCGAGCGTGCGACGCTGCAGGACCTGCGCGTGCGCGGCCCACTCGCCGACGTCGACGGCGACGGCGCGTACGCGGACGGAACGCTGGCGATCGAAGGACGCGCGCGCACGACGTTCGCGCGGCTGCGCGGGCTGCTGCGCGGGGTCCCGGCGAACGGCGCGATCGACGCGCCGTTCCGCGCGGTGCTCGATGCGAGCGCGCAGCGCGTGCAGGTCGACGGAGGGCGCTTCGACGGCGCGCGCCTGCGCGGCGTGGCGCTGCGCGATGCGTCCGCCACGATCGTGCGGCGCGGCGACGCGCTCGAGGTCGCGGCGCTGCGGGTGGGCGTCGCGGGCGGAACGGTCGTCGCGCGCGGCACGCTGGGCGAGCACGGCGTGCTCGTCGCGAGCGCGGGCGGGATCGACCCGTCGGCGCTCGGCACGGGCGCCGTCCCGCTGCGCGGCGGGACGTTGACCGCGCTCGTCGCCGCGTCCGGAACGCCGGCCACGCCGCGCGCCACGCTCGCCGCGACGCTGTCCGGCGGGACGCTGCGCGCGGCGCCGCTCGATGTGCGGCTCTTCGCGCACTATGACGGAGAGCGGGCCGCGATCGACGAGGCGGGCGCCGCCTACGGCGGTGCGGTCGCGACGCTCGACGGCAGCGTCGGCGGCTTGCGCCCGGGCGCGATCGCGCCGCGTCTCGATCTCGCCGCGCACCTCCGCGGCCTCGACGTCGGGACGCTCGCCGCGGCCGCGCACGTCCCGCTGCGCTATCCCGACGCCGGCGCCGACGGCGACGTGCGCATCACCGGGACGCCCGGCGCGCCGCGCGTCGACGGAACCGCACGGATCGCCGCCGGCTCCGTCAACGGACTGGCCTTTCACGACGTGGTCGTCCCGATCCACGGCGGCCTCGATGCGCTCGCCGTGACCGGCGGTCGCGCGACCGTCGGCACGACGACGCTCGCGTTCGACGCGCGCGCGAGCCGCGCCGGTGCACGCGTCAGCGTCCGCGCGCCGCACCTCGATCTCGCCAACTTCAACGACTATTTCGACGCGGCCGACACGCTGCACGGCCGCGGCCGCGCCGCGGTCGCCCTCACGCTCGGATCGCACGGCGTGAGCACGAACGGCGCCGTCGCGCTGCGCGACACCGAGGTGCGGCGGCTTCCGATCGGCGACGTCGCCGCGACCTGGTCGACCCGCGGGCGGACGATCGTCGCGCAAACGACCGTCGGCGGCACGCACGGGACGCTGCGCGCCCACGGCAGCGCGACGCTGCCGGCCCGCGATCCGCTGCATCGTCTCGCCGCGAGCGACGTCGACGTCGATGCGACGGTCGTATCGCTCGACCTCTCCACGTGGCTGCCTGCGCTCGGCGTCCACGACGTGCCCGTCGTGGGACGCGTCGACGCGAGCGCGCGCGTCCACGGCGTCGCGCCGGATCTCACCCTCGCCGCGACGGCGACGGCGACCGGCGCGCAAGTCGGCCGCGTGCCGATCCGCCGGCTCGCGCTCGCTGCGAGCGCCGAGCACGGACGCGCGCGCGTGACGTCCGCCGAGCTGGACCTGCTGAACCTGCACGCGACCGCATCCGGGACGGCCGGATTCGGCGCGCGCGATCCGATCGACCTCACGCTCCTCGCGCAGACGCCGGACATCGGCGCGCTCGCGCTCGGCGTCACCGGAAAGACGTATGCGCTCGGGGGCGCCTTCGACGGATCGCTGCACGTCGGCGGCACGCGCGTCGCGCCCAGCGTCGAAGCGATCGCGACGGTCGACCGGCCGCGGTATGCGAAGCTCGTCGCGACCCGCGCCCATCTCGACCTCGCGTTCGCGGGCGAGCGTCTGACGCTGCGCGACGCTTCGCTCGACGAACCGGCGGGGCGCGTCGCGATGTCGGCGAGCGTCCCCGCGACCATGAGGCCGCCGTTCGTCGATCGCCGCGACGCGGCGCTGCAGGCGCGCATCGTCGCGCAGCATCTCGACCTCGGCGACTTCTCGGGCGCCTTCCCGAACGGGACGAAGCTCGGCGGCGTGGTCGACGGCGACGTGCGCGTCGGCGGAACCCTCGCCTCGCCGTCGCTCGGCGGAAGCCTCGCACTCGCGAAAGGCAGCTACTCCTCGCCGCTGCTGGCCTCGCCGGTGCAGAACGCGGCTCTTTCGGTGGAGCTCGCGGACCGCACCGCGACGGTGACCGCGCTGCACGCCGACATGGGCGGCGGCGCGATCGACGGCAGCGGAACGGCGACCGTCGGCGATCTGCGCGCGCCGGAACGCTCGCTCGCGTTCGACCTCGACGCGCGCGCGAAGAACGTCGGTCTCGACGTTCCGAAGCTCCTGCGCGCGAAGATGGACGGCGCCGTCCGCCTGAGCCGCGCGAACGGCGCGCCGATGCGGATCGGCGGCGACCTCGCGTTCACGCACGCGCGCCTGTCGGTGCTCGCGCTCGTCCCGAAAGGCGGCGCGAAGGGCGGCGCGCCGCCGTTCCCGATCGCGTTCGACCTCACGGTCGCCGCGCCGAGCGACGACCGCCTGCAGGGCCCGAACATCGACGTCGGTGCGACCGGACGCGCCGTGCTGGGCGGAACGCTGGCCGCGCCGACGCTGGCCGGGCACTTCCGCTCGACCGACGGCTCGCTGAGCTTCTATCGCACGTTCGTGCTGCAGAGCGCGTCGGTGGCGTTCGATCCGTCGGACGGAATCATCCCCTTCGTCGATGCGACCGCGACGACGCACGTCCCCGACCCGTCGACGGACGTGCTGCTGCACGCCTACGGTCCGGCGACCGGGCTGACGCTGGATCTCGCCTCGCGTCCGGAATACGACAAGTCGCAGATCGTCGGTCTGCTCGTCAACGCGCAGGCGCTCGGCGCCGTGAGCGGCGTCGCGCAGACGTCGCCGTCGAGCGGCGGCGGCCTGCAGAACGCGGCGCTCGGCTTCGCGAGCAGCCAGTTCACGAGCACGATCTTCAAGCCGTTCAACAGCTCGATCGGGAACGCGCTCGGATTCCAGACGTTCGCGTTCTCGCCGGATCTCACCGGCGGTTTCACGGCCAGCGCGACGCGCCGGCTCGGCGAGCACGTGACGGCGTCGTTCGCCGACGAGCAGACGCAGGACGGACAGCGTCAGAGCGTCGGGATCTCCGGAAACTTCTCCGACGACACGTCGGTGCAGCTGACGCTGTACGGCGGCGGGCAGACGGTGCGGCCGCTCGGCGCGATCCCGCCGTTCGCGCTCAGCCAGCCGTCGAACCTGGAGCTGGAAGCGCTCGTCCCTCCGCAAGGCTCGAACGGCTTCATCTTTTCGTTCGTGCGGAAGTTCTGGGCCGGGAAACCGCCCGCGCCGACGGTGAAGACGTTCACGAGCGAGCCGGCCGCGCCGCCCTCCGCGTCGCCCGCGCCGCACGCCGCAGCGCTCAAGGACGACTGGTGAGCTAGCCGCCCCGCGCCGCGCGGACGCGCTCTTTCTTCTGCTTCGGGCCGCCGTGCTCGGTGGCGATCTCGGCCGTCGCGACCGCGGCGACGAAGGCGACCCCGCCGACGATGTTTCCGAAGAGCGTCGGCAACAGGAAGTGCGCGAAGTCGCCCCAGCCAATCGCGCCCGTCCAGAGACCGTAGAGCGTGTCGGCCGAGCCGGCGATCACGTGCTCCAGCTTCGCGGCCGAGATGAGCCACGTCAGAATGATCACGATCACCGGCGCGAACACCTCCGTGAGCGGAAGCAGCCACACCATCAGCGCGATGACCCATCCGGCGAAGATGGCTTTCGTGAAGACGTGCACCGTCGACGGAGCGACGGCGTCCTTGGCGATCTGCGCGAACGCGTGCTGCTGCTCCGGCGTGAAGGCGCCCGAGAACGCGACCCACGCCGAGGCGATCGCGGTGCCCGCGAGATTTCCGACGAACACGACCAGCCACAGCCGCGCGACGCGCCGCAAGACCCAGACTTTCCGATCGCTGAACAGCGGGAGCAGCGGCGTGAGCGTGTTTTCGGTGAACAGCTGCTGGCGGCCGAGGATGACGATCAGGAAGCCCATCGAGTATCCGAGCGCGGTGACCATTTGCGCCCACTTCGTGTCGGGGAGCGCGGCGCGCAGCACGCCCATCGTCACCAGGGAGAACACCATCGACAGACCGGATGCGAGCGCCGACCAGAACAGCGACGCCGGCGCGCGTTCCAGCTCGACCGAACCTTCCTTGCGGATCGTCTCGTAGATCACCGCCGAGCGCGGACGGGCGCGTCGCTCGGCCTCCTCCGTCTCCTCGTCGGTGAGCTGCTCGGGGTTCATGCCGGGCGTCGTACCCGTCGGGGGCTCAGCCCAGGCGTCGGCGGCGCGCGGGGCCTTCGCGCCCGGTGTACCGCCGGCCGCGCCACGTGACCCCGCGGCCGGTGAGCACGCGCAGCGTCGAATCGAGCGCGATCGCCGCGCATGCCGCGTAGCCGATCGGTGCATACCAACACAGCGAGCGCGGAAGCAGCGTGCGGCTCAATGCCGTGCGCGTCACGGCGGTCCCGCATGCGAGCACGAGAACCGCTTCGATTCCGCGCGCGGGGCGGCGACGCGCGAGCGCGTCGAGCGCCAGAGCCGCCGGGACGGCCGAAAGAAGCCCGAGAAACGCCGCGCCCCCGAACAGCGCGCCCAGATCGCCGCGCGCGCCCGCATACATGTTCTTCGCGAAGCCGTTCCACAGCTCGCCCAGCGAGCGGTACATCCGCACGCGCACGAGCGTCTCGCCGTCGGCGAGCACGAGCCGGAACCGGCCGTCGCGCTTCAGCCGCTCGGCGAACGCGACGTCTTCGGCGATCCTGTCGCGCAGCGCCTCGTGCCCGCCGAGCGCGTCGTACGCCGCGCGCGCGATCAGGATGTACTGGCCGTTCGCGAGCGCGTTGTCCGGCGCGGCGGGATCGTTGAGCCGCGAGATCGGACCGACGACGAACAGGATGAAGCCGAGGATCGTCGGGAGGATCGCGCGCTCGCCCCACGTGCCGAGCTCTTGATACGTGTTGAGCGAGAGCGCATCGGCGCGCCGCCCGCGCACGAACGCGAGCGCCGACCCGCACGCGGCCGGGGCGTGAACGGTATCGGCGTCGGTGAAGAGCAGCCACTCGCCCCGCGCGGCGCGTGCACCCTGCGCCAGCGCCCACGGCTTTCCGATCCAGCCGTCGGGCAGCGGCTCGCCGGGCACGACGCGCAGCCGCCGATCCTCGCGCGCGATACGCGCCAGGATCTCCGGGGTGCGATCCTCGGAACCGTCGTCGACGACGACGACCTCGACGTCGTCCAGCGTCTGCGCGAGCAGCGAGCGCACGCAGCGCTCGATCGCGCGCTCTTCGTTGCGCGCCGGGACGATCGCCGTGAGCGACGGCGCGTCGTCGAGCCGCGCAGCCTCGGGGACGCGCTCCCAGCCTTCGGTCAGCGTCGCGGCGCGCGCGGCGTAACCGACGGCCGCGAGCGCGCAGACGTGCGCGAGCGCGTCGAGGACGCGCTCGCTCAGCGAATCAGCCGCCACGCCGCGGGCGCGTCGCGCACGAACGCGTGCTGCACCTCGTCCAGCGCGCGGCGCTGCGCGGAGAACGCGAGCAGCGCACGCGCCTCGGCGAGGCTCGCCCAGCGATACGCGTCGTGCACCTCTTGTTCGAGGACGACGTCCGCCGCGTCGGCGGCGATGCGCGTCACGAAGAACGGCACGTGCACGACCCGGTCACGTACCGGATCGTAGAACGCGTCCAGGAAGCCGAGCGTGTACAGCTCGCCAGCGGCGATGCCGGTCTCCTCGAGCAGCTCGCGCCGCGCCGTCTCGGTCGCGCGCTCGCCGGGTTCGACGCCGCCCATCACCAGCGTCCATGCGCCCGCGAACGCACCGCCGCCGCGGCGCACGAGGAGCACCTCGGCCGCGTCACCGTCGCCGCGCAGCACGACGACGGCGACCGCGTCCGCTCGAACCTCGCTCATCGCGGCCCGCTTTCCCGGATGCGTCGACGTTGACCCGCAAGCGCTCAGCGTACGGTTCGAACCACAAAGCTTGGGACGCTGACGTCGGACGTCGCGACGGGCCGGCGCGGCGAGAACGGGATCGTGATGACGCGGTATCGGGCGCCGCTCGGGCGCTCGACGAGGATCTCGCACCGGCAGGCGGAGGTCGTGTGCGACGCGCGCATCACGGCCTGGACTGCTTTCAGCCCGGGCAGCGAAAGCGCGGTCGTATGCGTGAACTTCAGCGTGGCATGCGCGTAATCGGGCTCGCCGTGGAGCGACGGGATGTGCGTCAGCTCGACGTCGCGTCCGTCGGGCATGGGGCGCCCCTGCTTCAAGAGGTCGGGAATCCAGCGCAGATGCGCACGATCCAGCAGCACCGCGTGGTCATTCGCGGCGAGACGCTCGGCGCGCGAGGCGACGTCGACGCGCCCGCCGAGAACCGTCAGGCGCCATGTGCGCCTGTCGTTCTCCGCGAGACTTTGCGCCGGCGTCGTCGCATGCATCGCTGCCTCGATACGCGCCGCGCCGCGCGCGGCGAAGGCGGGCGGGGCGAGGACCGTCTCGTCGCCGACCGTCCAGCGCCGGGTCGGTAACCATTCCGGAGCCGCTCCCGGGATCGACGGCGTTCCGTGTCCGAGCGTGGAGGTCGCGACGAGCACGAATCCCGCGGCGAGACCGGACACTTCGTCAGCATACTGCACCATCATGACGGTGGGGCGATTCGAAGGCGCATACGCGATGCGCAGAATTCGCGCACCGCTCGGAAGCCCGGTCGGAAGCACGACGCGAAACGTCGCGCGCGCGACCGTGGCGCGAAGCTGCGACGCGGTCGGAAAACTTGCGATCGTGAACGAGTCGACCGCGACGGCGGCCTCTCCGCCGGACAGCCACACGCGCACGCCGTCAAAGACCTTCGCAGCGACGCCGGCCCGAACGCCGGCGCCTGCGAGGACGAGCGCGCCGGCAAGCGCAAGGATACGGGCGCGCGATCGTGCCGTCGCCCTCTGCGCACGGCTACGGATGCGCTGCGCGGGAAACGCCGGTACGGGGATTGCCGCGCGTGCGCCCCGCGCGTTCGGCGCGAAATCAGACTGCATGAGGGCTGGCCTCCAAAGCATCGAAGCGGCGATGGTCGTCGTAGTCGCCGAGCAATTCGCGCAGGCGGTGGCGCGCGCGAGCCAGCCGCGTGCGCACGGTCGCGTGCCGCACCCGCAGCGCCGCGGCGATCTGCTCGCCGGAAAGATCGTCGAAATAAAACAGCACGGTCACCTCGCGTAGTTCGGGCGCGAGTTGCGCGAGCGCGCGCCAAACGTCGAGCGTCACCGCTGCGTCCACCGGGAAGTGCTCGTCGTAAAGCTCGATTTCACGCCGGCGGCTGGCGCGCCGAACCCGCGAACACTCACGCACGACGATCCGATACAGCCATGCGTCGAATGCCCCGACGCTGCGCAGCCGGCGCACTTTGCGATGGACGAGCACGCAAACGTCCTGCGCCGCGTCCTGGGCGAGATTCCAGTCGCCGAGAAGCGACGCGGCAAGCCGAAAGCATCCCGGCCAGATCGCGACCAGCAGAGCTTCCACGCCCGCATCGTCGCCCCCGATCGCGGCGGTGACGAGCTGCGGCTCCGCCCAGCGGCCCATCAGATCGTGGTTCCCAATCGCGCCATGACGTCGTAGAGAGGCGCGACCGGAGCCGGAATGTTCCCTAGCCGGCGGCGGACGCGACCGGCACGACGCGCGGGGCGGCGGTGTTCGCGCGCGGCTGGGTCTCGGCGCGCAGTTGTCCGCACGCGGCGGCGATGTCGCGGCCCATCGGCGTGCGGACCGTGACGGCGGCTCCGGCGCGCTCGAGCAGCTTCGCGAACTCCCAGATCCGCCGCTCATCCGTCCCGCGCAGCAGCGCATCCGGCGTGCTGTTGTACGGGATCAGATTCACGTGGTAGAGGGGACCTTTCATGAGCCGCGCGAGCGCCTCGGCGTCTTCGTCGCGGTCGTTCACGCCGGCGAGCATGACGTACTCGAAGAACACCTTGCGCTTCGTCGCGCGCACGTAGCGCTCGACGGCGGCCATCAGCTCTTCGGTGGACCACTTGCGGTTGACCGGCATGATGCGCGAGCGCGTCGCGTCGGTCGGCGCGTGCAGGGAGATCGCGAGATTGACCTGCGTCCCCTCGCTCGCGAAGCGGTCGATGCGATCGACCAGCCCGACGGTCGAGATCGTGATGTGCCGGTGACCGAGTCCGAAGCCTTTGGGGTCGTTGAAGAGTGCGACGGCGCCCATCACGGCGTCGTAGTTGGCGAACGGCTCACCCATCCCCATCGCGACGAGGTTCGTCACCTTGCGTCCTTCGCGCGCGAGCCGCTTCGCGAACCACCGGACTTGATCGAAGATCTCGGTGACGCCGAGGTTCCGTGTGAAGCCCGCCTGACCCGTCGCGCAGAACGCACACGCGTACGCGCAGCCCGCCTGCGAGGAAAAGCAGACCGTGTTGCGCTCGCCGTGATGCTCCATCAGCACCGCTTCGACTTCGGCGCCGTCGTGCAGCCGGAACAGCGCTTTCGTCGTCTGTCCGTCGCGCGAGCTTTGGACCACGACCGGCTCGACGGCGTCGAGTGCGAAGCCGCGCGCCGCGAGATCGGCGCGCAGCTCCTTCGGAAGCGTGGTGATCGCGTGGAGATCCTCGGCGAGCTCTTTCGTCGCCGCACGGTAGATCTGGTCGAGACGATAGCTCTTCAGCCCGTGCGCGCCGGCGAGCGCCGCGCCGTTCTCGTAACCGGCGCGGCGCGCTTTGTCGTCGATCCACAAGTCCCGCGCGGGCAGCATGACGAGCCATTGTACCACGGCCCGTCGGCCGCGTCGGCTACGAAAGCGGGACCGCCGCGAGGGTCGTGATGCGGCCGTTGTCCGCCTTCATGTCGGTGCGAACGACGTGAGCGCCGTCGACCGTCTGCCAGCCGTCGGCGTCCGTCCCGAACTTCACGTCGCGGCCGTCGGCGCTCTGCGCCGAGCCGCTGGTGACCGTGGTGTCGCCGTCGTGCATCACGATCGCGTCCTTCACGAGCAGTCCGAGGACGAGCTGTTTGCACCGGTCGGGGCTCGCGAGAAGCGCCGCGCGGTCCGCCGCCGGCATCTTCGCGAACGCCTCGTCGGTGGGCGCGAAGAGGGTGAACGGGCCGTCGGCCTTGAGCGTGTCGTCGAGCCCGGCCGTGTGGATCGCCGCGACGAACGTGCTCAGGTTCTTCTGCTGCGCGGCGAGGTCGAGGACGGTCGTCAGGTGCGCCGAGGCGACCGTGGGCACCGCGAGGGTGAGCGAAAGCAGGCAGCCGGCGAGCGCGCGCCGAGCCGCTACGATGGAGAGGCGCATGGAAACCTTCCCGTGACGGAGTGGAGGGGAACGCGACCGGTCGCCGCTCCATCCTACTATTTCCGTAGGAGAAAGGTTCCGACCCGAAGATTAAATTTTTAGGACTTCGGCGAAATCGATCACCGCGCGCGTGGGAAGTCGGACGCGTGGTCGACGTCCGCCGCGGTCAGGGTCCGGCCGGTCGTATGCTGCGGCGACCCGCCGACCTCGATGACCTTCGCACGCCAATCATTTCCGACCGCAAAGCGACGGATCGCACGGAGCGGGACGCCCGCGGCGATCAGTGACTTGCACAGGCTCTTCACGACCGCGACAGGCACTCGATCACCGAACCACACGGTATTCGTCGCCACCGCGACCGAGGTTTCAGCCGTACTGTACGGGAGCTGGAGCTTTTGCAACGTCGAGTCGACCAGAGCGCCGTCGCTCTTCTTCGGATAGTAGACGACGCGAACATCGGTCACAACGATTGGCGGAAGCGCCCCAGGCACCGACACCGTTTGCTCCCATACGCGAATCGAGCCCGAGTACACACGCATCAGATACGAGCCTGCCGGAATATTCAAAAAGGTGAACTTCCCGGCGCCGTCGGTGAGGTCCGGTCCGATCCACTTGTTCGCGTCGGTCGACTGAACGGGATGCAGATAGACGTCTGCAGCGACCACGGGCACAACGGGTTGTCCGGGCAACGTCTTCATCAACGACCCCGTCAGCGCGACGTGGAGTGACGACGCCGTATCGGCATACGCAATCGTGAACCCGCCTAGCGCTTGGATAAGAAGAACCGTGCCGAGCGCGATTCGAAGGGCTTTCATTTCGAGGCACCTTGCATCGCCTGGGCGTCGTTGGCGTTCTCCACTGGTCGCGGATCCGGCAATGCGTGCAATCCGACGGACACGAGGGTGCCGCGCGCCTTGGCGGCTTCCTTCGGGAGCGCCGCGTTGCTGGTGATCAATGGCACGGAGATGGACCCCGACTCGCCCGCGAAATCCTTGACCAATTGATCGTTGATAGAGCCGACGCTGTAAACCGGCCGATCGTGATCCGGATCGTACCATACGTCGATCGGCAATGGCGGACCGGAACCGACGGTCAAGTCGAACCGCTCTCGCTCCCGCGAGCGATAAACACGAATAGTGGCCTCTTCGGTGAAGTTCGCGTCTTGATCGGTCGTCACGCGGACTTGCTGTCCTGTCGCCGGCGGGTCGAACTTGACGAGTAACTTGATTGGCCCGTCGTTCTTCGCACTGAGCCACAGCGTAAACGTCGGAACCCCGACCATTGTAATGATCGACAGGATGCCGAGGGCGACGAGAACGTTTGTCGTGCCGACGGAATACGATCCCACACGGATCGTGAGCACCGTGCCTGTCGCCTTTGCGGCGTTTTGGACGGCGCCGCTCGTCCAGAACATTGCGCCGGCCAAGATCAGACCAGCCATCACGTAGACGATCATCACGTCGAGCACAAGCATGCGAACCCCTCCGCTTGTAGCAACTCGTACGCGGAAGGCGGTTCGGCGAACGTTCCCTCTATCCTCCTGACCAGGCGCGCGCGGACGGCGCCGGCGCGGTCAGCTCTCGTGGAACAGCGAGCGCTGAAACGCGACCTCCTCGGACGGCGGAGGCGGTTCGTCCAGCCGGGCACGCAGCTTCTTCAGGTCGTCCCAGACGAGGCGTTTGACCTCGTTCATCGAGCCGCCGGTTTGGCGCAGGATGTACGCGGGGTGGAACGTCGCGATCACGGGGATCCCGAGCGGCCCGTCGTGCCAGGTGCCGCGCTGCTTGGTGATCGAGAAGCGCTCGCCCATGAACGATTTCGCGGCCGGCGCCCCGAGCGCGAGGATCGCGCGCGGGCGGATGATCTCGATCTGCTCGTCGAGGTACGGGCGGCAGTTCGCCATCTCGTCGGGCATCGGCGCGCGATTCGCGAGCCGGTGGCCCGTGTCGAGCGTCGGTCTGCACTTCACCGTGTTGCAGATGTACACGTCTTCGCGCGGCAGGCCGATGGCGAGCAGCATCTTGTCCAGCAGCTCGCCGGCGCGTCCCACGAACGGGCGGCCCAGCTTGTCTTCCGTCTCGCCCGGCCCTTCGCCGACGACCATGAGCGCCGCGCACGGATCGCCTTCGCCCGGGACGCTGTTGCGGCGTGTCGCGCCGATCGTGCAGCGACGGCAGCCGTCGATGCGCCGGGCCAGCGCGTCGAGCTGCGTCTGCCGGTGCGTCCGCTCCGCGAGCGTCATGCGACCTCCGGCGGACCCGCGTGCGCCGGCGTGCGGGGCGCGGGATCGAGGAGCACCGCTTCGCCGAAGGCCGTCACGCGGGTTGCGCCGTCGGGCGCTTCCGACGCCTGAAACTGCAATCCGAGCACGCCGTTCGCGCCCATCGCCTCGGCCTTGCGCAGCAGCACGTCGAGCGATTCGGCGCGCGCGCGTTCGGCCTCCGTGAGGTACTCGATCGGCGCGAGTCCGATCAACACGCCGATGCTGCGGAACGTTTGCTTCAGCACGTTGCGCGGGCGGCTCGCGTGACCGTACGCGAACCCGAAGGAGCGTACGACGCGGTAGCCTTCGACGCGCTCGAAGGTCGTGACCGCCTCGGGCGCGAGCGCCATCAGCGCAGCAGCCTGCGGCCCAGCGCGAACGCGCCGGCGAGCGCGCCGGCGTAGAGCGCATAGCGCCCGACGAGCGCGCCGACGAGGCTGTAATACCACGCGCGTCCGTGGTGTTTGATCCAGTACTTCCGGCGCGACGTCTGCTTCCGCTTCTCGACGTTGTAGCTGCCGCGCGCCGAGCCCATGCCCTCGTGAACCGCTTCGCTCGACGGAACGAACCACGTCTCCCAGTCCGCCTCGGCGGCGCGCTTCGCGTAGTCGACCTCTTCGTGGTAGAGGAAGAACCGCTCGTCGAACGGCCCGATCGCCTCGAGCAGCGTGCGCCGGATCGCGAGAGCGGCGCCGATGGCCAGATCGACGCGCCGCGGCGCATCGTATGCGAATCCTCGCAACGCCGCCCCGTTCGCGAAACGCCGCAACGGCGGAAGCTCGCCCCACGCGCTGGAGCGGAGAAACGCGCCGGTCCACGTGTCGAACTCGCCCAGCGACTCCTGGATCGTGCCGTCGTAGTTGTAGATCCGCGAACCGGCGATCCCGCAGCGCGGGTGCGCGTCCATGAAGGCGACGATCTCGGCCAGCGCGCGATCCTTCAGCTCCGCGTCGGGGTTGAGCAGAAAGACGTATTCCGACGACGTCGCGAGAAACGCGCGGTTGCACGCCGCCGCGAAGCCGAGGTTCGCCCCGTTCTCGACGATCGTGACGCGCCCGCCGTAACGCTCCCGGATGAAGTCCCGCGACCCGTCGGACGATCCGTTGTCGGAGACGACGACGCGGGCGAACGACGGATCGTCCCGCACCTCGCTCAGCGCGAAGACGGAGTCGAGGGCGGTCGCGATCTTGTCCTTGTCGTTCCAGCAGACGACCACGACGTCGACGCGGCTCATGCGCTACGCCGCGTCGCCGCCGGCCGGCGCGAACTTGTTCCGGTTCTGCAGGTACGGCCAGATGAACGAATCGATGTCGCCTTCGAGCACCGCCTGCGCGCTGCCGGTCTCGACGTTCGTGCGCAAGTCCTTGACCATCTGGTAGGGGTGCAGCACGTACGAGCGGATCTGCGAGCCCCACTCGTTCGCGCGCCGCTCGCCGCGAATCTCGGCCAGCTTCGCCTCCTGCTCTTCGCGCGCGCGCTGGACGAGCTTCGCGCGCAGGATGTTCAGCGCGACGTCGCGGTTCTGCATCTGCGAGCGCTCCTGCTGCGAAGCGACGACGATGCCGGTCGGGATGTGGTACACGCGGATCGCCGATTCCGTCTTGTTGACGTACTGCCCGCCGGCGCCGGACGCCTTGAACGTCTCGACGCGCAGGTCTTCGGGCTTGATCTCGACGTCCTCCACGTCGCCTTCTTCCGATTCCGGAACGACGTCGACTTCGGCGAACGAGGTCTGCCGCCGGCCCTGGTTGTCGAACGGCGAGATGCGCACGAGACGGTGCACGCCGCGCTCGCTCTCCAACATCCCGTACGCGTTCTTGCCGCGGACGATGAACGTGATCGAGCGCAGCCCCGCTTCGTCGCCCGGCATCTCCTCGACGACGTGCGTCTCGAAGCCGTGGTTCTCCGCCCAGCGCAGGTACATGCGGCCGAGCATCTGCGTCCAGTCGGCGGCGTCGGTTCCGCCGGCGCCGGCGCGGATCGTCACGATCGCGCCGTGCGAGTCGTACGGCCGGTCGAAGTTCGCCGCCATCTCCAGCGCGTCGAGCGCCGAGGTCGCTCGCGCGATCGCCGCGTCGGCCTCCGCTTCCGCGCCTTCCTCGTCGCCGAGGACCTCCAAGATCTCCGCCGCGTCGGTGAGCGCGGCGTCGACCGCGTCGATCGCCTCGAGGTCGGAGCGCAGGTCGGCGATCCGCTTCATCACGCCGCGCGCACGCTCCGGATCGCTCCAGAAGTCGTCGGCGCGCGAGCGCGCCTCGAGCTCGGCTACGCTGCGGCGCTTGGTTGCGTCGTCAAAGGCGCACCTGGAGCGCGTTCAGGCGCTCGCGGGCGCGTTCGATGGCGGCGGTCTGGGCGTCGGACACGGGAGAGCGGGGTTCTCCGGGAGTCGGCACCGCCCTACCGGAAGAGCCGCGCGATGACGCTGCTGCTGCGCCCGGCGCGCGTATTCGACGGGCAGGACGTCCATGCGGGTTGGAACGTGCTCGTCGACGGGGCGCGCATCGCCGCCGCCGGCCCGGACGTGGGCGCCCGCGACGGCGCCGAGACGCTCGACCTTCCGGGAGCGACGCTCCTTCCCGGGCTGATCGATCTGCACACGCACCTGCTGCTGATGCCCTACGACCAGCGCTCGTGGGACGATCAGGTGCTGCGGGACCACGAAGCCCTGCGCGTGGCCCGGGCGGTCGGCGCGCTGAAACGGACGCTCGCCGCGGGCTTCACGACGATCCGCGATCTCGGCACCGAAGGCGCGGGCGAGGCGGACGTGGGCCTGCGGCGCGCGCTCGAAGAGAGCGTCATCGAAGGCCCGCGGATGGTGGTTGTCACGCGCGCGATCGTCGCGCACGGGTTCTACGGCCCGGCCGGCTTCACGCCGGACTGCTGCGTGCCGCAAGGCGCCGACGAGGTGGACGGCCCCGAGTCGATCTACCGCACGGTGCGGCGGCAGATCTCGCGCGGCGCGGATTGGATCAAGGTCTACGCCGACTCGCGCCACGGGCCGGGCGGCATCTCGCGGCCGTCGTTCTCGGAAGACGATCTTCGGCTGATCGCGCGGATCGCGCACGACTCGGGCTGCCCCGTCGCCGCGCACGCGAACACCGCGGAAGGAATGCGCCGCGCCGCGCTGGCCGGCGTCGACACGATCGAGCACGGCAACGAAGGGACGCCGGAGATCTTCGCCCTGATGGCGGAGCAGGGCGTGGCGTACGTGCCGACGCTGGCGGCGTACCAGGCGATTTGGCGCTACCGCGGCCTCGTGCCCGACGATCCGGCATACGCGCAGAAGCGCGAGTCGTTCGCCGCCGCGCTCGCGAGCGGCGTGACGATCGCGAACGGCAGCGACATCGGCGTCTTCCCGCACGGCGAGAATGCGCTGGAGCTGGAGTTGCTGGTGCAGCACGGCATGCCGGCGATCGACGCGCTGCGCGCGGCGACGTCGACGGCCGCGCGCGTGTTGCGCCGGGACGACCTCGGCGCCGTCCAGGCGGGAGCGACCGCGGACCTGGTTGCCGTCGACGGCGATCCGGCATCGCAAATCGGCGCGCTGCGACGCGTGCGCTTCGTCGCGAAGAGCGGCGTGCCGGCGAAGATCTGAGCCGCGGCGCGGCGGACACCGCGCGAGAACGCGCTCTATCGGCGAGCGGCGACGTCGCCGGCGTGCGCAGGCGGCGCCGTCCGCGCGATCAACGCGTAATGATAGCGGAAGCGCGCGTCCGCGGCGCTGACGGAGAAGCCGCCGACGTTGAGGCGCTCGCTCGCCGCCGCCGCGTCGTAGACGTGGTCGCGCGGCGGCCCCACCGGCCGGTCCGCGGCGGCGTCCCAGTCGACGAAGAGCGCCGCGCCGCCGGCGGAAAGCAACGCACGCAACTCGCGCAGCGCGTCGTCGCCCAGCTCGTGCAGCACGTTCAGCGCAAGGACGCGGTCGACCGTTCCGCGCAGGCGCTCCATGGCGCCCGGCCCGACGGCTTCGACGTTCGCGAGCCCCGATGCCGCGATCTTCGCGCGCGCTCTTTCGAGCATCGCTTCCTGCTCGTCGAGCGCGTACACGCGCACGTCGTTCCGCGCGCGAGCGATCTCCAGCGCGTACGTCGCGGTTCCCGTGCCGAAATCGACGAGCGCGGCGTTCCGCGGAAGATCGAGCAGCGCGACGATCTCGGCCGGCGGCAGGTACGCGAACCGCTCGGCATCGTCCAGCACGCCCGCGCGCCGCGGATCGAAGCGATGCGGCTGCCGCGCGCCGTGCCGAGACCTGTCGTCCATCGCTGTTCCGACTCCATGTCCGGGGATACGACGGCCGCTCGATCCCGCCGCCGTCCACGGCCGGACTCTCGTCCAAGAACCGCCGCCGGATGCGACGAGTTCCGCCGCGCACCGCGGTCGTGTCAGCCGCCGCTTTTCCGTTCTTCGGCGTCGGTTCGCTGACCGTAGAGCACTCCGACGAGCACGACGCCGAGCAGTCCGCCGAGCAGCGGCGCGGCGAGATAGACCCACCACGCGCCGAAGCCGCCGGCGACGACGGCGGGCCCCAGGGTACGCGCCGGGTTCATCGAGCCGCCGGAGACCGGGCCGCTGATCCAGCGGTCGAAGACCGTGGTCGCACCGTTCGCGACCGCGGATTGCGCGCCGATGATCTTCCCTTGGTTCGCGGTCGCGATCGCGACGGCGATCAGGATCGTCGTGAGGACGATCTCGAGTCCGAACGCGGCCCACGGTCCGAACGAAAGCTCGGGCAGCAGCGCTTTTCGCGCCGGGTGAAAGACGGCCACGACGAAGCCGCCGGCCGCCACCGCGCCGGCGAACTGCGTGACGACGTATTCGGGAACGCGCGCCCACGGGACGTCGCCGCGGAGCGCGAACGCCAGCGTCGTGATCGGGTTCGTGTGCGCTCCCGAGACTTCGCCGAGCGCGTAGATGACGATCATCGTCGCGATCCCGGTGCAGCCGTACTCGACGGCGTACCCGATCGTTCCCGGAAACGCGGCCGCGAGCGCGGCCGGCGCGACCGTCCCGAGCGTCACCGCGAACGTTCCGGTGAACTCGGCGACGACCCGCGCGATCGCGTCCTGAACGCGATACCGCCGGTTGGTCCGCCGAACCCGGAGCGCTTCCGTGCGAAGCTCGGGGGTGCTCAGACTACGCGGCCGCTCCGTGGCACTTCTTGTACTTCTTGCCGCTGCCGCACGGACACTGATCGTTGCGCCCGACCTTCGCCTCGGCGGCGGTTTGCTTCGGCTTCGCCGGGCCGCCGTCGTCGCGATTCGTGTGGAGCTGCGTCGCCTCGTACTTCGGCGCCGGCCCGAGAAGGCGTTCCGCCGTCGCCTGATCCATGCGCGGCGCGGAGGGCACCGTCGCCGGCTGCGGCGCGAGCGCCCCGTGCGGAAGCGGCTCGAACTGCGGCTGCGCGAAGCCGTCGCCCGGGGTGAGCGGTGCGGCGGGCAGCGCGCCCGGCTCGTGCAGTGCGCCGTCGGGGAGCGGCGCGAAGCCCGGCGGGGGAGCGGCCTCGGGCGGCGCGACTTCCACGCGTACGGCGAACGCGGCTTTGATCGCTTCGTCGGCGATGTTGTTCTTGAGGTCCTCGAAGATCTCGTAGGCCTCTTTTTCGTACTCGACGCGGGGGTCTTTCTGACCGTAGCCGCGCAGCCCGATCCCGCTCTTGAGCGCGTCCATGATGTAGAGATGGTCGACCCACAAGCGGTCGATGATCGGCAACATGATGTACTGCGACTCGATCATGCGCATGAGGTCGGGGCCGATCTCCGCTTCCTTCTCCTCGTACGCCGCGACGGCGTGCTTGTAGAGAAGATCCTTCATCCCCTCACGGTCGAGCTTCTCGAGATCTTCGACGCTGACGTACTGCTTGATGGGGAAGAGCTGTTCGACCTCGTCGAGCACGAGCCCGAGATCCCACTCCGACGGATGCTCTTCTTCGGGCGCGCCGGCGTCGACCGCGTACGACGTCTTCCGGCGCAGCGTGTCGATGAAGAAGTCGCGCAGCGGCTGCCCTTCGAGAACTCTGCGGCGCTCGCCGTAGATGATCTCGCGCTGCTTGTTCATGACGTCGTCGTACTCGAGGACCGACTTGCGGATCTCGTAGTTGTGGTTCTCGACCTTCGACTGCGCGTTCTCGATGGAGCGCGAGAGGATGCCCGCCTCGATCGGCGTCTCGTCGGTGAACTTGACGAAGTCCATCATCTTCTGCAGCCGCTCCTGACCGAACAGCCGCATCAGCTCGTCTTCGAGCGCGATGTAGAAGCGCGTCGAGCCCGGATCGCCTTGGCGTCCGGAGCGCCCGCGGAGCTGGTTGTCGATGCGCCGCGACTCGTGGCGCTCGGTGCCGATGATGTGCAGCCCGCCCAGCTCGGGCACGCCTTCGCCGAGCTTGATGTCGACGCCGCGGCCGGCCATGTTCGTCGCGATCGTCACGGCGCCGTATTGTCCGGCGTCCTTGATGATCTGCGCTTCCTGCTCGTGGTACTTCGCGTTCAGGACGTTGCATTCGACGCCCCGCCGGCGCAGCATCATCGCCAGCCGCTCCGACTTCTCGATCGAGCGCGTGCCGACGAGCACCGGACGGCCCTTCTCGTGCTCGGCGATGATGTCGTCGATGACGGCGTGGAACTTCGCCTCTTCGCTGCGGTAGACGATGTCCTTGTTGTCGATGCGCCGGACCGGCTTGTTCGTCGGCAGCACGACGACCGACAGCCCGTAGATCTCGCGGAACTCGCGCTCTTCCGTCTTCGCGGTACCCGTCATCCCAGCGAGCTTGTCGTAGAGCCGGAAATAGTTCTGGAACGTGATCGTGGCGAGCGTCTGGTCCTCGCTGCGGACGTTCAGCCCCTCCTTCGCCTCGATCGCCTGGTGGATGCCGTCGGAGTAGCGCCGGCCGTACATCAGACGGCCGGTGAACTCGTCGACGATGACGACCTCGCCGTCCTTGACGATGTACTGCTGGTCCTTGTGGAACAGGTGCCACGCCTTGAGCGCCGCGTTGAGCTGGTGCGTCAGCTCGAGGTTGCGCTGATCGTACAGGTTCGTGACGCCCAGCATCTTCTCGACCTTCGCGACGCCCTTCTCCGTGATCGGAACGGCGTGCGACTTCTGGTCGACGGTGAAGTCTTCGTCTTTCACCAGACGCGGGATGATCTTCGCGAACTGCGCGTACAGCTCGGTCGCGTCGTGGCCTTGGCCGCTGATGATGAGCGGCGTGCGCGCCTCGTCGATCAGGATCGAGTCGACCTCGTCGACGATCGCGAAGTGCAGGTGGCGTTGGACCATCTGGTCGAGCGCCCAGGCCATGTTGTCGCGCAGGTAGTCGAAGCCGACCTCGTTGTTCGTGACGTAGGTGACGTCGCAGTCGTAGGCGGCCTTGCGCGCCGCGTGGTCGAGGTCGTGCTGGATCACGCCGACGGTGAGGCCGAGCGACGTGTAGATGGGCGACATCCACTCGGCGTCGCGCTTCGCGAGGTAGTCGTTGACGGTGACGACGTGGACGCCTTTGCCGGTCAGCGCGTTGAGATAGACCGGCAGGGTCGCGACGAGCGTCTTGCCTTCGCCGGTGCGCATCTCGGCGACGTTGCCTTCGTGCAGCGCTTGGCCGCCCATGATCTGGACGTCGAAGTGGCGCATCCCCATGGTCCGCTTGCCGGCCTCGCGGACGACCGCGAACGCTTCGGGGAGCAGCTGGTCGAGCGCCTCGCCTCGCTCGAGGCGCGCTTTGAACTCGGCGGTCTTGCCGCGGAGGTCGTCGTCGGAGAGCGACGCGACCGAGGGTTCGAGCGCGTTGACCCGTTCGACCGTGCGGCGAAGCCGCGCGATCTCACGTTCGTTGCCGTCGAACAGGGTCTTGAGAAAGGCCATCTGGAGATACAACCATTCGCCGCGCGGGGCGGTTCCTCCCGAGCGGCGCATCCGGGTGAGGAGCGCGTTAACGTCGGTACCCGCGCGAGGCCCCGCGGTTACCGCAGCGTCAGCCGCTCCGGCCGGTTGATCTCGGCGGGCGTGCTCCGGCGCAGCAGCTCGCCCACCGTGACGAAGGTGTACCCCGCCGCGCGAAAGCTCGCCACGATCGCCGGCAGCGCGACGACGGTCGGCATCCGCCCGTCGTGCAGCAGCACGATCTCCGGCGCGGTGGCGTGCGCGCGCACGTGCGCGACCAGCTCCGCCGGCCGCACGGCGCGCCAGTCGCCCGGGTCGTCGTTCCAGAGGATCGTGTCGAAGCCGGCCGCCTGCGCGGCGCGGATGGTCGCGAGCGTGAAGCGACCGTGCGGCGGCCGGAACATTTCCGATTCGGACCGCTGCGGCGCGATCCGCTCGAGGCTCGCGGCGCCGTCGCGCAGCTCGGCGGTCACCGCGGACGGCGCGAGCTGATCGAGGTTCGGGTGCGTCTCGGTGTGGTCCCCGATCTCGTCGCCGTCCGCGGAGATCGCGCGCGCCAGGTCGGGGAACTGCTCGGCGTCGCGACCGATGAGGAAGAACGTCGCGGGGACGCGCAGCTCGCGCAGCGTCTGCAGCAGGATCGGCGTCGTGACCGGATAGGGGCCGTCGTCGAACGTCAGGGCGACGAGCTTGGCGCGCGGCCCGGGCGGCCGCCGGTTCAGGATCGCGGAGAGGCGCTCGCCCAGGGGCGGGTCCAGCAGCGGCGCGGCGTTCGCGTCGCGAACGACCACCGCGGCGCGCAGCCGCTCGCCGGCCCCGTGCCACAGGCGGTAGCCGCCGTACGCGAGCACGGCGAGGAGCAGCGCCGCGGCAGCAACGCTGCCGGCCACCCGGTCGCGGCCGGCGGCCCGGCGCGGGCGCGACGGCCGCATCCTCAGCTCGCGATCAGTGCGGCGCCGCCGACGACGTCGGCGCGGCGCTCGCCTGCGAGGCCGCCGCCTGCGCCGAGGCGTAGTCGCGGCCGACGATCACGGTGACGATCGGGTGGGCTCCGGGGGTCGCGTCGGTCGCCGGCGTCACCAGCGCATCGGCGACGCCGAGATCCGAGCGCACGCGCTCGCCGACGAGCGGCGCGTTCGACGCCGGCCGGATCTGGGTCGTGTCGTACGTGAACGAGTCGGCGTTACGGATCGAGTCGACGAGGTAGCCCTGGGCCTGCAGCTTCTGGGCCACGGTGCCGGCCAGGCCGGCGATGCCGCTGCCGTTCTCGACGACCACGTGGATCGTCGCCGGCTTCACCGCGGCGACCGCACCGGCCGGCGCCGGCGTCGTCGTGCCGTAGGCGCCGAGCAGGCCGGCGACGAGGCGCTCTTTCTGCGCTTCGTCGGGGATCAGCACCTCGCCGGCCCACGGCGTCTCCTTGGTGTCGACGTAGCCGATCGTTTCCATGCGGCTGAGATCCGCGAGGTTCGCGTCCCGGAAGCTCCACGCGATCGACTTCTCCTCGTCGAAGGTGAGGTTCGTTCGCACGTTCCTGTTGAGCGCGCCGAGCAGCGCACCGACGTGCAGCAGGTCGTTGATCTTGTCGGCCTTGAGCTTGGCCATGAGGATGCGCATGACTTGCTGCTGGCGCTTCGTCCGGCACGGGTCGCTGCACGCGTCGTGGCGGAAGCGCGTGTACCCCATCGCCTGCTCGCCGTTCATGTGCACGAGCCCCGGCTTGAAATGGATGTGCAGGTGGCCCCAGGTGTCGTCGTAGTCCATCTGCTCGGTGACCGGAACGTCGATGCCGCCGACCGCGTCGACGAAATCCCTCAACCCGTTCGGGTTGATCACGACGTAGCGGTCGAAATACGTCCCGTTCTCGTTCTTCGGCATCCCGAGAAATTGCCCGATCGTCTGATCCGCAAGTTTCACGCCGCCGTCGGAATACGCTTCGTTGATCTTCGTGTCGTGGCCGTTGATCGTCGCCTCGGTGTCGCGCAGCACTTGCACGATTTTCATCGACTTCGACGGAAAGTCGATGCCGGCGACGAGGATGGTGTCGCTGCGCGCGTCCTTCGTGTAGAGCTGGTCCTTCGCGTCGTAATTGAAGTCGATCCCGAGGACGAGCACGTAGATGCGGTCCTTGCCGAACACCGTGGACGGCGAAGGAACGTACGGCGGGAACGTGTGGCTGAGCGCGTTGCTGAACGTCTCGTGCTGCGCGATCATCCGATAGGCGACGAAGCCGAAGCCGACGCCGACGACGATGAGCAGCGCACCGGCGACGTAGGAGAGGATCGCGCCGAGGCGCGATCCCGCGCGCCCGCCGGGCGGCGGACCCGAGCGCCGCGGGCCGGTGCGCGACGGGGGCGCGGGCGGCGGCGGATCGGCGACCAGGGACTTGCTCAACGAACCGTTGCCTCCGTGCTGACGAGCGTGCCGTAGAAGTCGAACGCCGTGTTGCCGTCGAGCCGGACGTCGACGAACGTTCCGGGCTCGGCGTCGCCCGCGAACGCGACGACGCCGTCGACTCCGGGCGCCTCGCCCATCGAACGGCCGACGGTCACCGTACGCGACCGCAAGCCCACCGCGAGCGGATCGGTCCGCCGCAGGCTGCGCCGCTCTTCGACGAGCACCCGCACCGTCTCTCCGAGCCGCTTCGCGCGCGCACGCTCGGAGGCGCGCCGCTGCGCGTCGCGGAGCCGCAGCAGCCGGCGGCGCTTCTCCCGCTCGGACACCTGGTTCGGCAGCGCTGCGCCCGGCGTGCCGTCCTCACGCGAGTACACGAAAAAGCCCACACGATCCAATTCGGCGCGTTCGATCCAGCGCTCCAGCTCGGCGACGTCCTCGTCGGTCTCGCCGGGGAAGCCGACGATGAAGGTCGAGCGCATCGTGATCCCGGGGACGCGCCGCCGGAAGTCTTCGACGATCTCGAGGTAGCGCTCGCCGTTCGACGGCCGCAGCATCGCGCGCAGCACCGGCACGCTGACGTGCTGCAGCGGCATGTCCATGTAGGCGCACACGTTGGGCAGCGTCGCCATGGCGTCGACGAGCTCGGAGTCCACGGTCGCCGGATAGAGGTAGAGCAGACGGATCCACGCGATGCCGTCGACGTCGTGCAGCCGGTGCAGCAGATGCGCGAGCCCGCCGCGCCGGAAGCCGCGGTCACGGCCCCACATCGAGGTGTCCTGCGCGATGAGGATCAGCTCGCGCACGCCGCCCGCCGCGAGCGCTCGCGCCTCCGCCAGGATCGACTCCTCGCTGCGCGAGCGGAAGCCGCCGCGCAGCTGCGGGATGATGCAGAAGGTGCACGGGTGATCGCAGCCTTCGGCGATCTTCAAGTATGCGGTCGCCGACGGCGTCGTGACCAGCCGCGGGAGGAAATCGTGCTCGGGCTCCGCCTCGAAGCCGAGGCGCACGGGGCGCTGTCCCGCGCGCGCGTCGTCGAGCAGCTCCACGATCGAAGCGTACGCGCCGGTGCCGATCACGCCGTCGATCTCGGGGATCAGCGAGCGCAGCTCTTCGCCGAACCGCTGCGAGAGGCACCCGGCGACGATGAGCTGCTGGCCGTCGCGCTTGCGCTCGGCGTGCGCGAGGATCGTCTCCGTGGATTCCGCCTTCGCCGGATCGATGAAGGCGCACGTGTTGATGACGACCGCGTCGGCCCGATCGGCGTCGGGCACGAGCGCCCATCCCGCGGCACCGAGCTTCGCGATCATCACTTCCGAGTCGACGAGGTTCTTGGCGCAGCCGAGCGAGACGAACGACACCGTGCGCTCGCCGCCGGCGACGGCGGTCACCGGTAGTTCACGAACTGGAGCGGCAGCTCGAACTCCAACCCTTTCAGCACCTGGATGACTTTTTGCAGGTCGTCCTTGGACTTCGCTGAGACGCGAATCTGCTCGTCTTGGAACTGGGCCTGCACCTTGAGCTTGGTGCCTTTGATGGCGTCGATGAGGGCGCGCGACTTGTCCTTCGGGATCCCGGCGTGGATGGGAACGCGCTGGCGCACCGCGCCGCCGGACGCCTGCTCGGGCTTCACCGAAAAGTCGAACGCCTTCAGATCGATCCCGCGCTTGACCGCCTTCGACTGAATGATGTCGAGCACGTTCTTCAGCTTGAGCTCGTCGTCGGCGAGGACGGTGAGCGCCTTGCCGTCCGACTCGATCGACGCGACGGAGTTCTTGAAATCGAAGCGGCCGGAGATCTCCTTGCGCGCTTGGTTGAGGGCGTTGTCGAGCTCTTGCGGATCGACTTTCGAGACGACGTCGAACGATGAATCAGCGGGCATTCGGGCAACTCACAGCTTGTAGCGGTGCTCGACGACGTCGCCGGACGCGCCGAGCGGCGGGGCCGGGCGACCGTCGACGACCACCTGCACCCCGCCCGCGTTCCCGGCTCGCACGTCGGCGACCGATCCGTGGAACGTGCGCGCCGTTCCGACCGGATAGATGCCTTCGAGCTGCGTCTTCCCGTCGACGGTGACGCGGAGCCAGGAGCGCTCGGTGAGCCGGATCGCGAGCTGGTGGTGGAGAGAGGCAGCGGCGCTCGCGAGCGGCGAGGGGGGCGGCGACGCCGACGACGCGGCGTCGGGAGCCGCGGTCCCAGACCCGCCGGCGACCGAGCCGGGTTGCACCGGCCCCGCCGGCGCCGTCGCCGCAGCGGTTGCCTGCGGCGCCGTCGCGACCGCGTTCTCCGACGTTCCGTGCGCGTACGTCCACCACTCGAAGCCGACGAATCCGACGAGGATCGCGGCGACGAGGACCGACACGATCGCCCACGGGGAGACGCCGGCCCGCTCGTCCTCGACGCCTCCGACCGACGTCACGGCCGCGGCAGCTGGGGCATGCCGCTCCGGAGGGATCGTCCGGTTGAAGCGCTCGACGGCCCCCTCGGCATCCAGACCGAGAAAGCGCGCGTAGGTCCGCAAGAATCCCCGGACATAGACGGGCGCGCCGATCGAAGGCCAGTCGTCGTTCTCGATGGCGTTCAGGTAGACCGATCGGATGTGGATCTGTTCCGAGACTTCCGAGAGCGAAAGCCCGCGCGCTTCACGCGCGCTTCGGAACTCCTCTCCGAGCGCAGGCATGGTGTCGCCACCTTAGCGGGAGCGGGGTCTTCTCCTGGTCACGGCGTCGCCGGCGCAGGAGCACTCCCGGCTCAGGTCACGTCTCGGTCGACCTCGGATACGCGCGACTCAGATATCCGTCACCGGGTGCGTGTCGTCGGTCCCTGCGAGGATCATCTCATAGGGAAGCGTCCACTGTGAAGCGTCGGGGTGCGTCGCGCGATAACGGGCGAGGCTGAGATCGACGCGCGGTAACCCGAGCACCGTCAACACGTCGCCGGGACGGTGGGCCGCGATCACGGCCGCTTCATGCGTCTTCGGAGCCACTACCATGCGGACTCGGTGTGCGACGAGCTCCGCGGTCGCTGGGTCATACACATCGGCATAGAACGAATACCCTCCGTCGTCCAGCGGATGCGCGGTCGGAGCCTCCAGCAGCTTCATCCCGAAGTTCACGTAATTGTATCCGATCATCCCGGTCACGATGGTGATCGTACCGTTACTCGAAGTGATCCGGCACTGCTCGTTCTCGTACGCCTGAAAAGCCGTCGTCGCGTCCTTCGTCTCGTATCCCGAGATCTCGTGAAGGGATTCCCCGAGGTCGATTCCGCCGATTGCCAGGATCGGGTGGATCTCGAACGCATGGTTCGGGTTCGTCGTATCGAACGGGCTCAGAGGCGCGCCCTGGACGAAGACGGTATCCGACCCGCCGTGCTCGGGCCATAACCGCCAATAGCCGACGATGCGAATTTGCTTGCCCTCCGCACCTCGGAGCGTGCTCACCGCGTTCGATTCGTCGGATTCTCTCGCGTTCATGATCTCGACGACCGTCGCGAGACCGATGTCGTCGGAACGTCCGGCCGCGTGCATGTCACCGTCTTCCGCCGCCGTGTGCGGCCGTTGTGCCGCTGCATCGATCGTAACGCGAGCGTCGATCGTCGCGCGATTGGCGTAGTGGTCGATGAAATCGTCGTTGAGCGTCATCGTGATGGTGGCGGATGCCGGCGCGGCAACGGCGACTGCGAACACGGTGAGCGTCGCGGCACATGCCGCGACTGCACGGCGAAGCATGCTCATGTGACCCCTCCGAAAGCGGCTCGCGCGGTGAGAAACCGTCGCGGCTTCGCTTCGCTTTTCGGTTGCCTCGTCCCTCTAAGACGGCGTTGCAAGGCGTTCCGGTGGCCGCGGGGAAGCGCCGCGAGCGCATGGCAACGTGGAACGACGTTTCGAAGATCGCACTGGCGCTACCGGGCGTCGTGGAAGAGCCGTGGGGGCAGCTGGGCACGAAGGCGTGGAAGGTCGCGAAGAAGGGCTTCGTGTGGGAACGGCCGCTGCGGAAGAGCGACCTCGCGGCGCTCGGCGCGAAGGCGCCGACCGGCGCGATCCTCGGCGTGCGCACCGCCGATCTCGAGATGAAGGAAGCGCTGCTCGCGAGCGATCCCGCGGTCTTCTTCACCACGCCGCACTTCGACGGCTATCCGGCGGTGCTCGTGCGGCTCGGAAAGATTCGCGTCGCGGCCCTGCGCGACGTCATCCTCGACGCGTGGCTCGCGCGTGCGCCGGCGAAGCTCGCGGCGGAGTACGCGAAGCGGTCGTCGTCCTAACGCGCGCTCACAACGTCACGACGCCGGACGCCACCCGCACGACGTGGCCGCCGACGTCGATGCCGTCCGCACCGTGCTCGCCGCGGACGTGCACGTGCAGGAGGCTGCGCCGGCCCATCTTCGTGCCTTGCTCGCTGACGAAACGCGTCCCGCCGGCCGCGGAGACGAGGCCGTTGCGCATCATGTACGCCGCGAGCGGCCCCGTCGCGCTTCCGGTCGCCGGGTCTTCCGTGATGCCGAGGTCGGGCGCGAACATCCGTGAGTACGCGCCGCTCGCGACCGGAGCGAATACGAAGACGCAGGTCGGCCGCGCTTGGCGGAGGACGAGCCGGCGATAGGCGGCGAGATCGACCGCGGCGCGATCGACGGTCTGCGGATCGCGGACGGCGAGGAAGACGCTCGGGTTGCCGGCACTCACCAGCTGCGGCGTCGCGTCGGCAAGCGCGTCGGCGACGTCGAGACCGACCGCCGCGGTCGCCGCGTCCAGCTCGACCGTTTCGCCGAAGCGGATCTCGGGCGTACGGAGCCAGATCATCGGATCGTCGCCTTCGTCGACGTGTACCGGGACCGGGCCGATCGGCTCGCGCAGCACGACGGCCCGGGCGTCGCGCGCGACGATCCCGCGCTCGCGCAGCACGAACGCCGTCCCGATCGTCGGGTGTCCGGCGAACGGCAGCTCCGCGGCCGGCGTAAAGATGCGCACGTCGACGGCGTCGCCGGCGGCGGGCGGCAGCACGAAGGTCGTTTCGGAAAGGTTCATCTCGCGCGCGATCCGCTGCATCGTCGCGCCGTCGAGAGCACGGCCGTCGTGGAACACCGCAAGGGCATTGCCTTCGAGCGCCTGCCGCGTGAAGACGTCGACCACGGAATACGCGAGCTCGATCATGCCGCCGCCTTTCTCCGCCGCGAACCGGACGTCATACGCCGGCGTGCTTCGAGGGATCGGGGCGCAGCCGAGGGAACCGACGCCCCGATGCGTGCCGGAAACGCACGTCTGCTGTTCTGCCTGGCGGCGAGCATCGTGTCGGCCGCGCTCGCCGACCCGCTGGTCGAGTCGCTTTCGAACTCGGGTGCGTTCGGACCGGGCCGCTTCACGGACCACAGCAACGGCGACGTGCTGCCGGCGCTCGGCGCGGGGCTGCTGCTCGCCACGCTGTTCGTCTTCGGCCTGGTCCGCCGGACCTTCGTCGCCGCACCGCTGCGCCGCACGCCCGCGTGGCTGCACGCCTCGCACGCCGCGCTGCCGGTTCGCGCGGCGATTCGGCTGCTGCCGGCGACGTTCGCGCTTCAGATCGCGACGCTGTTCGTCGCGGAGAGCGTCGAGCAGCTCGCGGTCGCCGGGCACCTGCTCGGGGGCACGGTCTGGCTCGGCGGCCCGGCGTTCGCCAGCCTATCGATTCACGCGACGGTCGGCCTGGCAGTCGTCGTCGTGCTCGCGCGGCTTCTCGACTGGATCGCGCGCGGCATCGTCGACGTCATCGTCTCGCTGCGCCGGCTCGTTCTCGCGTGGGACTCGCTTTCGCCGCTTCCGGCGCTTCTCGCTCGCTTCGTTCCGCCCGTCGGCTCGCAGGCGCCCGCACGCGCGGCCGCACCGGGCCGCGCACCGCCCACGCTCCGCGTCTGACCGAACGCCGCGCGCCGTTCGCGCGCATTCGTTTCGTTCGCCGGTCGCGCGACTCGCGCACCGGCATGGAGTCAGCGGTGAAACAGATCGAGCAGCGCTACGACGTCTTCTTGCGCGCCAGCCCGCCGGGAACGCCGCTCGAGTTCGTCGGCTGGACCGATGAGTTTCCGGGTCTCGTCGCAACGGCCGACAAGCCGGAACGCACGGCGGCGGCGCTCGGCGCGACGATCAGCCGCCATCTCTCGGCACACGGGGTCACGACGCTGCCCGCGCCGATCGAACACGACGAGCGCGCGCTGCGCGCCCATCGCGCGCACGGCGAAGGATACGGCCGGCGCATGGCCGTCGTGCGCCTGCAGGTCCCCGGCTGAAACCGGGCGGGTCGCTCAGGACGGACGCGAGCGTGGGTCCTGAACGAGCCGCTCCCAGACGGTTGCGATCGCAGCGTCGTCGCCGGCCACCTCGTGCAGAACCTCGCCCGCGCGCCGCAGCTGGGCGCGGACCTCGGCGAAGGCGTCGGCGTCCGGCGCTCCGTCGCCGGCATACGGCAAACACCCCGCGGCGCGCCACGCCGGATCGCCGGCGAGCAGCCCGTCGAGCAGCGCGTGCGCGACCGCGGTGTAGGAGAGCGGTGTGAACGAGAGGTTGAGCGCGAGCGAACCGCCGTCGCCGCCGCACGCCTCGTGCCAGACGCCGGCCGGCAGCACGAGCAAATCTCCCGGCTCGAGCATCACCTCGTCGACGTCGTTCTCGTCGAGCGCCGCCAGCTCGCCGGCGCGCGCGACGACGCCCGGGTCGGCGTAGCGCGGCGTGCCGTCGGCGAGCAGCGTGCCGTTTGCGCGCGGCCACGCGACCGACGGCGTGCGCGACCAGCGCCACCGTTTCGTTCCTGCGATCTGCAGCGTGCTCGCGATGCGGGCGTCGAAGTGCCAGTTGAATCCCGATCCCGGCGGCGACAGGTAGGCGTTGAACGACGCCTTGCCGGGAAATCCGAGCTGACGCTTCACCGCCGCGGCGAACGCCGCGAGCGTCGCCACGCGCGTCTCGAGCTGCGAAACGCACAGCGTCGCGCCGGCATCGAACAGCGCCGTCGCCTGATCGGGACTCGCCCGAAACACCGCCGAGCGCGGCGCCGTGCGATCGTCCGGCATCGCCGACCGCCCCGACGAGTTCTTCTTGTCGAAGCTCGCACGCACGAAGTCCGGCGGATACGGTCCCGGCGCTTGCAGCGCCGTCGCGAACGTCTCGGCGTCGAAGAACCCGCGATACTTCGCGGAAAAGCCTTTGACGAAGAGCGGCGCGCGGCCGAACAGGTCGCGCGCGAACGTCGCCGGCGCAACGGGCGCGAGCAGCGCAGCCAGCTCGCCTCCGGGCGGCGCCTCGCGCAGCGCGAGGCGCTCGGCGGACGGCGCGATCAGCATGGCCGTACTCCGCGGCGAGGGGAGCATCTGCGCGAGTGCATCTTCCCCGGTGGTCGTCGTTTGCGGGGCGGCGCCTTAGCGGGAGCGACGCTCGGCTGCCCGTTCCGGCGCGTCGTCGCCGCTCTCCGGCCGGCGTTGCCGGCCGGCGTACGGGCCCGCCTGCGCGAAGGTCCGCGGCGGGTAGGGCGGCCCCCCCATGCCCGAGCCGATTGCGGGCGGCTAGGCTGAGTGCGTCCTCGTTCGAGATGGAGGCGATCATGCTCAGCCGCCTGACGTTTCACCGCGCGACTGCGCTCGCCGCGGCGTTCGTCGTCGCCGTGGCCGCGCTCGGCGCCGACGGCGCGTCGGGCGCAGCGACGACGTTCCGAACCGTCGCCGATCCGGGCGGCGGCCGGATCCTGACGGCGACGCTCGGCGATGCGTCGCCCCCGGCCGCGACGGCGCTGATGCTGCGGTACGTCCACACCTCGCTCGGCGTGCGGCCGCGCGTCGTGCAGATCGCGCAGAACCCGAGCGCGCACACCGTCGCGCTGCTCTTCACCGCCGCACGCAGCGGCACGTCGTACACCGGGCTGTCGCTGATCACCGCCGCGCCCGGATCGCAAGCCGGCGGCGCGGCACTGTACGACGAGTCCTCGCGATTCCGCACGACCGTTCGTGCGATGCTGCGACGGCTCGGAGCGATGACGAGCGGCGCCGGCACGCGGGCCGGCACGCCGCAGCGCATCGCGCCCGCTCAGCGGCTGAGCCCGCATCCGTTCAGCGACGGCACGGGAAGCATCGGCGTACCGGCCGGCTGGAACGTCACGAACGCGAGCGGCGGCAGCGCGAGCGTCGAGGGGCCGACCGGCGAGATCGTCGCGTACAACGTGGCGCTCGGCGCGACCGACCCGTCGAACGCGAACGCACGACGATACTACGGCGGGCTGCCGCAAGGGTATGCGCGCACGGCGCTCGCGCAAACGGTCCTGTTGCCGTACACCGGAGATCCGGTGCGCGCGTGGACCACCGCGTTCTCGGCCCGCGCGCGGAGCAACGGGCGTACGCCGCCGGTGCTGCACGTGCAGAGCAGCGAACCGATGTCGACGAGCCTCCGGCTCACCGAGATCACCGGGACGGGGACGATCCCCGGAATCCCCGGGAAAGCGGACGATGAGCCCGGCAGCTACGTCGCGTTCGCGCAGGTCACGCCGCCGAACACGATGGGCCAGTGGATGATGTACTTCACCTTCGTGTTCGTTCCGACGCGGCAGCTCGCGGCGCAGGGTGCGACGGCCGCCGCCGTCCTCGACAGCGTGCGCATCAACTACGCGAATCTGAACGCCCAGACCGCCGCGATCCGGGCGATGTTCCAGCGCAAGTTCGAGCAGATGATGGCGAGCAGCGTGGCGTTCAACGCGCAGCTGCGCGCTTCCACCGACAGGTTCCTGGCGAATCAGGCGGCGACCGAGGAAGAGATGCACAAACAAGCCGTCGGAATGCAGAACATCGCCCTGGATCGTTCGGTGATCGTCGACGAGAACACCGGCCGGCACATCATGGTGACCGCGCCCGGCGGCGGACCGTTCGTGTATCCCGGCTCGCTGTTCCACGTCGTTCCGCCGAGCGAGCTGCTGAAGGGTGTCGATTATTGAGCCGTCGAGGCCGCCGCGACGACCCTAGCGCTGCGCCGCATCCGCGAGCGCGCGAGCGACCTCGAGGAAGCCTTCGATGTCGCCTTCCGTGACGCGCGAAGCGGCGCGCTGCTCGAGCGCCCGCAGATGCGACGTCACCGCACGGGCGGTCGCGGCGCCGGCGCGGGTCAGCGCGAGGTTGAACGCGCGGCCGTCCTGCGGGTCTCGTTCGCGGACGACGAGCGATCGCTGCTCGAGACGATCGATCACGCTCGTCAGGGTCGAGCGCCGGTGCCCGAACGACGCGTGAAGCTCGGAAAGCGGAGAGCCGTCGCGTGCGTAGAGAAACGCGAGCACGTTGGCCTCGGCCTGCGTGCAGCCGAAGCGCGCATCCGTCTGCAGATAGACGCCGACGGCATGGGTCGCGCGCTCGACCGCCGGCACGAGCCGCAGCCCGCTCCGATGCCGCGCGCCGGACTTCCCGCTCATCGCCTCAGCGCCGAGTCGAATCGAGGTAGCCGTTGATGGCGCTTTCCCAATGCGGTGCTTGCGCAGGGAATTGCGCGACGAAATGCTCGACCGCTTCGACCCCGGCGTCGTCGAGCGCGGTTCGCGTATAGGTGACGGTGGCGATCGAACGATCGCCGTCGGGAAGCACGTCGATGTGGATGCGGGTCAGCGTGGACGGCGCGAAGACGACGTATGCGATCGTTCGAGCGCGCGCATCGTAGCGATCGATCAGCCACGTGCTTCTGCGGTCCCCGTCCGCGACCACGAATGCCAAGCCCTCGCCGATCGCGTCGCCGAGAAAGCGCGGCTTCCAGTCGGGGTCCCACTTCGTTTCGTTCACGGGATCGAAGAGCGGGAACGCTGCGTCTGCGCCGGCGTGAAGATGGAGCGTGATCGAGGCCGACTTCGTGACCGGCGGCCGTTCCGCCCCGGCCGGAACGCCGCGCCAGAGCAACGCCAGCGTCATCAGGGCAGCCGGAACGAGCTTCGTCATGCGCGCATACTAGTACGATATCGTAGTTCGTGCAAGACTCCCCGGGGACGGCCGGCGGGCGCCCGGCGCATCGTTTTCGCGGCGAGTTTCGTTACTGAGAATTGCCATGAACGCAACAGCTCTCCGGGCGGCGGCGGCCGCCCTCGTCATCGGCCTCCCGGCGGCGCTCGGCGCCGTTTCGGCAGCGCAAGCACAGGACGTTCCTACGTACGCCCAGCCCTCACAGGAGGGCGAGGAGAACATCCACGGCCGCATCATCGCCTTCGACGGCGCCTACAACTTGCAGGTGCGCGACGAACGCGGTTTCGTCGACAACGTGCAGCTCCACCAAGGCACGATCATCAACCCGACCGGTCTCACGCTCGAGCCCGGGATGATCGTGAGCATCCTCGGCTACAACGCCGGTCCGTACTTCGCGGCGAACGAGGTCGACACGCCGTACACGTACTACGGCGGCGTGCCCTGGTACGCGGGACACCCGTGGTACTACTACGGGCCGTCGGTCGGGCTGTCGTTCTTCTTCGGCAACGCCGGCTGGTGGCACGGGCGCGAGTTCGGCGCACCGTACCGCTGGGTCGGCGGAGCGCGCGTCTACCATCCCGGGACGATTCGCGGCACGTATCACGGCGGGGCGTTCCACGGCCGCAACTACGTCGCCCCGCGCGCGCGCGGCGGCTACGTTCCGCACGGGCGCGCGCCCGTGTCCCACGCTCGCGGCGGCGAGCGCCACCACTAGCACGCGGTTCGGCTCGTTCAGGGCGTTCGCGGACGCAGCCTTGAACGAGCCCGGCCCGGGATGCGGCGTCCGGGGCTCAGCTCGTGACGAGCGACACGCCTTCGACGTCGAGGTCCGGGTCGGGGATCTCGCGGCCGTCTTTGCCGATCGCGACGACGGCGAGCGCCGCGCGGTGCGGCGCGGCGTCACGAAGATACGCCCGCAGCCGCGGCGTGACGTTCAGAACGATCGTACGTCGCGACGTCTGCGTCGGTCCGGCGCTCGCCGAATCGAGGGGCGGCTCGGGCGCGGGCGCGCCGACGCCGTAAAACCATTGCGAGCCGAGGTAATGCGGGTTGTTCGCGGTCGGCGTGCGCGCGTCGGGGCGCGGCTCGTCGAGGAACACGCGCAGCTCGTAGCTTTCCATCGGCGGGCGCAAGGCTTCGAAGCGCAGCTCGGCGCGGCCGAAGTCGAGGCCGAGCGCGCCGACCTCGACGTCCGCCACGGTTTGTCCCGACCTGATGCGCACGCGCGCATCTACCGGATGACGACCGAAAGCCCCTCGAAGTACAAGCCGGCGTCGTCGAGCGGGCGGCCGTGCGGATCGACGGCGACGAGCGTGACCCGCGCTTCCTGCGCGTTGCGGCCGTGCCGTCCGCCGACGAGCGCCTTGAGCCGCTTCGTCACGTTGACGCGAATCCGCCGTGGGCCGTAGTGGTGCTGCTGGCGCAGGTCGTAGATGTCGCGCGGTATCGGATCGCAGTGACCTTCGGCGCCGCCGCAGACGCCGTGACCGAAGAAATAGCGCGTGCCGAGATAATGCGGGTTGTCGATCGTGGGCGTGGTCGCGTCGGCGTCGTCCTGATCGGCGAAGATCCGCACCGCGAACGAGTCCTCCGGCGGGCGGAGCCCGTCGAACACGACTTCGGCCCGCGTCACGTCTTCCGGGTCGATGGTGTAGAGCGGGAAGTGCGCGACGGTCGCACGCGAGCGCAGCGTGTTTCCGACCGCGGCGCCGGGTCCGGCCGGAATCCCGCTGATCCGCAGATCGCTCGCGTTGTCCGGTTCGTACGAGTAGCCGAGATCCTGATAGCTCCAGACGTCCTGGACCGTGACGCTGAACGGTGCGAGGTCTCGGGGGTCGAGCGCCGGCGGCACCGCGGCGGGATGCGCGTCCTGCCACTGGCAGAACGCGTACTCGACGAAGGAATGATGCGCCCAGAACAGCGGGTCGTACGCCGCGTAGGCGACGACCCCCATGTCACCGCCGACCCATCCGTGCAGCGAGTTGTGCGGGTTCTCGAGGTCGGGCGAGAACGTCATGTAGTCGGGTGCGAGGAGCGCCTGATGCACGAGATCGCGCAGCGTCTCCAGCTCCGAGGGATCGCCGGGATCGCGCGCGGTGTTCGGGCGGTTGATGAGCGTTTGCGGCTGCGTCAGCAACGGATTCGGCTCGACGTTTCCGGTGTCGGGGTTCGTCCACGTCGGGTCGAGGAAGATCTGCGGAATGCCCTCCTGCTGCGCGCGCTTCGTCGTCCAGTCCCAGTAGGGCAGGGCGACGCCTTCGACGACGTCCTGCATGCGCTGTTCGAACTGCTGCACGAACGGGCGGTGCCAGATCGCGAATGCCGGCTGGTTGCGGTGGCAGTACTGCTGCGGGAGACCGTGGACGCCGGCGATCCACTGATAGCCGCGCTGGTCGCTCACGACCTTCGCCGAGACCTGCGCCATGCGGTAGATCGCGAGACGAAATTGCTTGACTTCGTCGTCGCTGAGCGCGTAGACGCTCTTGCGAATGGTGATCGTCCCGCTTCGCTGGACCGGCGCGATGAACGCCGAGCGATCGGGCGCGACCGCGGTCAGGACGGCCATCTCAACGCACCTCGCGCACGAACGCTTCGCTCGCCGAACTCATCGGACACATCATGGTTCAACCCCCACACCGTCCCGCTCGGGCGAGAATCGGGATAGCTCGATTCGCCTTCCTTTCCAAGCCACCTTCCGCTACGCTTCTTCGAGCAGCAGCCTCGCGTTGATCGTGGGCGAGCCGGCCTGCTTGAGCGGGAAGGTCTTGCCGAGCTCCGCGAGCTGCGGCACTTCGATGGCGACCGAGAGCTTGTGCCCTTGGACTTGGCTCAGGTCGACCCGGAAATCGATCGGGACGAGCGGGACCTTCATGCACGTCGCGCACGTCTGCGGGGTGCGCGGCTGGAAGAACGCTTGCCGCGCGATCTCGTGTCCGTCGGCCAGCAGCTTCACGATGAACGTGCCCGGAATGTTCATGCGGTTGATGTTCTTCACGCGCACCGAGACGCGCGAGGACGGGGCGATCGTGAAGGACCGGACGCTCTCGATGCTGCCGCGCTTGTCGTGCAACGCTTCGACGCCTCCCGTCGCGAGCTGATCGTACGCGATGTCGGGCTCGGCGACGACGCCCGCCGACGTCGCTTGCCACGGGTCGAGCGCCAAATCGAGCCACTCGACGTCGCCGTCCAGCGTCGACTTGAACCCCGAGAGCGTCGTTCCTCCGACCAGCGTCTGCCAGCTCAGGAACAGGCGCTCCCAGTTGCAATGGAAGAACCAGAAGATCGGGTCGAACGCCGCGACGTTCTGGTCGGACATCGTCGGCCCGACCGAATCGTGCGCGGAGTCGTGCGCGTAGATGATCGGCTGCTGAAATCCGGGCGTGGGATCCGCGTCGTACGATCCGAAGCGCGATGCCCCGAGCGCTTCTTGGACCAGACTCGTCACGCCGTACTGCTGGAGGTTCTGCAGGATGTCCGCGTCGCTGCTGCGCTGCGTCGCGTACGGCAGCGGATAAAAGCCGGGCGGGAAGTCGGGCGCGCCGGCCGGGACGGTGTACGTGTTGAACGGAGGTTGCGAGAGCACGGCGGGAACCGACGTGCTGGTGATGTCCCAGTACGGCAGCGTGACGCTTTCGCAGCCGGGGACGCTGCGCAGCGCGTTCTCGAACAGCGTGACGTAGTAGCGGTGCCACGGGTTGTACGGCTGCACGTGATGCATGCAGTACGCATACGGCAGACCGTGGATCGCGGCGAGCTTGTAATAGCCGTTCGGGTCGGCCGGAGCACGTGCCATCACGCCTTGGAACGCCTTGCTCAACAGCGCGATCTCGTCGGAGCCGAGCGCTGTCACGTTCTTCCGCAGGCGCACGTTCGGCGCGAGCGCCTTCGCCTGCGGCGGCGCGGTCTGCGGAAGCGCGGTCCCGATCGGAAACTTGTCGAGGATCCACGTCAGGAAGTTCTTCTCGCGGTTGGCGCTCCACGCCGGCCCGCCCGGCGGCATGTTTCCGCTCGACGTCTGCACGTAGATGTCGGTCGCATGGGTGCGGACGCCGTCGTACGTCGCGAGGTCGATGTTCGCGACGGCTTTCATGTGCTCTTTGTCGAGCTCCGTGAAGATACCGCGAACGTACCCCATCCACGTCGGGTCCTTGACGATGGGATCGTTATCGCCGGGCGGCGTCGACATGCACGTGTTCTCCTGTCATGCGGGAAGCGAATTGATACCGGGAGTCGATGCGCTCGGGACGCCGGTGCGCGATCGAGCGCCGCGAACGGGACGTATGAGGAAGGCGCGCGTGCCGTGCCCGGCGAGGCGGTCGGTGAGGACGATGACGAACGCGAAAGCGATCATCGACGGCAACCCGTCTTGGTAGGAGCAGAGCACCATGATGGGCCAGCAGCGTGCCGCCGAACCGCTCGCGATCTGCATCCCGGCGAGCAGCGGCACCGACGCCCGCCGGCGATGCGGCTCGCGGCGCGCCGCCGCGAGGACGACGCCCATCCACAGCCCCACGACGCACGCGTCGAGGACGAGCGTCGTCGAAGCCGGCAAGAAGCGAGCCGGCTCCGCGAGATGCAGGACGTTCGCGTCGAGCGCGCGCAGCGAGACCCCGAGGAATGCCCACACGAGGGCATAGCCCACGAGCGCCGCGGCCGTTCGCGCGGTCGTGCAGCGTGCGCCGCACGATCCGATGAGCCGGCGCGCATCGGAGGGCAGCATCATGGCGAAGCACATCGCGAGCCAGTGAAGCTCGCACACGACGACCGCCGTCGCGCCCGGCAATCCGCACGCGCCGGCGTCGTGCCCGCCGGCGTCGCCGAGGCCGGCGGCGCCGTACCACGCGAGCCCGCCCCACGCGAAAACGACCGCCGACGAAATGACGGGAGAGCGCGTCATGAGGGTCCACACTCGGCCGGCAACACCCCTCCTCGCCCCAGGTGCGCCGGCACCTTGGGGCGCTCATGGTACCACCGCCTAGCAGTACATGCAAGGCGGCGGGGACGCGACTACCGCACGCGGAGCGCCTCGCGCGCCGCGTCGAGCGACGCGCGCGCCTCGGCCATGAGGAGCTTCACGATCTCCCCGGCGGGCAACTCACGCGCGAGAGACGCCGCCTGCCCGGCCCACAGCGAGAGGTACTCCGGGTTGCCGGCGGCCGCCGCGGCATTGCGGATGTCGCGCGTCATCGCGTTTTGGAACGGATACGGCGCGATGTCGTCGGGATCGCGCAGCGCGCGCGTGACGCGATTCGGGATACCGCGCGCGGTTCGCCCGGAGAACGCCCGCGTCAGCACGCTGTCGTGCACGCGCTCGGTTTTCAGCGCGTCGCGGTACGCACGCGAGATGTCCGACTCGTTCGCGAGCAGGAACGACGTTCCGAGCGCGGCCGCTCGGGCGCCGAGCGCGAGCACGGCGGCGACGCCGCGGCCGTCGCCGATCCCGCCGGCCGCGATGACGGGCAGGCGCGTCGCGTCGACGACTTGCGGGACGAGCGCGAGCGTGCCGACGAGCGACTCCGCCGCGGGTGCCAGAAACGTCCCGCGATGCGCGCCGGCCTCGGCGCCCTGCGCAAAGATTCCGTCGACGCCCGCCTCGCGCAGCGCGCGCGCCTCCGCGACCGTGGTCGCGGTGCCCCACGCGGCGATCCCCGCGCCACGGAAGCGATCGAGCGTCGCGCGATCGGGGATGCCGAAGGTGAACGTGAACGCGTCGGGACGCGCGTCGATGACCGCGTCGATCTGCGCGTCATAGCGGTCCGCCGGCACGGCGGGCGTTGCCGGATGCGGGATTCCGAGCTCGTCGCGAAAGGCGTTGAGGCGCTCCTGCGCGTGCCTGACCGCCCGCTGGTCGGCGCGATACGGCGGCTCTTCGACGAACAGGTTGATGCCGAACGGCTTGCGCGTCGCGGCGCGAACCGCTGCGGCTTGCGCGACGATCTGCTCCGGGGTCAGATACGCGCCCGGCAGCACGGCGAAACCGCCCGCTTCGCACACCGCGACGACCAGTTCGACGGTCGCGACCCCGCCCATCGGCGCCAGCACGATCGGGACGTCGAACCGCGGCAGCTCCATGAGCGCTTGATGCTGCGGAATCGCTGCACGGGCCTGTGCCGCGCGGCGGCGCGCAAGCTCCGGTGGTACCGGTGAGGCGGCAGCCGGACGGGGATCGTCCGGGAGCGTGCGAAGCCGGACGCGGATGGACGTCCTGATCCTCGGCGGGACGGAGTTTCTCGGCCCGCACACCGTCGCCGCGCTGCGCGCCCGCGGCCATCGCGCGACGGTGTTTCATCGCGGGCGCACGCCGTTCGCATTCGGCGACGACGGCGTCGCCGAGATCCTCGGCGACCGGACGAGCGCCGACGTCGACGCGCTCGCGGCGCGACGCTGGGACGCCGTGATCGACACGTCGACGTTCCAACCCGACGTCGTGCGGCGCTCGACCTCCGCGCTGCGAGACGCCGCGTCCCGCTATCTGTTCGTCTCGACGGTGAACGTCTACGCCGACATTTCGACCGTCGGGCTGACCGAAGACGCGCCGCTGCGCCCGCCGCCGTCGGCCGAAACGACGGACGCGGTGGAACGTTACGGGGCGGGCAAAGCGGCGTGCGAAGCGATCGTGTCCGAGGCTTTCGGCGAACGGGCGACGATCGTCCGGCCGGGACTGATCGTCGGGCCGTACGACCCCACCGATCGCTTCACGTACTGGGCGGAACGTCTGCGCCGCGGCGGGGAGATTCTGGCACCGGGACGTCCGGAGCGCCCGGTGCAGTTCGTCGACGCGCGCGACCTTGCCGATTGGTTCGTCCGGCTTCTCGAGGACGAGCGCGGCGGAGCGTTCCACGCGACCGGTCGCGAG